>Ga0179593_1335372_pt1 | contig 12822 bp, 13 predicted proteins | sample CZODoug2_1_08_16_FD_185931 | JGI IMG/M metagenome (GOLD analysis project Ga0179593, IMG submission 185931) | Vadose zone soil fungal communities from Angelo Coast Range Reserve, California, USA - CZODoug2_1_08_16fungal (PacBio error correction) | ecosystem: Environmental > Terrestrial > Soil >... | reverse complement strand
GATATCGCTCGAGCCCTTGGTGCTTGTTTTCTCCTTCGTCCCTACGCAAAAAATAATTGACTCCGTCTTCATGTTTTCGGCCAGTTCTTTCATCTTGGTTTCGCTTTCTCCCCACAGCCCAGACCGTCCCCCCTTTCGCAATCTACTGGCGCCTCGTTGATTTATCTCTGAGGAGAGCCTCTTGTTGCCCTTTTTTATTTCCTCAGAAAGATCTGTGCCGACCGCACTCTAGTAGGCTGCCCCCTTTGTACTGTTTCCTGTTCACGCGGCCCCGATTTTGTCTTTTTTCCTCTTTTTTCCGTCATTCGCGAGTCATGGTCGCGTCAGTGACAGCACAATCGAGTTGCGCTTACTCCCCCTGCAATACCGCCCGCTAGATTTGTTTTTCGACGGTCTGTCTTCGTTTCAAACCCATGCGCTGCCACCCCCCTTAGCAACACCGGCCGCGGGCGTGCCATTACCCCACGCCCCCCATCGACACAATCGCTTTTCATCCACGGACTTGACTTTGCCCTTTCGTCCGCGTTCTCTTGTGCTTCTCAAGCGCCAAACTGGCCAGTCTCTTATCCTCGGCTACTACGGCACACGGAACTCTTGAATGTATTTTTCCGCTTTTTTTTCCTTCCTCTTACTACGCCTTGCGCAACCCCCTCTATACCGCGCCTTTCATTTCCCGATGTGGTTTCCGGAGGCCCGCGCTATCGGCATTTCTCACTGACACATCAATTGAGACGAATGATCTTTGGGAATGACCGCGCCCCTATGCAGTTTTCTTGTCTCTTATTTCCCCGTTTTGGATGTCGACGTTTTCCACCTGTCACGATCAGATGATCTAGACTCCCCTCGTACGCCTAGATTTTTCACCTTTCTCGTCCTTGTCGCTCTTTTCTCCAAGCCGTTTTTTCCTCTTTCGGACGCCCGACCCACATCGCAAATGCACGGTTTCTTTCTTGTCAAGAACCCCCATATTTCGTTTGTGGGCCTTTTCCGCTCCTCCTCAAGGATTAGTGGACTCGCCGCCGGCCTGACGGCTTGCTCTTCGTAGGCTCTTAACCGAGAGCACGCCCGGCTCCCATATGTTTCTTTTTGTTTTTTGCCAGAGAATGCAGTTGTGCTCCCCAGTCGACCAGCCGCCCCCCCCTCCCTCTTCTCTACTCTCATGCAGCAACATATCCTTATTTGAGCTTCCACCCTTTTTGGAAATAGTCTGGGCCGAGTCCCTGATCCCCTCCCATGGAGTGGGGCTTGATTAGTTCCTCCTTCTTTTCAGTGAGAGTTGGAATGAAAGCACTTGCGGATGCCGTCCGTCGTTCCTTCTTCAGGTTTGCCCCGTGACGTTCGCTCACCCCCAAATCGCTTCCCACCTGGGCTCTGGACGAGGGGCTACAACATTAGACGTTTTCGAGTCCTCCTCAAGCGAGCGGATGTGAATGACCGCTGAGTGACCGTCCTTTCCCCTCCTCTTTTCTCCCCCCCCTCTTTTCGCGAGTCGATCCTCGGCCTTCCCCTTATGGCTAATCGGTTCTTTTTGCGGTAAAATAGGTCTCACTCTTGTGTCCCCCCTCATCTCTCCTCTCCCTTTTCCCTTTTTTTGTTCTTTCCTGACCAATGCCGAGGAGTGTAATTCTTTTTTCTCGACGCCTTCCCTTCGCCCTCGGCATCGCCTTTTTTTTTTCCAATCCATAGACCACGCCGGCGGCGCTTTTTTAGCCCTGGTTTCTCGACACTCTTTCCTTCTGTACGCTTTCTTTATGGATCCCCTTTTGCAAAGCATAGTTCTCGCCAGACCCCTTGTCGGCACAGCGATTGGACACGTGAATACGCACCCTCACTTTGCTACCGAGATTCTGGACCGCTTCGGTCCTTTTCGACACACAGTGGTTGATTATACGCCACTCAATCTGGACATAGTCGCCTCCCTCCTCTGCGGTTTCTGATTTTACAAAGGATATTTCCAATTTTTCCGCTCCAGGCGTGCTGCCTATGGGTGAACTTGGCTCGGATCTTTGTGCCGCCCCCCCGATTTCCTGAGTTCGACAATAGTTCCTTAGTAGGCTCATGGTCGCGAATATGAAAGCTTCGGACCCCCTCCCCTTCCTACCGAGAGCAGGGCCGGCGTTGGGTCATCGATTTCGACGCCTCTATTTACCATCATCGCGGCCCAACCTCGATCTGGTTGGACCCACCCCGGCTCTTACGCCTATGTTTCTCACGCGCTCGCTCCCTCTGGAGTTCCAAGGATGGGGGATCGCTATAAGGCGAGAATATTTTTTAATAACTTCCTTCGACTTCAGTCGAATCTTGCCCTTTATTGAGTATTTCTTGGCTCAACAGATTTGCCTCAAACGAGACTGGACCCTCCCCCTCCCCTTTAGTCTTCCCAATTTGACAGGATCTGGATAACTATTTTCTGCCCAGTCGCCTGAGCCACTGTTCCCGAAGCTATGACCGGTAACCCCCCTTGACTCCGAGGACGTCGATTGCGGCGCGTGCCGTCTCTCCGTCAGCCCTCTGTTTGAGGCATGAGTTCTGACCCGAGTCAACGCCTTGCACGCGGATTTTCAGTTGAACTCCAAAGCTGATCCCCTCCAGCGATGGCAAAGATGCAATCTGGTCCCCTCTCTTTTTTTTCCTTTAGAGTCTAAATTTTTTGCCGCGGCGCCTCCGTTTGGCCTGTTCGCCCTTTTTCCAACAGACTTTTACGGACCCGTCCCCCCTTTTCGCCCCCCCTACGCCCTTTCGGTGTCCACCTTTTTTTCGCACTGTATCTAAACTTCGATTTTACGCCCGCCGTCTACCGCCCGTACTTCCACTATGATGACTTCCGTCGTCCACCATTCCGCCTTTCCTGAGTCCATGGACCACGCGATTTCCTCCTTCCTTTAACGTCACCTTTTGCATTCGTCCCTCGACTCGCTTGACCGAAGTCCCTCCTCGCTCTTTATCAAGCGCCATCCGCGTCATTCGGGAGCGACCGTCCTCTGCTATGTGCCAACCAACATCTAAGCATCGACCCTCCTCATGCTTCTCACTTGGGGGCCGGCCTCGACCCAGAGGCGGCGGCTTTGCATTTTCCTGTGCGGTCCCTCGCTTCTCTTCACAATTGCGGAGACGTGATACTCTTTGAAATCGTTTTTTTTGCTCTTTAGGGTAGATCGTTCATTAAAGTCGGAGGCTCAACCCCAGTTTTATCGGTTCCGCTTTTTATGCCTTTTCTGCCCAGGCATCTCATATGCAGCAATTGGCGGATACGCGCCATGCGGCCGAGCGATTTTATCTACGGATGTTTTAGACGAGAGAATTCGTTTTTGCGTCCCGCGTACACTTCCCTTCGTTACTTTCTTCCGCCTTTCCCTGTTCTAAATCTTTTTGATTACTATACTCGGTGCTTTACCGTTAAAACTGGTGCCCTATCGGTCTCGTCCTTAGCCATTCTTTGTCCCATCGGCGGGAACCCACTTTCCCACCTTTAGAAGGTAATGCTAGTCGTCACGCTGCCATATTTATTAGAGGTGCAGGCATCATGTGGATCGGCGAAGTTTTACGTCTTAAGTACCGGTCTCGCACATGAGCCCTACTCCTACCGTTTTCCCTCCCTTCTATGTTAAGCTGGGGAGATCGCCTGGGTTCTCAACCCCCTGTGAAGTATTCAGACTACTTTTTTTTTTTGCCATAAAAGTGCCCCCTTGTGATTATGAGATTCGAGGTCTTTTTTTCCTTGCCTTCCGCCTTCGAAATTTTCCACCCCCTCGTGACACGAGATGCCTGGTCGACCCGTGCTCCCGCTTTACGGCGCCCCGTCGGTCAGAGTATGAAATCGTCCACTATCTACCTCTCCGTCCCCTATCCAGGACGCTATATCGCCATAGATTTCGGTTCCATCTTTTCCCCGTCCACTCCTTTTTTTCTTTTTTCCCCCGGTGTTTCCCGTCCGAAGGTCACGCAGTTTTGCAGATCCTCCCCCCGAGATGATCCTTTCCTAATAAGATGAAATACGGTTGCCCTCTCCTGCACCTTTTCTCCCCCTTTTTTATGCCCGGAGAAGGCCGAAAGTGGGAATTTTTGAGCTCCCGCACGACTGTGCTGTCTAGACAATAATGTTTGACGTGCTTCTCATACCCCCATCCCCTCTTCTCAGAGCCAGTCCTCCTCCTGCCGTCTCTGCCCTGAGAGAGAAAGCTACTCCCTCATCCCCTCTCTTGATGCATGGGTTATTACGGTGCCCTGACTGCACACTAAACCGCCTCAGCACTTTTTCCCGTCTCCGGACTATCCTCTTCCCTTTGGTTCCCCTTTTGTATGTAAAGAGTAGCTGCACCAATATAAATTCACCTGGCCTCCGATCTCCGTTGCGCCCCTGCCGTATTTCTCTTTGTCGAGGGTCGGAGAGTTCTTGCCGACGTTCTGAGGTCCTTAAGCAAGTGATGTCTCCGTGTATGGCGTGATCAGCATGCGATTCGAATTTTGCCGGGCGAGGCCGCATTTAATCCCCGTCTTTCCTACGTCTAGTCGGGTTAATGGTACCATTGGATGAACCGGGCGCTGGTTTTTCCCTTATCGACTCTCGTCTTCTGAGGGATGCCCCCCCCCCCGCGCGCACCCCCCCCCGTCGGACACTCGACATTTCTTGTAACGGCAAAGTGTAAGTAGTCAGTTGCTTTAGAGATAGTTAGACCCCGCTTTTTTTGTCTAGCTCCCTTGTTTCTCCCAGATCCGTTGCGTGACAACATCCGCATGCGATCTGACCACCGCCCATCGCGGTTGCCCCATTCATTGCTCTTTTTAGTCCCGACCCTTGATGTCTTTCCCGTTCCACATGTCCCATTGAGCTTCATGCGTGACCGGTTCATAAGCAGCCAACTCGACTGATCAGACTCAAGGTGCACTAGCCGCTTCTTCTAACACCTTTCTTGCCTTCCCCTTTCGCAGCTTCCCTCGAGCCTTCAGCCCTCCTCGCTCCTTTAGTCTCTCGTTTTCCACAAAAAAACTCGTATGATACGGCCTGCACAGGATGCAGTTTCTTTTCATTCCTGTAACTTTTTTGGTCCCCGAACTGATCTTCAACTCACGCGCTCTCCCCATACCTGCGCGCTATTCGACACTCTTCAATAAATCTGTTATCTTTATTTTTCCCCCTAAGTACACGTCCGCGGGCGGGCTGAGTTTCGACCCTCATCACGGAGCCGGGTTCGCGATGTCCACGACGATGTGCGAGAACGCCGTGGTCGCGATAGACGTGGTCTGCATTCCAGCCTCAGACCACCCGCCTTGCTCGCGGCCGCTCGGCGTTTCTTGTTTCTTTTTAGTTCCACTGGCGAGGACCCTGAGCGCGTGATTTCCCAACAGTCCGTCCTTGCAACCCAAATCATCTCTTCGATTCCCCACCACTCTCTCCAGACAGATCTTAGCGGACCCCCTTTGTGGGGGGGTCCCTCTTTTTGGTCAACCTCTTCCTTTAAATCGGACTGACCCTCTCTCGGAGTTTGTATAGTGATATTCCATTCTCCGGTGGAATTGCTCCGCTTTTTCTGTGTTCCCATCTACCTTACCCCCACCTCCGTTTTTTACCCGTGCTTTCTACAAGCCCCGGCACTCGCGTCATCCACTCTGAGACCTTTCTAATCTTTTTGCGCCCAGACCTTACAATGTCTCCTAGGTTTACAGTAGGATTCCCTGCGCGACGTGCCGAAAACTTTTCCGCAGATCTTTTGAGGGATCCTCTGAACCTTCCTACCAGCAGTCTGCCGGGCTCATCGGGCGAGCGTCGCTTTGACCCCCCTCCTCTTGGGTCCCTTAACCCACTTTCCCCCCTTGTGGTTTCGTTTGAGATGGACACGCGGAGGTTTCCATTACCGCGACGCTCTCATTTCGACCTTAGCATACCATGAAGCTTTTTACATTTTTTTTTTTGGTTTTTTTTTTTTTTTTTTTTTTTCATTGTTTTTTTTATACATCAGGCGCCATCTTTGTGCCAAAACGCCGCTCCGCCTTGTTCCCTTCTTCATTCATCAGTATCCGCGGAAGGGAGCGTTGGCAGAGCTGGCAAGCACTGCTTGCATCGCCTTTCTTCCCTTCTGCGATACGACCGTCACTGCTCACGTACCGAGGACCGCCCCTCACCTTCCTCTCATCAGCTGTCTCCTACAACTGATCACTAAATATGCCACACTCTCCTCTTAGGATAGCTTTTTTCCCCTTTCATTTTCCCCTCCTCCCCTCCCCAGCGTGTGGGTCTCCTCAAGGCGGAGGACCGGGGCTCCTTTTCTATATTTTCCTTTTTTTTCTACGCGGTCGCTGTTGAATGGATCGCGCTCATGGTTCTAGTGTAATGCTGCGTCCAGTACCCCCTCCTCCTTCTTTGCAGGTAGGCCGGCGTTTGTCCTCGAGTCGCCGACTCCTCCGTCGCCAGCCCCGGGCCCGTTTTCCACGCACTCTGCTTCTTCCACACGTTGCCCAGTTCCAGCAGCGCTTTGTTCTCTCCCGACGGCCTCTGCGCGTTCTTGCAATACCGGCTTGGGTCCCCTCGCGCATTTTAACGCTCACCTATTTCCCCACCCATCATATTTAAAGGAGTTCCTCAGAGTCTCAGTTCTCTTCTCGGCGGCGTGCTCTGCTACCGATCGTCTTCCTTCAAAGACTTCGACCACACTGCACCCAATTTCGCCTACTTTTTCCATTGCTCAATGATCTCTCTCGACGATATCTGTCGGTCTTTCCTCTCCTCCTTTACATCCGGTTTGACACGTAAGGCGATTGAGGCCCCTTCGTCACGCAAGGCACTCTTAGGTGTCTCTTCTTTCTGTTGACAGCTTACCGACCGTTTTTTTCCAGCGCATCCACACGCCAAAGCTATAGGACACCTCGCGGCTGCTTGCACTCCAGTTCCTTTCGCCCACGTCCGTCTTTGTATGGCATCTGCAATGTTTTTTTTTTTCAGCCCGCATGTGGAGTATGTTCGCCCCACCCCCATCTTACCCCTACGCAGAGACCTATCGTCTTTCCACTAAGATGAGTTTGTTCAACCCACTCGCTTTTGCCCTTCCACGGTACGGTCGATTTTCGATCGCCCGCTGACGCTGCTTCCACTTAGTTGCCCCCTAGTAGCCGGAGGACCCGACCCACTCCTCTTTCTCATTCACATGCATTCGTTTATTTTTTCCCCCCCCTCCGCGGCTTTCGTCCCGCCCCGCTGAAGATGTCGCCTATACCCACGCTTATCCATTTTTTGCAAGTGATCAATGTAGAGACCGCTCTTTCTGTTGATCCCCCTCCTCCTAGCCCCTATCTACAGATTTCAACTCGGCCTGAATTTCTCTCTGTCCCTCTTTCTTCTCCACTGCATTCTCTTAGGACGTCAGGGGCAGACGCAACGTCTCCTTCTTCTGACCCCGAGGTTGCGGTCCCCCCATTTGTCACTACTCTAATGTGCGCGTCGCGGGGAAGCATAGCCTTCTAACGTCTTCTGTCCTCCTTTCTTCCTTTCCCCAGGCGTTCCCTCATCGTAACCTGCTCAGGGCGTTCGCCTCTTTTCCGATCATCGATTCTAATCATTTACGGACAAACGATCGAGACCTCGCGACTTTCTTCCTTCCGACTTGATTAGTCCAATGTCTTCCGACCTTTTTCTTCCGGGCCTTCCAACCCTCGGTTAGACTATTACACAGCCGTGCTGGTTTCTGGAAAGTATAGGTTGGAGTGCCTCTTCCTTGCTCAATTTTCCTTCTTTTTAATTTTTTGCACGACCGCAAGAGCAACCGCGTCGAATTACCTTTTCTGCCGAGTGCCGCCTCCCCTTTTCTGGTCGTTTTACGATTTTTCTGCCAGTTCGACTCTTTTCAATCGATGTCCCCAGATTTGCTTCGTGCGCATTTTCACCAATATTTTTGACGAACCCTATCGTTTCCTGCGCATTTGGTAGCGTGTCTCTCTCCCTGTGACCACTCCCTTTCGTCACCTGCATCTCTCTTCTGTTCCTCCTTTGTTTTTTTTAGATTCTCGCGCTGGCACCCGTCCCCGGGCTCGGATTTTCCAGCGCCTTTTCACCTCGACTTGCGGGCGAAGTCCGTATTCTGCCCATCCTGTCAGTTCGGTCAGCGGCTGTTCCTTCTCTAAGCTAACCCCCGAAGCTCTCTAACGAGGCGCGCGACCTTATTTAACATTTTAAACCTCCCCCTTTTCTGTCTTAGGTTTCCTGCCATGCCTCCTCACATGCGCGCGTTTGATACTTGAGTCTATCCTTTGAAGGACTGCGTATCCCTCCCCCGTTTGCTGACTTCACGTCCCTCCTATTTTAGCTTCGATTCTTGTGGAAGACCACACTCTCTGAACCTAAGCCAGAGTCGTTCTCCTCCATTTTTGACCAGCGATTTAAGAATTCTCTCCAAGCCCCTTGCCTCCTGCGTTCTCTCTCAACTTGCGCCTTGATTGCCGCCGATCCTTATCCCATTCCCTTGCCCTAACCGACAAAGATAGGAGTTCATTGCTTGTGCCCGAAGACTGTGTTCCATTCATCCCCTTATCAAAACCGATCAAGATTTCCGCGTACCGGAGATAGATGAACTTTGGTGACGTTGCGCGTCCAGCAGTTTTTACCACATATATACTTACGACATATGGTAGCTTATTGCAGGATTCGGAATCTGTCGCTTTTTTCGAGCTTCGTTCCCCTTCATGATTCTGTTCCCCCTCAAGATGATCCTGGATCCGGCCCTTTTTTAGATTCCTAGCGAATACTCTCAGCGTTTATTCTCACTCTCATTTCTCTCCCTCTTTCCTTTCGCTGCTTCCTTTAACTGGCTGCAACACCGATTGCACTCTCTCACCCTCAAGACCCTTTCCGCCCCCCCCCCCCCATTCTTTTCAGTACGGCGCCGCTTCGACAAGGTCAGCGTGTCATTGCTCATTGGTACAAACCAATCTGCTTTTTGTCCGATGTTTTCTTTCAATTTCTTTGGAAGGCGAAGTTCACATTGCCGTCGCAAATCCTTTTCTCTCCCTCCTGCACCGCCATCGCGGTTGCCAACGGACTGCAATTTGCCATCTGTTTCCCCCCCTCGTCTCTCCTCTTCAAAAAGCACGCGTACTCTCTGGCCTCCCCTAGGGACCGACTGTTTTTAAAGCAGGCCGCCAGTTTATGGAATGAAGACGGTTTTAACGAGAGACGCATTCTTCCTCCCCTTCTCAGGTCGATTCATTCTTTCCTTCTCCCTTTCTAGTATTGTCGCCGGCATGTCACCCTGAGCATACTGACCCGTTTGCATTCCTTAGCAGTTTTGTCATGCTTCCTTTTCTTTGAGGTCCGACGATCGCAGACACACGTCCCCTCCTCTCCCTCCGCGCTCTCGCCTCCCTTCTGACGCAAGTTGATTTTTTCTTGCACTTTCGCCTTTTTTCGAGACGTCCCAACAGGATTGCCGCTCTTGCTTCCGTTCTCCCCCCCCAAGAGCCTTGATTTATTTTCCCTTTTTCGACTTTTTCCGCCTCTTGCCTATCTTCTTGTCGATAGAAGGCGTGCTTAACTTTGACCAAGAACGCTCCGCTTTCTCTCGGGTTCCCTCCCTCCCTCCCCTTTTCTCCTCGACATGCGCCTCTGCGCAGTTTTTGTGCACTGACTACTCCCCCCATCCGAACCGTAGCACCTGCAGGATCCCAGCGCGCCTGATCCCCCCCTCTCTTTTACCACAGGAATTCCCGCGGACAATGTTCTACACGAGCGGGTCTCTCAGTGTCCTAAGTTTGATATTGGTTGAAGCCGCCTCTTTTTTGTCGGCCAAGCATGAGAAGCTTTCCATCTATTCCCTGGTTAGTTCCCTTTTGAGTCTCTCAAGCCCTTTTCCAATCTCCTTTGATCAATTTGTCTGCCGGCCGCTCGCAGCTTTTCTGCAACCCTCCATCCATCGTTTTCTCCGGTACAGAGGAATTCAGCTTCCGTTTTCCCCCAGTGAATGAACGCTGGAGTTTTTTTCGTATGTTCCTGTAACCGATAATCTTTCTCCTCGCAGGGCCTTTGGGAGAGGGTCGTTCGTTAAAAATAACTCAGGCGTCCTCTTCCTCCCTCCCTTTTCCTTCGTTGTTTTTTTTTATGGTCCAATTCTATTTTGTGTCCGTACTCCTCTTCGCCCTATGTCTGTGTGCGCTCCTCCTATCTGATCTTTTCATAGGCGCCATTCTCAACCTCCTCTTATGTTGAAGACGTTTAAGGTTCATTACCTCATGTACCGACGCGCTTGTTCTCTTGGTTTTTTTACTCTCCCGGCTTCCTTTAGAACTTGGTTGTAAAGCTCTTGGTTACCAGGGCTTTTCCACCCTTCCGGGCACCTACCGCTTTTTTAGTGACTTCGGAATCTTGTCCTCAACACCGGCGAATCCAACCTGATCACCAATAATCCCTCTCAGAGAAATTTCCGGCTTTGGCGATTGTCAGTCTTCCACTTCCTCTTTTTCCATTCCTTTTTCCGCTCAGGGGCGGTCGTCGTTGCTTTTTTTCTTCCTTCATTTAGGGTGGGCCGTTTGCTTTCTTTTTTCCTTACCCCCTCGAGCTGCTCATTTTTTCTCTCTGACTTACTTTGACGTCTCCCCCCATCCCCTTCACCAGGCCTGATCGTCAGCCGTCATGCCCCTTTATTTTTCATCCGCAGATCCCTTTCTTGTTCTGACATTTTGTGAAACACATCTGCGGTCTGCCCCCCCCATTACTTTCCTCTTTAGTCTCTTTTTTTTACAAAGGCACTCCGTCGTGCCCAATATTTGGACGCTCCCTCGATCGGAGTAGAACTTATTGCAAAACCTCCTCCTACTGCGTCTTCGTACCTTTCTTTTCCCCGGCGCCTTGCGGTGTGTCGTGCCCTAAAACGAGATTGTTGCCTAACCCCATCCTTCCCAACGCGCCCCCAAATGATCATTCGGCTCGTGTGCAGCAGTCGAAAGACCTCTTACTGTCTAAGTTCCTCTTCAATCTACCGGACCCAAGACTTTCATTTCAGATTTCTGCCGTTTTTTTCCCATTTTCTACACGCATTCTGCGGTGGCGGCCTGCTTTCTCCTTCGCCTCCCCCCCCTCTTCTTCTCTCTGTTTGTTGACTGGTGGGACTTTTCCCCTTAATCACGGTCGATCCCGGCGTCCTTGTCAATTGAATCTTTTTTCCGGACCACGAGAGGGTAATGGACGCACTTTCGGTTTTTCCCGCAACTTTTTAATCGTGAGAGGACGCCCGCTTTCCTAGATGGAGAGAACCGAGCTCATCCATCATAAACCTCTTTTTTCGAAACATTGCCACCAGTTGTCTACTTTCTTATCCTCCCTCTCACCTTCCCTCTGCGCCGGCCCTGTCTTCCCCCTTTTCGTCTCATCGTTACAACCATTTTTTTTTGCCCAGTGCGGACCAGCCCCGTATTTCGTAGTCCCCTCCGGTTTTCATTTCTGCAATCCAAGATTCGCTCTCCCTCCACTTACCTCATGTTTTTCCCCGCCTTTTGCAGTATCCTTTCTCTTTTCTTCCCTCGTCTTTGTTAGATAGTCGCGACACTCGTGACAGATAATAATATGGACGGGCCGCCTACATCTCCCCTATCGGATTTTTTTTTCCGAGCCTCTATATTTTTGCCTTTCTGCCCCAGTCCCCAGTCACCTTTAGACCTTTGTTAGATCGCCTGAATCTTGCTTCTGTTTGCTTCAGTGCGGCGCGCTGTTAAACGTTCGTCACCTCTCAGCATCAATGTCCTAGCTTTTCTTGCCTTCCTTTCTTAAGCTTCGGCCCCCCCCCTCTGCCTCACCACTGATTCTTTTGAGGGGATGCGCGCTATGCTCTGTTTTGTCCATCTCTCTACTGACCAACCTTTCTTTGAGCGCCTATCCACTTCGTCCCTTCCGCTTCCCACACCCCCCAGATTCCGCAGCACCCTTTCTACTCGTCCCCCATCCCTGTCGTACATCCGGGTTTGGCCTTTTGTGATATCCCTTCTCTCTTTCGGACCTTTTTTTCGACGGTGGCCTTCTTCTAATCTGCTCCTCCCCCGGCCTTCAGCCGGAACGCCGAACAGTCCCTCTAAAGTTCGTTCTTTCGCTCTGCGCCTTATTTCTGTGTTTGTGTTGTGTCTTGTCTTCCTGTTCTTCATTGTTTTTTGTGAGTGTTCTTGGATTTTTAATAGGAAACGACCGTGTTCGTTTTTTTGTATATTTTTTTATTTTTTTTTTAAGTGTGCATCCCCTCCTCTCGCAATCAATCTCGTGACCCCTGGAGCGCGACGATCGCCGTTCCTCCCCCCTAGAAAAAGCGATCTACTTTTTTTTTTTTTTTTTTTTTTTGTTATATATTTCCTCTCGTTTTTGTTGAGCCCGGATTCTGAGCTCTGCCAACTTTTCTTTTTTTTATGCTCTGCTGATCCAGAACACCTCCTGGTCGACTCTCGCCCAAGAGTTTGATCCGATGATTCGGGAGAAAGACCGGTCGTTCTTTTGGAGAGAATAGAGGCTTGACTCGTCGATGCACATATCCTACCATTGCCCACCCACTCAAGGTTCGCATGACCCTCCTCCTCGTAGAGCCAACCTGAGCGACCTCTCCCCCAGTATGTCCGTACAAGCTTCCCGGCGTCATTCGTCCTCACTTTCACCTGAACACAATGGCGTGCCTTCCCAGCTCCCTGCCCTTATGACGCTCCGGAACCAGAGCACTTCTTGCGTGTTTTTCTCTCACTTTCTAAATATGACCTCATGGAATTCTTCCTCCCTCTCCCTTACCGCCTAACCCCGCATTAAGGCTTTTGACCAATCGGCACCGCACCTTTCTTCAACTACTTGGACCCAGAGAGACAAGAATATAA
>Ga0179593_1279782_pt1 | contig 12822 bp, 9 predicted proteins | sample CZODoug2_1_08_16_FD_185931 | JGI IMG/M metagenome (GOLD analysis project Ga0179593, IMG submission 185931) | Vadose zone soil fungal communities from Angelo Coast Range Reserve, California, USA - CZODoug2_1_08_16fungal (PacBio error correction) | ecosystem: Environmental > Terrestrial > Soil >... | reverse complement strand
GACCCCTACAGAGGTTTTCTTTGGTAGCGGTGCCCTTTTGAGATATTCTCTTTTAAGGCTTTCTTCTGGGTTTTTTTACTTCCTGCCGAGAGGTATTTCGTTACCTCCCCCTCCCGTCCCCTACCTTTCTAGGAGGGTCTCTTCTGGCAAATTCCCTCCATTTATCTGCTTTTTGACGTTTCGACCTTGGTTCCTTTGTCCATTTACCCCCGTTTTATCCCCTTTCCTCCTCGGTCGCTCTGAGAGACGAAGGTGTTTTACGCCTTCTTCCTCATGAATCGTCTTAATTTCTTCCTCTTCCAAGTGTCCTTCGACGATCCATACATATATGAGGCATGTTTTTATTTGCGCTGTTTCTTTTTTGAAGGCGACTCGCATGCCGATCTTAAGAGAGGATCCGTCGAACTTAGTTGCGGGACCGATAAGTCCGATACTTTCAACTACAGTCTTGTTTTCGCCCCAATCCCTTCCTCGGTCTCTTTTTCTTTCTGACCCGATGGAATACCGGCCCTTCATAACGTTCCTCCTATTCTCGATGCTGATGAGTTCGATGCAATCCACGCCGATTATCCTCGGGTCCTCCCTATTTGGCCCTTGTTTTTTGATGCCCTCTTATGTCCTCTTTCGTGGCTCGGCGTCGACAACAGCCGTTTATAAACCCGCCCTTTTGTGATGTTTTCCAGGTTGCTTTACACCTCGTACGCCCCCCCTTTGTTTTTTCGAGATCCTCCTCTTTTCGTCTTTCTAGATCGTGTCGATTCTTTTTTTTCGGAATGCTAGGGTGCGAGGCCCCTGTTCGCAGTTCCTCTACTCGATATATAGTATTTTCTTTCTACTTCCCCCTCTATCATCATTTTCGCTTTCTTGTAGGCTTTTAAGCATGGCGTGACGAAGACAGAATATTGATGAAGGACCCCTTATTTTTTTCTTGCACTTTAGAGATTTCGCTTCTTCCAGAAAATGCCCCCATGTCACCTCCTTTGATTTGGGATCTTTTTCCCCATATCTGTTTGTTGAGAGGAGGTATCCCAACTTAAATTGGTTTTACCCAATAGCTGTGTGGCTTTCGCAAGCGAACGATACCGTCCTTTCGAGAAAAGCCCTTTTGTTTTTCGGCTTCCTGCGTTCTTTTTTCCAGGAATGAATCGTAGTGTTTTTCCTTCCCTAGATACATCTTGCGAATATAGACTAATACCTGATTTCCCCGTAGCGCTTGTTTCGACGCGCGCAGGGAATGTCTTTCCCGTGTATGGATGATGACCCCCGATACCAACGATTAGATAGGATTGAGAAGATGGGCAGAGGAGATTTTACCCCCCCCCCTTGCGGTAGATGCCTCCCCCCCCCCGCTTATTGTCCTTTGACTGTCTTCCCTTTCCTTCAATCCCCCCCCCCAACTTGAGGACGTTTATTTTTTTTTGTCTCCCCTCTTTCCCTCACACCCCAAGAAATTCTTCAATTTTACAAGTCGTCCAAGCTCCCCGTCGTTTCCTCGGTCCCCCCTCGATAAAGGAATAGATTTGTATTGGGTGCGCTCTATCTCTAATAGTCATTTCGTACTGAGAGCCCGTTGTTCTTACTTTCCTCCCGTTCCCTGCCTTCGACGGATCCCGCCCCCCTCATACCTCGATTACGTGTCTTTGGGCGCTCTTGGGTCCAAAGGAACCTTTTAGATTTGACTCCTTTAGAGTCCTTTTTCCATGCATTTATTCGCGTAATAAGTCGTTCGCAGCCATGAGTTCCCTTTCCCTTTTCCCCCCGGACCACTATTCGGAGTTTCAACTTATTATAGAGGCCTTCTTCCCTTTTTCGATGGCCCTCTGCAAAGGAGTGCAACGAGGTTTTTCGAATCCTTCTCCTCCCCCCCCGGCGCGTCCCCTCTCCCCTGTAGCTTCTTCTCTTATCTCTTCTCGAAGGACTTTTTTTTTTACGTCCCTCCACCCCCCCTCAAATTGCGTCTCTTAAGGTTGAACATATCCTGCTGGACTCAAGGAACTGGCGCCTCGCCTTTTACTCCCTCTTCCCGGTTTAGTTTCAGCCTGTAGGGGCCTCAGGACTCGATTCCAGTCTTAGTAATGGCCCACCTTTAGACCCCTCCTCCATGCGACCCCTGTTAAACCATGGTCTCCTCGAAGAGGATTCTAGATATTTTTCCCCAATTTTCAAGTTGAGACGATTTGTCCGGTTACTCAAGAGTTCGCTATGAGTAAGGTGGCTTGCCTCTTTTTTTGCCTTTTACTTTGTCTGGTACGGCCCGGCTTCCCCCGTTTTAGAGTTAATTTACACCCCAACATGTTCTTCTCTGCTTCCTCCTCTTTCCATCTCGTGAAGGTCTTCTCCCAGCTTGGACCCATTGTTGTTGCCACCAAACGAGGGTGGTTTGCAACTTTGAAACACGGGTTCCCACTTGCGATAATCGTGTTTCGCCTTTTTTCCCTTTCCCAAGGGATTGCCCTTCAGTGAGTTCTGGTAGATCCCCTTGACACCCCCCCCTTGCAGTTTTCCCCCTTTTTTCCAACCAGTCTCCCTCGCATTATCAGAAACCCCCCCAGGGATCTTACATCGGTTACTTTATCTCGGTCCCGCTGTTGTCAAATAAGGAGGAAGAGGTGTTTTTTTGTTTGGGTTTCTTTTCTTTTTTTTCTGTAAGAAGCGCATTCAATAATCTCCACCAGGATGTTTTCATTCCCCTGTGGAAAGATGTCGTCTTCGTCCCTTTCAGATCTTAGTGCCTTGACGGGCCGTGGGATAGTAACTTTCCAAACACTCCCATTCCCTCGGCACTGTCAGAGCTCAAAAAGTTCTTGCTTTCAATTACTGTTCTACATCGATCTCTGATTGTCCAGATAATAGTACGGATTCCGTCGAGCCGTGAGGGTGCGGTTTTGCCATGGAGTATGTTCTGTCGATGATTCGCAGCCTCATGCCCACCTCTCAACGAGGCATTTTACCTTAGGTCCCCGCCCCCCGCCTCCGGGACTGGGGCCATCAATATCGAAGTGCCCTTGGCGACGTGGTTTTTGGTTTTTTCCCACGGTTACGGCGGGTTTCGACGTCTATTTAGAGATGTTTTAGTCTCCCGTCTTCCTTACTTATTCCTAATCGCCTCGCATTTTGCGGCCGAGGGCGTTTGTGTTCCCCCTTATTCTCTAATTCCTTTCTTTCCCGCCGCATTAGGAAAGCCCCCATCTCTCCTATGGCCCTTCTGGACGAGCCGCGTTTTAGCTGCCTGACCGCCACGACATGGGCATCATCTGCCTCCAGCTTTCGGGGACCGTGCTACGTTCCTCGCGAAACCCTTTCTCCGGCATGAGGTGAAAGCTTTCGTCTTTTTGTCGAGGTGACGCTTCAGGATTAGGCTCCTCGCGCTTAGCCCGCATCTGGCGAGCCGAGGCCGTCAGCCCCTCTTCAGTTTATTACGGAGATTCGATCTTTCTCGACGGCGGTGCGTCCTTTGATTTATCTTCCGCGCATGGACCCGGTCAGCGGCTTCGCCACTCTACACCTTCATCTTGCCTTCGCCTAGAGCAAGTTTGTGCGCGCGTTTTCTTTGGACTCGGAATACCCCTCCAGCACCGCTGGCACGTTACCTCTCTTTTTTCCCTTCCCTAGGAGTGGGTATAGTCCAGAAAATTTTGCCAGGCGCGTAGACTGTTTCCACCGTCAACAATAGGTCTCTTCTGTCCCTTTCACTTCCTTTTCCTCCTCCTCGTTGGATATTTTCTGATCTCACTATGGGAGCCGGGTTTTTTTCGCGATCCCTGTGTGCCGTAGGATTTTTCGTTTATGACGAATTTTTTTTAGGTATTCCCCTGCTATTTCAGGGAGAGGCCCCATTTATAGTGACCCCCTTTTCCTCGAACCTCTGATTGTTTTTAGCCCACCCGCGTGTCCTCGATAATTTGTCATATAAGTGCTCCGGGTTCGCAGGCGCTTTTTAATGAGTTCTCGGCGTCAGCTTTCCTTAGCAAGCATATGATTGCAAGTGTTTGTGGCTGCCCCCGCTAGTACTCGTAATTACCACGTCCCTTTATGGCTTTTTTCTTCAGTGATATCTGAGGCTCTCCTCCTCCAACGTCTAGTAGTCAGTGTTCTCGCTTTTCCTTCGGCACGTTCCAACAAAATAAGGTTCCCCTGAGATTTCCTTTTCTCTTCGTGTTTTGGGAAGTAGTAATTACGTCTACTTCCCACGCCTGTACCCCGCTAGCCGAAGTTTTTGTAGGCCTGTCGGGTGGGCGCCCGTTCGGCTAATGGTTTCCGTTAGTCGTCTTTCCTTCTTCTCCCCTTTCGCTGGGGATTGTCAGGCTGACGCCGCCTTCGCCCGTCAATTTAGCCACGTTCACTTTCTGGCCTTTCTTTTTCGCTCGGAATGCCTTCTTTTTCATGCCCAGATCTACTCCGCATCTCTACCATCCTTCCCCCTCCCGAGTCGAGGTTACTTCAAGGTCCCCCTCCCTCCCCTTGCCATTTCCTTTTCACAATCTTGAGGGGAAAACGTACGTCTATTTGCCGAGGGTGAGGCTTCCTTGCGTCACTCTTTTAGCTTCGGGATGCATGCTTCGTCATGATTTCTATGCCGAGCCGCTCCTCCATGCGGCCCGCATAGGAACTCATTCCCCTGTTTTCATACTTCACGCGATATGTCCCAGTAGCCCGTGGTCACCAGAGAGATGGCGGGCGGTGAGTAGAGGATAAGCTTGATTGACAGAAGCCACGGGATTGTCATGGATTTTTCCGACGCATTGTTCTTCCGGATCACTGGGCTATTCATTCTTGTAGAATCTCAAGGATTCTTTTTAAAAGAGTCTGAAGAACCCAGACTCAATGACCTCTAAGTGGATTACCGTTTCATGTTCTTTTTTTATGGATAGGCTTTTGTACTGCCCCCCACAGAATAATTAGGACCGCTTGCTTCGACCTCCGCACCGGACACCTGTAACTGGCTACTTTGGAAAAACAAACCAACCCTCCCGCACCAATGCGGAGCAGACCCACCCTTGCCATCAGGGCATCCGGCCCAGACATCGGACCCACGGCTCACACGTTACATGCCGCTTGGCATACGAGCAAACGGGGATCGGCCTCGATGCTCATGACAACGGAAGCATATACTTTACCGTAGATTGGCGTATTTCGCTCCATGGCACCGAGAAAATGTCCACTCCCACCCAACAGTGCACTCAAAGCACTGATTGTGTCAGGTAATCTCCTTTCCGTTGTAAAGAAAGCCGTATATTCGGAGCATGTTTTTTGTTGCCCGGGCTGTTTCTTTTGCGTGGCCACCCGACTGGTTTAAACCCCACCTTGGTGCCCCCTGAACGACGAATTTATTCCCTTGGTTTTCCTCGCTTTGATTCTTTTGAAGTTCTCGCCCATTTTGGGTTTTGACTGGTCAAGGACCCCTCCTTTTAATGGCGCCAGAACGACCCTTCCAACCACACATTCTCCCGATTATATCCGAAGCCTCACGGAAGCCAGATGGTGCAACCTTCGCCTCTTGTTTTGATTCTTTTGCTCTATAGCTCTTTCCGGTCTTCCTTGCGCTTAGACCTGGTGGACTCCTCCCTTTATTTTTCTCTCTTCAATTCTTCCCACCCCGCATCCTCTGAACCACGACTCTATTCTTCCAAATTCCCTTCCCCCTTCGTCTTTCTTCGAAGGACTTCGATACCTTTTATTAGTCCCAGCCCACACTGTAATTGAGCATTTCATCTCCTTTATATGACGACGCCGTCTCTTTTTCTTATTCTTTTGGAGGAGAATGTAATTGTCCGTTCCCATATCCCACACATTCTTGGAACGCCTTCCTTCGACCGTATTAGCCTTTCTTGGCCGGTGTAGCCCGATTTATTAGCGGTCGACGAGCCTTTGTTGCTCCGGAGCCCGATCTTCCCTTTCTAGTGGAAACGACTTATATATTGAAGATATCTACCCCCCTTTTCAATCATGCATTTTTCCCTTAACTCTCCCAACTATAGACTGTGGATCTGCTTTCATCCTTACTGGGAAAGGCATTTTTCACTCATAGATACTTTTCCGATTTTTCTTCGATTTACAGAGCCTCATCACATCATCGCTGATCTAGATATCCGATGCCCTCTTAGATCTTGTTCATGAAGGAGTCCTTTGCTTTTTTTTTATGGCTTCCATCAGTCGCTAACCCTCGCCCTTTTTCCTTTGATTCTAGTACCTTCCCTCTCTGCAGCTTGCATATATTTTTTTAGTGATAGAGCATAGATTCTCGATCGCTCCGTCTGGTCACTTACACTTTACGAGATGGCCTGTAAGTGAACCCCTGCTTCTCTCATCGTAACACTTCTTCGCCATCATCGCACCATCGCCTCTCGCCCTGGCCGCTTTTCAAATCCTGATACTCCGATGCGCCTTGCAGTAATCTATGATTCGCCCTGTAAAAGTTCCTTCAGAAAGTTTCAGATCGAGTTCGAGTTGAGGCAGACCTCAGCGCTCATTTCCCCCCACCCTTTGAGGGGCTCTCTTTCCATCCTACTAATTTTTCTTTCTTCTAATTCCCTCGTTTTTGACCATGAAGTTTGATTGCCTGCAGGAACGCTATCGCATAGAGAAAACTCTCCATTCTTCTTTTTTTTCATGTTTAGTTATCGTCCCTTACCCCTTTTTCATAGTCAGAGACTCCTTGTTCCTTCTGGCCCAACCTTAAGGAGCGATGTGATATTTCTCACAAGCTACTTACTATATCTTCGCGGTGGTTGTGTTAGGTTTTCGTCCTTTGAGTGCTGCGCGAGTTCCCGACCCCTCTTGAATTGTAATTGTTGAACTGATTCTCTGTAAGCACGGAAAACGCGCGCGTGGATGTAAGCTCGATGACCTCTTCCCTTCGGCACCTTAAAAATCACCTGTGCCCCTTTTTTATTTTATCTGTTGTCTAACGATCCTCTCAACCCCCCACCCCTGCACTTGATTCCGAATGCAGCTAGACCCATTCCCCGCCACGTGTCCATTAGACTCTAGAATTCCGTAAACGTGACTCTTGTATGATTCTGTCTTTTTTCACGTAGAATGTCGCTCTTTTTTTTCCCTTTACTGTTCAAGTAAGGGATTCCCCCTCCCTCCTACTTCTGTTGGCGTTTACCCTTCCCCCCTGCGTTTGCGTTCAATTTTCGATATCGCATATACGGTGTTTCCCTTCTCTTTCCTTTATGTCTCCGGCGATCAGTCGTCCTCTTCATGCCTTCTCTTCGTTTTACTTGAACAGCGTACAAGGCCCCGCATGTCTCAATTATTTCTTCGATTCTGACAATACGAACTTTGGACGATTCCTTCTCTGCAAACCAGGTTCCGCTCAACGGCGTCGTTCCTTTTGATTATTTGATGATTGGCGCGCCAGGCCCCACTTTTCTTCACGACCCCGGGCGCTAATTCCTTTTCCCGAACAACGATCATATGTTACATTCTTTCCGCCCTAGACGCTCCGAGCCCCTTTCCCTTTTCAGCTCGATTTTTCCGAAGCTCGTTCCCCCTGTTTATCGTCCCCTTTCCACAGTTGACAAGCCCTAGGTAGGTCATTTCGACGTCAGAAGCTTTTTTTTTTCCCTCTAAAGGATGCCCCTCCTTTTGAAATCCTCTCTTTGTTGTCGTCGAGGGTTCTTTTTTCGTCGAATTCTTGTTCCTTCTTAAGCGGAATTTAACGTTCGTTCGAGTTTATCCCTCAAAAACACAATTTCTAGCCTCTCCGGAAATCCTCCCCTGCTGTTATGGAAGTGGTTCTTTCTCCTGCTCCAATTCGTGTGCCACCAACATTTGCCCCCTTGGGTGTTAAAATTCCCTCTCCCAGTATTAGGTCCGGATCAACCTCTGCAGGCCGACTTGTCTATGGCTCCTTCTCCGGGTAATTTCCTAAGGGCTTGATCTAGGCGTGTTTTTTTACGCCCCCTCCCCCGAAGAATAGCTTCATTACACACTCCCCCTTTATCTTTCGATTCGGACGTTCCTCCTAAGGCCGATGCTTCATAAGGAGAGGACTGTTTCCCCCCTTTTGGCCTGAGGTTTTGATGTGGACCAACCTCCTTTTTCTTTTCCTCAACGACGCACAGCGAGTTCCTTTTTTACACGTGTTTCCCTGAGGTCTTTGCGTCTGCCCCCCTTGTCGTGAGTGAATTCCTACCTTGATTACCCCGGCCCAACTGTTCCCTTCTCTGGCGAAACCCCAGCGGACCAATGTTGCCCCCTTCTTTTTCCCCAATCTTCTCTTTTTTTTTCTATATGCCATACTAGGACGTTGCAGTTTTCTACGCGTAGGAGGCGATAGAAAGTCTTATTTCCTTTCTTCAGAGTCTCTCCCCTTCGTAAGACTCTGAACAGACGAAAGAGTTGTAACCAGTCTTCCGCACGATTTCGGCGCCTTTCCATCATATATTGGAAAATTGTCCTTTGCGGGGGCATTGTCTTCCCCCCCCATTCAGGGATTTTTTCTCTTAGACTTACCTTTAGTTCTCCCTGGTCTAGACAATTAGGATATGCTTTCTTTCTTTTTTCCTTTCGCAGACTTCCCCCCCGCTCCTTCCCCCTCTTCGCTTGAAAACTATGACGTATTTTCGGGGGCCCCCTGGCCTCCCCCACTCGCACGGAGACGCTTCTCAATACAACTCTGTACGAGCCGTTTTGGTTGCTCGCGCTCTCCTTAAAAGGTTGCATAATTCCACGGAGTGCCCCAAGAGTGTGTTTCCTTTTCATAAATACCTCTCGCGAGATCGGCGGATGGGTCATTCGCTTTGTTTTTTGCCTCCTTTACTGCGTGCTGATCCCTAGTCTTTCGCGCTTTTTGGAGTTGTCAGCGGCGAGCTTGCAGACCCTCCCCTCCTCGAAGGTACTCCTTCATATAGCCGCCTTTCCCCTCGATCCGGCTTTTGCGTCATCGAAATGGTTTTTTATCCTACTCGGCCGCCTTACTTGCTATTTTTTTTCAGGCGAACCCAGGAAGTTTATTAAGACTTTTTTATCCTTAGGAGGTGTTGGAGACCCCTAGTGTCGACTGAGTCCCTCCCCTTTCCCCTAATCAGCACCGACCGAATCCGCGTTCCTTTCCCTCCTCAGGAGAGGCCTGAGAATAGGACCTAAATCTGGGAAACAGTTTTTTTAGGACTACCCACTTGTCCCCCTCCTTTTCATCCTGTCCCCCCCCCCCCCCCCCCCCCCCACCCCCCCCTTCCTTCCCCCCATCTTTCCCCTTATTTGTTTGGTCTATCCTTTTATGCCCTCACCCTCGGTGTTTCCGTCAATGTTGCTCATTCTGCTTTGTCCGAATCTTTGAATTTTCGTCCCTTTCTGAAGATTTTCCCTCGTTTTCAAGGGCGTTTGCCTTTATTGTGCTGCGTTTTTTTTTCAGCTTCTTCTAGAGCGGCTTTTTCACCCCGTTGCGCTACAAACCTCCCAGAAGCTGCCCGTTTTTTTCTTTTCCAAGCCTATCCTGCTTCCGAGGCTTAGGTACATCGCTCGCAATCTGACGCCCCAGCCCGTTTCTCTTCTACGCACGTCATTCCTCTATGCTCCTTCTTCGGAGCTCTTCCCCCGCTGGAGACCGCGCGATGTGCTAAATCGCGGCTTTTCCGCATACTGCACACCGGGCCACACACAGCGCCTTGTGAACTTCCTGTCCCTTGCCTTTCCCGGTTAGTGACGGCAGTAAGTGCACACCGCTTGCCGCCTGATCTTTGACATTAGGGGTTGTTTTTAGCGATTTTGCTTCCCCCCTCTGACTTCGTCAGCAGTTCAAAGCTCCGGTCGGGATGTGACGATTTTCCTTATCCGCTCCGTAATTTAGCACACGATATTGAAGGCTAGGATGATCTTTCATTAATGATAGGTCCCCTCTTAAGCCAGCTCCCCTTACCCCCTTCTGACATGTTTGCGCTTCAGAGGAAGGACCAGGCACCCCTCGTATGTCCTTGTTCGATATTCATTTTCCCTTAAGAGGAGCGCTCATGACTTTTAGTTTTTTTTGATTGGGAATGCGTCTAAGCTGACTTGCTCGCCCACCCAATGGAGAGTCACTCCCTCCTCTCCTTCTTTTCTTTCCCGGGCCTCGCGACCCTCTAGCTTGTCGTATTGGTCGTTTGAGGCTCTGACGGAACTTTTCTTTAATTTTGTTTGCGCGGCTAGTTCGTCCCCTTGCAGGTTGTCCTTTTCCTATGTTAGGCTCATCCCTTCGCCCTCCTCCCTAGTCTTCGACCTTTCTGAAGGTCATTTCTTTGATGACCCTTTCTGGTTCTTCTCTTTGACTTATAACTCCCCCCTCCCATCAAAAAAACGTCCCCCTCGCCTGCGCCTTAGGTGTGCAAGACGGTCTAACTTCGGCCGATTGAACCATCATCCCTTTCTTTGGTCTTCTAATGAGAAGGCTTCCGACTTTCTTTGTCGTGTCGTCCGCCGACATCCCCTTCAGGGCCATCTTTACCAATGACGTTGCCGATTTTCCCCATTTCAGATTTTGCATTGTCGTTTATTTGTCGCCGCTGGCTCTTTTCGAGTTGCAGTGAGCCTTTGTGTTCCAAACAGGCCCTGGATCTTCAAGGGGCGGGCAAGCTTTTTTTGTCAGAATTTTGTTTCCTCTATCCATGTCTGTCGGGCAAGACTTCCTGACCCTTTACTTTTCTTCCGACTTTCCAGATCAATAAATCTCTCTTTTCTCGACTCCGACATGATCTGAACCCTTTGATCGAGGGAGCCGGTTTCCTTGACAGATATGATTTTCTCGTCTCTCGATGCCGTTTCGAGTCTTCTCGTGGCGGCGATCGCTTGCGCCTCGTCGCGTTCCACCCACCCTCCGGTGACCCGAACTCTCCTTGCGGCGATTTTCCACTTACCTTCTAAGCTGTATTTTTTTGTTTTCTTTCCCAGTCAATTAGACTCCCTTTTTTCCCTTGTGGCACCCTTTCCCATTGTAGCGAATCCATTTTTCCTCAGACTCTTCTGCCTTTTACGGTTTACTCTCCTTTTCCTTTTTTCTCCCTTTTTTTCTTTTTCTAGGACCTGATAATAAAGGCCTCTCTTTTGCAGATTCCTTTAGTGCAGTTTGCTTAGAGCTGGTCGCGGTTCTAGACGGTTTTTCATTGAGTCTGCGCCGCTGCTTGTTCCTTTGCCCCTTTTTTCCCCTCCTTCCGATAATGATGATCCGCACCTTCCCCTCAGAAGGCCTTCCCCCTTTCCCCCAACCAAGTCCTGAGGCTTCTCGCTGCGGACCCCCCCCGATGTAATTCTTGGACGTTCGTCCCGTCCCTCCTTTCCCTTTTGTAGACGCTTCCCCGAGGACGTAGCATCTCCCTCTTCCCCTTCAGTCCTTCTTCTCGATTCGCCCAGTACGTTTTAGTCCTTTGTTTTCCCTGTTTCACTTGTCCTTTCTTGGGGTTGAGTCTCCTTTCTGTAGGCTCCAGTAGACCCCCACTCAAGCAGCATTGGTGATGTTTGTCCCTTTTGCAGCGGACATCTCCCGAGTTTCTAAGTTTTTCACCCTTATTTTTTTCATTTGCCCCTTCTCGATCCGGAGATTTTTGGTCCTGTAATCTCTCAGCCCGACGAGGCCCCTGCCCCCGTTATATTACGAGATATCTTTTGTCTTTCTGTTTCTTCTTATCGCCCTCTACTTTGCCGCCTGCATAATTGTATCTGACTCTCGTTTGCGAAGACCGATGTCCCATTGTTCCTTCCCCCCACGTTTTATGCCACCCTTCCGCGACTTTTTCGTTTTCGGCGCACTCTATTCCTTTTCAATATTTCCATGTTTTCTCTAGTATTTCCCTCCTCAGTGTGTTTTTGAGTTCTCCACTTGACACAACCCCCTGGTTGACATGTTCCTCTGTTTTTTCTCCCGAAACTCTTTCTAGTTAGGTAGGGAACCTCAGGTGTGTCCGTCTCCCCTTTCTTCGTTATTACCTGGAACTGCTGATTCTCAAAGAGTTTCGTCAATCTCCCTCTGTCAGATGATTACCCTCATACTCTCTCCTTCTTAGATTTCCCCCTTCTCATTCAGAGGACCGTGCTCGAGATGCGACACCCCCCTATTTCCCAATTTTATTATCACTCCGTCCCGGCCCGATCGGGCAAAACAAAGCTCTCTGATTTTCCAGCTGCTCGAGGTTTCTGTTTGAGCCATCCCCCCTTTCCCCCCCCTGCAGTTTGGATAGGTTCGACTCTCTACCCAAAATCGGTCCCCCCTTCTCCTGTTTACCCCGATCCCCCAGCTCACCTTCGTCATCGTTCCATTCCCCTATCGGTGATGATGTAGCTGGTGAGCCTCACCTCTTCCATAATTTTCGGTCCTTTTGAGATGCGGTGATTGTCATGGTCCGCTCAATGGATCCGTTTTGTCGACTTCCCTCCCTTTCCTTTCTCTATTGAGGAATTGTTGCAAAGGTCCAGATGGAAAGTTTCGATATCGTCATTATCTGCTGCTTTACCGGCGGTGCTATGTCGCGCGATCACCTCCTGCCTTTTTCCCTTTTAGCTGTTCCCTGTGATCTCTTCGGCATCCTCCCTGTTTGCACCCTACGTCGCAGGCACTGCCCCTGTATATCCCCCGGTGTCTCGCATTCCTCGTAGACATTTTTTGCTCCTGCTAAACGGTCTCTTTTCTCTCTATGGCGCTGTGAAGCACTTTTTTTCCCTTCTCCCGAAAGGAGAGTTCTCATTGCAAGACCCAAGACTCTGGTGATCCAGGGAATTTTTCTTTTTTCCGTTTTTGCCATTTCGGTTTACTTCGTCGCTTGGCGGTGAAACGCCTGAGATCGGGTTCGTCATATCCCCCAGGCTCCTGTCGGAATCCTTTTTCTAGACGAGACTCCCTACCGG
>Ga0179593_1809938_pt1 | contig 12823 bp, 26 predicted proteins | sample CZODoug2_1_08_16_FD_185931 | JGI IMG/M metagenome (GOLD analysis project Ga0179593, IMG submission 185931) | Vadose zone soil fungal communities from Angelo Coast Range Reserve, California, USA - CZODoug2_1_08_16fungal (PacBio error correction) | ecosystem: Environmental > Terrestrial > Soil >... | reverse complement strand
CCTTCGAGGCTGCCGAAAGGCCCGGTTTACTTTTACGTCGGGGACCCTTCTCGCGGCCGGCCCCTTGGCTCACCCCGCCCTAGCCTCATCACTCCCCCGCGACATTCGAAGAGTACATCCATTTCCGACAATTTCTTGAAAGGTTGTCCGTTTCTGGCGCCCGTATTCCACCCTGGCACCCCCCCACCGGCGGATCCTTGCTCATTAGTAACCGACCCCCCTTCTTTCTGTTCACCACCGGCTGTTCAGCCCGGCGGGGTTCCCACTGTGACAGGGGCAACATTCTTATTAACGCCCTTCCCGCTCGGAACATTTGACCCGCCCGCGCCTGACCCTTTTACCGGTCGTTTAAACAGTTCCGTCACGCCGCCGTCCTTGCACTTTCGTTTTTTTTTCCTTTCTCTTTTGAACACCGTTGGGGCCGCTTCCCGTGCCTGTGGGTTCCCAGTTTCGAAGGGGCCTCCCCCAGTCCTTGTTTGACTATACTGGTTTTTAAATGCCCCTGCCGAACCTTACTCCCCCTTTGGTTTGGCGTCTTCCCCCGCCCAAAACCGTTTTCCGTCCTGTTTCCTCGTTTTTCTTTCCCTTGCCAACCTCCCCCTTGTGCCACAACCCACACTTTTTTCCTTTTTTTCGTGTCATGCAGGAACTTAAATTCATCATGCCCTGTTCTCTTTCCCCCCCCTCAACCCGCAGCAGGGCTTCTGGTTTCGATAAACCCAACCCCCTTGTTCCGTGCGGCGAAAAGGCTACCTTGATCGATTCTCCCCTTGCGTTGGAAAATAGATCTTTTCCCAGGGCTTCGTATCACGGGTGGCCTGAGGTTCAGTTCTTCCCGGAAATGGCCTTGCCCCCCCGGACGTGTTACTTTCCCTAGCCCACGCCGTTCCCCTTGGATAGCATGTTTCACCTCCCATTTATGGCCATTTTTTGTCTCTGCGATAACCCCCCCCACACCCGGCCCCCCCTTTCCCCTTGGGCAGGTCCTGATCGGGATCAATCGTTCGCCGGGGCCCGGTGATCGCTTCGCCTTTTGCTTGGCCTCCGATTACCTTTTTGTGACAGCCTTTCCAGCCCCTTACGACCCCTCCCCTCTTTGCTTGCTCTTCCCTTTTTTCTTGCTTTGTCCCCTTCCCGCACTTCGAAGAACCCTCTTTTTTGGTACTTTTTTTTTTTCCTGCCTTTTTCCGAAGTCCTTTTGTCTTTTCTCCTTGACGACTCATTACCGGTTCTTTTGTCCGGCGTGTTACAGAATGACTCCTTTCTCGTTGTGTCTTCATTTGCCGCTTTGAAAAAACTCTCATTTTGACCCTTTGCGGGGCCTTTTTGCCACCGTAATTGCTTGGTGACTTTCGTGATTGATCCTCACCCTGGCGCCCCCCTTTTTCCGCCCATCGCACTCCCATGAATTCCCCCTATTTACTCTTCCTGCCAGAACCGGTGCGCCATTGAACCCCCCACCTTATCCTTTCGAATTTTCCTTCCCTTTGCCTCCCCTTTGGAGAAACCCTTCGGCGATCCCCCCTTCTGTACAACGGCCGCCATAGGGTCTCGCCTGCCCCCGTTCCTTTCACTGCACACCCTTCGCATCTGGTAGTTGTGGTTTACGGACCGTTCCTTCCTCATCCCTCATTGCCACTGGTGTCCCTTTTATCGAGCATCCCCCCCCACAGCTGTCCACTCCCCCCCATTTTTCCGGCCCTCATTCCCGCTGCTAATCGCTCCCTTCCCGGTTTTAGTACCCTCCCGGGTTGACCTTCCTTCTCCCTTTTTTGTACTAATCTGCGTGATTTTAGTTCAGTTCTTCCTAACTTTTCCCCAATTTCCCAGGTCCCCCCAATTATGGGCAAGTTTTTTTCCCGTTCGAGGGGTTCGCCCCTTCAGTAGTCCCCCAATGCGCGATACCTTTTTTTCTTATTTCGCATACCCCCATATCGGTCGCGCCGCTTCAACCTCTAACCGTTTCCATGCAACCCCTAGCGCCCTTTTCACAACTCTCATTGTCCAGGCTCAGTTGTATTTTTCTGTGTACTTTTTTACATTCCCTGACACGGTCCGTGTGACCTCCCCTTCCCCTTTTTTTCCCCCTTCCCCTTTTTTTCGCTTTCTTCTTTCCTTTCCCCCCCCGCCCCTCTCCCTTCCCGCCCTCACTACTCTTCCCACTTTTGGCCCCTTGTCGTTTTTTTTCTACAGGCCCCTCTTCTTTCCCTAGATAGGCCCCTGTTTTCCCCTGTTGGGGTGATTTTCTATGGCCCTGCCCTTCCCAACACCGAATATCTCCTGCTAGTTTTTTACTGATTTTCCGTCTCATTTTCTCACCCCGTTCTAGTCTTGTATTAATTGGTCGCGTCTAATACCCCAAGAACAGTCCTGATCAGTCAACGCCCCCCCCTCGCGAAATTTCGTGCCTAGTTTCCCCCATCCGGTATGACCGCCAGTGCTTTTTGTTGTTAGATTTGCCGCATCGTTGTTTGTTTGTTTTTTAGCCCCCTTTATAACACCGTCTTCCCTATTCTTCCGACATTACCCACTTTCCCCCCCAGACTTTAACAATCCCCCTTTCGTTCCCTTACCTGGGAAGACCTCCGATCGCTCTTGCCCCTTTTTCCCCTTTATTTTCAATCCTTCATTTATATTTTTCCCCACGTTGTTTCACCCACCCAAATTTTTCCCTACCTGCCGCTGGTCTTTTTTATTTTTACCCGACCGACTTTTCTTCCACCCCTGCCCCCCCTCTTACAACTCAATGTCCCGCCGATGGTGCACCCCAACCAGGCCGCCCTGTCTTCCCGGTTCCTATTTTCCACTTTATTTGGATTTTTTATTATTTCTCCCCCGACTGGTTAACTCCGAGCTGACCACATTCGTATCCGGCCCTTACCCCGCCGACTGCCCTTGTGTTGATACCCTTTTTTCGTTTTGGAATCATTCTGGCGTATACATGCCGCCCTTTCGTGTCTTTCCTTTCTCAGTTGACTTTTTTTTACCCCCCCCGGAATCTTTCCCCCATCCCAATCGCCCCACTCGATGTTTTTTGCCTCGCACGAAGGACCCCCTGATGATGTTCCCGAAGTTTTGTCCCCTTACTTACGAACTCATGCCATTTGCTCGGGACCAGTTTTCATCGCCTTCCTTCTTTTCCAGTCAGGTTTTCGCTCCCCCCCCTTTCTCGCCTTCTTCCGTTTGGTTTTCAACCTAGTGCCTTGCATTGTCCGTCGTAAGCATTAGGGCATTACCTACTTGAACCCCCTCCCCCCTTCGCATTTAAAAAACACTATAGGTTCTTTCCCGAGTTGGCCACCCCCCCCTTTCCCCGATTTTTCGGACACCTGGCGTCGCCCTATAATTTCTTTAACTACCATAACTTTTCTGTGGTTTTGGTTTTTCTGCCACGGATCCGCCATGTCCTGTTCACTGAACTTGTTGTTGGACACAACTCCCCCCCCTTTGGTCTCTTGTTTTGTTGCCTCCTTCTCCTCCCCCCCGTCCCCCCCCCTAGAAGACTCCCCCCTCCTCCCTTTCATCCCTCTGAGGTTTGGTGTTTTCCCTTGATTTGTTTTGATAGGCTTTCCTTTTATTTTTTGCCCTTTTCCCCCAACTGCAATTTTAAAACATTTTTTTTTGGCCCTCCCCTTTCCCCCCTGCCTGCGTTTGACGGCGTTCTTTTTCCCTCCCGTATGACACTTTTCCCTTCCCCTGCGGCCCCCCATGCTTCTGCCCCCCCTTTAATCACCTTTCTCTTCTTTGCCTCCCTTCTTTTCCTTTCCCTGTAGGACTTCCTCATTCTTAACAAGGTTCCCTTGTCTTTACCCTAGCCAGAAACCTGATTTTGTCTTTTTTCTTTCTTTTCCCCTTTCTTCTTCCTCCTTTTCTGTGTGTGGTTTTTTCCAAGATCTCACCTTTGAGTTACCCCCAAAAAGTCGTCTTTTGGAAGAACGTCACGACATCCGATCCCCTTTCTCCCCGACTTTTTTCCCTCTCCCACACCTTTTTTCCCACAACCCCCATACAGTTCTCCTTTTCACCCCTTCCCCGGACCTTTTACCTTTCTCCCACAGTGTCTTGTGCGGGCCTTCGTGCGGAAATTCCTTTTCTCATTACTTGTTCTCACTCTTACTGTGAACTCCCCCAGCTTTTCCCCAACTTCGTGACCCCTTTTTTGTAAATTTGTTTCCTTGCTTCCCTACTATGACCATTTCCCTCCTTTTTTCTCTTTACTATGTCGCTCTCCCTCCAATTTGCTTCCCCTCCATGATTGGAGATTCATTGTGTGCCGCTGAAACCCCCTGTATACATCTAAAACGGGCCTTTTTTTCTTTGCCCTCTTATAACAGGGCTTTCCCTCTCCCATTTTCCTCTGCCCTGCCCCCCCTTGATGTATCCTTTCATGTTCGTCCCTATTTTTTCCAGCCTCGGTTTAGCTTCGGTGCGTTTTCTGCTCTTTTCAACACCCCCTTCTCCCCACTTTATACCTCCCTCCCCCCGCGCTCTTTTGTTCACTTCCCAACCGCGTTCACAAAACAGACTCCCCTCTCCCTTTCCTGTACCCAGCGTTCCCCCTGTAAATTCCCCCGGGGTTTGTTTGCTCTTCTTGTCCCTTCCACCCCCATACCCCCCCCACGCACAATTCCCCTGCCCTTGAATTTTCCGATTCCGTGACCACTTCCTTCTCTTCCCGCTTTCCCCTTTTTTTTGCTGCTTTTTCCCTTTCTCACTCCGTTTTTCACCTCTCCTCCTCTATTGTTTTTAAGGCAACATCCTCCCCAACCCCCCCCCCTTCCTACCGATCTCCCTTCATCCCTAAGTGCCCAGCCCTCTCCTGGCCTTTCAAAAAAGGGGGATCCCTCTGCTAACGGACTCCCCTCCTTTCCCCCTTTTCCCTTTTTCGTGTACCCACGTTTTCCTCACCACCCCCCCCTAAAACAAATACAAACTTTTTCTCGCGGTACACGAAAGCTCTGCCTTCCCCCCCAGGATTCCCCTTCCTTTTCCTGTGGTCTTTTGTAAACCATGTTTTTTCTTCCTTGTACGTGTGTTTGTGCCACAAGGTTTCCCCCTTCTTTCTTACAGAGCTTTCTTTTTTTTCGTAAAACGGCACCCTCCTTTCTTCGATCTCCCACCCGCGCATTTAACCCCCTTGGGTCGCCCCTTTCTCCACCCTTCCCCTCTTCCCTTCCCAGTTCTTTTCCTTCCTGGCACACCCCGGTAGACTTTTTCCCCCTTCCCTTTTGGGTTTTACAGCACCCTCTTCTTTTTTCACCTTGGTTCCCGGGAATAAGGAAGGTTATTTTGCACGCCTCTCAACTGTCTGTTTCTAAGTTACTCTGCCGAAGTGATCCCCCCACTCCACCTTTCCCCGGCATTTTTACATGGGTCTTGTCTAGTCCCTTTGTTCCCACCACGGTTAGTTGGCTTTTTCAGTTCAGCATGTTTGGTGAGTCTTTGTCGAACTCTGGGAAATTTTATTTCCATTTCTTCAGCTTCCCACGTAACTTTTGTCTTCCTCTCCCCCTCCCCCTTACTTCCTTTTTCAGCGTCACCACCGCACCACCCCTCCACCACCCAGTAATAGGTCCTTGTCTGCGACCCCTGGTTGATATTTTATGGATTTGAAGTTTCAGTGCGTTCTTGTGTGTTTGACATCTCTCCCTTGGTGCTTGCTCCGGGCTTTTTCCAATCCTTTCTCCCTCACTTATTAAGGAGTTTCCCAGGCTTTTGCCCAGGTTTCCCCTCCACCACCTGCGTTATGGTTTTCGATTTGCTTGTGCAATGTATTTTGGTTAATTTGCAATTGGCCGGTTGCTCCGTTTTGCAACCCCTCTCTTCCGAACAGCCGGGTTACCCCCTTTCACCCGGACCATGCCTCCCCTTCCCCCCCTCCTCCCTTTCTAGAGTTTTTTCCGCAATGACCTTTTTTTTCTGTGCCAACGTGTACCCCCCCACTTGATTTTCTTTAACCCTTCAGCCGTTCCCCAAGGAAAACCCTTTTTCGTCTTCTGGGGCCTCTGCCCCCTACAAACCAGATTTTGATTGCGACAAGACCTGACGGCTTGTCCCGATTTTCAAAACCCCCCACGTCGATCTACACATTCGTCCTATTTTGCTATTTTTCACCCACGTTTCTCTATCTGGAGCCCCCCCCCCCCCTGCAGTTTCTTACCAACGCCCTTTCCCTTTTTTTGTTATGCCTGGTTCCAATTTTACCTTTTCTTATTAATCCTGCTTCTCAGGGCGTTTGAGCCTTTTATTTGCAAACACTCCTACACCCTTGCACGGTTCTTCCCTCATTCCCCGGGTATTCGCCCATTTCGCTTCCCGGTTCCGTTTCGGCGTTGTATCTCTTTTTTTTTCCCCCCCCGAACCGGACCCCAGGCGGACCCAATACGCGAGACGTGTTCCTCCTTCCGATCAAGGCGTGTGACGTATTTTCACCTATACCACCTCGATCTCTTTCGTTTCTGTCGCCCTCCCTTCTTTTTCGCCCACCCCTGAAACCTTTTTTCCCTTTCACGAGCCCCTGAAAGGCCCTTTCCCCCCCCTATCTTTTCCCAAATTAAACGTAAAGTTTGATCGCCGCAAGGTCCAGCCTTTTTCGCCGGGGGGGGCATTTTGGTTTTTTTTCGGTTTATATCCCAACAGTGGTCAACAGCTCCTCTTTTTTTGGTCCTGCTCGTTCCGGGCGCTTCGGAAGTCCACCTTGTGCACGTGCCTATGAATTTTGGATTTTCCTTCGGACCCCCGTTGGTCCCAAGCGAAGTTTAAGCTCTTTAACCCCCCCGGTGGTCCTATACCGGGCACGCGACTTTCGGGCCCCCCCCCCCGAGACCTCCCTTGCCGAAACGCACGGTCGCACCCCACTTTGGCGCCCGCCCACCCCCTCGGCTACTTCCCCCCTGCTATTTGACCCCCCAGATTTTTTTTCCCAACCCAAAGATCCCCCCTCCGGTTTTCGGTCCCGTCTTCGGGGTTTTTTCCGTGCCCATAAAATCCCCCTTTTTATTCTTCTTCCCACCAAAAAACTTGCACCAATTGAAGTTCCCCCCCGTGGCGCCCCCCCCCCTTTTGGCTGCTGTTGACCCGCGACACTTACCTCTTCGTTCTAACGGACCATCTTTTTTATCGTCCCTTTGACAACCTTCTTCCCCTTTTTTTAACTCTCGTTTCCATTTTTACACTTGTACACATTTATCCACCCCAGTCCCTTGATTTTCTACCCTGATCCCCCCCCTTTTTTTTAACGCTTCGGCGTACCTGCTTTTTTACTTATTCGATCAATTCCGCCAGCTTTGTTGGTTTACCAGGTCCTTTCGATCGCAAAATTTCCACATCCCCTGGGCCATTCACAACACAAATACCTCTTATCGATCTTCACGGAGGCCTCATCGTTGACCCGTTTTGTTGATTCTCTCCTCTTCTCTCCCCCTCCTTCCTTTCCTCCCTTCCTCCTTTTCCGTTCGTCTTTTTTCCCCCTCGCGTCCCCCCCTTCCATCCTCTTTCCCTTTTTTTTTTTTTTCTTTTTTCTCCCCTTCGTGTTTTTTGATTTCCCTGACCCGGGCTTGGGAGCTCCTTCCCGATTTACAGTCGACACTTCGCGGCGTGCCGCTCTGCTCTCATGGCCTCCAACTCTTTTCTCTCGGTGCTGAATTCGACTTTTTTTTCCACATTTTTTTATGTCTTTCCTTTTCGGGTTTTTTCTCCTTCTTTTTCCCTCTTTTGGTTGCTTCCCCCTTTTTTTTTTCCCTCCCTTTCCCTCTTCCCCCCCCCTGTGTGTAGGAGTCGGAAAGTTTGCAGAGGGCCCCCAAGCGCCCGCGCCCTGGCCATGCCAGGTCCCGTTCTTCACTCCACATCATTTTTCCCCCGGCCGCCGCCACAAATCGATACTCCTACGCTTTTTCCGCATCCTCCTGCTATGGACAATTTTTTCCTTGTCCCGAGGTCTCTGTTCCTACACCCCCACTGAGCGGATCTCAATCGTTACAGAAGTCGCGTTCCGTTACTAGACACCGGTCCTCTGCTCCGCCCATCCCGGGCCCCCGGTATCTGATAAAGCGGACTTCACCCTTAAGCCGACTTTTGGCGCAAATGCCAGGCGTCTCCTTGACCTATAAAAGCCCGGGGCCGCCCTCTAAAAGTTGTTCGCGTCCCCTTTGTCACCGGACAGCGCTTTTCTTATTTCCCCCCCTTTTGGACGACACGTCGTTGTGGGTCCCCAGAGATACCGGCGAACTAGTTCACCCCTTTCTTCGTGTTGGACTTTTCCCCCCTTGGTTTGGGCCGAAACCTTTTTTAATCATTTGCGGTTCCGTGCGCCCCCTGCACAAAACGTCTTCCGCGTTTGCCTTTTACGACGTTTCTGTAGCACCTCTCTTGTGTCTTTTTTTCGACTCAACAATTTCGGGGCTTTTCTCCCCTCTCGCATTAGCGCCTTTTCCCCCCCCAAATTCAACATGCCTGCTTTTTTATCTCCCCAAATTTTCATTTAGCACTTACGGCCTTTGCCTTTCCCCCACCAACTTCATCTTGCCTTTGCCGCCCCCCCACTGTCCTGATCCCCACTTCCGATGATTTACTTCTTTCTTCGCGGCGTGTGTCGACTAAACGCCCAATCCCCAGCGGGCCTTGCTCATTTTCCCCCTCTTGCCCGGTTTTACCTTCCTTATCCCTTGTTAACCCTCCCCTACGATTTCCTATCGACCTCATTACGATCTCTTGAAGGACCCTGATCCTCAATACCGTTGCTAAACACCCCTCTTTTGGCCAACGAGATGTCATGTCCCCATCCCCAACCCCGCACTCACTATCTCCTACGAGTTTGGCCCACGTACTCCCCGTACTAATCGGTGCATATGTTTTTGCTCCTTTTCTGATACTTTTTTTTGATCTTGTGACTGATGCATACCGACCTCACCCCCCTTCAAGCCTTCTCCAAATACCATTTCCCTCTCCGCCCTCCGTGTCCCTTCTTGCTCCCCCCTCGTTTTTATTGCTTTTTTTTTTCCCTGGTCCCCCTTTGGTTCTAGTACCGACCTGTGTTACTCCCCTTCCCAACAAGAGGTCCTCCTTTTTTTTGTTCTCAGCGCCTGCCCCCTTTTCCTTCTCTTCACTCCGTTACTTGTTTTTCTCCGAACGAACAGTCCTCCTCTTCCTCCACGGCACGAGGTTTCCCCCCTTTCTTTTGCAAGACCCTCATTCCGACTCGTTCCCGTCCCTTGTCCTCCTTCATTGCCTTTTCCCATCCACTCTCTATTTGCATGTCCGTGCCGTGTGAAAGTCATTTCGTTCTCTTGCTTTTCGGTCGATGATCTCCACCCTCGTTCTTCGAACCATTCACCCCTTCCTTCCATTCCATTCTTTTGAGCCTCCTCCATGTCTTTCCCCGTGTTTTCCTTTTTGCCGCTACCCCTCTGACATGGGTGTGCTGCTCCTCTTGTGACCACCGGGCGTCCTGTGTTCCCATATAGTAAAATTTTACTTTTCCTTTCCGTCAACTCTTTTTTGCCCTTTTCCTGAATACCCCCTCTTTCTTCCCAGGACCTTCTCCTAGTTGGTTATCCTTTTCTCGTCGTGAGTCCGGACCTCTCCTTATTTTTTCCTTCAATGAGTGTTTTCTTCCCGACTTTAGATCCCCCCTCCCTCCCCAGACTTGACCCTCTTCCCCCTTACATTTTTCCCTCCTGATATTCTTCCCCTACCCGCTCGGTTTGTAATAACCCATCCGGCTCTCTATTTTTCCCGAGTTTCCCCATCTCCACTTCCCCTTCTTGAACTTCTTTACTTTTCATGCGCCCCTCCCCATCCACTGGAAGGCCCCCACTTTCCTCCCTGTTTTGGACGTCCCCTCCACGCCCCCCCGACTCCCCTCTTCCAGGATGTTTCATCCCTTCCCGTTCCGTTTCCTTTTTTTTTACCCCCCCCTTTCCTTTATGCACTTTTCAAACCACCCCTTTTTTTCAGCCACCCCCACACCCCTCGGACGACTCCCTTTCCTGTCACCCCTTCAAGCTCCTTCTCCCTGCCCCTTCCCCTTTTTTTCTTTTATGTTTCTTTTTTCTTCCTTGTGACTTATTGATCGTTAGCACGTCCCTTTTTTTTTTCCCTTTCCCTTTTTTCCTTTTTCCCGCCTAGCTGGCTTACGGCCCGCCCTCCTTTTTTCTGACTCCCCGTTTCCCTCGTTCTTTTCTTCCCCCCGATAGGTCGTTTTGGTTTTGACGACTTGTTTGCGGTCCCCCTTCATCTTTTATTTTTCCTTTACCAACGCCCCTTTCTTGTTTCGATCTCCTTTTTTCGCCCTTTGTCCTTGTGACATGTTACCCCTTTTCTTGCAAAATTCCTTCTTTCCCTGCGTGTCTTCTTTCCTGTTCTTTGTGTACTTCGTTCACTCTTATTTTCCTTCCCCCCCCCCCATCCCCTTCTGTTTTTTTTTACCACACCTTTTGTATCTCCTTACCTCACGTTGCCTTCCAGCCCTCAGGTTTTTTTGTTGCCCATGTTCTCTTTTCGCCAGACCTCCTTTTTTTTGTCTTTGTTTTATGGTTTTTTCTCACTCCCCCACCCGCCTAACCTTTCCCCCCTCCTATACATCCAAACAGACCCCACTCACAACATCCCGACCAGTTTTTTTCCCCGGAGATTTTTCGTTTTTCCTGTCCCATCTACCTTTTTTCCCATGCAAATTTTTTTTCCCCCAACGGGGTCCCTTTTGTTCTCTTCACCGAAGCTTTTTTCCCCCCCATGTTCTTTTTTATTCTTCCTTCTTTCGCCCTTCCCCCCCGCCTGGGGAGTCACCCACTTCTTTTAACTCGCGGTGGGGGGTTGCCCCTTTCCCCTCCATTGTCCCCCCTTTTTACACTTTACCCCGCGTGCGGCACACCTGTCCCTCCCGGTAATTCCTTTTCTCCCTTTGCTCCTTTGGTGTTTCTCCCCCTCGTGAACAACTAGCGGTTTTCCCCTCTCGCCTCACTCCTTTCTCTGCGACTCTCCTTTGTTCTGCTCTGTCCTCTTTCTTTCTTTCTAATTCTAAGGTGTTATTCATCTTTCTCCCCACCCTTCAAATCGGTGTTGAGCATTTTTCCATGAGAATGCCTCCCCTCCGGTTTTGCTTCACTCTACCTCCCGTTTCAGCCTTTCGCTCTCCCTCTTTCTCGGAAGATCCCCTCTTCACACTCTTTGTTCGGCCTTTTTTTTGGTTCTCGTTTCTCCTTTTTTTTTGGCTTTTCCCGATTCAAGGTTTTACTACGACCCCGATATCTTCCTTTACACCCTATTCTTTTTTTCCCCTTCCGTTTAGTCTTGACCCACTATTCTTTTTCCTTTTGGCACTCGTGACACCCCCTTCTCCTTGACCCCCTGGGCATTTCCCCCCACACGTGTCCATTCTTTTCATTTTTCCTTTTCTCTTCTGTTCCCCCTCCCCCTTTTTTCTCCCCCCCATGTGTTTCCCTCTTTTTGTTGCCCTCCTGTGCAGACCCCTCATCGCTTCCACCACCCGCTGTTTTCCCCATGTCGTATCTACTGCGGTTTTTTGTCTCCCCTTTTTTCTTCTCTTCCCCTTCCCCCCCCTTTCAAGCCCTCCCCTTTACTTTTGTTTCACCCGCAGCTCCTTCTCTCTCCATTTTGCGTTTTCCCATCTAGATTCCCTTATTATTCTTGTCTGTCCGTCCTTGCCCTCCATTTCACTGTCATTTACCTTTTTCCAACTGTCTTCCTCCCCTTCCCCTCTTTCCGCTTCCCCCCCCCCCCCTTTACGTCCCCCATTTGGACCCCTCCTTTGTTTTCTCCTCTATCGTTTTTTATTCCCTACTGATGCTTTCTGTTTTCCCTTTCTGCTTTCATCTTCTTTCCCGGATCTCCCCCCAGGCGTCTTCATCTTAATATTTCTACTGGTCTTTCTGTTATTAGCCTTTCCTGCTCTGTTTCGATTTCCCCCATTTCTTTTTTCCCCTTTGGTGCCCCTCGAGTTTTTTTTTTTCCCCTAGTCCCGACACTCTCCCGCATTACGAGCGCCATTTTCCATAACCCTTGTCCATCTTCACTTTTTATCCCTCCACACCTTGGTTTTCCCCCCCATTCCTTCTCTTATGATATTTCCCTTTTTCAGACGCTTTCCCTTTTCCGTTAGGTCCTTCTCCCCCCCCCGCCCCCACTCCATTTTGGTCTTATACTTCTTTGCTGGAACCTCTTTCGCATCTTTTTCTCCCTCCTTCCTTCATTGCTATTCCCTTTTCTAGTTTTTCTTTTCTTGCCCTTTGTTTATACCTTGGCCGTACCCTCTTGTGTTCTTGCACCCTTTTTGAGATTCATCCGATTCACTTCACTTCTTCTTTTCCGTCCCTCCCCTTTTTCCCACCCACTCCCCCTGCTGCTCCTTCTTTTTTTGGTTTGGCTTTTCCCTGGTCCCCCATTCATTCTTTGACTTTTTTTTTTTTTCCCCCTTTTTCTATTTCTTTTCCTTGAAAGGTCCATATCAACTCTCCCATATTCCCTTACTCCCTCTTACTTCCTCGTGCCCCTTCCCTTTTCCCGTTTCTCCTCCCCCCTTTTGGTTTACCCCCCCTGGCTCCCCTTCCTTCTCAACCTCGCCCCCTCTCCCCTCCCTCTTCCGTGGTCCTCCTTCCCCCTTTCCCCCCTTTTTTCTTTTCTTTTCTTTTCCCTTCCTCCCCTTCTCTTTTCTTTTCCAAAATTTTTCTTTCATACCAAAATTTTCCCCCCCCCTTAACAGAGATCCTTTCTCTTTTTCGCCTCTGCTCTAATTCGACTTTTCCCTTTTTTTCCCTCCCTTTCTCTTCCACCCTTCTTCCTCTTCTTTTTTCCCTCCCTCCTCTTT
>Ga0179593_1782451_pt1 | contig 12823 bp, 16 predicted proteins | sample CZODoug2_1_08_16_FD_185931 | JGI IMG/M metagenome (GOLD analysis project Ga0179593, IMG submission 185931) | Vadose zone soil fungal communities from Angelo Coast Range Reserve, California, USA - CZODoug2_1_08_16fungal (PacBio error correction) | ecosystem: Environmental > Terrestrial > Soil >... | reverse complement strand
CCCCCAAGGTGCCAAAGTTAGTTTTGGGGATATGATGGCGAGATGAAGAAAGGGCGGTGGACTCTTTTTTTTTTCATTTCTACCTGCAGGGCCGGGAGCGTTCGTGCCCGAGGTGCTGTTGATACCTGTGCGGTGGTCGCTTAGTTTCCCCCCTTTATTCTGCAAGCGGGGTCGGATTTTTTTCCTTTTTTTCCTTTCCCTCTCGAAAGATGAGAGTATCGCAGGCGAGTATAAGGACCTTTTCCATTTTCCCCCTTCCTTCCCCTCTCCGGATCGCCAAGGAGGGTTTTCTTTTTCTTTTTTTCCCTTCCGTTTTCGCGGCGAGTTGTGCCCATACCACCATTTTACGACCCCGCCGACCCGTATCTCAATCAAGGAAGTCGCGAGGATTTTGGACGAGGCAGGTCGGTTTTCTTTTCTTTGTGAGTACTTCGTCGCCGAAACACCTGGAGGGCCGGCGATTCGCTTCCTGGAGCCTTAATTTCCTTCTTTCTTCGAAAGTAAATGACTGTTTTCCCTTTTCTTCTCTGAAGAAGAGACGGTCTTACCCGGCGGAGGCCTGCCCTCCTGCACTGGAGGCGGTTTTTCTATTTGTCGGGTCCTTTTAAAACACACCCAGCAAACATGATTGAAGTGCTTCCTCTCTCCCTCGCGGCAGGTCAAGTTTCATGTGGCGGGCTCTTCCCCTTGCAGACTAAGAACCTTAGGTTAATGTAAATCACCGATCCGTGCTGGCTTCTTTCCCGTCTCGCGTTCACCTTGGCTTTTTGCCTTTCGTGTTGCAGACACACGGGACAGGATGCACCTGGAAAATTGCCCGACTTCGGGGGAAGGACTTCGCACTCGGCATCCGCTATCTGGGCGTTTCTGTTTGTTCTTTTTTTTTCGAACCACATCCGGCTTTCCTTTTCCCCAACAGGCAGCCGCTCCAGCGCGCCCCCCCAGGCACGCGGTCTTTGCACGACAAGCATCTCCCCCCTTCCCACGACTACCGCGACCCCGGCCTGGACTGCTTTCTTGAAGTACTCAGGCCCTGGAGCTGTTTTTTCCTTAGTCAGCAACGCAACTGCCGCCCCCTTGGCAGTTTGCTCTCTGTCCCAAAACGAATAAGAGTGGTGATCGTGGGGGGCTTTTTTTTTCCTCGCCGGAATACATCGCCAAAACAATCGCTCCTCCACGGCTTTTTCTCGCGGCTGATGGGAGGTTTTTTGGAAAAAAAGGGCTTTTCCCCCTTTTTTTTTTCCGCTCCAAATAAATTGTATACGGAGTTCTCCTCGAGGATTATGTTCTCAGGATTAAGAGGGGAATGTAACGTCTCCCCCTCATGCTAAAAAAAACGCCCGCTCAGCACAACTGATTTTTTTCCCCAGCAGTAACGACCTGCTTGTAGCGCTGCGTGAACGCCCTTTGCGATGCACTTTTTCTCTTCGGATTGCGTCTAGAGCAGAAAGAGGGTTTTTTTTTCTTTTTCCCCCCCTCTCGTCCCCGAAGCGCGCTTTCCGGGCTTGGGCTCCATGCTTTCCTCGGGGGAACGGAGCGGCCTTTTTTTTTTAAGCGCGCGCCGCGGATTGCCCTCGGGGTAGACCTCCCCTCCCTCTAGGTGACCGGATTAGTGACGGGTGAGGTTTTTTCCCCCCCACAGCGGGCAGCCCCTTCCCTCCTGAGAGGGAGGTATCGCCTTTTTTTCTTTTTTTGCTAGAGAAGATAGCAGGATCAGTTTTCTTCCCCCCCTGTGGGAGCCCCTCTTATGCGATGGTAAACGAGAAACGGAAGCCAACACGGACGTCGTGTTCCTTTTTCTCTTTTTCTCCCCACTTCCGACAAGGGCAGAGAGATGGTGATAGGCTTTCTCCCTCTATCTTCTTTTACCCCCTCTCTCAGAGAGGAAGATTTGGGGTGATGCAGTGGAACTTTTCCCCTCCCTCTGTTAAAGTAATTAAGTCGCCTGCGCCTGCTGCGTTTCCCTTTCCGGCACTCGTTCTTTTTTTGGCACGATTCGAGAACGATAATAGGTCCGATTTTCCCTTCTCTCAGAAAATGGGTTGGGGGCCCGGGGCTTTCCCCTCCCCTCCCCCTTTTTGCTTTGGGAAGATTGGAGCACGTTCCCCCCCCCCCTTCGCTCGGCAGAGGAATTCAAGAAAATAGAGCGCTTCATCACCTACTTCTCCTCTCCTAGCCGCCCCCTCTTCGGGGACAATCGAGCAACTGACCGGGCTGTACTCCCTTTTCTTCTTCCTCTCTGGGAGACAGAGTGGTGTCTTGCGGTGGTGTCCCTCCCCAACCTTGAAAGAACGGGGTTGATCTCTACTTTTTTTGAGAGGAGTCTACCACCCCCGGAGTGCAATTTGGTTCGTTCCCCTTTCCTCCTCGCACTCCGAACACAGCGACAAGGCAGCTGCCTCAGTCTTCCCCCTTTCCACGGTCATTTCTGATTCCCCCTCCTCCTTTCCCTCCTCGTCGAGAGGCGTCCGGTGATGAACGTCGAGCCTTTTTTCCCTCTCCTAGGTCGCTTTTCCTTCCTCCCTCCCCCCTTGAGGAAGGGAGACAAAGGTAACCAACCGCGTTGCTGAGAGTTCCCTTTTCCTTTAGCCTTGCTTATCGGCGTGAATCGTGCAAAAAATCCACGAGTGCCTTTCCGGACGAGCATGTCCTTTTCCCTTCGACTCCGTCCGGGAAAACCCCCCCCCCCCCCCCCCCCTCAGCGAGCTTCCGCCCTCCCCCCCCCCCCCCACAGCTGGACGCAGATGAGAGTAGGAAGGAAAAAAGATACTCTAGGCTTCCCCCTATCACCATTATAGAAATGGTCGTGATTTTCTTTTCGCTTGGTTAAAAAGAAGTCAAAGTGTTGGCTTCAGGGTCCTGTTTAAAATCCTTCCTTCGTAGATAGTAAACGGGAGAATGAATACGGCTAGCTTCTCTATCCCCTCCTTCCCCCCCCCCCCCCCGATAAAGAAAAGAATAAGCGTTATTCGCCCCTCTTTTTCTAGGTACCCCGTGTTACCCGTGCCAAAAGTAAAAAGTTACACAATCCTTTCACCTTTTTCTTTTTCCCCCCCGATTTGCATAAGAGGAGAGCGCGTAACCTCCTTCCCTCTTCGCATGAAGAGAAGGTGCCACCCTCGGCTCTTCTCCCCTTTCAAGATCTCCTTTTTGGACAGCTGCTCCCCCGCGGGAAGAGAGCGCCCCCACCCCGGATACCAGCTCCTCTTCTCCTGCATCGACTGGCCTTCCCCCATCGCGAAGAGAATAAAGGTAGTGACGTCTTTCTTTTTCCTCTTTCTGAGAAGGATGGTGAAGTTCAGCTCCCTTAAAGGTCCTCCTTCTTACTTAGCGAGGAAGTTAATACAGACCGTCCCCGGTATCTCCCCCCCCTTTTTTTCTTCGCCAGGTGGTGAAAAATCCCAGGCCCCCCTTTCTCCCTTTCGATGACTATACCTTTGCTGTGAGAAGATGGTTTTTGGAGACTCCTTTTTTCACCTCCCCCCCCACTATCAAAACGTAGTAGGAGGCTTTGGTTCTTCTCTCTCCCCCCTGGCCGGCTTCATTTTCCTTTTCGACGAGAGAGAGACGTGCCTCATCTCCTCCTCCCTTATTCAAGAAGGAAGTAAGGCCTTGTCTTCTTCCCTTTCTGGATCATTCTCTTTTTCTCTTGTCGGTGAAAAAGAAAGGCGTCTTTTACCCTCTTTTCTTTCCGGGGTGTTCTTCTCTTCTTACATATATCTCGTATGTGGGGAGGAAATGAGCACATGCACACCTCTTCTTTTACTTCATTAGAGAACGAATTCTTCCCCTCCCGCGAGAGTGTTCCCCCCCTACCTTATCGAGAAAAAAGGGTACTCTCCCCCTTCTAGGTGGAGCGGAAATGAACTAGTGTCTTCCTTCCTTTCACATTTGATATACTTCACCCCTGACCAGGCAAGCAACATGACACTTTCCCTCCCCCCTCCCTCTTCATGAATGGTGGAGGGTCAGGCGTTCCTTTCTCCCCTACCACTAAGAGAAAGAAGCCTCCATTCTTTTTTCCTACCGTAGCGAGTAAGTAATCGCGTTGCATTTCGCCTTTTCCCTGACACCCCGGCCTTTTCCTGAGTGCGGAGATAGATAAAGCGCCCTTTCTCTCCTCCCCCTTTTTTCGGAGACAAGAAGTAATCACCTCCCCCCCCTTCCCCCCCCTGCACACCCGACCCTTCTTCAAAAATCCCCGCGCGGGCCTTTCCCCTCTCTTTTTCTTGCACAAATCGACGGCAAAAGCGTTTGCCCCGTTTTCCCCTTTTTCCTCCCGACTTCGATCCTCTCCCCTCCTCTGCTTGTTCATGGGGCAAAAGCGTACTTCTCGCGCCTTTTTTCTCTGCGAAAGTAGTAGGTAAGCTCCTTTTCCCGTCAGGCTCCCTCTTCCCGAAATCCAGGTGAAGTGATAGAAAACATAGGGTTGTATTTCCCCCACGCTCCGGCCTGCAGTAGAAAAGCCGCTCCATCTCCCAAAGACTTTATGCGCAGATAAACCGCCCCTTTTTTCTTTCCATCTTCCTACACATTTGGAACTGGATATATATCTTTCCTCATCCCTTTTTTTTTCTAGAGATCCCATTTCCCAAGTTGTAGAGGGGACGGATGGAGCTCCTTACACTATTTTTTTTTTTTGTTTTTTTTTGTCGGACGACGAAGGGTACGTGTCTTTATCGGGGGTCCTTCCTCCGGCGCGTAGGGAAAGGATTTTTCCCTCTCAACACGAGGGGGTGAGAGTGGGCAGTTCCCATGGATTTTCGGCACGCGGGGTAGGGACGTGCCTTCCCCTCGTGGCATCGAGAGAAGCTGCGCGTCATCTGCTCTCGAAGGCCCCTGTTATGCAATGAAAAGCGCGTCGCTTTCCTGGGCTTCTCCCGGTCGAAAAGAAGAACCGGCACGTTTCCCTCCTGCGATTTGTTCATACAAAAATAGAAGACCCAGCCGCCAGTTTCCCCTTCCTCGAAGGAATTTTGAAGAGCAGTTTTTGACGTTCCTCTGGAGTTGATTAATTCGTCGCCTAAACCCTTCGAGGCGTCATTGTCCCTTTCCTAGACCTCCCCCTTCTAAAGTGACTTCCTTCCCCCTTGGAAAAGAGAGGAGCTGACGCCGGGACTCTTAACCCCTTCCTTTCGGAATGCCATCTCTTCCTTGAGCCTTAGGTTTTTTCTTTCCCCCCCTTCCCACCGCGGGGAAACTCCACCATCTTTCTTCCTTTCTGGTCAAGTGTCATTTGTCCTTTCCTCCGTTTCCTTATAGAAAATTTTTTTTCCTTTCCCCTTTCAAAGATAAGTGATGCGGCGATCGGCGTCGTTCCCTTGGCTCCCCTCGTTCTTTTTCCCCCCTCGCGCCGGAAAAATTGCCCGGACCCTTCCCTCTGCACTAGGAAATCGCAATCTTGCGTTCCTTGTGGCTCCCCCCTTTCCCTCACCACATACGAGATATCGCCTATATGCTCCCTTCCTACCCCCCGCGAAGAAATGTAAAAGAACGCGTCCTTTCCCCCCGACACTCATCCCCTCCAGATTTTCCAGACCGAATACCGCGACAATTCCTTCCTTCCCTGGAGCTCTGAGCGGGCGCGCTCTTGTCTCCTCCACTGCCGCCGGCCTTGGCGCTCGCCCGAGACCAAAGCCGCCTACTCCTTTTTTTTTTGGAACGGGCTGGCCACCGCCTACTCTTTCCTCCCCCCCCACCATCGTTTCTCAGGCAACGTCGCGCGTCCTCTGATGCCTCCCTTTATCCGCTTTTTTTTTCCCAACACAGGGGGACAAACACACGGTGGTACTTTTCTAGACGCGCGCTATGAATTATCTTTTTCCTCGGGCATGTCACAGAGGAGCTGAACTTCCCACCCTTCCCCCTTTCCTCGCGAAAGCAAGTAAAGACAATGGAAGCTGGCTTCCTCTCTGAGCTTTCCCCGCATGGAGATGCAACTTTCTTTTCCTCGGTGGGCGCAGATACGTCCAGCTGCTCGATCTTTCCCCTCCAGAGAGTCCGTTTCTTTCTCCATGCGGAAAGCGAAGAGGGGGCACGGCATTTCTTTTTTCTCCGCGAGACGAGGATGCATCGGGCTTCTCCCATCCCTCAATGCGAGGGACAGGCTTCGTGACGGTTTTTTTTCCTGACGAGAGAAAACCCGCGGGGGTTCCATCCTCTCGCGCGAGTTTCCTTTCCTGGGACACAGCTCGGTGCTCGCGACTTTCTCCCTTATTCATCCCCTTTTTCCTCGCACGCGCTGCAGGCGATGTGTACAACCCCTTTCCGTCGTGGTAATCGCCCCGGGACCTTTGCTCCCCCTTTGCAGCCAGCCGACAAGGGCGCCCCCTTTCGAAATCGATTTCCCTTTTCCTAAGCTCCCTCGACTTCCTCTTTTTGTGTGCCAGTATTCTTCTCCCTCTCGCGATGTTAAAGGAATCAGTCTCTTACTCCTTTCTGGTAAAGGGGTCCCGGCCCTCTTTTCTTTTTTGCAAGATTCGAGAACGATCATCGGGCCGACGCCCTCCCCCCTCCCCCTTTTTTTTTTCCCGGGGGCTTAAAGGGGAAAACGCGTGGGCGGCTGGACCGCTTGCGCACTTGCTTTTCGCGAACGCGACACACCCCCTTCTCCCCTCCGAGGCATTCAAGCTAGGAGCGCTCATCACCTTCTCCCCCTCCCTCCCTTTTTCTTTCATAGCGCAATGCCCGTGGACGGTACCTCCTCTTCCTCTCCGTGTAGTTGCTTTTTTCCCCTCCGATGAGAACGAGTTTGTATGCGGTGGAACGCCCCCCTCACGCCCGGTTTTATCTCTCTTCTCCCCTTGTTTGTTCGTTGAGAGAGCCCTTCTTCTTTTGTCGTTCAACGCAGACAAAACTCGGGTTTTCCCTTCCGCGCAATCCTCCCATTTCCCCTTCCCTTTCCCATTTCGTACCGTCCACGGTCAGTGAGCGATGCCCGAATCTGCTTTTTTTCCTCTTCTAGATGGAAGGACTCGGCGAGATCATGGTTTGTGGCCGGTTCGCGAATGTTTTTTTTTTTCTTTCCCCTTTGAAGACAAACGGTCACCCACAACCGCATTTTGGATTAATTCTTCCGGAACGGGAGTCGGCACCGATGATCGTGCCCCCCCTTAGATGAACCACTTGACGCACTAGTCTCTTTCATGAGGAAGGGAACATCGCTGATTTTTTTTTTTTTCTTTCCCCCCCCCCAAAAGATGCAGAGAGGAGAGTTAGGAAGGAAATCCGATCCGATTTTCTCCCCTATCAACATCTCGACCCTTGTCGGCCTTTCTTTTTATGACCACGGGGGACGGGTGGGGTGGGTTTTTTTTTTCCAGTGGTGGTCTTTTCTCTGTTACCACAGACGAAGCGCGTAGATTTTTCTTTTTTTTTTCCTCTCCAAGAGCGGTGGACCCGCCGCGCTGATCCCCCCCTCGGGATGCGCCGCGGGTGGGCCCCTTCCCCCCCCCCCACTCACACGTAACGAAGCACGGTCACCTCACTCTTTTTTGATGAGTTTACCCGTGCATAAGAGGCGCGCGCGTCCCCTTTCTTTCGTAATGAGCCGCCTTGACCCCTCCCTTCCCCTCGAAGAATGCGCGCACATTTTTTCCGCGAGATAGGGGGAAAGTTCGAGCAGCTGCCCCTCTCTCTCCCCACATCTTCGCGAGATTTCCTCTATGCCGTGCATAGACATGATTCATCCCAGCGCAGACAGCGCCAGGTCGTTCGGATGAGCTTTGGAATCTTTTTCTTTTTCTGCTGGTTGAAGTTAAGATAGCCGGACAGGCCCCCCTCTTCTTTTTTTCCATACACCCGCGCGCTCATCGATTACAGGTTATAATTGTGCTTCCGTTACCAATTGGTGTTGCCGCAAGGTGTTGACACCTCCACCCAGCTTTCTTTTTCTTCTTTTTTTTTTCGAGGGAGTAGGAGGTGGAAGCCACGTGGCCCCCCTTGCCCCCCCCACGAGAAACCCTCTTCTTCTTCCTTTTTTTTTTCGAGCGAAAAGCAGGAGGCCAGTTTTTTTCTTTTTTTCTCCGGCAGAAGCGACAGGGCCGAGTACTTCACTGCCAGGTGTTTTTTTTTCTCGCGTAGTCGGTATGGATCTTGAGGATTGCGGTCGGTTGCCCCCCTTTTCCATGTGGCACGATGTAGAGGCTGGCAGGGGGGGCTTTTCCATATTCTCTCGGCGAGGAGTTTTTTCCCTTCTCCACAGCAACCGAACAATAGAGGATGCCGAGTGGCGAAGCCCCCTCTCCTTCCTCCCGGCGAGCCCAGGGGAACCGCGCGCCGATCGCCGCCCCGCACTGGATCGGTGAGGTCATTTTTTTTTTTTTACGGTTGCGAGTAAGGCACCGGAAGGCCGCCCAGGACATTGCCGCTTTTTTTCCCTTTTTTTTTCTCTTTTGTCGGGGTCAGCGGTGGTGGCAGTGAGGCCCTACCCCCTCCGCCCGCCTCAGGCTTTCTTTGTAAGAACCGTCGCGCGTCAGCTCCTCGCTTTTTTTCTTCCTTCTTTCCTGCGGCTCTCTTCCAGCGCCATGAGCGCCTCGCCGGCCCATCCCAGTTTTTCGGCGACCCCCTCCCCCCCCCTCCCCCCTTGCCCACACCGACATGCTCGGTAAAAAATCAGCGCGACTTTTTTTTTTTTTTGTATTGCACAATCGCCGGCGAACAGCGTGCCGGTGTTTTCCCGACTTGGCGATCCTCTCCCTTCTTTTTCCTTTTCTTTCTCCCTCTCCCGATGACAGCGCAGCGATTCTCGCGATTCACGTAGTAGGTCCTCCTTTTCCTCGTGGCACGAAATCCAGGGCAGCTGCTCTCCCCTTCTTTTTTTACGAAAGAGCAGGACGAACGGTATCCCCGACGATCCCTTCGCCCCTTTTGCAATCACGCACCGTTCTAAGGCGCGCCAGCAGATCCCGTCCCCCCCCCCTTTTCTTTTTTTTTATGTGAAGAGATCAACGTGCCAAAGTGTTTCGCTCTTTTCCTCGCATAAGCAGGGGAGGTGATCTGAGAAGAAGGGTACGGTGTTCCCCTCTGTTTTTTCTTTTTTTTTCTTTTTTTTTCTCGGTGCGGTTCGATCACCCCGAGGGGTCGAGCAGCCTGTCCCAACCTGGATTCGTGTTTTTTTCGGACGTGACGCAGCGCGGACCCTAATGACGTGATCTCCTTCCTTCTCTTTTCGAGAAGGACCTGGTGAAAAGAACCCGCCGAGGCGCTATACTTTTTTTCCTACGCCCCGGACACGATGTGCGCCGGCGGATTGTTCCCCCCCCCCCCCTCCGAGCTCAATCAATGGAAGTCGCGCGGATTTTTTTCCCCGAGCCCCGTCGGTTGGGCAGTGGAAGCGGGCGTTGATTACTCCCTTCCTCCCCCTTTTTTTTTCGCTGGAAGCGATCCGGAAGGCAATAGAAAGTGACAGGTGGTGTCAACCTTCTCCCCTTTTTTCTTCCCTTTCTTCTCCTCGCACAGCGTATTACCCACGGCGGAGAGGCTTCCCCCTCTTTTTTTCCTTAGGGGTCGGCTCAAAGGACACACGGACCCGCCACGGCTTTCTTTTCTATCCGTCTCGGCGGTTTCAATGTCTTCTTTTGCACCGTGCCGACTCAGACATCGTTCATGGTCCCTCACCGATCCTTTCGTTTTTCCCCCCGCGTTCCCCGTGGGGCTCCGATCAGTTCGGGTTTTTTTCCCTCTCCCCTTGCGCGAGGCCTTCGGCCGAGGAATAAGCGATCGGGCGTGTGCGTGGCGAAGGTCTCCTCTCTGAGCCTCGGCGACACCAAAGGCCAGAAGCTACATTCTTCCCTCCCCCTTTTTTCTCCCAGCAGATCCGCAAGAGCCAGACCGAATACAGAACAAGGCCTGACTGACGGCTTAGTTTTTCCGCGCGGCTGCTCTCGTCGCAACGCAAATGGCCGCCGGCCTTTTTCTTTCACTAGTGGTTACGTGGGGGGCGGGCGGCCAAGGGCTGGCCCCCGCCTAATACCTCAATCCCCAACGCGCGGTCATCCGAGCGCGGCTGGGGGGAGGTGGGTGTCCCCCCCCCCTTTTTCTCTCTCCAATACCTGTATCGGAGAGGCGCGCGGCTGCTTTTTTAGAGACTTCTCGCTCCCCGGTCCCTTTTCCCTCTTTTCCCTTCACATCCTGCTCAGCCAGCGCAGCACACCTGATGATAGCGCACAGCCGTCACGACATGGCTCTTTGGGTGAACGCCATGGCGATGCACGGCCTCCTCTCCCCTTCTTTTTTGGCGCGCCGTTCCCGCTGCTCGATATGTACACCGACGCGCGCTTTCCGGTCCCCCGCTGCCGCGCCGCGGTGGGCAAAGGCGAGGCATGACTCCCTTTTCTTTTTTTTTTCCTTCTTTTTTTTTTTCTCCATTCATCCAGAACTGCGAGGTGAACGGATTAGTGACGGGTGAGGGTGGACGGGTAACGGTGAGACCCTTCTATCTGTTCTTATCGCCGCGGCGGGGCAAAAGTCGGCTGCTCGCGAAGCTTCTTCCCCTTCTCCATTCTTTCCCTTTTCTCCCCTTCATCCCACACAACACTGGAAGTCGTGGTAATAGAAAAGGGGACCGGGTTCAGGCCTGATCCTGTGATCGGCGCGAGCCTCATCATCTTTATTACTCCTCTCCCCCCCCCCCCCTTTTTCTGCCATAAACGTGGTGGGAGGGAGAATGCTTAGCGATGTTCACAGTCCTTCAGTCGCCTGCGCCTTGGGCTTTCTTTGTTTTCACGGATCGAGGCCCGATAATAGGAAGAAGACAGTTAAGGCCTCTTCCATCCCTTTTCTTTTTTTTCTGGACGCTGGCGCAGGTGATAGCGAAAGGCCACAAAAGGAGCTTCGATTTTCTTTCATCCCCCTGGGACGCCATCGAACGAGGCGGCAGCTTAGGCATCGCGCATTCCTTTTCCCCTTCTTTTTTCCCTTTTTCTTCGTGCGTCGATGATGAAGAGTTTGTATGAGGTGAAAGAAACCCAAATTGCAAGACAGGGGTTGTCCCCTCTTCTCTCCCCCCCCCCGGTGTTCCATGTGGGTCGTTCCAACAGCAGACAAACTAGGTCTCATCGCCCTCCCCTCCCCTCCCCCCCCTCCTTCCCCTCCCTTTCTCGATGGCCGAAGCTGAAGCCATAGTCGATGAGGAGGCACGGTGATTAAAGCCGCTATGTTTTTTTTCCTTTCTCTAGCACGGCGCCAGAGCAGACAAACTTTCTTCCTTTCATCCCTTCTTTCCGTAACTTTTTCTTTCTTCCGATGATAGGCATAGAATAGTGCACCACATACAAGATGCCTTCATTTTTATTACTTCCTTGGCACATCGCGAAAGTCGACGAAAAAAAGTTATGCAGCCCCCCACCTCTTCCTCTCTATTCTCTCCCCGACACAATTATAGAAATTGAGGACTGGCTCAAAGTAGTCGCTTCCCCCCTCCTTCCAGTGTTGGCTTCAGGGGATAGGTCCCCCTCTTTCTTCTCCCCTTAACCCCTTCTAGCTTCGGGAAAGAGATGTGGCCAGAAGAGGCCCCCGTTCTCTCCCTCTTGGGTTGGTATAGAGTCCCTGGTTACCCTTCACCCCCCCTTTTCTTTTTCTTTTCTCCCCCCTCGTGCAATCCGAGGAGAGAGAGTAAAACCAGGCGACGGCCGTAATGCCGCTCTCCCCCCCCTCCCCTTAAAGCGAGCGTCTTTTACTCTTCCTCTTTCCCCCCCTTTTCTTTTCGCCGAGGAACCAGATCCGCAATCGATGCCGTGACCCCCATCTCTTCCCCAGGTCTGACGGCTGTGAGAGAGCCATCTTTGCTTCCTTTTTTTTCCCTCCTTTTTCCTTCCCTTTCCAGGCCCTCGTAGAGCATGAGAGAGACGTCATAAAGCCGCTCTTCTCCCCCCCTTTTTTTGTTGCTCCCGGTGTTGCCAAATACCAGCCATCCGTCCTCTCTATTCTCTTTTTCCCTCTTTTTTTCGATGGCGGTGGCAAGAAAGTGGACCCCGCCCCAAAGGATCCCACCCCTTTCCTGGTATCCCACGCCGGACGGCCAGTTTTCGGTTCTCCGCTTTTCCCTCTCCCTTCCTAGTAATTCACGAAGGCAGTACAGGCATTGTAGCTGTTTTCCTTTCTCTGCTTGTCGGGCCCAAAGAAACGCGTGCTGGGCATTTCTTTTTTTTGTGTATGCCGAGGGATCTAGGCGGATGCTGATTCTTCCCTCTCCACAAGCAAAGCCCAGAAGCGGATTTCCGATTTTTCCCCTCTCCTCCTTCTTACAATGTCGAGCGAGTGCACACGAACGGATCGCCCTTTCCTCTCGCCGCAGCAAGATCGGGTGCGGTTTTCTCTTTCTTCACGGTGCGATAAGGCACCGGCAGGCACGCCCTTTTCCCTCCCGGCCAGAATGGTGGCGGGTCCGCTTTTTTCCTTTTTAGCCGACAACTCCGACCCGCCGACTCCAGGCTCCTCCCTCTCTTTTTCCTCTCTCGCGGTGCATGGCGAAGGTGAAGCCCACCGGCACTTTCGAGGCCCTTTTTTTTTTCCTTCCTTCCTCCTAAGAATCAAAAGCACATTTACCACTGCACAACCTGTTTCCTTTTCCCCTTCCTTTCGGCGGGGTGTAGATGTGGATGCAACAAATCGCCGGCTCCCCCTTTCCTTTTCCCCCCCCCTCTTTGGCGATAATGAGCGCAGCGCGTTCACCCTCCTCTCCTCTCAGCTTCTCGCGATGACCGTCCACGTAGGTCAGCGCCTGCCTTCTTTCCTCTTCTCCTCCCCACCTCGGGGTGATCGACAGCTCTGGTTTTCCCCTCCTCTGCTCCAGCTCGAACACGTACCCTTCGGCGCACTCTCC
>Ga0179593_1688816_pt1 | contig 12823 bp, 13 predicted proteins | sample CZODoug2_1_08_16_FD_185931 | JGI IMG/M metagenome (GOLD analysis project Ga0179593, IMG submission 185931) | Vadose zone soil fungal communities from Angelo Coast Range Reserve, California, USA - CZODoug2_1_08_16fungal (PacBio error correction) | ecosystem: Environmental > Terrestrial > Soil >... | reverse complement strand
TGTGGCGTTCCCCCAACGCTTCCCCTAAGGTTACCTTAAACCCTTTTTCTATCGAACGAAGAAGAGAGAAGAAACCTTTTGCGAAATTCCCCTTTTCGATCTTCCCAATTTAGATCCCTTTGTCAGTGTCTCAGCTTAGAAATTCCCCTCGACACCTTCGTCCGGCGGATTCCGGAAGAGGGACTTTTCGGCGGAATTGGTTGGCAATCGTCGGCCCAAAGGTTTCCAATGTTATATGCACACCCACTTGGTTTTGGAGGGCTGTTCTCGGCGGCGGCTCGATTTCGTTGCTGTAAATGTCTATATTCAGCGTTCTTTTCCACTCCCCGTTACATCTGTGTGTTCCGTGGTGGACCGAAAAGAGGCGGGACCTCCCATTTTCCTTTTTGGTCTGTTTCCCTCGAAGCCAATCAAGCGTTCTGGAAGGAACCCGGGCACGTCCATTGTGGCGCGATTGTTGCAAGCCCAAAAGCGAAGTAACTCAACGTTCTTTTGGCAAAAGTGAGATATGCTCCCTTTTCTTCCACCCTCCTTTATTTCCCCTAGGTATCCTCCCCTTTCGTGGGGGGAAGTCGGAATCCTCTGCGAACCTTCCCGGTTGTAAATGACGTTTCCCTTCCCGCTCTCTCCCCCCCTTTCTTGTTAAGGTATACCCCCTCTCCCCCCCTTTTCATTAACCAGCCGGATTTACTCACTTTCGCGACCCAAAGCACCTCCCTTGGATCCTATTTTCCCTCTTCTCTTTTCAATCTTGTTCCCCCGTGGAGATGACAGTCCATGAGTCATCTTTTGTGGCGGCCAATTTCTCCCTCCCGGTCCTGTTGGTTTGTTTATTGGCAGAACGTTCGCCCCGCAGGGTTTCAATTGACGAGGAACCCATTGCGAACCTCCCACCCAGCCCCTTGTGCGAAGCAAGGTTTGGTCCAGCGCCTTTTCTTAATCGGGCCTTACCGCCGTCTCCTGCGTGTGCTTGGTGCTGACGATTTTTTTTCCCGATTCGCTTGCTTTCCTCTTTCGATATGTCTTCCCCCTCCTTTCGAGTTGACCTGATGACGCCGGAAACGAAAAGTTTTGTTAGGGCCTTTTTTTTTTTGTCTCTGAGTAACCCCTTTGCCCAAATGGACGTTCTGAAAAGCCATAATGCCCCCGCAAAATTGACGATTGCCCCCCTCCCCCTTTGTCGTTCACGTTTTTTTCAAGGCTTTCTCAGTTGTCCCTTTCTCGGTTCGATTCGATGCATTGCTGTTGCATTTTCCTGCGGGAGAATTTGTGTCGATTGCTCTCTCGCTTGTGGTTTTTTGCCGGGTCAGCGTTGGCCATAAGAGCCGTCGTTTGACGTCTCTTTGGAATAATGGTTACTTTGTTAAAATTCCGTTTTTTTTTTCCTTTTTTCTCAGGCCTTCTCCTGAAGTGTTGTTAAGCTTTTTTGGGCCAAGTCTCCTGCTTCCAAAGAATCCCGCTCTCCATGGCCAGCAATTTTTCTTATGTTCAGATTGGTGCTGCTGACGGCAGTTTGGATTTTTTTTTTCTTGACGAGATGTCCCGAGCTTTTCGCGCTTCGGATTTTGCCCTCTGATTGAGACTCTGTACACTTCCGATAGCCGGAACCCTCCCGTCGCTCCCCCTTCCTTTTTTTTTTTCCTCTTTAGATTTTTTTTTCCCCCCGGTGATTGCTGAGCGGCCTTCAATCCACAAGGGTTACCCGAACTTTCTCACGGCTTTTCTGCCACCCCGGGAGCTTACAAGATTCTTTTTTTTTTCGTTCTGATTATATGATATGGCTTGACCCCCTCTGATCTATCTTTTCCTTCCGTTTTTGTTGTGTTTTTCTGAAAAGTTTTCGCCTTCATAGAAGAAAAGAACCTCCCCTGAAATTCTTTTTCCTTTTTTCCGCGTGTGTCCGCGTGACTCTCATGCGATCTTCCGGGGTTGCCCTTTTTTTCCCCCTCTTTTATAAGATCTCTCCTCAGCACCGCCCGATCAGCAGCCCAACCCTGCCACCTTTTTATTTTCTCGCCGATCCCCCTTCCGCGAGCGGGCCGCTTTTTTTTGCCTAAGACAACGCGTGCCCCTCTCTTTCCCCCCCCCCCCCTCCCTCAGGATCCTCCACAGGAGCCTGCCTCAGCGCACGCCCGGAAGCAAAGGGATGTCCTCTATTGAGGCTGTTTTCCTCCCCCCTCTTCTAAGGGTTTTTTTTTCCCAAAAGCTGAACAACACTTGATCACCAGCCCCCTATAGACAAGAAATCTTTTCCCGACCCTCCTTTCTTCTAGGCGTCCCCCTTTTTTTTTTTTCACTTCCTTCTTGAGACCCACAGGCGTCGCTTCCTCATCACGAGAAATTGGCAGCCACTCCCCCCTCCCTTGCACCCCTCCTCCTCTTCCTTCCTTCTCCCGGTGACAACCTTCTCCAACCGTGACGACCCCCCCCTTGCTTGTTATTTTCCTTAAAGAGGTCTTTCGCCCCTTTCTTTTTTCTTCCTTACTGCCGGAAGACATCACGATCCCACTCTAATGTAGACCGCCCCCCCCCCGGATTCGTTCAGGCTCCTTTTTTTAAATAGCCTTCTTTCCAGATCTCGACGTTCACCGACCCGCCCCCTTTATTCAGAAGAAGGACCAGCACCCTTTTCTGACTAGTTTCTTTTCCGAGTATCATCTTTCACCACCCACGTCTCCCCCCCCAAGTGTTTTGATAATGATTTCCCTCCCGGGCGCTCTTATTTTTTGAAAGTTCTTCTTCCCCTTCCAGCACGCCCCTACCCCTCTAACTACCTTTTTCCCGGGGACCCCTCGCGCTGTTGTGAGACGTCTCCCTATGGGCGGCAGGATTGTCCCTTTTTGAAAATCGCGATAACCTTCTAAGGAGGTGCTTACTAATTCAGAAACGGTTTTCTACTCCCCCCTTGCTTTTAATGACCTCTCTTTCCCCCCTGAAACCAGCAGGTAAGTGATGTTGTTTTATTGGGAGAAGAAAGGCTCATTCTACCCCCCCCGTTCCCAGTATTTCTCGGAACTCTTCGTCAAGCTTATTATTTGAGACTCTTCAAGCAGAATGGGATGCCTTTTTTCCTGTGCGACAATTTCCCCGCAGCCGGAAGTTACTTCGAGTGGGCTCATTTTTCCGCGCGCAATCCTTCCTTTGAATTTCCTCCCCCTTCTACGATTTTTTTTTTTCTCCCCAACGGACGACCACCTTTCAGGTCCCGCTTTCTTGGACCCGTACAACACCACGGTGGCCCTGTTTCCTCTTTCTTCCTCTGAAAATTCGTTCTTCCTATCCCTCACCGTGGCTCCCTTTTCCCTCCGGACTATACGGTATTCAGTGGAAACAGGAGCCCCTTCAATGACCGCTCTTGCCACCCTCCACAGCTTCCCCCCTCTTTTTCCCCCTGCGTTCGAAGGTTTTCTCCCCCTTCCCGCGGATCAACCCACATCCTTTCAAGATCTTGGCGTCCCCCCCTTTTTGGAAGCCCCTTGGGCGGCTTAAACTTTGGGTTCAGCTGCTTTGTTTCCTTTGACCCTTTCTTTTCTTGTTGGTTCGTTTCTCCCAGAATACAACAACCGGATTTTTTTTTTCGGAGGGCAGAAGGGCCCCCCCAACCCACCCCTCCACCACACCCCCCTTCCTTTTGTTTTTTTTTTTTTTCCGTTCTCTCTCCTCGTAATGTATTTCCCATTTACTGCCTCTCATGAAAAAGCAGCAGCACACAACAACCGTATTTCCCCTACCCTCCTTCCCCCCCCTTGAATGCCTTCTCCAATCCCCAAATGTTCCTTTACGTCTCTTCAGAGAACTTTCAAATTCGTTGCGTTCTTTTTCCCTCTTAATATTTCGTCTTTTCTTTTCCAACGGTTCCGAGTCATGCCCCCCTGATGGGTGTAAGTAGGGCCTCTCCCCCTAGGTCCTTTCTTTTAGTTCGTGTTCGGATTAAAGTGCTCCATACTTGTTGCCTTCCAGAGGGTTGCATTATTATAGCACTTTCCCTTTCCACCCCAAGAAAGGATTTAGACTTCTTTTTAATAATCTCGTTTTTTTCTTTGTGAGAGCTCTTTTCCCTTGTTCCATTATGTGGAAGTGTTACTTAGATTGGAATCCCCCCCCTCCATTTGGTTGCTTTCCTTCTATCAGGATTCCTCCCCCCAAAATATGAAATATAACGTTTTACCTGAGACCCGACGGCACCCGACGGAGAAACTCTCTTGGGGAGCCGTCTCCCCTTTTTCTACTTCCCTCCCTCAAAATTAAAGCTTGGCGACTCGCGCCTGAAGAGGAACCCCCCTAATCACGATCCACACGGTAACTCGTGGATGTTTACTCTTCCAATGTACCCCTTACACTTTACTCGGGTTTGTTAAGCGGTTTCCCTTAAGCTTTTGTGCTTTTTTTTCCCTGATATTCCCCCAACGAACAAGATTCTGCAGCAGATGGTTTTCTTTTCTAGACTCCCCTCCCCTTGAACCTTCTCTTCGCCTAATAAGCAAAACCCTGGGCTGGTGTAGGGTGGAGATTTTCCCCGCCTATCCCGCAACTCCTTTCCCCAAGTTAAAACTCCTTCCCCAAAAGGTTCCGCCGCCTTCCAGATGGTTTCTCCTTTTTACCCTCAAGATTCCCCCCCCCCAGTTAGAGAACCTCCTTTTTCTCCCGTCGAAATCCTGGAATCTTTCGAACGTTAGGAGTTTTCATCTTTTTGAAGGTTTTCTGCATTTTTTTCCCTTTCGGTAATGGCCACGGCGGGGTTGCCGTCCCAAAGTGGGTTCTTTCCCCTTTTTTGATAGGCTTCTTCTCGCGCCAACGGTGCTGTTATAAGGTTGCTATTCAGAGGAAGCCCCCCTTTCCAGTTCCAGGGCACCTTTTTTTTTTTTTTTTTTTGGGGACGAAAAGGTCAAGCCCTGGCTTTCAAGGTGGTCCGTTCTTCTACCAAGAATTCCCTCCTCTTCGCGTGGACCTTCCCCCTTTTACGGAAGGATGGGCGCGACTTCCAGGGGTGCTTTCCAGTAAGTAACCCTTTTTCTTTAAGAGTTCCCCCCTTAGAGTATGCGTGGCCTTGCCAAAAGCACCTCCTCCTTTCTTAGTAATCCTCCCCCCTCTTTCCGGAATCGGGGAAACTTTTTCTTAAATGAGTTCGACCTGCTTCCCCCCCCGAAGGGTCCCCCCTTGGTCTCCTTATCGGCAAATTCAGTGCAGAAAAAGACAATTTCTTCAGTTTCGTATCCCCACTTTCTCCCGACCCCCCCCTCCTGCTGAAGGATATAGATCCATCCTCTGAAGAAAATAGTTTCCTCTTTTTTTCCCAACTGGTCTCCCTCTTTTGTAGGACCCCTTTTTTCTCTTTGTAGCGTCAGGTTTTTCACAGAACTTTTTCTCTTCCGGGACCTCCCCCCTTTGCGGTGACACGAGAAATAATATAGACCCTCCCTTCTCCCCAGACGAATCTTCTGGCCTTGTCGCTTGGACACAGCATCCACCCTTGTTGCGCGCCCTTTTCCCTGATTGCTTTAGTTACTCTCTCTGTCGCCAAAAGAATTCGAGCACCTCCCCTCACGGAAAGACCCTTGCGCGTTCTACACCTCCTTTTTTTCCTCGGAAGGAACATAGGTAGGAAAAGGGGAAGGTAGGCCCCTCCCCCCAATATGCCGTGTACTTAAGCCCCCATTTTTCAAAACAGAAATTTCTGAGATTTTGGTATAGACCATCCTTCTTGTCAAAGGGTGGTCGCGTTCTTTAGAGTGATGCCGGGTTTCATGGTATTATTAATTTTTCCCTTTCTTTCTTTCTGCTCTAGCCCCTCCTTTGCTCTCCCGAAGGAAGGGCAATACGAGCCGCTTTGATCTGGGCATAAGGTCTGCCCTTTTCCCTTGAAATTTTCTTCTCTCTCTTATCGGCCGGAGCAATAGGCGCTTTCTTACAAGGGTCTCTCCGCCTCTGATTCCCCCCCGCGCGTGTTTCGGGGACTCTTCCTTGAAAGCAAAGGTTCCTTTTTCCTCTCGTTTCGGTGCTGAGCATTTTTGGGCTGCTCCGGTCTCTTCCTTCCCCTAGAGGTGACTCTCTGCGATTTCTCCCCTCTTTCGGCACACAGTCTCGCGGAAACGGTCCCCTTCATAATCTTCCCCCCCCCCCCCCCCCGGTGGCCTCGTGATGCTGATCAGGGGACGGTTTTTCGGAGATTCACAATCCCCAACTTTCCCTTTTTTTTCACCGAATCGGCCCCTTTTTCTGGGTATCGCGCTGACCCGGCGAGGTGGTTTCCTTCTCCCCGATGGTTGCGGTTCTTCTTTTCTTCACCCAGGGTTCGCCCCCGGGGATACTCTCTCTCCCCTAATCGGTTGTTGTTGTTCGATACCTTCCCGTTTAACTTTTGATCATAGACGAAACGCCCATTCTGATCCCCGGGGGAAGCGCCCCCTTTAGACTTTCTATTCGGGTCCCTTTTTCCCTGGGCTCATCTTTTCTTCTCCGCATAAGCCAGAACCAGCCCCCCGAGCCAACCACTCTCAACATGTTCCTGCTTACTCAGAGAGCCCCCCCTTTTCGAGTCCCGTTCCGAGAGTCTAAGCGCGCAATCTCACCCTCTCGTTGCTTCCCTTCTCCCCAACCCTTCTTCCTCCCGAAAACCGAGCAGGCTGACGTCTCACTTGTACATTTCTAGCGGGCTTTTCCTCAATCTGTCCCCCCCCTTCTTCCCCAAGCTGAACAAACACTTACGCTTGCACCGATAGTAGTTAACAGGTTCCCCCCCCCCTTCGACCGTATGACCGCCCCGAGCGGCTGCGCCCCCCCTTCTTGATACCCCCCATCTCCTCTCGCAATAAATCCTCTGGCCGCCCTCCAATTAAATTAAGCAAAGGGCACACCCTAACGAATCGTTTTCAAACCGTCCCACCTGAACTTGAGGCTAACCGTCCCCCCAAAGTGCGGGTTTGCCTTCTGGAAATTTTGCTTCATTCTTTCTTCTGGTTCAGAACCCTTCCCTTTGTGCCTGACACGATTGTTGACTCGTCGCAGAGCTTTTTTAATGTAGCCCCTCTTCCTTCATTCTTTCAGGTCTTCCTTTCCTCGAATGGCTTTGGAGCCAAGATTTTGACGATAAAGAAATCCTTTTTGAGGCCATCCTCTAGGAGTGGTCCCTCTCTCTACAAGGGAAGAGTATTAAGGTACCCAATTTTCTGTCTCCCCCCCCCTTTTGTCCCAAAAGCGAGTTCTTCTTTTAATTATTGCGCACTCCTCCCCTTGAGTTCCTCTCCTTTCGGAAAACGTTCTGACAACAACTTCACGAAAGTACATCCCGCCCTCAATTTTCTCCTCTTAGACCAGTTGGAAGGTATCTGGTAGGCAATTTCGACTATCCTTTTTCCCCTCTAGATCCCCCCCCCTCTTTGTTCGCCGAATACTCTTTCGACCGAATCCGTGCTGGGTAATGCTTTCTCTAGGGAGACCTGAACCCTTTCTTCTTTGGTGTATTCTCTTCGCAGCAAAGACCGCTACACCAATGCTTCCTCTTCCAGCCTTCCCCTTCTTTCCCTCCGAGGGAGAATATTGCTTTGGCCAAGAACGTTGCGAATGTGCTTTTACCAGCAGCCGTTTTTTTCCTTACCGATTTGGGAGTTCCCCGTTCCCCCCCCTTCCCCATCTTCGTACCGGGGATGAATTTTTTTTTTTCTGGTACGTATCCACGGACGGCCCCTTTTTCTTTTCACGGCGTTTTCCCTTTCGTCCACCACCGACATCCTGGAAACTTTTCATCTTTAGAGGCTCTACCCTTCCTCCCCCCCCCTTTTGCCCGCGGAGTACCTCCCCTCCTCCCTCTTTTTTCCCCTCCACCCACGTTGCCACCGGATACGTTTGCTTAACGCTGCCAGGGCCAATTCATGCCTTCCCGTTCCCCTTTCCCCTTTGAAAGGCTCCCCGGGATCACCCACCTGAAAGGGATCTAACGTCACCCGGGACTCAGGGAAGAAACCAGTCTTTTTTTTCTTAACCGTTGGGTCTCCCCTCTTCTGGAAAAATTGTTCTGTTCCTTGTCCCTTCTTTGTTGAGTCGATAGCCCCCCCCCCAAAGCACTTTTTTTCCGGAGAAGGCCTTATACTTTTTTTCCTTTTCTTCTAGATGTCCTTTTCCCCCTCTGCTGCAAGCTTTTTAGGCCAGATAATTTACCAACCCCAAGATGCTCCCGATGTACAACCCCCTCCCCCCTGGATATTTCCCAACCAACATGTTCCTGGTGAGGTTTGTCAGCCTGACAGAGGCTTTCTTCTTTCTTGCCTCTTTCCTTCTCTTTCTGGACTTTATCCCCTTTTTTCCTGTCTACAATAGATGAGCGAGGTACGTTGCGCGGAAAATCCGAGGGTAATATTTCCTCTTCCTCTGATCCCATACCTTTTCAAACCAAATTAAAGGGTACGCGCCTTGATTTGATTCTATCCCCTCTTTCTCTGGTTATTCTTCTCCCTTTTCTAATCATCCGTTGTTGTGGCTATCCCTCTGGATTAAATTATGTGACGCTCCAAATCCCGCGCTGCTGCTCCCCTCTCCTGTGTGTTGTCCTGACGGTTAACCGCGAAACAGCCTTGAGTTTCGCGCTCACCTTCCCGTCCCCTCCTTTTTCCTCTTTGGGGACTCCCCGGCCCCCCGTTTCTAAAGGCACATCATACGAACAAAAAGTTAATATTCGATCAATCCGCCCTTTTTCCGAAGTCCTTCCTCTTTCCTCTAATACCAGTCCGGACCTTGGGTCTTTCGGCGCCCGGTCCCCGCGGTTTGTTCATCGGTTTTGATAAAGTTGTTTTTCTTGTTCATGATAGGCACGAAACAAGTCCTTTCTTTCCCTTCTTGTGACCTCCCTTTCGCTTGATCTCTTCCTCTTCCCTCTCAGCCGGGAGCACAAGAAGCAACCATGATCTTTCTCTATCGCCCACAACCCTTCCCCTCCAAAGGGCCATGACCTCCCAAAATTATTCGAAAACAAAGGTGTTCAGTTCTTTTTTCTTAAAGGTCCTCTTTCTTCCAAAGTGAGATCCCTCTGTGGTGATCCCCTTATCGGGTAATCATTTCGAAAGTCTTTCCCGGCATCGGAAGCTGTTTCCTGGCCCTTTGCCAGCCTTCCCTTTTCTACATTGGAACGTGGGTGGAGGGGCCTCCCGGTCCGCCCAAACGGTGTATCCTCTCCCGAAATATTCACGCTTCCCCACCTACCCCAGTTCAAGGGCCTTTTCTTTGTGTTTGACGAATGGTTTGAAGTTCCCCTCAAGGTGGTCCGTCATTTTTTTCCCTTCCTTCCATAGAAGCTGTTTGAGAAGTTTCTTTCCGAAGGATGTTTCCTCCCCCCTTGTCCCTCTCTCCCCCCCCGCCCTTTGCAAAGCCACCCCTTTCCCCTTCCTTGCTGATGTCCTTCCTTTTTTCCCCTTGCCGTTTTTTGCTGCTTTGCCAAAATCCGTTTTAATCCATCTCTGGAATCGGCGCCGCTTCTCACGGTGTAACTGCTTCTTTGCTTGAGAACCCATTTCCTGGACCGTTTTCCTTTTTCTCCCCTATCGCAACCATCGTCCTCCATTACCCCATCCTTTTCTCCATTCCCATTTTAGCCTCCTACCAAGAAGCCCTTGGGATCTCTCTTCCCTTCCCTAGCGATGCAATTTTCCTTTCCTTGAAAGATCCGTCCCCCCCCTCCGGCGGGTGTAGTCTTCGAGGTACTTGGCGTCCATATCTTTGACGAACATCCCTCCGCCCGAAGAGGAAAAGAAAGTCCCTTCTTCTAAGGCCCAATCCTTTTCTTTTTTCTCCCAAGCGCAGATTTGTATTGCAGTGTTAGATGGCTTTTGCAACATCGCCCTTTTTTTGACTTGACGCCCTTCTTTTATTCGGATTTGATGTCGGGGAACGACTCCCAAGAAATTCTATGATGAACGACTTACCTCCTTCCCGGTTGTAGCCTCGCTACTTAGCGAGGTTTTCGATGGCTTTTCCCACTCGTTCAGTTCACCCTTCCCCCCTTTGACGTTATTCCCCCCCCTTAAATAACGGCGTTAACCATCCAAAACGCCCCTTTTGGTTAGCCGCATGTCCTGTTTTTCCGTGGCTCTCCCCCCCCTTCTTTGGGGGAAAGTGGGACTTTGTCTTTCCCTTGTAGAGGGATTATTGCTCTTTGTTCGCAAGACGGAAGTGTCCCCCCCTCCCTATCCCCCGCTAGGGCTCTCGCTTATAACTGGCTCCCGGCAACGTTACCTGAAAGCGTTGCTTCTTGAGCAATCCGGGTGTTGTGCCTCTTTTTTCGTTCCTGGAGCATTCTTGTCTGCCCCCCTCCCTCCCGAGCGTTTTTCTCATGGAAAGCAGGTGAGTGTTTTCCAGTCCGGGCTGAGCGGCCTTCGTCTCAGGCTTTCGATTTCTTTTTGAGCGCTTTTTCGCTAGAGGACTCGCCGCGGCCGCTCGCGGAACTTTCCTCATAGTCAGTGGCTTTTTTTTCCCCCCGAGGGTTCCTTTCTTTTGCGTTGCTGCCTGGATGCGGAGATTCAACCCCAAGGGGCAACCCGGTTTTCATCGCATCTCACTCCCTTCCTCCCCCCTGCTCAACAAGTCTTCCTGGTAAACCGAGAAGTTTTCCAGAGTTCGTTGCGCGGACAATGTTCGCACTTTCCTACTCTTTTTTCCTTCCCCTTTTTTTTTTTTCCTCGAGATCCCCTTTTTTTTGCGAACTGGTGACGAAATCATTAATTCCCACATCTTGAAATTTTACCAGCGCCGGGCCCTCAGCGATACCCCCCTCTTCTCTTCGTGTCAAAAAAGGGGTGAACTTGGGTATTCCGATTTCAAACGCCCCGCTCCCCCGCATCTCCCCTTCAAGAGCCACATTCCCCCCGCCGAGCGACCCTTTTCTTTGGGGGGGGTTTTTTTGCGGGAAAGAGGTTTTCCTTAGTCTTCATCGCGAAATCCGAGCGCCCAATTCTAAAGCCGGCGTTTCGGAGCCACCCCAAAGGCTTCCCTCCTTTCCACCGAGCAGTATGAACATATTCCTGTGGATCTCAACGCGCTCTTTTTCCAGAAAGATGCCTTCCCTGTGGCACACAAATGCTCACTTCCGATGCTAAGAAGATGCGATCCCTTAAGTTAACATTTACCCAGTCTGCCCTCTCGCACCATCCTTTTATGGCCACTTCATTCTTTAGACCCCTCTTGAGCAATAATCCTTTTTCAACGCACTTAATAATACCTTCCCCCCCCTCGCAGCCTCCTCCTCTCTCTCAACGGTGACAAACCTGGGCTACCAACTTTCCATTGCGGGTTTGTTCCCTTTTTCCGTTATTAACAGCAGTCTTTCTTTTTTTCTCATTTTGTTCTTTTTGCATGACACCTCCCCGAGCCACTCTCGAAGTAGCCCGCCTCTCCCTTATTAGTGCCTTCCCTTCCCTTCTGGAATGGGTCTTTGGCGCCCCCCCCAGTCCTCAGAATCGGAAACTCGGACATCCACCCCCTCTTTGTGGAAAGACTGTACATAGCCTTTCAAATATGCGCTTTCCCCCCGGTGATTCCCCCTGAGGGAATGACCTTAACGCGCCCTTTTTTCCCTTGCGGGAAGTACACCGTTATGACCATCACTAAGTTATCTGAAGAATTGGCTTCCCCTTTCTCTCGGGAATCCCCGTTTTTTTTGGGGATCTAACTCTGCCGATTGAATAGATCGATCCCTTTTTTTATCACTTCGAAGGTCTGTGATTTTTTCCTTATTGAAGTAGACCGGGTTATCCCCTCGATACGTGCTGGCTTACTTCTTCTATGGGGGCGATGCTTTTCCCTAACCAGCAGGTCCGGCTGTTCGCGGGGAAGAATCCCCCCCCCCGTGAACCTTCCCTATTACGCTCCCTTCCCCCCTCCTTGTGCTTAAGGACGAGCAGATAACGGGTTTTTTTCCCTCAGACGGACTGCATCTCCCCTTTACCACCGGCTGACAGCCTCCTTAATTCCTCGAGTGGATTGCCCGGGAACCCTTTTTCGAACAGGCGGAGGAAGTTTCCCCTCGATTTGCCTTTGGTCGAACCCTCCTTCTTGACACCGAGGTCCCTCTGACTTTCCCGTCCCCCAAACCAAGCCCACCTTCCTTGGCTGGGGGGCTTCCGGTCTACCTTATTACAGCCCCCTTTTTCTCTTCCGCCGCAGCCGCTTGTATGCCCCTCAAAAAAGTTTCATTTGGAAATTAAAGCTGAAATTTCCCCCCCGCTTTCCGATGCCTCCTCTTCCCCCCTCCCTTCCTCAAGGATTAAGATTTTTCTCTCTCCCCACCTGCCGGGGATCTAAACTTTTGGGACTCTGTTTGGAAGAACCAGCTTGTTCTTTGTTTAACCGTTTTTTCTTACGAATCTCTTTTTTGACCCTTAGTTTCCCTTGCTGGACTTGCGTTGGTGAGCGTCCCCTCCAATGTTTGATTCTTAGGCGCTCTTTCCTTTTGGAGACGATCAGCTTCTTTCCCTTCCAAAGTAGGCTGTCCCCCCCTTTTTTGTGCGATCTGACCAGCAAACCCGCGGTGGGCTTCCCCTTGAATCCCCCCCCCCCCTCTGAACCAAAAACGTACCCCTCCTTTCAGTGAAAATCCCTTACAGGGACGGGATTTTCCCTCGGCCCTTGTCAAATTAGGAGTTTTTCATCTAATATTTCGTATTGAGGTCTTTTGAGTCCTGCTCCCCCCAATCTCTGCGCGAGGTGAAGTAGTGAGCTTTCAGGGCAGGTGAGACCCCCTTTTCGTGGTTCGTCTCCTGCTCCATACGTATACCAAAACAAATACCAATAGATTGATTGCCCCCCCCTAAATGGAAGCCAGATTCTCCCCCCATTTACT
>Ga0179593_1672096_pt1 | contig 12823 bp, 12 predicted proteins | sample CZODoug2_1_08_16_FD_185931 | JGI IMG/M metagenome (GOLD analysis project Ga0179593, IMG submission 185931) | Vadose zone soil fungal communities from Angelo Coast Range Reserve, California, USA - CZODoug2_1_08_16fungal (PacBio error correction) | ecosystem: Environmental > Terrestrial > Soil >... | reverse complement strand
TTTCCCTTTTTTCCTCAGAGTGACGCTTCTTTCCTTTACGAAATGTAGGCAGTAGCCCGAAGAGGTCTACCACGAATAGATCTCTCTTACGATGAAAATGAGTTTTTGGGGCAGTTGGCGGACCCTTTTTTTCTTTCCTCGGTGCCTTTCCCTTCTTCAGCGGATCCCTCCAGTCAACAACGGTAAACTTTTTTTTCCAGTTTTTCGTAATACAGCTTTGCCTTGCGTTTGCAGCGAAGGTTACCGCGTCTTTCTTCTTTCTTCGAAAAGGCCACCTTCCGTCACCAGCCTTCCTTTCGGGATAGGTACCTTAACAAACCCGGGGTTTTGTCTCGACCTGAAGCAGAACCATCTCTTGCCCTAGACGCTTCCAATTCGATTATAATTCCGCGTTCCCTCTTTGGAAGCTTCTTTCCCTTCACACTCGCGGGATCAAATAACCCCCCCCAGCTTTCTCAAGGTTCTTCTTAAAGACGACGACCTTTTGGCGTGAGAGGCTTATTTTTTTTTTTTTCGGTACAGGTTATTTCCCCTTTTCCTGCCCACGCCTCAGATTCCCCCCCGATCTAGGGGGGTAAATGGACCGACCTTTTTCTCTTGTTGAGCTCTTTGGTCAGGGGCAGTCACGATCACTCCTAATTTTCTCCGGTGGACGTCCCCCCCCCTCCCCCCCCCTTAAGATCATCTCTCGCCCTCCATCGACACGGTTCCTCCCTGAAAGCCGGGTTCCCCCATCCTGATCTTCTTTTCGATTGACGCAAGCCCCCTCTTTTCGCAACCTTTTTCCTTACTTATACCTTCGCAAAGACTTTCCTGGACTAGGACATTCGGCCTCCCCCCCCTTTGTTCAAAAGACCTCCTCTCCTTTTTCTACCCCCTCTAAGTCTCCCCTTCCCCGATGTTCTCCTTTCAATCTGATCTTTAGCTATCCAGACTCGTTCAGCGACCCCAGCTCTTGTTAGGTTCTTTTTCCCCCCCTATCGCGGCGCGCTTTCGGGCGAGCCTCTTCTTGCCGACACCCCCCCCTCTTTTCTCCCGCACAAGACGCTCCCCCTCTTCACTGTCAGATGGTTTCCCGCAACGACGAAGCGCTTGCACGTTTGAACACGACTGCTAGCCCCCCCTCCGCCCGGACAAAATCAGGGCCCCGACAGTAGCTTTTCATTCCCTTGCGAGGAACCGCTTTCCTCTTTTTCATGAGAAAGTACCCTCTCCCGTTTGGAGACTAAAAGAGTGATCGGCGTGGACTCCCCGTCAACGCCATCGTCAGGAAGTTACTCCTTCCTTTCTTCTGCTGTAGCGATAGACCCCCTCTTCTCCCTACGTGACTCCCCTCTCTTCTTTCCCCATTAGGTCCCAGAAGACCCCCAAATTGCTTTTAGGACCTGAGCCTACGTGCCCCCCTTAGTTCTTTTTTCCTCAACACACGTGCCCTCTTTCCTCCCCGAGACGTCACAATCCGCTCTGAGATTCGTTCGGGCACTTCCGCCCCTCCTTCGCCTAGAGGAAGTCTCGCCGTCTTCCCTCCACACCCCTCGCACCCCCTCCTTTTTTCCGCAATGAACCCCCTCTCCCTCTGGATCGTGAGACTTCTTCTATCAGACCCCAGAAGATCCCCCCCCAGCAGGTAGTCGAGTCTAGAAGACACAGTCCTCCCCGCGCAATGCGCCGTAGACGTCTGATATATTTTTTCCTATCCTTTCACGGCAGGGATTCCCCCTTTCCAATCTTTTCTGGACTAGAATTGCGGCGGAAATAGAATATAAACCTTTTTGCTCGCGCGCCCAGTTCGGTCGCGGCGCAGTGCGCGACCACTTCTCTTTCCTCCTCACCCCTTTTTTTTTTCCTCTCGATGGTTCGGAACTTTTCTCCCCTCCCCCCCTCTTCCTGAACTTTCTCGAAGGGCGACCACACAGGTTCTTTTAGCTCGCTCCGCCCCTCAAAGGAGATCAAGATGCACTGCGCCGCGTCCCCCTTTCCGGCCTTCAAGATCGGCGAGATCCTTTTACTTTCTCCTTTGAAGCCGTTTGGACCCTTGTATCTCGACCCCTGTTTCCCCGACGGGCACAGTTCTTTCCTTTTTTTTTCTGATGCCTCCTTTCTCCCCATTCCCCCCTGGAATACCAGACGTCCTTCTTTGAGACAACCCTTGTTGGGGAGATCTTCTTTTTCGTTATCCCTTTCTTTCCGAACTCTCCTGCTGGCGATTCCTTCCCCCTGCGAGGAGCGCCCGAAATCGGCTTCCCTAGATGAGGTTTTCTTTTTTTTCCCTCCTTTTTAATTAATCCCCCCTTCGTTCGTGGCTTCTGTCTGCCAGCTGGCACGACTCGTTCCATCATCACCTGCACTTTCCCCTTCTTTTGCTCTGTGACCGAATTTCCCCGACTTCCTTCCTTAGCTTTTTTTTTCATATAGTTCTCTATAGATCAAGGATGAGGTAACTCCCTTTGGCGAGGCAGTTCTCAAGACTTTCTTCCTTACACCCCTTTCGTCTTGAGGTATGGCTTTCCCCTTCTCAGTGCAGATCCTCTCTTTCATCGAGGTTAGGTAGATGTTTCTTTCTTAGCCGAAAGGAGGGTCTAGCGCCGGCGTTTTTCGGCTCACCCCATCTCTGTTCTATCGACCGTGAGTATCTTTGACGTTTCCAACATTTCTGGTGTTCCCTTCTCTCTTAGAGCGGAATTTCCAAGATGATCTCTCCTCCGGATCTCCCTTAAGCCCTAGCGGCCCCTCAAGACGTTCCCCCTTTTTAGTGGCGAAACTTCGGCCCCCGATTTTTTTTTCCGATAGTCTAGGCCTCCCTTTGCCGATAAATGAGAAATTTTTCGAACGGGCCCTTCCCCCCCACCCGGATGTCCCACCAGAGCGGTAGGAGATCCCCCCCCCCTCTTTTTCCCTCTTTTAAGTACGTTTCCGAGTGGATAACTAATCCCTAAAGTGGGTTCCCTATTTGCAATACCTTCCTTTTAATGCCTCTCTTACCGGATTAGTCTCCTCTTCTTCGGCGAGACCAGAGCAGCTTAAGTTGGTACTTTTCCCGTCCTTTTTTCCTTTTCGACGGTGCCCTCCCTCCTGAACCTATCGGTTTTGCAAAACGATTTGACCCAATCTAATTGAACCCCTCTTGAAGGTCTCAGGAGCTCTCGTGTAAATAGTAGGATGACCCATTTAATCCCGCCACTTGTTCCGCCACAAAATCGTGACTAGCCCCTTTTCCCATGAGTCGGTAGGCTTTTCCCTCCTTTGCGAGCTGCGGGTTTTTGTAGAACGAAGACGCTTTTCCTTAAGAAATATTTCTCATCGAACCTTATTCAGACCCTCCTTAATTCGTAGTTTTTTAGGGCGCTTTTCCTCCCGTGTGTAGTCCCAATTGCTGACCGTGCTTACCCCCCTGTAGGACGGTTTGCTCCTTCCTCGCATCTCTACACTTTCTCTTTCCCCCCTCCCGGCTAATACATGACTTCTTGCAGCAATCTGTCCGAGGGCCCCGCATAGAACCGGCCCCAGAATTGCCGCCAACACTCATTTTCTCTCTTCCAGCTCGGCGGATTGCTCCCCCGTGCCGTTTTGACTGACCCTTTCACGATTGCTCACGAGGCACGCTTACGGCTTCTTTTCCTCCTCTCAGTTGTTGTTGTTTCCCCCATGTTTGTTTTTTTCCTCGCGTGCTCTCTCTCCCTTCGGTTCGAACAGTTCGTCTCATTCGACGAAAGTCCCCGTGTTGCCAAGAACCGTTCCTCGGCTGAGCCCTCGATCCTCCTTTTTGCTAGGTTGGCCTTCCCTTCGTTGAGAGCTTTGGAGACTCCCTTCCGGGAAGCGGATACTCTCCGCTCGCACAATTCCCCCCCCCCGGTACACGGGTCTTTCCTTCCCCAAGATTTCTTTCTTAGCCGCGCTTTTTTCCCTCTAGTAGAAACTCGTAAAACAGGCACGGACGGCGGGCCCTTTCTTTCACCTTTTGTCGACCCCCACCCAAGGTATCCCGGCTACCTAAAGCCCTCTTTTCAACTTTAGTAAATCTGGTTTTCGATGCTGGCCTTTTTTTTTCCAAACCATCTCCCCTCTTTCTTTGACTCCCCCCCGACGATTCGGTTCCCCCAGAAGACCCCGACAATCATCTTGAGGGAGGTCGGCACCTCTTTGCGTTACCTGTTTATGTTCCCTCCCCCCCTGCTGCGTCTCTTCCCATACCCCTAGCAAGATTCTTTTTGTTTCCCTACACTCCCCGCGTGTTCTCTTGGGGGGTCTCGTTGCGATCCCCCTCCCTCCGACGTCCTTTCCCTGACAATCGACCCTCCCTCGTCTCTTATAGCGCGCGCACCTCTCACCGGTCGAATCAAGTCAGTTGAGGCCATCAGCATGATTTCTCGCCCTCCCAGCTTACTCTGTCACGACCCATCTTCTTTGCAGCACCCCCCTGGACTGTTTTTCCTTTCTTCTTTAATAACTTTTCTCCGGGTTCACCTGTTCCCTAGATTCCTCTTTTCTACCAAGTTCCTCTCGGCCTTTTGCGCGTAGTCTCGTGGCGCCCAGGTCGACTCTTTCAGCTCTTTTTCTGGGACGGTTCGATCTCTTTGATATAGGTTTTTCGGCCTCTCGGTCCTACACCTCAAACTTCCCCCTCCCCCCCAGAAAAAGACTCCTCCCCTTTTTCAGAACGCGCCAACAGCCCGCTCCCTGTCTAAATGCCGTGTTTTTTTTCCTAGACCTTCCCTTTTTCTACGTACGCGAGAATGCCGGTATCTGGCCGCTCTTCCTGTCGTACGGTGCGCCTCCCTCCCCTCGCAGTTTGTTCTCCGTGATCTTTTTGCCTCAGCTTTTCCAGCAGAGGAGTAAATGCGCTAGATTTCGGTCGCGACCCGGATAGGGCCCAGCGATCTGTTCCTCCCCTTAGTTAAACCTCTCCTCTCCTCATTGCAGTGGTCCTGCGATTTTTTTTTTTTTCTTTTGCTGGAAGCTATATAACTGCCAGATTTCCCTCGTCTTCCGGAGCCCCTCCTGCTCATTTAATTCCCCTTTCTTGAACTCCTCCCCTCCCCCTGCAGGCCCCCTTCGCTTCGTGTTCTGCGAAGTTCTCCTCCAAACAATTCATCGGTCCCCCCACCTATTGTTTTGAAAAGCCTCTCCTTCCCCTTGCCTAGAGATTTCTTCCCTCAAAAACCCCCCCCCGCAGACTTGATAAACAGAAGGATTAGGATCTCTCTCCCCTTCGCGTCGCAATGAGCTTTCTTCTTCTCGGCCGCGGAAAGTATCGGTCCAGCCTCCTTTTGTTTCTTCTCCTTCGAAAACTTGGTTTCGCCTCGTCGCCCAGTTTGACTCGGCGGCGCGCCCAGAGTGCCGACATCCCCTCCGTTGTTTTTGAGAGAGATGGCGGCCAATATGAGTCCCCATTTCTCTAGAAAGATCTCCCCCCCCCCCCTTTCTAATGAGAGATGCCTCCCAGTATGGAATGATTTTTCCCTTTACCTATATCCCCTTGATATCGAATTTCTACGAGCGTTTTTTTCCCCCGTTTCATGCTATCTTCTAAGACTCCTGGTCTAGGGATTTTGGTTTTTTATTCGAGAAGAGCTCTGCTTTACATTACCCATTTCCCATTGCGCCCCCCCGGAGGTGGTGTCCTCCATTTGCCCCCAAGTGTTTTTTCCTCCTGGCGATCGCCCTTTTTCTGGCGACCCTTGAAGACGCGCGTTCCGATACGATTCCCTCCACTATTTTGAGTTTTTTCTTGAACGCTTTTCCTCCTCGACCTCTTTTTTTTAGAGCGCTTTTCCTTTTTTGCAAGTTCTCCTTGGGAATCTAATTGCTGACCGGATTGCTTCTTTTTTCCCGAAGGATCCTAGTCAGCTTCTTTTCCCGGTTCCGGATAGATTGGAAGTTGCGATTTTCACCCCTGCTTTATCCTTTTTTTTCCTGATGAACCCTCTCCTCCTTTACTTCCCCACAGTTCAATGCACCAGTTTGCCGAGAGGTTTTCTCCCCCCTTCCTATTTTTTTTTTTCTTTGTATTTTTTTTGCGAAGACTTGCCGAATTCAACAGTTTCCGTCGTTAGGGTGAGGGCTTTTCCCCCTCATTCCACTTGCTCCGGAGTATTTGGTTCTTCAGGGTGGTCTTTTGTAGTGAAAGTTTCCTTCTACGAAGCTGGGCAAAGACCTCCTCAATCTTACCAGTCCTCCCCCCCCCGGCGAGGACCACGGAATGGTTTCCCTTTGCGACCTTTCTCGGATCAGAACGATATCTGAATAGTCCTTTCCGCCCCTTCGCCTTTTACGGGCTTTGTCGTTTCAAAACGAGTTTAGGTTTTCGTTCTCTTTCCTTAGGGTTTTTCATTACTTAACTCCCCCAGTGGTTTTCGGGGGCCAGTTGCGCTGGAAGATTGCTGTATTTCTTTTTTTTTTTTTGTCTGACTTGCTGCATGCTGAGTCTTCGGATGACGTCCCTTTTGGTACCTTTCTTGCCTTTTGATAGAACTGAACGCAACCAGAAGGTTCCAAACACCGAACCCGATTTCTGTTACACGAGATTCTAGGCTTTGCAGATTTTGCTATTCGTAGTCTTTGCCCTTATTCCGCCATCTCCAAAAAATAGTGCGCCCCGCCCAGAAACGGTTTTTCACCTTGCTTACTTCTCCACGGTTCCTTCCGAGGGTTCTGTAACAGAAGGCGGGGTTCAGTCATATTCGGAATTCCCCGATTCTTTCTTTCCATGACCCTTTCTTTTCTTCCGGTCTTTTCTTTCCAGGAGACTTCCCGTGAAGTGATGCGATCCCTTGCGGGGTTTTCCTCTTTCGCTACTCCGACTTTTTTTCAAAAATCAAGATACTGACTGCAGAGTTTCATTTCCCTTTGCGAAATAGTCGCTCCTGAGGGTCCCTGGAACTCTCCCCCCCCCCCTCATTGACCTCCCCCCCTTCACCCCCTTATTCCCCTATCTTTTCGCAAGTTGGGAGAGATGCCTCGTATCTGATTTTTCAACGCGGCACGCGATTACCTCTCCCCTACGTTGGTTTTATATTCTTTTCCTTGTGACCCCCTCGCGGTTTTCCCTTGTAGACCCCGTTTAGACCCGCCTCCAGCTTTTTTTTTTTTTCCGAGAGTTGGTGATATGTTTTTCCTCTATTCTGTTTGACGTGAGGCCCCTGCTCTCTCCTCTACCGATTCCCGCCAGTCCCCGTTTCTAACTTTCGGTTTTCTAGGTTTTGACGCGAAGGCCTGGCTGATCCCTCATTCGAAGACTTCGAAAATTTCCTTGATTGGATCTTTTCCTTTTCCCCCCCGGACCGTCCAGAAAGAGGAAAGACTCCCTAGTTAAATTACCTCTCTCTGCCCCTCTCATTAGCCCCCATTAAGCGGGGCCCTCTTCTTCTTTTTTTCCCTTCAAAATATTTAGGTTTATTCCCCCCCCTCCTGCCAGGTGAGATGCCAACCTTTACCAAAAGATTTTTCCGCCTTCTTTGCGTGCGGAAATTCTTGGTATAAAGGGGGATTTTATGGTCATTCCTTCTTTATAAAGACTTCCCTCATCTAGCCCTTCTAGAAGTGGTGGTCCAAGGAATTTTTTTTGTTTTTTGAATCCTTTTTTTTCTCCCTCCTCTATAACACGACCCTAGAACCACTCTTGGGTTTCCCGAAATATCTTTGAAAGCCCTTTTTTGACGACCAAGATCCCAGGTATTCTTTTACGGTTCGTCGAGTGACGCCCACTAATCAGTTTCTAAACACTTCTTTATAAGTTTTTCCCTACCAATCTCCGGCCCCCGTAGCCCCTTTCCCGGTGTCCATCGAGACATCTCCCAGGCCCCTTTCTCATTTCGGCTCCCCCGATCGTAGATAAAATTTCCTTTTCTCCTAAGGGAACTCACTTCAGCTCTTTTCGGGGTCCTTCCTCCGATCGGATTTAGATCGATTGTCTTCAACCCTGTTCCAAGACTTCCCCGGGGTTTATAAGACTCACGCAGACCTGAGCACTTTCCGCTTCTTCTGCCTCGCACCTAGTTACGACTTTTTTTCCGACGTTCCCGCTCGGTCAACTTCTTTTCCTGAGCCAGTACCCCCGGAGTCTCCTGATTTTGAGTTCGGCTCCTTTCGGTCCTTAGCTATCTCTTCCTCTATCGACTCTTTGAAACCCTCGTTTTTTGGAGCTTGTCCCCCCCGCCGAAGGCCCCAGGTGTCCTTGCTTTATTCGTTTTTTCTTTACGCCCTTTCCCCCTGATCCTTCCCAGCTCCCACCGCTCAGCTTCCCACCCTCGGCTCCCCTATTCGACTCCTTTTTTTTTGGGTCGATTTCGCACAGGTCCTTTCCCCCCCCTTTTTCAATTGGTATTGACTTTTTCTGGACCTGCCCTTCCTTTTCCTTCTGCCGATTCCGCCCCCCCCCCCTATAGGTCTTTTTAGGGTAGTCGTTTTCTTTCCATGCGCGCCGTTGATGTAGATCGCCCGCTCGGAAATTTGGCAGCTCTGGATCGCCGTGCTTTTTCCTTCCGACCGCTGTTTTCGAGGCACACCAGCCTTTTTTTTCGGCTTTTCTTTTTTCCTCCCATCTTTCCTTTCCTCAGTTTTTTTTTTTTTTTCTCGAGCCCTCTTTTGCACATCTTTTGGTGCCGAGAGCCTTTCGAACCCTCGTGCGCTTTGCCGCCTGGGCTTCACTTTTTCCTGACCTTCTCGTCGATTCTTCCCGGTCATTCTTCTCGAAAACTCTGCTACCCGCTGCTGTCCCTCCGACGGTTTCATTCAGATTCTTTTTCCCCCTTTTTTCCTGACCCCAAAAGTTATGCAGTTCGGCGATAGATCCCCGAATCGGATTCGCGCGAGCGACGATTTTTTCGAACGACTTTACTTATGGGCTCCCTCGCACGGGTTCTTCTCCGGGAACTTGACTGCCATCCTCCACCGCCCGGCGGCTTGCTTTCCAAGGCGGCCGTCTCCTTTCGGGTTCCTCCCGCGAAGTATCTCCCTTTGCAGATTCGTGAATGAGCCGAGAAGGGCCTTTTGCTTTATCCTCCCCCCGGCTAGTTGGGGACTTCTTTTTCTTCCCCCATAGCCTTTTTTTCTGCGGGATTTCAGTAATATGGACGTAGTCCCCCCTTTTCTGCGAAGAGTCCGTCGTTACTCGTAAACTTTTCCTTCGGGAGTGTTTTTCTTTTTTTTGGAGCACCCATACTTCCCTTTCTCGAATTTTTTGCGGTCCTTTCGGAGTCACGCCGTAACAGCTTTTCCCCCGCGATTCCCACCCACTTCCTAACAAGCGTTTCTCCTCCGCCCAAGCTTTTTAGCGAATGCATCTGGTAGAAGACTTGATTTCACCGGTCTTTTTCCCCGATGTCGTGTAGGAGACCTCCCCCCGGCGGTTGCTTATAAAGCAGGACTCGGTGATTCGATCTGGGAGCTTTCCCTCCTCCTGAACTGCTGAGGCTACCCCCACTTTACCCCCCTGCGCCTGAGGATCTTTGCGCTTTTGTTAGTTAACACCTTTGATAGTTCCCCCCCCGCAACAACGAAGAACCAGCTTGCTTTTTTTCCCCACCCGTTCCGTTGCAGGCCCCCCTTTCTGGGCTATTCCTTCCTCCCCGTCCCTCCCCCACAATGTACCCTCGTGCATCTCACGTCCCCCGCTGCTTGCTTTTTCTTCATCGCCTGCTGCGGGGATTTTTCCTCCCTGCAACTTTTCCCTCGGACCTGCCCCTCTGGACATTCGTCTCGACTTGGACTTTCAAGTTGGCTGTCCTTCAAGATTCCGACACTCGTATTCGGGCTCTATTTCCCCAGTTTCTAAGTTTGATCTTTTTTCTCATTTGCCCCCCTTGCAGTTCTTCGCGCCCTGCCCGGTGTCACTTTTCTCAGATTACTTCGGGGCGGCACCGATCCCCCCAGACTCTCCTCCACCATATTCCCCCCAATCTCTAATCCTGGCTTTCTTCCGGGCGAGAATGTACCAGAGTTCGTTTTTTGCTCAACTCGGTCCCAGGATCTTTCCCTTCTCTTTTTCCTCATAATTTTTTTTCTTATTTCACTTCTGCAATCGGTTCCCCTGAATTACAATTCCTCCCGCCTTAGCCTCCCGAGAGGAGCTCCTTCCGGGTGGCTTTTTTTGGCCTTTGTTGACTGAGCGGTCCGGACTTTGCGCCAGTTCCAACAGGGTTTTAAGCCCCCCTTCTTTGCTCCTTTTCCAGGTAGGCTGAGTGAAAGAATCCCGGCTTTTGTGATTCCCACTTTTTCCTCCCCCCACGGTCCCGCCTTTCCCTCGCAGCTTCACAATTAGCTCCGACTTTTTCGCGTTCGATTTTTCCGATCCCAGTAACCCCCCTCCCTAGGCCACTGACTGGGTCGATAGACCGCTTTCTCTGTTCTGGGCGTGAGATACGATTTTTCCGGGGTCCCGGTTTTATGGACAATTCCTCCGCTAGCAGGCCACCCGCTCGAGGGGTTTTCCCCACTTTTTCCAAGCAGTGTCCTTTTTCTTGTTTTCCCTTCGATCATGGCATTCGTCTAACGCCCGTCAAGAAGTGAACCTTTTTCACCTTCTTTGGTTCAGACGAAACCTCTGAACCCTTGTAATCCTATCAGAATTCTATTTGCCCGAAACCAGTTCTGCAGCCTCCGTCTATGACTTTTTCTCCTCCACAGACTTCCCCCTGAGCCCCCCCTCGCGAAAGGAGATTTTACATCCCTCTCCAGATACTTCCACGTTCTCCTTGAATTCCCTAAACATGCTGCTCGTCCCCTCTTTTCTTTAGATATCCATCGACGTTGTCGGCCTCTTGACTTTCTCGAGGCTTTTCTATAGGTTCCTTTGTCGAGTTGGTTGCACTTTGCCGCGACCCCCTTCCGCCCCCCAATGTATTTCCGCCGTCCCGTTACAGCGCGCCACGTTGACGTTCTCGGAGCTCCCTCCCAAAGAGACTTTCCTTTTTTCTCCTAGGGATTCTCCTTCCAATTTGGGTTGCATGCTAGACTTGGGAGGAATAATCGTTCATCGGCGTTCTCCCTAAGTCGCCATAGGTTCCTTGAGTACCTCTCTCCGATCCGGTATCCTTAGGGAAACCTGGGCGGGAGCCAGCATTGGTACCTCCTGCGCAATCCCTGGCCGGTCTAGTCTTTCCTACGAGATTTTTTCCTGCGGTAGACTTCTAAGAGTTTCTCCCCGTTCGTTAACTAGGTTCTTCCACCTCGGTCTTAAGATTCGCCCCCGATCTTCCCTCTTTTGCGACCAACCTCAAAATAACTTCACCCCCCTCCTGGTTGTTTGTGAACAGCGCGCTCTCTCTTAGGAGATCCCTCCGCGGATACTCCGAAAAGACATTCCTAAAGGTAAAATGAGGTCGGAGCTGTCGCCCCCGATCTAGGTCCTTGCCGGAAATTTGGCAGAATTTTCCCCTTCCCCCCCTCTTGATTTGCAAGTCGCTTTTTGCCTCGTTTTTTCCTCTGAGGTCTGAGAAGATTGCTGAACATTCATTTTCTGTTGTTTTTGAGAGAGTTCGGCACTCTGCTCCGGGCCCTTTTCCTTAGCAAGAGTCCCCGTTTCCCCGGACCTAAAGGCGCCCCGCTTTCCCTTTCCAGATAGGCCTCGACCGCGGCGCCTCATTGAGGTTTGCTTTTTTAGGAGTTCTCCCTTTCCTCCCTGAATAAGTTCTTTTTTTTCCTTTTCCCGATGCATCCGAACCTTTGCTTCCCCCTGTTTCATGGGCGACAACCCCTGTCGTGCGCGATACGTTTTTCCTGCACGGAGATCCCCCCTCGTCCCCAGAGGATCTTTCCTTCTGAGTTTCCTTTTTTTTTTTTTAGGTCGTGAAAGCTTCTCGACTCGGCACGGGTGAGTCTCTTGCCATACTAGCCCCCCTCCCCTCCCACGGCCCTTTCTTTTCTTTTGGTGACGTCGTCAGCTATCGTCGATCGCTTTTCCCGTAGAGGTACTCATTTAAACCGATAGTCGAGAAAGCCCCTTTAATTCTTTCGTTTGGATTTTCCACTTCGACCCGTCCCCGCCTCATAGCCTTTGTCGTTCCGGAGCCTTCAACTTCAACGTGCTCGAGATGAGGATGTGTCGGGCACCAAAGTGATATACGTCCTTTTCGGCACCTTTTTTTTTTGTCTTACGAGCAGATCTTCCTTCCTGCAGATCGTTACCAACGTTTTCCCCAAGAGAGGCGCGGTCCCCGATCGAACCTCCTATGAAAGGCCCTCCCCCTATCGCTTTAGCATCGGGTTCCTTAGACTCTCCCCCAGAACACAGCAATAATGAGCCCTTTCAGGAGAGACTTCTATTCCCTGGGTCTATGGGATACGATTTTATATTACACTTTTTTTCCCGTGCGGTCAAGGTCCTATTTTTCCTAATTGCTGGGTCCTGGCCGCTTTGATAGAACCTGACTCTCCTATACCCCCGACTCCCCCTTGATGGCCTTTCCCAAGCTCTCTTTGATTGTGGCTATCCCCTGACCGCCCTACTCCCTGAAAAAACTGTGAAACCCTTCCCCGTCGGTCCCTCATAGCCCCCCCGTGATTCCCTCAGAGGGTTTCCTTCCAGCACGAGCCCCCGTGGGGTCTTATTTGGAATTCTTTCCTGTCGGGCAGGTTTGACTTTTTTTCGACAAAACTTCCGATCACTTCCCCGTCCGGGTCTTTTTTATACTTTTCGATCTGAGTTTTTGTCAAACGACGGCTGATGCTTTGATTACTCCCCCTCTCCCTTTGACTGGACGCCTTCTGCCGGACGGGAAGATTTTTCCGAGTCCCCTAATGTCCGCAACCCCTTCCCCCTAATTTTCGAGCCCCTTCGTTTTTCCCAACGTGCCGGTCTCCCCTCCTAAGTTTTTGCCCAAAGTTT
>Ga0179593_1567100_pt1 | contig 12823 bp, 10 predicted proteins | sample CZODoug2_1_08_16_FD_185931 | JGI IMG/M metagenome (GOLD analysis project Ga0179593, IMG submission 185931) | Vadose zone soil fungal communities from Angelo Coast Range Reserve, California, USA - CZODoug2_1_08_16fungal (PacBio error correction) | ecosystem: Environmental > Terrestrial > Soil >... | reverse complement strand
CTATTAGGAGGTTGCGGGCAAAGAGACCCAGCGACGCACTCGAAGTCGTACCTTGCCTCCCATTCCTTTGCGCAGGACAGTAAGAGATCAGCACCTTCTGCGCCTTGTTTCCCCTGTTAGCTTTGAGCCGATCACCCAGTTCTTTGAACTACTCTTAGTCGAGAGACGATACTCTCGTGAGCTCGTCATCGCCTGAATTTCTTCCTTGGCTGCCTACTCCCTGTTCGAAAGAATGATCATTTACTCCCTGATGCTGGACCAATTAAGACCAGACTGGCGTGACCCTTAGACCCCTCGAACGAATCGCCCCTTTAGAGGGTTTTATAGCTTCCCTCCCCGGCTGTTTCCCGGTTATATCAGACGCCGGTCTGTCTTTTTCCTTTAGAGAGATGTCACGCTTTCCGAGAGGCGCGCGGATGAATTCTCTGGCAGTAGTCACCCCCCCTCTTTCTTCGCACTCTGCCGCTGTCCGGATAGTTGCTGGCAAACGTTACTATCCTGACCTCTAAATAGATGGCCTCGTCCCAGCCCCAGTCTTTGCTCAGTTCCGCCGAATGGACGACACTTCGCCGGTGTATACGACCCACGCATTGCTTTCTTCGGAACCTGTTTTATGGAAGAATGGCTTTGTTTTCACTCCGACCCAAGGCGGCTGCACGTACTATTTTTTTGTTTAGTTCAGACAGAATCCCGGCCCTTGGGTTCCCCCCGTCACCCAGCGACAGGCCACCTTTCTCAACCCGCCGGGATGGCGAGTCAGCGCCCTTGTCCTCCCTGGTTCACTCTTGAAGTGGTCGGGGGTTCCATGGACTTAACCTGCGGCCTGTTCCGCTCACAGCATCAGGGGTTCCTTTTTAGCCGAGGTCGACATAGGCGTAAACGTAATTGATTAAAAGACTTATTGACCCCTCCCCCCCTCTCCCCCACACCTTTTTTTTTTCCTCTGTGTGCAGTTGCACCGGCTTTTTCGTTTTGAGATTGGTTCCTTTTCTTGCCCTCAGAGGGTACGAGAACATTTCGATTTGCTTCCCCCAGTCCACTGACGCTGACCTTCCCCTGTTTTTTTCTGGGCCTGCCCGATGATCAGCCGGCGCCGCTCCTTACGCGGTTGTACTAGTCGTTCATTTTCCCCCTTTCTGCTCATACGCTTACTTGATTGCGAGTGCAGCCGTGTCTATCTTTTGCTTCTTCCCGTCTGACGCCCGGATGTCCGGGCATCGACCCCCCAACCCATTTATCCCCGCGACTATCCGGTGATGGCGTAAAACAACCATGGCTCCCTCCATCCCTATTTCCTGTTCGAGGCAAGAGTTTTACCTTGATCCATAAACTGTCCAACGTTTCCATCCGTCCGATGCGAGTTCTACTCTTTTGTTATCTGACTGCGCAAAGATCCGTCCGTTTTTTGCCCCTTTTCCCCTTTGGCCTGACACTTTCGCCACTGCCAACCTCTTCATCCCACGGGGGAACGAAGGACGACGCCTGGCTTTTCGTTTTCCCCCGTTATGCATTTGGCGCCCCCCCCCCTTCCCCCCCCCCCCCACCCCCCCCCACCACCCCGCTCCCCCACTCCCCACTCCCCACCCCCCCGCCCCCCGCTCGTTCCCCACAAGGCCCCCCCCCCCCCGTCTGAGGGCGAAGTCCTGCACGAGAAATGTGGATTTATTAGTCCCGCGCAATCCGGTAGATGTCATCAGTATTTTATTTCACCGCTTCCGACGAGTCAATTGTATATGTTGACCTCCTGTCGAGCGCTTTTGATCGAGGACCTTCTTGGTGCATTCCTTGAAAAGGGCTCCATCCTACGAAAACCGTTCGCAAGCGAACATAGGGCTGATCGCGTTCATATCTTGGCCCAAGAGGAGGGTACGAAGTTGATCGTCGGTTCTCCTTACGCGGCGGATCGTGTGAATCTCCCCCATCCCTTTTTTCTCTTTCTAAGAATAAGTGTTTGTTCTTCTGATAATAGTCATGGTCCTTGGTTCTAAGGCGCAAACGCCCTCCCCAATGCCTGACGTGCCTTTAGATAATTTCCCCCCCGCCTATTCTTCGCTCAGACGACCACTTCTGATTAAGTCCATAGTCGTTAAGCTTTTCGACTTTTCGTAGCTAGTCTTCTTCTAGTTGTTACACAGTGAGTCCACCCCCGGTTATAAGGCGGAGGCCTGAAAACTTCGCTTCTACGTCTCCGAAGAGGCAGACCCTTTCAGTTACGAATATGTGATCCTCCTTTTAAGTTTGTGCAGGTCTCACTTTGTATTTTTTTCCCTCGAAGAATCTTTGCTCCCCCTGAGGCGTTGAAGAAGCACAGCTCTCATTATTCCCCACCTTCAAAGGTGGATTTTTCTTCCCGTTCTACGTGTACAGGCACGGCGCTCAGCCCTTCGCCTGAAGATGAGTACAACCCATGCTTGAATCTGTGAGATGCCTCAAGTGTAGTGGACATTAGAAGCAGATTTTAACCCTTGAGGCCAAATCCTCCACGGCTCCGGCTGATCCCAGGGCAGGCCTCCCTAGCAGTTCTCTTGAGTGCAATTTTTCCTTCTTTTCCCCCCCTCTTTCGAGATGAAAGCTGTTCTTTACTTTCCCTCCTCGGACTATATAAAGGCGATCCTCTGTCCGCATCTAGCCAGCCCAGCATCACCTTGGCGCCTTGACAACGCGAAAGACAGTTTTCATCTTTCCTGATCATAGCGCAGCGACCACTTTCATCCCGGGGGTTTCAGGTGTCCACGTCTCATTGCGTTGGAACGCAGACCTGTCCCTCCTTGCCCCCGCTGGCACGGCGCAAGCCGAGGTCCTTCCTCTCCCCTCGTTCCTCAACTGCCACTGCACGCCATCTTTCCTTACCCTTGTTTGAAGAGATTCCGTGCAGTGTTGCTACTCTGGTTCTCTGCACCTCGGCTATCCTTTCCTTCCCCTGTTCGGAACGGTCGGACGCGGGTTTATCCCCCTCCCCCCCCCACTGCTGACCTGAACCCCCTGCTGCTTTCTGTTATGATCCCCGGCTCGCTTCGGCGATGTTTCGTCCTCGGTTTTCTCAGGTTCCGAAGTGTCACGAGTTCAGCTCGGGTTGATCTTGCACGCCGAGTAAAAGCGCTAGCCCACATTGGGGCGTCCGGCTCCACCTGGTCGTCTAAAACCGGCGAATTTTCTTACTTTTTGGGGGGGGGGTTGTTGTTTTCATTTTCTTTGCGCCCGAGCCTACTTATGACACCCTATGTGGTATCATTTGTGTAACCTCCTCTCGTGTCAACATAGCGCCTTCTGTTCCCCCTCGTTTGATGACTAATCGCCCCACCTGCTCAGATCGCGGAAAGTTGACACTCTTCCGCCTTCCAACATAGCTGAACCTTGTTCTCTCAACTTTTCACTCCCTGGACGACGTCCGGGGCGGAGGCGAATTCTCTCCCCATTGGACGGCCGATCTTTGTATCCCCCTTTTCGCGCAGCGTACGTAGGTCTCATTAATTGAGGATGATAAGGACTGGTTCTGCCACCTTCTCCTTGTCGCGACTCTGGTTTTTTCCCCTTCTTGCTGGGTAGAGGACCCGTCCTCCCTATCTGGTCGCCCGATGTGAACGCTCTACGACTCTCTCTATGCTTTTTTAACACGAGGTGCTGATGTTCGGACTTTTTGGAACATCGCGGGTACGAAGGCCTTTGCGTTCTTACCGAGGCGATCGCGGGGCATCGCCCCCCCTACCTGAGAGGTACCTCTTCTCCCCCCCTCCTCTTGTTTGTTGAGAGAAGTATACTCCTTCTTGCTTTTCTCGGATGACAACACGTCACCCCCTATCTCTTCTTAACCTCGATCATTTGTTTTCCCTCTGCTATCCATCGAACGCCTTCCGCGATCATTTCCCTTGAGAACTGGGCTCGTCTTTCTTTCGAGAGAAGTTTGCAGGTTCACCCGTCGTAGTGTCCATTGTTCTCTTCCCCCGCCCCGTCGCTCAGAACTCAACCTTTCCCTCACAGTTTGGATGGTTCTCCGAAATCATGATAATCCGATGGTTTCGCGCTAAACTCCGATTCCCCTTCTCCGGTTGCCCCACGAAGAATGTCTCATTCATGGACTCTCGCGCTTGCGCCTACCCTTTCCCGGCGTTCGTCATCGTGCCGCAGTCTTGAGTCTTTTTTCCTGATGTCTCGACGTATCGTGTCATAGTCCCTCCTCTTTTACAGATCTGTGCCCCCTGTCTATGCGTCCTCCCACCCATGTCTATGCCCCCCCTTGCATTAGACTTTGGACAGGTATAGCCTCTTTATTTACACCCCTCTGCCTAGGCCAGCCTCCTACGCTGCACGGTGCGTTTACCTGCATTTGAGTCCCTCATTTTGAGTAACTGTCGTATCCGCAGAGCCGAACACGGCCTTTCCGATCTCGGGTCGATTGAGGTAACAAGGACTGGCTGCCCTATTCCCCTCTTTGCAGCCGTAGCAGCCCATTAATTGCGCCCACTGTCAACCGCAGCCAGCCGCGCACCCGTCCGGGCGGATCATACTTCGCGCCCTATCCTTGTGGTCTTATCGCTTTTCACTATCTTTTCAACCCTCCCCGCTTTTTCACCGCTCCAGCCGCTTTCCATTTCCGTCGAAAGCCGGCAAACCGTCCCTTCCCCAATCATCTCTTTTACTCAATTTCCCCCCTTTATCTCTGCTTGCGTGCAGTGGCTATATAGGGGAGCCTGATTACGATTTGTTCTGACGGTGCCCGTTGGATGGATTTCCCGATCGACTCGTTTTCAGTCCTACCCCTTCTATAAATGAACCTGCTCGTGTTTTTCCTCCGATGCGCGGCTGTTTAAGAGCTGCAGGTTGTACGCTTTTTGTTTTGGATTTGGTATGGCGCATACTTGTTCCGCCGTGGCACCAGAATTGTCTGTTCATTGTCCTAGACCAGAATGCTGACGCTTCCCTTTTTTCGTCGTCACTGGATTCCTCAATCCTCCCACCTACACCTTCTCATGCCCCCGGGTGGCGGAACTGGCGTCCCCCCTCTCCCTCCTTTTTTCAAATGGGAGTCAGTTCTCTACTATTTATCATGTCCCGTCGCCCCTAGTCTTCTGTTGATGCTTATGCCCTGGACTTCTGATGCCGGACAGATTTTAATCCTTCGCCATTTCCTTGTAAGCGACAATCGTCGTCGACCCCCCCCCCTCTGCGATCTATAACCGCGAACGAAGGACTTGGCCCCGCTCGTATTGCAAATGGTCCCTCCCTTTATTTTCAATGCCCCTCGAAAGGATGGATCCCTCTTTCCTCCTCTCAAGGAGGGATGTCATTAGTGAACCATGAAGCCTTCGTCTTCATTGGATGGCGACGAAGATCGGCTCGTCTCCCGGATCAGGACCAACGGTAGCCCGCGGGTGTCCCTCCTTCATGTTTCCTCTTTCCCTCACCCCCCCAACGTCGCAAGCTTCCCCCTCGACGACTTTTCCGTTAGCTGAGACTCACTGTCCTTCGTTTCGTGTGATCGATGCCTCGTCTGGACCTTCTTCGGATGGCAGTTCCTCTTACATCCTAGTATAGGTACGATGATCTTTTCTCTTTTTGTGTTGTTTGAGAGATAATAGTCCACGCTCTGCAGGGGGTTGCCTCTAGTCAATAGTCCCTCCCGTTCAAGTCTACCCCCGACGTTAATTTCTAAGATCCATCTCACCAAAATGTAGTTAACCTGCCTTTCTTCAGGCGCAGGAGAGGCTGCAGGCGAGAGAAAGTCATTTTCTACCCTTCGTCTATACTCCTTTCCTTAGTGCTATAAGAAAGTCCCCGCTCCCCAGACTCTTTCGTTGGTCATGTAATTAATGGTTCCTCTCCCATCTCTTCCCCTTTGAAGTGTCCGGGCTCACCTCTCGCTGTTCTCTTTCGGACTTTACCCCATTCCTAATGGAAGATTACAAAATTCGTCTCGTTTAGACGCACAGAAAACACCCGTTTTCCTTGCGGTTATCCCAAAGTTTCAATGACTCTCCCCCTGTGGAGCCTCTTCTCTTCCCCGTGTAAATGAAGAGCGCGCTTAGGATCTGACCGTCCTTCCGTCTCTTAATCAACAAACATGACTTGAGCTCTGTTCGCTTATGAAAAGACGCTACGTTGAAGTAGTCGGGGAAACTTCTACACTCGCCCGACAAGACGTTCGTCCTTTCACTAGACGGAGAGACGTCTCCGGTTCTACGATAAATGGTCGCCTCCGATATGTTTAAGCGAGTCAGTCAGTCCCTCGCGGGGTATAGTCACTGACCTTCATATTTCTCTTTGAAAGTCGTTTGATGCAATGTTTCCTTAAGGCTGCCACTTCCCTGAACCTCTATCAGCCTGTTAAAAAGGCATCGCCGGATTCTCCTAGCGAATCTCCTCATCTTTTAAGCGCGAAGTGGGTCCCCCTCCAGGTCTCATGTTACGGCTCACGACATCTGAGGTCGACATACCGCGTTGCCTCCCGCGCATCCAAGATCAGCCACTGCAGCCCTCCTCTCTCCCTCCCCTTTTTATTTGACTACAGTGGATATATGTGGGATAAGGCGTTTCTCCCTCTTATGCGACAGGCACAGGATGCTTTTAGGTCATCCTCCGACTTGTCCAGCACCCCCGGGAACCCACTGCCTTTTTATCTCGAGGTCGGGCGATGCCGCTAAGCCTCGCTTGGGCGCGTTGAAGCGCTTCCCATTCTGTCTACTGGCCAGAGTTCCTCGGGGCTCGCGTTCAGTGGCGAGCACTCCGTTCTCTCTCCAAAATCTCGGGGTCATGCCGTAAGTTACACCTCTCTGCTCCTGTGCTGGAAAGGCCACCTCTCTGAGGCTGGCGCTTCCTGCTATTTACCCTACCGAGGATCCTATAAAGTTCGCGCACGTGCCGTCTTTTCATTTACTACTCCGGCGAGGCGTTTGTTTCCTCCGTTGAAATTCCTTTCCCTCCGCCCCCGCGCCTCTTTTCCCCGTACTTCATTAGAATCGTGAGTCGCACCACTCCCCCTTTTTCTCTCCAAAACAGACGAAGGACGACTCCGTCTTCCAGTATTACAGGCCCGGCCCCGATTGTCTTTGACTTCTCTCTCCACTTTTCTTATCGGCTCGTCACTCTTGGATGCACGGATTGCGTTGAGGTACCCTTCAATTCCCCTTTTCGCCGCGTCATGTAGATGAGGTCTAGAATTTTTCCTTATCTCATCCTGGATAGACTGACCCTGTTCCTTCCCTGGCACATGCAGGATCTCGCCTGACGCGCAGCCATACACCCTCGTCCTCCTTCTGAGGTACGGGCCCTGCTCTGGCGGGTACGACCTTTCTTATTTCCGCGTATGACGAGGCGATAGCTGATCCACCGCCCCGGATCGTGTACTATAATTTCTCTCCCTGTTCTTAGAGTAATCGTACCGACCTTTCTCGTGCTGAAACAGCGATAGTCCTCAGTATTCGCGCCTACCCGTTCCGGCGACGTTCCTCTATCAACTCCCGTCAGCTATCATCACTACCTCCCCAAAAAGTTGTGTCAGCGCTCTCTGAGTTCCGTGAGGTTACACCACCCTTTCGCCCTTTCGTCCAGGAGTGAGCATTCACCCGTCCGCCTCATCAAGCACCAATGCCTCTATCCTGGCTCCTTGGCAGTATTCATGTTCCCGCCTTTCACGCCGTTTTAGTGGACGCGGACTCCTGTCTTGATGACTCTGACCTCTAGCGCACGTGGTCCCAAATGGACTATTTTTCTGCCCTCCCCCTTCCGGCGTCGGTCCTTGACCACAAGGTCAAGACGCCTTTTGCTTGTCCGAAGATTGTCCCGCGCTATTTTTTTGCGCTCCCGGCAGGACGGCTCGGTGCCCCATTGCTTTCCTCTTCTCCCCCACCCAACGTGGGTTCTTCTCCGACGTCGTTGTAGGACAGGTATAGTCCCTCTAGCCACTGGCGACCACGATCACAATACCTTTTTTTTCCCCTTCCCTCTGCTAGGAGCGTCCAGCGTTTCTGGGCCGATTTTCCACCTCACTGAACATGGTACGCTGCGGCAGCCGACCCCTGAATTGTTCCTGTCATGCCAGTCTATTTTTCCTTTTGCATCCAGGAGGATGCTTTGATGTCTCTCAACGCCAGCCAGTGCATCCCGAAAGGGAGCCCAAGCCACCCTCCGCCAGCCCTCTTTTTCAAACTGGCTCCGGCTCGGCTTACGTGCTGCACCGCAGCATTTGGGTTCCCCTGGTGGTTGTCCCATAACACGATGTAGACTTTCCGCGTTTCACCAGCTTCCACGGTCGAATGAGCCGTAGTCGACAGACTAAACCTTAACCACTGCCATCTCTCTCTTTTCTTGTTGTTTTCTCTTCGATGTTCCCATTTTCACGTTGAGCAGGACTTTTTTCCTAACTTTCGGTATCGGACTTGAATTTTTTATTTATCCTCCCTCCTTTCTAAGAGGTGTCATCATTCGGACCTGCCCCCGCCTGAACACCTTGCTGCGGGATCTGCGCTCTCTCCCCTCATCCCCACCTTTCGCGGAGCGTCTGGAGAGGTTTGAAGCCGTTCTTATCCCTTTAATTTTGTTGCTGGCGGATTTTCACTTGCGACGCGTTCATATATTCTCTTGAGTAGCCTTGCTTCCTCATCCCCTACACGCCGTGTCCGGATCCCTTTACTTCGTAATCTTCTACACCTGCCAGTACTTTTTCCTCTCGTTGGAGGAAGGCGCACCTCTGCCCGACGTTCCCCGCCTTCTCCTTTTACCGGTACTCTTGCCCCCGCCCTAATGTAGCTCGGTCAGTTCCCGTTTTTTTCTCTGTAGTTTGATGACTCCTCTGCCTCCCCGCTTCGCGCCGCGCCAGAATCTTTTCCCCTTTCGTCTCCACTGCCAACCTCTCATTATATCACAACTTACGAAGGACGACGCCGGTTCTCGACTCTTTATCCAATTTGGGACAGGCATCTTTAGGTCTCGACCCTGATCAGGAGTTCTACCCCCCATAAGGTGGATGATCCAGTGCTTTCTTGCCCTTCAGGACTCTGATCACTGCTTCGCTCTTTTTCGCAAAGTCTAGTCTTGCCGCTCCTCCCCTGAGGACACTAGCTCTTCCCCCTCTTTGGCACTTCCCTACTGAGCCCCGTCGACTGAGTTTGCTGATGCGGACGGGCTCCTTGAGTAAGGAAAGGCCCTTTTTTTGATCGTGCGCGAATCGGACGCTGATTCTTGCAGAGCCCCCCCGCCCTGTTCTCTCTCTCCTACTCATCCGTGGTTTTTGGTCCTTTTATTTTTGTTTTTTTTGTTTCGATGCTGGCTGCCACCGAGATTACTCGCCCCCCCCCAATCCCACTTAGTTACCCACTGCCTTCTGCTCAGCGAATTTTTTCCCTCTCCCATCACGTACTCTCCTGAGAAAGGTGTTGTTGTCGTCCGTTTGTTGTTGGAGACTTCTTTAACCCCGCGGTCCCTTGTCTCGAGGAGTCTATCGATTCTTTACTCTTCCTTCCCTCACGCCCTCCATTCTAGGGATAAGCATGTCTGATGCTTCCCCTCCGGAGACTGTTTCGGATCACTCGCGATCCTAGTTACTCTCCTCGTGCAGGTTCAATTTCCATATCAGGGCGGGTCTGTCGTCTCGTTCGTAGTCTGTTAATCTCCCCCCAATTTGAGTTTGACAAGTGCGGACGCTTTAATCCGGCTATGCTGGCGACGTCTTTCAGCGATGACACTTTGCACACCCCGTCTTCGTCGCCGGGCGTACCGTACGATACGTGCGCTGGAAAGGTCCATCTATATCTTCGGGAAAACCTACTTTATGCATCAGACCGGCGTTCCGTCCGCCCCCAAACCTGGAGCATCCGTTTATGGATGATTAATTTCCGAAGCACTGAACCCTTTCTTCATGTGCGGCCTCTTCCTCTGAACTTGATCCCGCTGTTGCCAGCGTCTGCCTTTTTTCATCTTAAGGTACCAGGGCCATACCGTTTATCCCCGCGCGTAAACCGGCGGCCTGTTTTTTTTTTTGACGCGCACGCCGCCACCCGAAGCACACTCCCTCCTCCTTCTGAAAAAACGCGTCGACAGTTTACGCCAACTTCCGCCTCCTGGGGCATTGCGCCGAGGTAGACCTGAACCTTCTCCCCGGATAGCCCACTGCCCCATATAAGGGGGTTGTTTCGGAGAGATTTCATTGGCCTGTTTATAATACGGTTTTCCTGCTTTGGTCGGCAATCGGCTATGCGACTGGCTTGAATTTTTCGCTGAACAGGCCGACCTCCGTTCCTCAGGCACACCACGACCACTGCGCTGAACCTGGGGCCGTCCCTGACCGACGCTTTCTGAAAGACCTGGATGGAGAGTTTCCTGACTGGCCCGATCGTTTTTTTTTCTGGTTACGTGCTGCACACGAGTCGATTCTAATCTTTCGTCCCGTTCAGTTCCTTCAGACAAGATGAGTCCACCCTTTGTACAGGCCATAATTAACCGGCAATTAGCCCAGACGTTTTTCCAACCGATTGTCGATGTGGCCGTCTGTTCAAGGCCGAGGACTCGAGTGATACCTGTTTTCCGTATGCCTCCTTCTGATCGCCATTTTGTTGCGAATCGATGCTGGGTGCTGCGCGCGCCGCACGTAAGTGGCGAACCCATGTCGTCGCCACTGCCCCACCTCTCTCCCTAAAAGCCCAACTCATCAGTACAGACTTTTGGAGGTTTGTCCCCGCGAGTCTATTTGTCCATTTTTTAAGTTGCCCTTTGCTCGAATTCAGCCCGCCAGATGAGACGGCCACCCGACGTCAATCCGCGATCAGGATGCCGCCACATTAATGTACATATCAATGCGTCGTCGTTCTCTAGGGATGACGACGCAGGCGGTCTCTTTAGTCCCCTTGCCTTCTGTTTGACACCGCACTTCCGACCTGAGTAACAAAAACCTCCGAATTCCCCCCTTCGATATATTTTTTTTTTAGCTGATACTCCGAACCTGGCTGGTCCCTACGGATCGATACAGTCCTTCTCCGATACTGGTGCGTTCCCAATGATAGGACTCTGCCTCTCTTTCCCATAGGTGTTTATCTTATTCTTTTCTCTTAAATCTTACCCGATCGGGATTCTGCCATCGCTCGTCCAGATTCTCTAGACCCGCCGATCGGTCCGTTTCAGCGCTGCTCTCAGAACATTTCCGTAACGGTTGTGCTTCTCGTTTTCGTCGTAGCCCGGGTCACCTTTTGATACTCCGCGATACAGGAGGCTTGAGCTAAGTCGTCAGGATCCCCCATTCTTTATATCCTATCATGTATATCCCCCCCAGGATTTTTTCTCAGGATTTGGCCGCTTCCGACGACTTCGCGTTCTTGCTCGCCCCTTCTCATGGGCCCAAAATGGCCAACTCCTTTCCCTCCATCTCCCCCTTGCGTTAATTCGTCGTCTCTTCCAAAGTCTATTTCACGTGGCTCTTGTTTCTGCGAAGGGTCACTGAGACGTGCTCTCCATTGTGCCGAAGGTGAGCCCTCTTTCGCTGGTCCTTCTTCCGCTTGATAAGATCTCTTGGACCGCCGCGAGAGCCTCTCCCCGCGGTCTTCCCTATCAGACGTGCGCCAGTACGCCCCCGGTCTTTGCCTCCCTTCCGGTGTGTTAGTTCCCTTTCGACCATTGGAGATCCCCTGCGCAGCCCCTCAGCCCAAGCATTTTCCTCCCTGCCCCTCCTCCAGGAGGCTGCCAGCAGCTGCATCTCCGCCCCGCTTTAATTCCCCGTTCTTCCATTCCGCGTCAACGCGCCCATCTCCCTTCACTTTGCGTCGGCGGATGCACGAATCCACTCTCCTCTTTTGTGTGTCAAGCGCTGGTTCGGGTTTCTTATACCCTTTGTTCGCCCATTCACTGATGCCATTTTCCTTCGCCTCGATTTTCTCCCCTTCCGGAAACCGTGATAGCCACTCACCTTTTTCTTTTTTTCCCCCTCCTTTTTTGATAGATGGCGTTAGTTCCCTCTTGAAGCCTTCTCTGTTTGGCTATGCCTTCTTTTGGAGCGTGTGTCTTTCAAAGGTTCCTGCCCCTTTCATGACCGCCACGAGTGCCCCACTTTCCCTCTTTTTCGGTTTTTTCAACCGCGTCGCCTTCCCCTCGCTTTCGCGGCTGGCGCTTTTTGTCTCCGATTTTTTTCTGTGGCTGGCCTACGTGCTGCACTCATGTCGGCCAGCATGTGATGGCCGTTCATCTTCCCCCCCCCTTTTTTCATCTCGCCCCACCATTCTTGTCCTCCAATGGTCCCCGGCCGTCTACCCCCCCTTCCCTTCCGACGTGTTTGCTTCAATTTGCTTCTCCTCGACTTCCGCCCAGCTATGTGATTGTTCCGTTTCCTCCATTACTTTCCATGCGCTCGCTTCCCCCCGTCAGTCCGCTGCCCCTGTCCTAAGCCGTTGCGTACACTTTTTCTGCCGGCACTCTTCCGTCTCTCCCGAGGCATTTCTAGTCACCACCTATCCTACTTCCGCCGATACCCCCAGCTAAGCGAAGGCTAAGCCTCTTCCTTCCCGCAGATGTCATTTGGGGTCCTCTCTCCGAACTTTCTCAACTTCCGGATCTCGGAGGCCACCTCCTCCGGAGTCTGTTCTGTTGCTTAACCAATGCTCCCTTATACAACTGACGCTTGGACTGAGCGGAATCCTCCCTTCTTGTCTCTTTTCCCCATCATTCATGGATAGGTGACCAGTCGCTCCTGTCCTGTGCCTGCATCACTCTCTATGTCCTACCCCTTCCAAATTTCTCCGGTGATGCCTACTTCCTTCTGAGACGAGAAACCCGCCGGCGGGTACTATTTCTAGTTGCGCGATTGGACAGAGGAGAATCTTTCTTCGCACCCCACCTACTTATACGT
>Ga0179593_1488584_pt1 | contig 12823 bp, 13 predicted proteins | sample CZODoug2_1_08_16_FD_185931 | JGI IMG/M metagenome (GOLD analysis project Ga0179593, IMG submission 185931) | Vadose zone soil fungal communities from Angelo Coast Range Reserve, California, USA - CZODoug2_1_08_16fungal (PacBio error correction) | ecosystem: Environmental > Terrestrial > Soil >... | reverse complement strand
CTTCAGTTCCACCTCTTCTTTATTTGCTCTTCCCTCCCGCATTCCCCTTAAAGGATCTCCCAGTGCACTCCCTCTTTCATAGGAAATAACAATCTCGAGTCTGCCTCATGCCTCTAACTCTTTCTCATAAACCCCCCCCAAAATTCTGATTCCTCCCCCGATTCGCAAAGTTGACGTGGATGGCGTGGATGTTGCGCGCGGCCAACTCCCGTCTTTCCCTGAACAGGTGGTCCCCACTCCTTTCCTTAGATGCCTTCCTTCCTGGACTCGCGATCCTGTCTGGCGTTTCGTGCGTCTTTGTTTCCCCCGTGACTGGATCTGAGATCGGTGGGGTCTCCATAACGTTCAAGGTGTTGAGCACCGGTCTTTTTTTTTGCCATCCGCCCGCCCCGCTGCTTCCATCTTTTCTTTCCAGACTTTGTCTCCCTCGGGTGCTCATCAAGAAAAGGATCTAGGGCCAAAGAGCCTCCCCCCCTTCGAACATATAGTTTTTCGCTTCTAACGCTTGCGCACGAATGAAAGAAGTGTATCGTCCTGTCAAAGCTTCGGCTTTGTCGTTTTTGGAAGCTTTTCATAGAGCTGCTTACTCCTTCCCCCCCTTTTTTTTCTTTGGTCAATCGTTTTTTCTCCTGTTTCACTGGAAAATTTGTGGACCTTCGTCCCGGTCCGGCCTTCAACCCTTCCGCGACAAGTAAGAGGAAGACTATCCTGTGACCTGGTTCTTTGCTGCGTTTTCTCAGATGAGCCGACCTTGTTGGGTGCGGTTCCGACTGTATTTCCCCAACCACCTACCACTAGCTGAGATAGGGCAGGTTTTAACGAAGAAACTTTCGGCGCTCCCTCACCCCCATCCCCACCCCTTCCTGTCAACTCGATGGTCTCTGATCTTGAATTTTTCTTACGGTTGTGGGGGGGCTAGTTTACAGCCACCTCTCCCCCCGAAAGCCCTCTTTTTCGCATCACGGTCGGATGTAGCTTGCTTGTGATTTAGTTGTTGCCCCTCCTTTCCGGCGCTCCTAATATTTTGGGTGCCGGGGGGCCTTTCGTTGACTGATCTATTAGTTACTTCCCCTCGGGCTTGGAGGGCGATTTGCCTCTTTTCCGTCCCTTTAAATTGTGGCGACGCGTTTCTAAACAATCTTATATTCTCCTGCTCCCAAAAACGTTGCCTATAAGGTTTCTCTCGCCTGTTTTCTAAATTTTTTACGGTTGGCGTTTTTCGGCCGGAGGACCTCTCTTTTGTTCGTGGACCCCCCTCCCATCATGCTTCTTCTCTCTGGGCCCACAGAAGTGCGGGTGCTGACGTCCCTCCTCTTTCGCCAATTTGGTCCATTTTGGGATGCTCCCTCACGGAATTGTTTCTCAAGTCACTACGCGCATGTTCCGCGAGTACTTCCTTTGGTACGTTTCCTTCCCTTTTAATTGGTATGCTGTGCGTGAGTCGGAATTGCTTCCCATAAGTAAAACCCCCTTTCCCTTGTCTCTTCTTTCTAAGGGGGGAGGATTCAGCTATTTCCCTTTATGTGCGCCCAGCCCTCTTTCGCCCCGGATTGCCCCCATTGATTCAAGCTTTCTCGATTAACACGATTCGAATCACCCGCGTTCCTTTTATGTCGTCCGAGGAGCATCCGGCACCCGGCCCACAACAGTAGCCTGCTGACTTTGAAACTTCCCCAGTTCAGGAAAGCAGTTTATCCTCGATAAGATTTTGACGGACTCACCGTGATTGTTTCTCTCTTTTTTTTCCTCCTTTTCCTCTGCGCCCCCCTCCCCCGTCAACAAGTTGATAGACCCCCCTCATTTATTTTGACAGAGTGTTCCCCCCTTTCTCACCCGACGCCCCCTCTCTCCGGTCGTCTTCAGACGGAGCGTCTCTGTCAAACCCGTCTCCCCCTTTGAGAGCTTTACTTCCTTTCCCCAGGGCCAGCCTTGACCTGCATGTTTTTTTTCGTACCCTTTACCCCCCTGATCGTTATTTAATGAAGAACATTGTTGCTCTTTCGCTGCCCCAATTTCCCCTTTTGTAGTTTCTCTCCGTTTGGGACGACGCATCCGTCTTTGGTTTTGCGCCCCCTTCGAGCACAGTTTTTTCTCTACCGAGATAGTTCTTTTCTCTGCCGTGCTTATCTCTATCTACCTTTGGAGAGAGTCCAGAAACCCTCTGCCCCTTTCTGCTGACCTTTCTCCGAACTGTTCTTTTTTTGCCCCACAAACAAAAAGAAGCACTCTGGGCTCACCAACCTTTCACCCCCCTCTCCCGCTGAATCTGAACTTGGGCCACCCTCCTCCTTCCCTCCCCCCTTAGCCCCTTTTTTTTTTTCCCTACTTCTATTCTCGACTACCGTTCGTAATGACCTCTGTTTACGGATTGGCCCTGACTGTACAACTTGACTGACCTGCCCTCGCGTCCAACCCCTTCCTTTTTGACCCCTAGAATTGAAGAGATGAAGTTTCCCTCCCCTTGATCGTTGAGGATATCTGCTCCCCTTTTTGTCCCCCCCTTCTCAAACATTTTTTAGATTCCAACAATGGTTTTTCTGTCCTGACCCCCCTTTCGCATCTGCCTACGAGTGCACACGTGTGATTGATCACCCTTCTCCCCGTCTTCAGATCTTTTCGTGAATTTTTTCTTTTTTCGTCAGCTTTGCCAGATACGTTGCATTTTTTTTCTCAGTTTTTTTCTTTTTCAGACTTAGGACCTCGATTGTACTCTTTTCTTTCCAGTTCCCTCACATGAGTTATACGAGCTTGATGTTTACGACCTTTTGATCTAGCTTTTCTCGAAAACGACGATCTAACCCCCCCCTTTTGCGTCAGTCCTTCTTTACTTTCAGGATCGTTACCGATATTGGAAGTGCCACTTTAAGCCCCCCCCCCTCTCCCTATCCCCCTCACATCACCCGGAGTGAAGTTCCCGACCCCGTCCCCCCCCGGGATTCCACGGTGTTGCTCCCTTTTTTTTTTTTATGGCACCATTTTCTTTGCCTTTGCCCCCCCCCCTCTGTTGCGGTCCTTACGTCCGTGACTGGTAAACTTTGGGCGCCCCAGTTCCGCGAATCTATGCCCTCAATCTCTTCCATTTCTCTCAAGCGCTGTTTGCAGCGGCCACTATCTCCTCTCCTGCGCTCCCCCCCCCGTTTCCAGTCGTTTTCGTCTGACCGCGCCTTTGACTCCCCATTTGACTTTCCACCGGTTTTGTGAGAGGGAGGAGCGTTGTGTTTCTGCCGATTCACTTCCGATTCCCTCCCTCTTGTTCAAACTCCCTTCCCCGGCATTGAAGCTTTCCATCTACTCTATCCGCGTCCTCCCCCCCCGAACCCCCGTGACGATAGCCCACCTGAGTGATAGGTGCTCCTCATTTTTCTACCCTCCTTTTTTCTTACACGCAACTCCCTTTTTTTTTTGATTCTTTCGTTTCCCGTTTCACCTCTGCATGAGATACGACTAAGCTCGATAGATTTCCCGGCACCATACGTTCCCCGCCCTAGCCTTTTTTTTTTCTAGATTCCCGTGGGAAGACCAATCCCCACGTTCGTTACTCTTTTCTTCAAACGCATTCACTCGTCCATTCCCCCCCCTTTGATGCATCCTGGGCTTCCTGTCGATTTTTTGCTCTTGATTTTTTTTTCAGGTCACCTTCGGTATGAAACACTCTTTCCTACACGTCCTTTCTTAATTGCCCCTCCAATAAGATTTCCTCTTCCTCAGCCCGAATCGATGAATCCCCTTGCATCCTTAATTCATCTTTTCTCTTTTTCTGGCCCCCAGAGCGCGTGACCCTCGTGTAGACGTGCTTTTGTGCGTGTTCCTAAGTCGTCATTTTATTGATGATTCCCCGATTCAATTTCCCGCTTCTGTGACTCCCTCTCGTTTGCACATCTTTGGTTTTTCGCTTGACCTTTGCCTCTAGTCCTAATTCCCGGATTTCCCACCTTGTTGCTCCCCTCCTTCCCCCCAGACTCCTTCACAGCGCCTTTTTTTTTTTACTTCTCTTTTTTAGTTGCCGTGAGATCATGACGCACGTATACGTTTTATATTCCGGACTACGGGCTACCCCCTCCTTTTGACCGCTGCGCACTTTGCACGTCTTTGTCGGATTCAACCAGGCAACTTCACTGGGATAGATGTCCTTTTCCGAGGTTTTCTTAGGGTTTAGAGCTAGCCTCCCATTTCCTTTTCTACGCGATCGGCCTTGTCTTACAATCCCTTATATTTTTTTTTTATTCCGTTTTCTTGGGACTTTCTGTTTTTTTTTTTTTTTCCCATTCATCTTCCGCCCCCCCTCTTTTCCCCCTTATTGAGCTATCTCTTCCTCCTCCGTTTTTGTTTCTTCGTCTCATCAGTACGGTGAGCTTGAATAGTAGATCGATGATAGAAAGATCCCCCCCTCCCAACATACCCCATGGCCTCCCAGAACGGAATCAACCTTATCGGTCCTTTTTCCTTTCCCCCCCCCCCATGATTGAATCTCTTGGGAGCAGAAGTCTACTACCCTTCCCCTCACCATAGCCTTCCAAGAAGCTGTGTTGTTTTTTAAACTTTTTCTTGGTTTTTTGATGTTTGACGTTTTTTCCCCCCCCCGCGTGCATCGGTTTTCCCCCTCTGCGGTTGGTTAGAACTTCCCCTTGGTTCTCAGAGTCTTATATAGCTCGGCGGCGTTCCCTTCGACTGTTTTTTTCTATTTTCACGCTTTGTCTATCTCAGATCGTTGTTTTCTTTCTCAACCGGAGATTGCAAAAGCGCCGCCCCCTTATTGCTTGAAGATTTTATGGGATCACCGAAGTTTTTTTGAGGGCACCCCCGACTTAATCCTCCCTTGCCGCACTCTCGATCAATGCTCCCACAGAGTCTTTCGCCCCTTCAGTGTTCTATGCTTGCCTCCCCTCTTCAGCATGACGACGTTGACGTCTTGCCAGTTTCTCGTCTTCTCCTGTAGATTCCTTTCTTCCTTTTTTTTTTTCGTGGCTCAACCCCCCATTTTTTTTTTCCGCGCGGGAGTAGACCTTTTGGAAATCGCGAATGTTTATTGTTAGACCAATGCCCACTACAGTTTCCTCCCTTGAGGCCCGCGAATGTTCGGTTTTTTTGTTTACTCCGACATTTAGGGAAAAGCTTTTCTTGAAGTACCCAGATCCCCCAAGGTTTTTTCTTTTAATCCGTCTGCCGAAACTGCCCCAGTTTTTTTACGACTATCCCCCCTAGAGCGACCGCGGTAACGTTTCACCCGCCCGCATGGACCCCTCCCCTCCTCTGTTTCGGCCTCCCGTGTAGTTTTCCCCGCAAGAGTGGTGGGGGGTGGGGGGGGGTTGTTTGGCGCCGGGCCTTCGCCCCTTTTAGGGAACAGGTTTTAGAGTGCTCCCCTCCCTCGCCCTATATTATTTTAGGCGGGGGCTGTCCGCGGCCGTTCCTTTTAAGTATTTTCAGAGGCCGAGCTTTGCACGAGAGAACTTTTTGTTTCTCCGGGCTGTTTTACCTTTTTTCGCTCACTCCCTTGCCATGCTCCTTCTCCCCCCCCAGAATATTCCGAGTTGCCGTTTTCCCGACTCGTCTTTTTCTTTCCCCCCCTAGATTTTCCCCTCTGCTGCGCCACTAAGGAGATTAGATTTGCGCGTGTCTCTTATTCCGTACCCCCCTTGTCTACCATTTGGCCCAGTCTGACGGCCCCTTCCGATTTGTCTAAGGCCTTGTAGTCCGCGTCCTCGCTTGACCGGGAGTCGCCTCCTTTTCGTCCCTCCTTTAACTGCCCGGCGTATTGACTTGAGCCTCCGCGTACCCGCTCAGAGGGCATTTTTTAAGGAAGGTCTTTAACGGTGTGTCTTAATTCCCGATTCATAGTAGGTTTTTTTTTTTTTTCCCACCCCTCTAGATCGATCTGTCTTTCCGCGGGGAACTCTTGCCTGCCGATTTCTACTGGGGCCAGGACGCTTCCGCGTCCGTCTAACCTTTTCTCAAGTAACTTTGAATGCCCTCCTTGTTTCCCTATTCAAGGCCCAGCTGACTTTTCTCCCTACATTTTGAGCTTAAATTTTTTCGCATACTGTGTCAATTAAGGGGATCCCTCTTCACCCCCTTTGAACAAAAAAGAGTATGCATCAGCTTTTCCCCCTTACAGACCCTCCCCCCCCCTTTCCCCCTGCTCGGTGTCCCCGGTTTCGGCCTTTTTTTGTGAGGTGGATTCTCAGGGATAGAGGGGGTCGTGCCCGAGGTGAAAGGTCCCCTGAACTCCACGTTTTCTATTCCTCACTCTTTTATGTCCTGAAGACCTGTGCGGTCCCTGTTAGTTCTTCGGATGACTCAGATTTTAGTGTTGTACGAAGTTTTGACGCCTCTTCTCTCTCTGGGGGGTTGGCCCCCAGTCGGCTGAAAAGTCCCCACCCCCCCCCCCCCCCCCCCTCCCCCCCCCCCCCCCCCCCCCCCCCCCACCCCCCCCCCCCCCCCGTTTTTTTCTTGTTGTGTGGGGTGGGGTCTTGTGGGGTTTTGTTTTTGTGTTTTTTCTTGACCGAGAGCTGATTCCTTTTTTTTATCTCTCCCCTTTTGTTTTGTGGATCTATATCCCCCCCCCCCACTCTGAACCCTCCCGCTGCCTGAGCTGTTATTTCCTACTTCTGAAAAACCAACCCCAGAAGTGCCTTCGCCGGGTAACCTCCTCTTTCCCTCATCGCCCCGAGCCCCTCCCCAGGGTTTGTAGCTTTTCTGGCACTCCGCCTTTTTGTTTCCTGACGATACGTCCTCGGTCCCGGCTCTCAATCTCTCCAGGCGAAAGGCTTGGCACCGGCCCCCCCGGAATGTCCCGTGCCCAACCTTCTTTTTTAACCTCCCGTTCGCAGTTTCCTGACCGGTAGTCGATCGAATTGCTTTGTCTTTTTTCGTTCCCCCGGTTCCCCCAGGTCCCCCTGTCGGTGTCCGACCCCCCCTGTTTCCTTTTCTTGACTTTCATTACAACGTAGCATACGGGCTACTTTTTGTTCCCCCCGGTGCGTTTAAAATAGGAGGCGAGGAGCGGGCCTTTCTTCGGCCTTTTTTTCCTCATGCGCGGTACTGTGCCTGCCATTTCCTTAACTTGAGTTTTCGACCCGGCCCTCTTTTTTTTACGGTCACACTTTTTTTCCTCTCGAACATGATTTAAATGTGAGGCATCAGGGCGTTGGTCCCGACTATTTCTCCCCCTCTTTTACTTCAGAGCCCCCCCCCCCTCCTTTCCCGCGCTTCTTTTTGCCCCCTGCATTTACCCCCTTGCGAAGCTCTTTCTTCACGACGGCATCATGTTTTTCCAGAAATTCCCAGCTCTCCCTCTGCCACCCAGCCAACCCGGGCCCTTTGCGTGAGGAACCTAGCTTTCGTTCGTTTTTCTGTTCCCTCTAATAATTTGCGAGTAATTGGCCAACCCATTTCTCCCTTTCCCCACGCGACCCCATTACCGCCTTCTTTGTTCCCCTTTTGCAGTACGGACTCTCTTTACCACGAACCCCCCTTCTTAGGAAGTTTGTCTCACTGCTGCTTCTCTCTGGACCCCACAATAGATTTCGCCTTATCAGGAGCACCTCCCCCCTCCTAGGGAATGATTTCTGGATCTAAGATTTTATATTGAATCGTTTGTCCTTGAGTTGATCTCTTCTCCTGCATTTTGTTTCACCCCGCGCGTTCCCTTCTTAGATGCCCACAGCGGCCACCTATTTTCAGCGGAGAGCGTTCCCCCCTCTTTCTGCGTCCTCCCTCACTGAAACCCCTATTCTTTTCGCACCCCTTTTTCTTTCCCCCCCCCCCCTTTCTAAACGGGGCGACTCCTTTCACCTCTCTACAGACGTTCTTCCCAAACTTAGAGGTTTCGTTTCTGTTTTGGGTAAATAGGTCGTCGGCTTTTATCCGCCCTGCGGTATTTCCCCTTAAGTTTTTCTCCATTCGTAAGACTTCTCTGTGATCTTTTTGGAAGCATTCCACGAGTTGCCCGCCCCCCTCTTCCCGTGTCGGTTCCGGTCGACAGGACAATTCCCGCTTCTCCATTTTTTTAGCTCGAGGTTCCTCTTTGTTTTGTGTTCGAGCTTGACCTGTTTTCTTTTCACAGGTTGCTTACCACTTAGCCTTTTTTACACGAACGTTTTATGTGTGCTTCCCCCCCGAACGGCACTTAATACCCCCTTCTGGACATATCCTGCCGAATCCCTTATCCTGTTTTTTTTTCTAGTTCCCGGAGCTAATCCCCCTTCTTTCCTCAGATCTGAGCGATCAGTTTTTCTTCGGCGCTCATTGTAGGATGATTCACGTTTCGGGATGGCCCTCCTATGAATGACATTTCCATTTCGGCATCGGGGCGGCGCTGTTTCCAAATTCTTTTTTTCGTCTCACAATTTTCAGCTCTCAATACGGAGTTTCTTTTTTTCCCCACGCCATGCCAACCCGAGAGGGTACCTTTTCCTCCCTTTTCCCCTCCCCGCCGAGAGCGATCTCTTCCTGAACTTGGTCAATGCCGCTGACGTTTCTCCCCGCCCGTTTGTACAATAATCCCCCCACGTGACGTTGCGAGCAGCATTCACCCCTCCCCCTGACAAAGTTGGGCTAGCATCTTTATCTTATATGGTGGATTCTTCGGTTGTCCTCCTTATCGACGCAGACGTCTAGTTTTTCCCCCACCCCCCGACTCGTTGATAAATATGGTGGAGATCACGTCTATGGGACTTCATTTTGCGTGAGTTCGCACGGACGGGGTCCCCCCCTATAGTCTCCTTTTTGTTGGAGATTTCTAAGCTAAATTCCCCCCTTGGCCGCTAAAGGAATTTTTTTGGCCTCTTTCCTTTCCCCCTCCCCAGTCAAGGCAACTCCTTTTACCAAGGGTAAGGTTAGATTGTTCAAAACTAAACTTCTTGTCCGATGAGTCGACCTTCTGTGCTCTCAAAACCTGTCCCCTCCCTTCCGAGAGGCAAGTCTTTCTCCTCCAAAAGGCGTTTTTCTCTCCTCTTTCCCCTCCCCGGGTGTTTTTGCTCATGGTCCCTGTTTCCGCGTCGGGAATTAACTCTTAACGGGTCGGCTGGCGGCCGAGTAGGTCGTCTGTTCACATTGTAGTTGGAACTTGTTTGTCTTTGTGGCTTTTTCCGCTAAGGTCTACCTTGGCGGGGTTGATGCCGAACCTTCGTCCCCACGGCCAATGCCCCGTCTTAGTAGAAGTTTTTCCTTCCCGGTCAGCTCCCTCGGGCCAGTCTCCCCTTGTCTTCTTGCATCGGCGACACGCTCTTTGTTCGTGGCTCCCTCCCACAAGATGACCAGCTGCATTCTCGTTCGTTGCACCCTTTTCTAACGGGTGGCTTGCCCTTTCATTTTTCTGATTTTTTGCCGGCTAACCTTTTCCTTTAGTCATAGTTTTTTCTTTTTCTCCCCGGAATTTGTGGAACTTCTTTTCCTTGCATCCAACCGGTTTTCCCTTAAAGATTACAATTCGATCCTTATCCTTTTTCAGGTGGGGCGGGACTGATGTAAGTTCCCTGTTGGTGGGAACCTCAGTGATGTCCGCCCCATAACAATCTCCTATCTTCGGGTACAGTGTGCTCCCTCCAATATTTTTTCCTCGCGATGGACCTTACTGTCTCCTGACACGCGCCGGTCCGACGTTTTATAGTTAAATTTCCAGTTTCCACCCCGACCCTAGTCACTCTGTTCCTTACTTCTTTCCTTCTTAAGAAAGATGCGGCTTTTTTTCCCTTTCTCCCCTTGGAAGACTTTCTCATCGTTCGAACCTTATTGTTTTGTTTTTTTTTTTTTTGTTGTCGTGCAGATTAGGATGTCCCTGCTCTACTGCCGGAGAGATCCTTCCCAGATTGTTTCACTTCCATTGCGGGCGCCTCTTTGCTTTTCAATGATTACTGCCAGCCCCCAAGCTTTCCGATAATGCTCTTCTGACAATCTCCTAACGGTTTTCTCTTTCCCCCCCCCCTCTAGGAGTTGTCACTCTTTTGGTTCCCCTATGCACATCAGGTCTTGAACTTGGCCGATTTTTGCGGGCGCCCTATCGTTTACAATAGGTCTCCCAAGGACCAGTTCCCATTCCCTGTCCCGAGACACGTTTAAAGGATGATTTTTCCTCACGCATTTGAGGCGGAGACTTTCTGCGATGCCAGGTTTTTCCTGAATACGTTTCTTCTACTTGATTGTAGTATTTTTTCCCCCCCCTCTGAGATAGCGGAATTTCCTTCCTTGTCACGGAATTGCCCCCGGTATGAGTGGTTAGACATGTGGGAGAGACATTTGACGGGCGAGCGTTGCCCCCCCTTAGGTTTGCGCTTCTCGCCCCTGACCAGCGCAGTGTTAGAAAGTCGAGTTTCCTCCCCTCTCGACCCCTGACACTTTCTCGGTCCAGTTTTTCCTCCAACCCGCTCAGTCCTCCTCCCCCTTTCCGCACATGCCTTATGAATGAAACCCCTTTCAGATTTCAGATTAGCATCACTCCTCTTTTTTTTGACCGCCCGTGCTGCTATGGTACTGCGACGTGTCGAACTTGTCCACAGGTGGGATCCCCCTTTTCAGTATCTCCCTTTGTTGCACGGCCTACGACCTCTTGATTCGCCCCTGGATGAATGAGAGTCCCTAGTTTTCTTTTCAAACCGGTTCTTCCCCGCTGGTCCTTCCCTTTCTTACGGCCCAGCTGGCCTAATTCTATTCTTTCGTCCCCTTCTATCCTTCGATACGTCTTTTGAAGGACCCTGGCTTCTTGTCTGCCGGCGTAGCACCCTATCTCCTTTCCTCTGTTCGATCTCGATTTTTTTTTTTTTTGATCCCCCTTTTAATCTTCTTCTTTGTTTTTTTTTTTTTTATTTTTTTTAACCGATTCTCGTCCGCGTCTGTTCCCTGTTATGAGGCGCGTGTCATTTAGCTATCTATTCCTCCTACTTCGGTTTTTTCAGAGATAACCAAATTCAGTGATTCGGTCTCGCACCCCTTTTCTTAATGGCGACCACCCAACACCTGATCGGGCGTTCGCTACGCGACCCTCTCCCCCCAAATCCCTGCGGGCCGCGGGAATACCCTCTCCCTCCCCCCCCGGTAGTTCAGATAACGTAGAGTTCTGATTTACTACTTTTGCGATAGTGTACCTTCCTTGCACCCTCAGAGACTTTCACCCCGCGCCCCGACTACCCTCTTTGAAAAAGCTCTTCCCAAAGGAAAGGGGCCCCCGACCCCTCCGTTTTGGGGCTTGGGCTTTCTTTTGTTACCACCGCTGTTAATTGGGTGTCGATTCCCACCGAGTTTTCGCGAGCTACCCCAACGCGATATGCAGACTAGACACTTAGGAACTCCCTTCCAAAATCTGAGCGAGTTTTAACCCTCTGGCGATCTGTTGGCCTTTTTTTCAGTCAGCATGAGTCTTTGCGTCCTTTTTTGACGACTTGATTCCTGTTTCCTCAATCTTCCCTCCTCCCTCGAATTACTCGTTTCCCCGATTTAATAGCTCTTTCTTGCATGAAACCCCCCCCCCCCCGATGTTCGCGCAAACCCTTTGAAGGTTTTTGAATCTTCAGGCTTTTTCCCCCCCCCGTCGCCTGTGAGACCTTTGAGGATTAAGGGACAAGCGGCCTCCCATTTCTTATGTTTTAATCGCCCAGACGACGTCGGTCTTTCTTTACGCAACGCTCATAGCCTGTTGATGGATGACCAATAAAGGCCTTCCCCCCCCATGGAAACCCTCTACGTTTCGGCCCCCTCCTCCCCTTCTTTGCCCCCAATTGAGCTTCGTACTGCAGAGACTCCACCCTCAAGGAGGCCCAGGGTGAAGGCCTGTTGTTCGCTTTTTCGCGGTTCCCCAGAGTGCTGCCTCCCGTAAGTTCTCGCCCCTTCGTGGATAGTTACTCAGGCTCTGCGCTTTTCTGAGCCCCTTGCAACGGTGAATCTTCTTCGAGTTTCTTTCCCCCCTGATTCACCCTCATTTCTGTGACGCTGTTTAACGTCTTCCCTCCAAGACTGCTTCCCTTCATCGAAGCTTCCCCCCGCGCCTGCCAATCTATCACGTTTCTGATGGAAAGGTTACAAACCACCTTTCTCCCAGAATCCCCCCTTGCTCTTTTCCCCAGACCCTTACACTTTTTTGGGACATCGTACTCTTTTTTAATTCTTGCCTAGTCGCGGTGAGAGTTAGGATATCAGTGGTCCTCTCAATCCCTTTCCCCCCTTCAATACCCTTTTCTTGTGATTCTTAGCACCCCCCCCTCAAAGGTGGCCTCCCCTTATCTCCGGCAGCGTCCTTCAATTGCTTTCTCCCTTATACTCTTATTTCTTTCGCGTACGGTGATTCTTGCTTATTTCCGTTTTCCCCACCAATTCTCTTCCACCCCCCGACGGCGAACTGACTCTTTTTTCTTCCGCATTTTTTACTCGGCAACGTTATGCCCCCTGACTGAATCCTCTTTTGGCTTCCCCGGGCCGTGTCCACTTTCTCTCGTTGCTTTTGCAGCGTAACGAAAACTCTGTGTCCGAGTCTTTCCTTTTTGCAGGTTCTTTTCCCGGAGATCTTTTTTTCTTTCTGATGAGTCTTAGTTGCCCTCCCGCTTTACTCAACATATTCCTCGACGCAAGCTTCTCCTAGCAGTGCACCCCCCCTCCCCTTGTGGTCTTCCCCTGAGCGGACACGTGACCAAGTCTATTTCAGTCCTCCCCCTTGGGCCACGCAGACGCTGTCCTCTACCTCTATCGACCTCCCTTGTCTGCCGTTTTCTTTCCCGACCCCTTTCTTGAACCGTTTGTGGTCCCCTCGCTCCTAAAACTTCCCCCTTTTTTCCGAGATTCTTTTTCTGGCTCGATATGGTGGAGACATTGTTTTCTTCTCTTATCGTCGGTTCCCCCC
>Ga0179593_1397969_pt1 | contig 12823 bp, 15 predicted proteins | sample CZODoug2_1_08_16_FD_185931 | JGI IMG/M metagenome (GOLD analysis project Ga0179593, IMG submission 185931) | Vadose zone soil fungal communities from Angelo Coast Range Reserve, California, USA - CZODoug2_1_08_16fungal (PacBio error correction) | ecosystem: Environmental > Terrestrial > Soil >... | reverse complement strand
GCCTGACTGGTCGGTTCGTTATCTGTCTGATATTGTACCCCCTCACTCAATGCTCCGTGGCCCCCAAGATCGTCCGCACGATCGGCCGGTTTCATTCCCCTTCCGACTCGTAAACGAGCCCCAGTGCCCTCGACAAGGCTTCCCCCCCATAGGTTTTAATTTTCTTTTCCCTTTTTTAGTAGATCTACTTTTGTTCTCCCCTTTCCAGTCACGCCTCCTTTTTTCGCTTTGCAGCCAATTATTGCATTAGCCGACACTTAATCTCAGGCTGCCCAAACAGTCTCGGGTCCATTGCCCCCGTCCAACTTTTTTCCCTTTCTGTTCCGTAAGCGTCCTTTCCCTAAACACTTCGCCCCCCCTATGCGGCAAAATTTGCGAACATCTACGCCCTACGGCCTGTTTCCCCTTTGTTCTCCTCTCTACTATAGTCGCGGTCTGCGCCTCCCGACCCAATGCGTGAAGGTCGATTCTTTCTAGATAGATTTTCCTTAAGAAGCCTATCTTCCTCGTTCTTTGCTTGGTACTCAACAAATTCTTCCGAGTCGAATTGCCCCCCGCTAGCCCCTGCTCGTATCATATCCCAGTAGCAACGCTCCATTGCTCTTTTCCTCAATATGGTCGTTCCAGGAGCCGACCCCCCGCATTAGAACTGTAACGGTAGCAAGGCTCTACGCTATTTCATTAGTCCCTCCTCTTCTAGCCACGGTTGAAGCTTCTAAGCGCCCGAGGGTACAGATTAACTCTCTGCTCTTGCTTGGTTTTTTTATCCCCGTTTCTTTTTTTTAAGTCAGAGATGGTTTCCAGACTCCGACATCACCTCCCCCCCCCTGATAGGTTCCTGCTTATTGCTTCTCAACGCAGCGCGGTATTCTTCCTTTGAACCCCGCAGCTCTGCCATACCCTTGCAACTTCCCCCGCCGTATTAGTGCGGTCCCCTTGCCGATTGCCTGCGAGTGACAAAAGAGAAACTCCACTGGGAAAAGCGTATTTCCCACCGCCTGAACTAAACGGTACGCCGTCTTACCATTCGCCCGCAGCGGTTAGCGCAACGTGCCCGTTCCAGGTACGGATGCTTTTTCTTACTTACGTGCCGAAACGACCTCGTTCCACCTATGCCTAGGTCGAATTTCCCCCAGATTGAAATGGCATGAGGATTTTTGTGCGAGGCCACTAGGCCTGTGGCACCGTGAGCCCCTCATTGTTGAAAATAAAAGAAATCCGATTTTTTTTTCCCGCTTGTTCCAAAATGTAGATGTCTTCGTCTTCTTGCAAGCTTTCTTTTCCTCATACACTTTGCTTCTGAACCAGATCCATCGATCCTTTCCCCTACTGCTTCTTTCTCTTTGCCAGTGCAGCTCTCGCATCGCTACATGCCCCTTTCTCTCTCCCCGTGCAACACATTTCCCGTTACCAACCGCCGGCCAATTTCACACCCTTGACATAAATTTCAGTCCCATGAAGACGCTTCGTGCTTCCTTGACACGTACCATTGAATACTCTACAATTTCCTCGTGATCTTGGATACAGCTCGAATTTCTTTGGTCAAGGTCCTATCCTAGAGTGTGCGTTTGTTTTTTGGGTTAAGGTCTTCTCTTTTCTGTTCCGAGAGGGGGCAAGGGAATTTCTCACGTCCGGCTAGTCGCCAGTTTCCATGAGGTGAAGTAGAGGAAAAGCAGTCGAGTGTTCTCCCCAGCATGCCTTAGATTAAGAGCCCTGGGCGCGGTCGTAGAACGTGTTGACCCTGACTGTATCGGTTGACTACAACGCCCTGCGGGTGCGTGACGGACATCCAAAGACGCTTCTTCCTCTCTTCCCCGAGTCCTCGCCCGTCGTTCAGTTTGAGGCCTGAAAGTCCCTTGTCTTTTCTTTGTCGGTTAGTTACCCTTTTTTTTTCTCCCCCGCCGCACTCTACGAAGCTGACCTGCCCGCTTTGGCCACGGCCGAATGCCAGACCGGCAGCTTGTTCATTTCTAAGTGAGAGTCTCGGCCGTTTTCCCTTTTTCTATGAATCCGAGTTTCCTTCATTTTTCTTAGACTCTATCTATCTTGCACGAGCCTTTTTTTTTTTGATGACACCCGCGTTTCATTCCACCTAGCGCTGCCTTGACCTTAGTTTTTTCCGTAAGATAGGTGTGGCTCTTTCTCTATTTCTGCGTTGTCTTGATTCCCTTTTTCCTTCTTTTTCCCATCGCAAGAAACCATTCCCCCCAGTAAAGAAATTTTATTTTTGAGGTCCATTTCCGGGACAGGAACGAACCCTTCTCTGGCATTTTGCCCTTTTCTTCTTTGAGAGTACTTTTCTAGAATCCCTGTCTCAATTCCCGCTTCAGGAGTATTCTCCCCCGGCCCGGCCCGCACAGCCAGCCCATTTCAGGGCCGCTCGGTGAATGAGGCACTAGCGCGTATAAGAAGGTCCTTTCAGTTTTCCCCTTGGACTCCGCACCCACTCATATGACGCTGCTTATAATTGACCTCCCAGAGCGAGCCCCCCAGGCCATTTGCAGCCGCTTCGTGTATACGACCCCCCCTACCTGCGCCTCTATTTTCCAGCTGTCCCCCCCTTCGTCGTTGCTCTAAACCTCCGCGGCTGACTTCAAGCGGAGAAATAGGTCTTCTCACCACAGCGCGCGTTTGCAGTGAATTTTCGTTCCCCTTTTGTTCTCACCGCCGGGTGACTTCTTCCCAACCGTCCGCTAGTTACCCGAGGTCATGCGCTTTCTTTTCTCAGCAGCTCAGCACGCACTACTTGACGACGCGAATGCATTGTCCCCTCCTCTTCTCCAGTGACCCCCCACTGCTCCATGCCTCACAAACGATTTTACTGACGCGGCATAGCCCCAGGTACGGTGCCCGCCGCTTGTGTGGGACAGACCTCCCAGTAGTGCGCTTTCTTTCTGGCTTAAGGGCAAGATGTGAGCGCGTTCACCTCACGCCGACGGCAGTGATCTCCTCGTACGTCCCTCCCCCTTTTGAAGTCTCCCCTCTACCTCCCTTGTTCTTCCATGCCCTTCTAAACCCGCCATCCAGTTTCTACCAGGGTGTCTTCGCGGTTCCGTGGACAGATATTTCGCGACGCACCTCACGTTATATATCGACATAGTCGCAAGGTTTTTTATCTGAATGTCCCATTTTTATTACTCCCCTCCCCCTCCCTCCCCTATGACCTTTCCCTTCTTCACTCACAGCGGAGCCAAGCCAGTTGCATTTTCGGCAACGACGCTTTTGCCCCCCGCCACATATTCAACGCATGTAGTTGCAGGAAGGGTTCCCACCTTAGACGCGTGAGTCTGATCCTTTCCAATCCCCCCGATCCAATCCCTCTCACGTAGAAGACATTTTTTATGTCATCTTTAGTGTTTTCATACAGAATGGATGCCGCTTGTTCCTATTATTTCTTTTATAAGATTCTTCTTTTGATAAGTATTAACTGGTGTCTCGAGAATGAGAGTGTTTGGTCTGGCCTTTAATATCACGCGTCCGCCGGGAGATAGGCGTCTGCTTATCACAGGTCGCGGCCCCTTTGGAGACGCAGGGCTGATTACTCCTATACAGTCTTTTTCTTTACTTCCTGGCTTCGGCTATAGCTGATGCCGCGGCGCGCGTCCCCCCCGATGCCCTACTAGGACGTTTCCTTTTATTTAAGTTGCTTGCGTTTGGAGGATATGCTGCGACCTATTTCGACTGGGCCTTTATCTTTTTCCATCCGGGCTGTTCTTTTGATACGAACTCGTACGGTTTCAGGGTCCTATCGTGTGTTTGCATGGGCGTGGCTTGCGGCTGCGCCGCATCATGCGTCGGCAGAATCGCCCCTTTCAGCTGATGATTTTTTGACCTTCACTCTTGAAATTTCATGAGGTCCCATTTCAGCAGGATCCTTGCTGAGTAGGCGAGTTACAGAGCATCATTCCCCGTCTTTCTTTTTTTTTTTTGGGATTAATCTTGCAAAAGTTACACTTTTTTTAATTTCACGTTCGTCAGTGCCGAGACGCCGGATGCATACCCTATCGGTTCATCGGAGAAGCGGTACATGGCCCGCGGAAAAACTTCTCTGCTAGCAGGACGGTTTCCAGAACATGGCCATTTTAAATGGATCCCAGGCAGCAATGACGTCTGTCAGCTCGCTTCGAAGAAACGGAGCATTTTCACTTGCGAGTTTCAGAGCCTCCGAGCTCAGTGAGTGCTCCTTCGGCCCTCGAAGAAATCTGTCTTTTTTGTCCTTCCCCGCTATATCTCATTTTCAAATGCCTAACCTCGTTCTGTGATTTTGTTTTTTTCTTTTTCTACTTTCGTATTAGATACAGGCTGGTAGGTTGTTCTGGAGCCGACCTTCCCTCTGACAGAAGTTATCGGAGTCACTTACCACCTGAAACAGTTAAAGCGTCCTTTACCCCTACAAGTAAAGGAACGGTCGTTCCGATTCTTTCGCTACCACCGTAGACTTACTCCTAAGAAGAATGGTCCATTCAACTTTTTTTTAAGCGTTTTGCAAAACAAAAAAGACACTAAGCTCCTCAGACTCTCCTGCCCTACAGATTCATCCTTCCGACCTCTCGTCGGAATCCCCTTCTTTTTTCGTCGCTTTTGAAAGACTTCGCTGAAGCCACTACGCCAAAGGAGGTAAACGCCCTGTCCCCCCGCGGAATTTCCCTCCGTCCTAAGCCCCCTCGCTCTGCCTTCATTACACGTCTCCCAAAGCGCTCAATTCCCATTCATTTTCCCCTTCCTCGCTGCTGACCTGCCCTCAACTCACTATTCGACAGTCGCACGGACTCCCCCTTGCCCCCACACCACTCACGTCACGTGGACCAACTCCTAGAGCCCCCCCTTCTCCTATGAAACACCACAGAAACCTTCCTAAACGTCGTCTACCCCCTCCTTGTGACCAAGCAGACACCGGGAACCAGACTGTGTGTAAACGTTTTTTCACTTGTCTCCCTACCCAGCCCCCAGGACCAGATACCGCCTTTTTAGGACCGCCCCGAAAAGCAATGAGTTCCCTCGTCCCTAATGGACCCTCTCGCCTCTTCCCTGCCGCGTCCACGCGGCCAACGCTCCTTCATTCATCCGACGCCCCCTAAGAGAAAACGGCCCAAAGACACCGACCCTGATTCACATAAAGGAACAACACCCACTTTCGACTACCGTCCCACCAACTAAAGCTGACCGCACCCGGCTTTCTTAAACTGATCCGCGCTTCTCGGGAGGCCACACTGCCCCCGCCAAGGTCCGGTGGGGAAAATTCCAGCTCCGTTCTTAGCTTCACTATGTGACTGCTGGCAGATCACTGATCGTTGCGGAGCCGCACCCCCCTCTGCTCTAGGTTTGCGTAAGCGGGAGTCTTATGAGTGGGGGTAAAACCCTGATTATCCATCTTTACTAGGGGGCTTTACCTCTCATTCCCACCCGTCATCAATACTCCACCTTTTCCTATGGCCCGCCTACCGTCTCCCCCGTTGAGGTGATGCAACTAGGGTTTTTTTGCAGAATTCCCTTCAAGACCCCCGGCGGAGAACTGCAATTTTTCAACGTTATATGTCCTGGGGCTCCTGGAGAGAGAAAAGACACTTAATTCGCTGGAAGGCTCACGGTTTTGGAATTCCGTTGTCAAGATGAGAGAGTAGATCGCATCCGGCTTCTTTTCCCGTCGCCCCAGACCAATGCGCCGACCCAGAACACGAAGAAAGAACTACTGCCAACAATGATCTCTCCCACTCTGAGAAACCCTGTCCCACCGGTTGTAATATAGCGTCATCAACCCCCGCGTCAAACCCCAGCATGGATTTTTTGATGATGTAGAAGCGAATTTGCCAGAGAAAGATATCTCATTGTGAGTCTAACAAGTCCTTTTCTCTCCCTGAGGTGCCTGCTACCTTCTGAACTCTTCCAAATAACATGAGACATTGAGCAGGCCCCCAACCTCGACGAGTTTATGGTCCCCTGCTTCTCCCGCCCACGAGAGTGAACCTCTACCCCCAGAACTGCCCCAGTTTCCCACATCGTCAAGTAGGTCACGGTGGAATGTACTCCTATCTAGCAGCCTCGTCTGTCAGGTCCCCCCCCCAACCCCCCACCGATGCTTCCCCGCGAGCGTCCTTCCCCTGCCCTGGGGCCCTCTGTATGCATGAGACCTTACGCAGGATATTTCCCTTTTCTATGCCCTCTGCCGTACTGTTCCCCCTTTTGCAAGGAAGATGACTTGGAAGTGCACTCAAACCTGATGGTTTTTCTTTTTCGGCCACTGTTGCTTCCCCTCCCCCAAGGACGCTACGACTGCGTTAGGTGACCCCCCTTTCCTCTGACGTACCTTGATTTTTTCCTTTCGGGGACTTCCATGTTCTCCTCCGTCCCTCACCACTTCGCTTCCTTGTATAGGACTCATCTAGTAGCCATTAAAAGTTTACTCCCGTTGATCCTCCTAAGGAGTAAGGCTCTTCCCTGGTCTTTCTTACCGGAAGGACTTTTCCACGCGAGTACTGCTCTGTAGTTCGTAATATGAATGTCCGTTCCCAGGCACCCCTCCCCTCTCCCGCGCCACACGAGGTCCACAAACCATTCTCCTCCTTTCACCGGAGGAGCATGTCGATGGCAAACGAGATTCCAGCCACCGTCAATGATACATCAGAGTCTTCCCAGTTCCAACTCCTGACATCTGTCACCCCTGACCTCACACTCCCCTCACTAATGCATGAAACCTGGGAACCGCATCGCGTTCGCCCACGGTCGAATCAGCATCGCGCTTCTTTTTTTTCTTTCTAAGATTTTGACCCTCTCCCCCTTCTCACTGAGAAAAAGGTAAGCAGCCGTCCCGCACTTTTCCGCGAGGACTCGCTTAAAGAATGAGCTGTTCTCCCCCCTCCTTCCTCATTTCACCCCCTCAATTCCTCATCTTTAGAACCTTGAGCCACTCTGCTAACCATCCTTAACGTAGGTGCCTCTTTACCTTTTTTTTCTCCCAATACCGCCGTCCACCTAGCTCAATCAGCGCGGCATCACCCCCCCCCTGCCACTCCAAGAGGAGGGCCTGCCTGACAAGAAAGACCCACCCCACTGCCCTTCCTTCCCTCCCCTCAATTACGCTCTTTCCTAAATCCGAGCAACGTCTTATCGTCACAATTTACCCTTCCCATGAACCTCACCTTCGTCCCCGACACGCCTTCCGATCTCCCTGATTCCCTTCGCTTTATTATCACTTCGTTCTCTCTAACCGGCTCGATGCGCTTTTGAAACTGCCACGCCCCAACTCAAGCACAGAACTTCCAAATCGAGTTGTAAGTGATAGAGTTGCGTGCTGAACCCAGAACCCAGTCCTCCCCCTTATATGATAGCCGCCAGCGACTTCGACCCGATCGTCTGTTCTTTTTCTTTTTTTTTCTTTTTACCCGTTGCCCCCCGGCCAAAAGTGCTTGAAGTCCCTTCCCCCCCGGTGTTACCGACCTTCCTACCTCCCTTTCTCGTTAGACAATGGCTTTTTACAGGCACTCGGCACGTTCAGCATAAAGGCCTGCTCTCTACTTCCCGTGTCTCACCCCCCTCCTTTTTTCCCCCCTCAAGAAGGGAGAGTAGAGGCAGGTCCCTATCGTTTCCCAATTTTTTTTGCCCTTTTGACAAGAGGAAAGATGAACGCCCACCTTAGCTTTCGGAAAATGAACGTAGCCATTTATAGGTCTGCTGTCCGAGGGTAAAACACTCACCCCAAATACAGACCTGTGGGGGGGGGGAATCTTTTTTTTTTTTGTCTTGTTGCTGTGGGATGCTACTCCAATCCGATCCCCTATACTTTTTTCGCGAATGGCGCGTCCGTTCACCAGCTTCCCGATCTTTACCAAAACCATCAACGCGTGGTGGACTCTTCCCCCCTTTCTTTGATTCTCCTTTGTACTCTGCCCCCGCTCCCTCCCAGGAAATACAGTCTTTTCCCCTTTCTTGAAAATTTCAGACGTAAAAATGTTCGTTAGCACGGAAGATTTCTGGCGACCTCTCCATGAATAAGTGCGACTTCGTATAACCCAGAATTTCCTACCTGATTTAGATCTGCATTTGTGAGCTACTCCCCTCCAGCGTCTCCATCCATGCTCGGCTCTCGCCTTCTTTCCATAAGACGAGACCGACCTCACGCAGTGGGTCCCTCTCGCGCCAACCCAGCCGAAAGTGTTCGAACCAATTCAGCAAAGATCCCTGTCTCTTTTTCTCCAACCCTTTCTCTTCTCGAAGCTTTTTTCATTTTTCGCCTTCCTTCCCTTAAATAGTGCGGTGGCACTTGACGCGAGTAAGCCGACATAAATCTTCCTTTTCCTGTTAAACTTTCCAGTTGTCTGTCACCATTTCTACGTTTCCCTTCCTTTCCCCACCCAAAAGAAAGAGCGATAAATGCTAGCAAATACTTGACCCATGATTGCTTTCAGTTCCTTATGGACCATTTCCAGGTCATTTCATACTACAGTGAGAACCCGTCCGAAACGGAAGATCGTTCAGAACCCCCGCTGCTGCCTGGGGAAATCCTAAAATAATGCGAACCGCACCCTCCCCCTATCTCCCCTTATTTCAGTTTCCCTCCTTAGTCTTTATGATTGAGAGCGCCTGCTGGTCCGGTATCGCATCTGTCGCATCGACTCCCATCCTCATCCCCCAGGATAGCCCACCGCACTTTCGTCCGATAGGCCTTGTTTTTTACGGCATTCTTTTCTCCCTTCGACCCTGCCCTCAAATAGAACGGGAAACCCAATTTGAGGAAATTTCATTTGCACTTCTTTTCGCAGACACGTCTCGTTTTTTTTTATCCATGGCGTAAAGTTCTTTGCCCAGCAGAGCCTTACCTCGGTCCGCAACGACAGGAATTAATCTTGCGGCAACAGCGCGCTAATCCCAACGGGCATATTTATCCAGGTCTTTTCAGGTATCCCCCCCCCACCCCCCCCCCCAACCCCCCCCCCCCCGTCTCCAAAGATAGACTCTGCGGAAAATCTTTATATCAATCTTCCTGGAAAATGGACTTGTGGCTGAAATTGTTTCCTCTCCCTTTCACGGGAGGCGGTTAAGGCGCCTACCTTTTTTCTTTACTATTTCGTTATAGTAGATTTTCCTTTACTTCCCTCACCGATAAGGACGATGTGAGAGCGCCTACGACCCACATAAACTTCGATACGTCATGTACCGAGACCCTGATAGGATATATACTCAAGACTCCCGACATTAATGACAATTAGCTCCGTTCGAAGAGGACTTAGCGTATTCAACTCCTTGGTCCCCTCCTTCCCCCCTTTGAAGTAGATGGAATTATTTGCCCGTTTTCTTAGTAGTATATGCCAATGCTTTCCTTTACAAAGAGAGCCCTGTAGAGATGCGAGCAACCAATCCCGCCGTGCTCCATGGTTTGGCGGATCGTTGGAAGCTAGGTGTAGTCTTGCTTCCCTTTCCTCTGAACCAGCCCTGTTTCGGTTTTTTTGTAAATCGTGATACTTCTCCCTCCTGGCAGGGATTATAGTTTTAAGACTGTTAAGTGCTCCCCCCCCTTCCCCGTCCCTACAATAACTGCACCGGTCACCGACTAGGCCGGGCGAGAAGATTGACCCGACTGTGGTCCCCCAGTTCTCCCCACCTACCCTTGCTTTCAACCAGACAGTTTCAGCACTCGATCACCCTTTTTTTCCCCTCCCGAATTATAAGCAAGCAGCGTCTACATTGTGCCCCGATTCTTTCCTTTATGCATATGCTGAACGCATTTTCGAACTCTACAATATAGACCCTTTTCCTGATATCCCCGGATATGAAATGGCCTTCTTTTTTTTCCCTTAATGGTACTTCCTCCTTTTTCCCCTGAGACGCGGTAAAATACCGTAAATAGACCGGGTCGACTCTTTTTTCTGAGGAAGTTTTTCGATTTCAGGTTGGTTCTAACTCGCCCCCCCCCCCTCCAACTTTTTCTTAGAGACGGCACTGATCTAGGCATCGATTCAAGTGACCGCTCGTCGCACTTGCTAAGTTTTTCTGAGTCCGACATAAGAAAAAGCCCCTGCCCCAATATACTTTCCTTTTTTTCTACTTCTTTTTGACAGCTGCTACGAAGGTTTAGTTTACCTTGACAAAGTAACTGAAATTGTCGATAATTTATTTCTTTATCCTTCTTTTCCCAGAGCTGACTTTGCCTTTCTGTCTTTAGACTCTTTTTTTTTTCCTTAGAGGGCGTCTGCCTCTTTAGGATGGGTCGCGGGGAGACATGCATGGCAGCAGGGATGTCCTTGACCTCGGTTCCCAGGGCGCCCGCTCTTTTGTCTGCCCCCCCGCACCTCCCCATTATAGGTCCCCTCTGTCGAGAATTTTTTTTCGCTCCTCTCGCCCTGCTTCTACCTCTCTTTACATAACCCCGAAATAGAGTCTTGAGTCGAGAGCCTCTTCTTATACATCCGTCCGCGACGTCGTTGTTCGAGGCTGAACCCCAGAAAAGTACGGATCTTCTCTTTTCCTCTTTTCCAAATTGAGGACTATTCTACCTTTCGCAGCCCCCTAAGCTCTGCTGCCCCCGGGTAAATGTATGAATGAGCCTCGGTTAAAGCTTCCTTCTCTGAGGCACCGTTCGTAGCAGTAAGATTTCTCTTTTTTCAGAGCATGCTTCTTATTCCTTGACCAAAATGCAGGATGTTTTTTCAGCGCCGTATTTGCAATCGACTTACCTATGACTGCCGAATGAATAGACTTTGTAGGACGGTGGCTGATATTTTTCTTTCTTGTCCTCACGGACTATAGTGCACTCCCCACATCTTCCGTTCTTTACTTTTCTTTCCCCCTGAGAGGAAAGAGACCGAAAGAGAGGTCTTTTCCTTAGGAAGTGTCACGACTCTGACGTTTGGATATTCCTACCCCCATCCCTGCTAAACGTACATCAACCATGCAGTTGAGTATTGCATAGAATTACCCTCCATCTACCAATCAGTTCGGTTTTTCCTTTTTCTTTCAGAAAGAAGTATTAGCCGCGTAGGTCAGCTCGGCCCATCCCTCAGTCTGATTTCCTTATTCCATCCTCACCCTTTTCGGCAGCTCCCGGCCTTCCTCCCCTAACTTCTTATATTACCTACGCCTTTCTGCCCCATCGCCTTCCCCCCCTCTCCCACGCTGATGAGGAGGGTCTAGTCCTCAGAAATCGTGATACTGGACCTGAGACGAGGCTCGCATCATAATCCCCCTCTCCCCACGTGAGTACACCTCCTATTTTTTCTTCGCCGTAGAGGCAGAGTTGGCGCCGTTGTGTCCCACCCCGCGTAGTAATCCGATGTACACCCCCTCGCTGTTAACTGAAGGTACCTTTTTCTTTCCTAAGAATCAGTCACCCCCCTTCACACCCCTTCCTAGAAGCGCAAGTGACCCCTACAATCACCTAAAGCGGAAACCTCTCCCCTCCAATACCTCCTTGGTTTCCGTCGCCTCCTCGCCGGCGTTTGAAAGCCGTCAAAGATTGGCGCGAGAGCATTAAGTGCGCGGTATTTCCATAGTTCATTCCACGATTTTCGGTCAGCAACTCCGTCCACCCCCCCTCTAGCATATAATAAGTGTAAACGTACGCCAACGTGCAGCTTCCAGCGATAATGGGCGTCATGCCAGAGAATACCCTTCCCTCAGTTAGACCCCTTTTTTTTATTCTCTCCCTTACTTCGAAAGGCGCTATTCCTTTCCCTCCCATTCCCCCCCTTTCTCTCCATGTAGACATCTTAGAAGGTTTACTGCCTTCCCGGTGTAATCTTTTACTACGAATGAGAATCGGGCCGCTCAAGCTCCCTACTTTCCTGCCCCTAAGAGGGTATAGTCTGACCGTCTAAAGAACGTTGGTCCTCTTTCCCCCTCCCCCTTAAAACGCATGAGTGAGGAGAAATGAGTATCCCATGATCTGACGGGCGGGAGCATTGCACCCGCTCAGCCGAATAAGTACACCTAACCCACAGAATGTTAATTCTCCCTTTTTGGATGCTTTTCCGTTTTGTTTAATATTATGTGATCCGTTAGTCTTGAGTCTTATTACCTGGTAGGCCTCTAGACTTTTTCATGCAGGAGGGATGTTATTTGGCCCCCGAGGTTGTTCTGCTTCGGCGTCTTTACTCCTGAGCGTTTATTCACCGGTTTCCCCCCTCCCTGCCCCTTTCTGAGTGCGCTGGGCGGTTACAACCACGGCGTTAAATGGTACAATGCGGCGGGTCATGAAGGAGCCCTATTCCCGAACGAACAACGCTCACTTTTTTTCACTCGTTCTGGTTCTCTTTTTTATAAGAAGGATTCATGCGCGTTTGAATTCTAGGGAGGCGCTTTTTCTGTAGTCTTTTTCCTTGAGAACGAGAGAGTGGCAGATCTAGCCTTCCGGTCCTTTAATGAGAGTTTCTGCCGTACCTTCAGGGCGGCTTTAAATCGCTGAAATTGACCACCCCCCTTCTGACTATGGTTTCCGTTGTCTATTTACCTCCCCCCAGACGGAATGTTAGGGATGTCAAAGGCCATATCGTGGCTTATTAATGACGGAATCTCCTTATTTTTTCCTCCCTCCCCAACTATTTACCTAGAATTGTAATTAACGCATTCCCCGCCAGAATCAAGACTCACTTTCCTCATACCCCCCTGTTAGGTTTATCATAAGCAGCAGGACCCCGCTGCTGAGTAAAAACTTGGACCCTTGGCAAAAGCAAGACTCCCCCCCGGCTTAAGGCCCTGACCAGCGTGCCCGCGTTGATGCGAGTCGCTCCCTCCCACGTGTTCATTATGGTTCCTTTGAGATTTTCCCGCCCGACCCGTGGTACATAGGTTGGACCTTGCTGGCATCCTCCACCCACTGTGTTTTCTTCTCCTC
>Ga0179593_1310527_pt1 | contig 12823 bp, 14 predicted proteins | sample CZODoug2_1_08_16_FD_185931 | JGI IMG/M metagenome (GOLD analysis project Ga0179593, IMG submission 185931) | Vadose zone soil fungal communities from Angelo Coast Range Reserve, California, USA - CZODoug2_1_08_16fungal (PacBio error correction) | ecosystem: Environmental > Terrestrial > Soil >... | reverse complement strand
ACCCCCCCCGTGTTCCTGGGTCTATTTTGAGGTTGCAGGGCACCTTTCTGGGTGGCGCCCTTCCCCTCGTTTAAGCTGCTTTGGGGGGTTGAAAGGCAGGACTGCGGAGTGGATGAGCCTGTGGCCCTTTCTGGACTGTGCCCCACCTTCTTTCCCCCAATAAACCCTGAAGTTTGACTATTTAAACTTCACACCATACCCCCTTATCCACCTGGCCTTTTCGGCGTAGGTAAAGTGTCTTTTGTCGCGCGAGTTCTAGACTCGTGCCCCAGTCCCTTTTTTGCTATGAAGACATATGCCAGGTCTCTTAGTTCTCCTTTTTTTTTGCGGCGCGCGCGTCTTCTAAACGGAATATGGAAACGTTTTTTCTTCACCGACTTCATCTTTTTCCCCTTACTTTCTTGGCCCCCGTTGAGCCCCAAGACCCCGTGCGTCTACTCTTTTGACTTGCTTCCCAGCGGTCTTCCCCGCTGTTTGCTCTTTTGTGCTTTAAGTTCCTACATTTCCAACTCTCCCCAGCTTCGGCCCACGAACCCCATGGGCGTGATTCACGCCTCTTGAAGCTGAACGGTATCCCTCCCCCGCTCTAGATCACCTCGCTTACGTTTAAAGCTTCCCCCTGAAATGTTTTGAGCTTTCAATCTTGTTATCACCGACCCGAAACGGCTCGGGTCTTTTTCCCGCAAGTCCCCCCGGACCCCCCTCTTGGGGTCTCGGGGGGAGCGTTGTTCGTTTGCTTCCCCTCTATCCAGGTCGTTGTTATCTCCTAAGTACCCCACCAATAACGCTTACTGGTCACCCCTCCCCCCCTTCTTTGAACCTTCCCCATCTATTTTTTCTTCTTGTGCCTCCTTGCTCAACTTTTTTGGTCGGTCTGGCTTTCACCTCGGATCCATCTAAGGGGGAGAAGGACTTTCACGGAGGGACACTGATACCGAGCCTTGCTCGGACAGTTGGTGGGAGGGAGTGCCGCAGCCCTACCCCGGTGGATCATCACCAATGCAGACAGCTTTCCCCAATTGAGATTAAAACACGCCCAGACCCCTTCGAGTGAAACACCCCTTTCAGGACGTGTAAATTTATCTTCTTTTTCACCTCCAGGCAGACCCTTTTTTTCATGCTGCAGACGCGTCCCAACCGGACACCCAGGCACGGCTTTTACGAGGCGTGGTCATTTTTGCTTTTTATTTTGAAATTTTCAAAGGTCTCACTTTGATAGATGGAAGACCGCCACCTCCCCTCTTTTTTTCCCCATGCGATCCCTTTTCACCGATCCAATTTGTCCAAGCTTCACGGTTTTCCGTATAGCACGCCTTCAGGTACAGACTACTTCATTTAACAGGGATTCCTGCCTGTGCCCCTGGGTCATTTTTGCCTGCACTATGTATTTGACCTCGGTTGCGTGCGGCTGCGTATGCCCGCCCGCTTCTCGAATCTGGTGCTGGTTCTGTGACGTCCCCCCCACTTCTCCCTTATTTTTCGCTTGGAATTGATGCTGTGAGTTGTACGGTCACCAAGGGCGGTTTCTCGCCACTCGTCGCTTTTCTTTTGCGGATGGTTGAAGGTTTGTGTTTTTCGCGGAGCGGGGCGTGGCATCCTTGATGACGGCCACGCCCCTATCGCTGTTTTCCTTCACAACAATACTTGCCTTTTCCCCCCCAATTCCGCCGTATTAAGTCCTATCACATGCACCATCCCACCCCGTTCGGCGTCCGCAACTTCTTTAATGCTTATGCAGTTACCTCTCTCTCTGTTGGCAAGTCCCGTCCGTACCCGACCTTTACTCCGCGGCGGACTTTTTTTTTTGGTGCCACGGTCACCTTTGTGGGTTTTCGAAACCAATTTCAGACAACACCGTAGAGCACGTCCCATCGCAGTCCCGCCTTCTGTCTGTTTTCCTCCTTGGTGGGGCCGACCCCGCAAACATGTTTCCTTTTCAATGTTCCATCGCAATCGCCTGCTCACATTGATTTTTCGTACCAAGGAACCCCCTTTCCAGAAGCGCTTGCCAATCCTTTAATATCAACGGGCAGCCCTTCGTTCGGTTGTTCTTCTTTACAAGGTCTTTATTCCGAACGATACTCCTTTGCTTTTGGATCAACATTCCCCTCCTTTCCCCCACTCTCGTTGTGTGTTTTTCTGTAACCCGAGTGGGGACCTCCCCTCCTTCTTCTTGTCCCTTTTAACTCATTTTAACCAACCTAGAAGTGCCCGTTCTAGGGCAGATTCTTTCCAGCTTTGCTTCCTTTTTTGTTCCTGGTGTGTCCGCCCCCAACCTTTCGCGATTTCGCGATGCATGCCCCCTTCAAAGCCCCATGGTTCGGTGCGTGCCCCCACCCGATGCCCACGCTCGATTTGTTACGATGGCCTTGTTGCTTTTTCCGGTTGTGTCGGCTTTTGACAATAGCCGTGGTTCCACGGTGACCAACCCCCTCCTTAAAGTTCTGGTCCTTCGCTCTTGCTAGACCCCTCGATTCGTCAATAAACATGTGAACGCTTTTTTCTTCCTTAAGACTTTTTGGGATTTTGGCTGGCTAGATCTCCGGTTCCTGTTAAAAATGAATTCACCCTCCTTTGTCTTTTCTCAATATCCGTCATTTTCTTTACACTCCTCTTTCAAACAGCAGCCTCTCCGCACCCCTTTAACTTTCCCACTTCGACTATTATGAGCCTCGTCGTGCCCCAAATGACCCCCCCCCTTGTAAGAATTCCCTCTGCAGCAAATAATGAAGCCAACTTCTTTCTTTTGAATTTCGTTCCGCCCCCCCAGTCCACGATTTCTCTCTTTACTGAGGCCGCCTCCTGCAGAACGCCCCGTTGTTAACATTTTTTGCCTTCTTTCCTTTGCCCAGCCCCTCAGTTGGGAATACCTTGGCACTGACCTAGGCCATTACCCCAGGCTGCACGGCCCCCCCCGTCGAGGCACTGCTACTCTTATCTTCCGGAATTCGGAGTTATTGCTGTCTTCCCCACTCTTACAAGTTCCTTTTCATTTCCCAATTCGACCCCCCCCCTTTCCCGTTCTTAAACAGGTTGCTGATTTCACGGGGTTGCGCGTCTCAGCCTTAACCCTTTTTTCCGCCTTGGATGGTGAAATCTAATTGCTCCCCTCAAGTTGTTTCTTCTAAGGTATGGCGATTCGAAAATTTCGTTCCCCAGATTTAGTTGTCTTTAGTTCTTTCGTGGGACACGTTTCTTTCCGGTCGGATCTCGCCCCCACGTAGCCTGAGCGTTAATTCCGGACTATCTTCTTTTACGACTTTTTTCTCCCCCTTCCCTTCTTTTTCCACTCGTTGGATCAAGCCCCCTACCTGTTCCCTGTAGCCATGCCTATTACCATCATCTTGCCTTATGGGTGCCCCATTCGGTATGGTCTGTTGTCCACTGCGGTACGATCCCCCGTCCCGCGGATCGTTCCTCCAGTTGAAAAAGACCACTTACCCCGCGTCCCCATAGTTTAGTCTTTTGGGGTCTTGCGTGGCCCCCTCTCCTTTTCTTCTTGATAACATTCTTTCCTCTCACACCCCTTCCTTTCCGTTCCTGTGAAATTCAGCTTCGGGTCGTCGAATCTTTTGTTCTAATTCAGCTTCAGCGCGTGAAATCACCACCTCACCCATTTCGTGGTCCTCCGTTTTTGTCTTTTCACATTCCCCTCCCCCCCAATTTTTCTTACATACATCGAATGACGTTTTAGCAGTAACCCCTCCATTCTCCCGCTCATTTGGGTGTCGCCTTGGCCCCAGCCTTCCAGCAGGTTTTAATCAAGGCCCAAGGTTAACAAATTTCCCTATTGGGCATCGAATCCGTCGCGCGAGGAACGCCTGATACCTGCCTATGGGCATGGCCTTTTGTCGACCAAAACTGTTGACCATTTTATCTACTCGCGCGCCCAGCCAACTCCCCTATCCGTGCCAGCGCCTTGGGCTATGTGGTTGCATTAGTAATTGTGCCCACCCTTTCCCGTTGGGGTGTGAAGTCGTGTGGTCGGTTAAGACTCCTCTTCTCATTCTCGCCAGTCACTTCCCCCCCCTTTCACCCCCAATCAGCTTTCCGGCTCAGTCGTCCCCCCTCCGCTTTCCCGGCACCGCAAAACCAATATCAATCATGGTACTTCCTCCTTCCCCTTTCCTCCCTTCCGTTTTTTTGTGGGTCTAGTCACAGTGAGTTAAATTGGTTATTTTTCCTGTCCCCCTGCCCCCTCCCCCTGCTTGCTGACGCCTCAAGCGTTTGGGGGTGAAAGGGGCCTGGACGTCGGTTTGAGTCCTGATCTGCCTATTGTGGCAACGGCTCACCCAAAACGTCCGGTTTGTCCCCCTCTGTGGCAACACGCCCACAAAGTCCCATCGCTTGTTTTTCTTAAAGGTTTTGGGTTCCCGAGCGAGTCGTCCTTGGCACGTCGTTTTTTTTTTTTGCTACCCTTCCCTGCATGCCCCCCATGAGGGTATCGTGCTTTTCTTCGCGCGCGCTTCCCTCTGCTTGAATTTCTTTGACACGCTTTTCACCTTTGCTAAGTCTTCCCCGTATTGACGTTTCCCCCTTTTTGATGAAACGATTTGGCTCTCTTGGGAGCTACCCTCCTTTTTCGTAACCTCTGGCGCTTTTGTGATTGAATGTTCCCAATGCAGATCCGAACGATGACCCCTCAACCTTGAGTGGTGATTCACGCTGACTGCACCGGTACCCGCCCTCTTTATCTTGCCTCCCCGACTCGCCCTGCCCGCCCCAGCCATGGTTCGCTTCAATCGTTGATCCCTGAACGAACCCGGCCGGCTTTCCCTTACCCTACCTGGTCAAACAACTTCTTTGGGCTTTCGTTGAGTGTTTTTTTTGTTTTTTTTCTGAACTCGCGCGGTCGTGTATTTTTTTTTTCTCCTCGTACCCTCCTGGGCCCCGTTTTCCTTTTGTGCAAGCGTTTTCTGTCCATATGGCCATTTTTGTGAATTGGTTTCACGGTGCTCCCCCCGATTCGAGTGACCGTTCTACGGAGAATTCTTCTTAATTTGGGCGCTTCTTTTGTGGCGGGAGTACGCACGAAAAACGGTTGTTGCACATCCCACGAACCTCACATGCCCTTAAGCCTTTCACGAATTGGCGAAAATCCTCCCCGCCCTATCTAAACCTTCAGGCCGTGCATACTTTAGAGTTTCCATCCTTTTGCGAAAAGGTTTTCAGATGCGCCGTCCTTTTTCCTGCGCAGGTTTTAGCGGCCGTTCCGTTGCTCTGACTGTCAAAGGAGTCTGATTCCTAATTGGAAGACCTTCCCCAAGATCATTGCCTTCGATCAAGCCTCAGCACTTGCATCTTGAGCGTTTTTCGATCTCAACTCTCAGGTTAAGTGCATTTCCCCATTGCCGGCGGGGCCCTGTGGATGCAGAGGCAAGATGTCTTTGCATGCGCGGCTTCGTTCGGCATTGTCTCTGACGTCTTTCTGGTTCTTTAGACCCTCGTCTTAGATTTTAGTTTTGCATGATTGCGCTCTCCTTCCAAAGAAGGCACATGGCTTGGTCGGCTTGCCGACTTTCGCTGTTGGTCTTGGGGACTGTCTGTGTAGGCCTGATCCTGGCGGCGTCCGATGATTTCCTCCGCCAACATAAATTCCCTTAGAGGAGTTGACGTACAAAGAATTTTTCCTCCCCCAAACGGAAGACGGATTGAGTTATATCCTTCCCAATACCCACGGCAGTCTTCCCCCTTTTTTTTTCCATCTTTCCGGGTCTGTGTCTAAATCGCTCCTCAGGTCGACTAGCCAGATCGTTGACATTTTTTTTACTAAGCTGCTGGTAGGGTGTCCCCCCCCGGCTTATTTGTGCGCCCCCCAACCCCACAACATGCCCCCCGACACCGGAGTCGTCCCCATGCATCGGCCTCTTGTCGTTTTCCTGTTTGTTCCGCCCCCACCGCCCCCCTTTTGAAGGCCATCCTATTCAGACCTTTTGCGACCTTCTTCGACACCCCGGTACCAATGAAGCAGAGATTTTCCCCCTCTTTTCCCTCTTCACCTTTAAGAATGAGTCGTGTTTTCCACGGCGTTCAAATTCCCTTCGCTGAGCCCTTTCTGGATCCCCCATCCTGTTCCTCCGCCTTTTGTTTGAGCTAGTTGGATACAGAAATATTAGTTGGATCTTCCTTTTAACTCCTTGACCCCCGCGTACTTTCTTCGTTTTCGCGAATCTTGGCACAGTCTTTCCTCCGTGGTGTTTGGTGTCGCCCACCATCATTTCGCGCTTTTCTGACGGACCCGATTGCCTCAACGAAATGTTCTTTGCGGCCCCCAACAGTGCCAAAACCGCGCAGCCCGGATCATTTCTGTTCCGTCTGCTCCTTTTTTTGGGATGAATTTTTCGCACAACTTTGTGGCCTGGCCGTCCCCTCGCTTCTCCGTTTGTAATTCCGTTGCTCTTAGACTAGAGCATTTTTTTTGCCCTCCGCTTGTCAATAAGCCCTGAATATTCGAGCTACGTGTCTTTTTGATATACTTTTTTTTCTCCCCTAGGTTCTGTTGATTGGAAAGACCCTACCCCTTTTTCCGTCACGCCATCCATGTTCTTTGCCACCCGTAGGTAATACCCACTCCGCCGCTCCACACCCCCATACTTTCCCCATATGAGAGCTAGACTGAATTTCCTCCCTGACCCCAGACCTTGCCGGACCCTGATTACCCCCTGTCACCCCCTATTACAAGCACCTTTTTTTTTGAGAAGTTTGTCACGCACCGACTTTTCATTCTCCGCATCCTGGCGAACCCGACTGCATCGCCTCATTCGTTAACCTACACTTCTTTTCTTGCCCCCTTCCCCCCCCCGCTTTTTTTTCATTCCCTTTGTTAAATGACCCAATCTCCCCTGGCTGACCCCGTCGTTGCGATCGACCCCCTCCCATCAGTAGTTGATCGAGTTCTCCTCACTTCACTCTTTGGAGGTATCATCCCTTCTTCCCTTATCCTTTTCCAGTCCTTACACCCCGTTTCCCCGCCGCTCAACCCGTCTCTTGCCGTTTGAGCGTCGCATGCATGCGAAAACCATTTCGTAGGGATGGTTAATCCCCTCCTTTTGAGTCCTTCCAAGTTTTCCCCGGGAGGGGGGATTCCCACTTCGTGGAAAGTCATATCTTTTTTTTATTTCTTCGTCTTTCCCCGTGTTCCGGCCGTGCGAACTCCCTCACCACTGTCGCCCCTGAGAGTGTTAATTTCATTTCAATATCCCTTCGTAATACTTTCCCCATTTTCTGGATTAACCCGGTGTCCTTTTTACTCAGTCCCTGACTTTGTAGCAAGTGCCCTAGACCCGAGTTGCATTTTTTCCCCCTTCTTTTAAACCTCCCTTTTTACGGTAGGGGACTTCGGCCGATACCCTACCTTCGATCTCCATGGCCCCCCCGAAACACCGCTAACAAGGCAAATAGTTTTCTTTGTTGAGTTCCCTTCCTTTTTTCCGGTTTTTTTAGTGACCTTTGATTACACTTCTTTGAAGCGACCAGCATTCTCCCTTTTTTTCACCTTCCTCGGGTTTCTTATTGCCTGTCTTTTCCTTTCATGATAAGAGATGCTCACCCCCTCAAATTTTCGGGTAAGATGGTTTCCCCTTCTGCACATTCTCACAAATTCCCTCATACATATGAATGAAAAGTGGTTCTTCGCTGGCCGCTTAGGTATTGTTGGCGCTGTCCCCTTTAATCACGGTTTCCCAGGCCTCCCCAGGTTCAAAACTCGTGTCCTCATTCCGGCCGCTAATCCCAGTCCCCGGTACAAGCCCCTGCGCACGCGTGCATGCTTTTTGATTCCAAACGCGTTGCCATGATTTTCTCCCGCCTTCAGCTTCTAGCCCCCTGACTCCGCCTCACGGCGTTTCCTTGGATATTTTTTTTCTTTTTAGAACTTTGCCCCATGGGGTATGTGACGCCTGGGGGATTGATCCGGTCTCATTCGCCACACTTCCTCCCCTCCCCCAAAAGAGCGTTACGTTTAGTGTTTTGGCACCGCAACATAGCCCCCTTACGGGAGTTTTTTTGGCCCTCCTGTTGGGGTGGGGAGAGAGAGAAAACCCCCCCCCACCACACACCCACCACAACACACCCCCCACACACCCCCCAAAAACCCCCCACCCCCCCCCAAGAACCCTCCAACCACCCCACAACCACAACCCCCCCCCCCCCCCCCCCCCCCCCCACACCACCCCCCCCTCCCCCCCAAACCCCCCCCCCCCCCCCCCCCCCCCCCCCCCCCCCCCTCCCCCCCCCCCTTTACGGGTTATTTTTTTTCGGCAGGAGACAGCCGGTCTTTGGCCACCGTAAATCGCTTTTTGGCGGTTTTTTAAGGTTTCAGGTACTTGCCCTTTTCTCTCTCCTTATAGGCCTGCCGGTAAAAAAGGCACCCCCACCAACCCCCTGAAGTTTCCCCTATTTTCAAAGTCACAACCTTCTCCCAAGGCGATTTTTCTTTCGGCTGTCGCGCCCGAGTCGTCTAAAAAATCATGTGCCCCGTATGTTTGCCCCCCTCCCGCCTTTTGCCCTTTCCCCCTGCTGGTATTCCTTTGGATGTTTCTCGTTCGCGCATCGGTTGCTGATTTTTTTAACATTTTTACCCTTTCCTGACTTTCTGTCCCACGTATTGCGGCCACTTCGACAGACAGAGGGACTTTTTTTTTCCTGCTCCGAAGGGTAATTCCCCCTGCATGTATGGCGATGTTTGTAATGTGCAGCCGCCGCACGCGGACCAACCTCACCCATGAGGTTGGTGATTTCCTTTTGCCCAAGTTCACGTTCTCATCCTTATTCTCACCCGACTCTGAAGGGGATTCCTCCGTGAAATGGTGTCGCTTTCCGAAGTCGTCAAACTGACCTGCTCGGAGTTCCTCAGCCCCCGGAACAAACTGGGGCGCGGTGGGTAGAGTTCTTTCCTTTTTAGTCCTGATCGGCTTGAGGTATTTTATAGCCGTCAAGTAACCACGCTCGTTTGTACCTCCGTGAACTTCCAGCGAGTCTCTGTTTTGAATATGGCGACCAATTCCCTTTGATTTTTCCCGCGTGCTCCCCGCTATGGGTCTAATTTTCTCGAGAATTCCTGATAACTAGCGTCCGTTTTTTTCTTGAGATTTCGCCCGCCGGAAAATGTGTGCACAAGCTCAAGTCCCACAACAAGTATTTCCAATTTGATTTTTAAACTCTTACAGACATTGAGATCCCCAACTCTCTTCCCCTGCTTCTCGTTCCCATACAAGGAATATGGTTCATGATCCGGACGCTCCCATTCTTTCCGGGTTTATCTTCTCGTTTTTGCGATTAAAGGTTTTGAACCAGGAGAAGTTGATCGATTTGACTCCGCCATCCTCCAGTTTGCTGCATAGAAGTTTTGAATGTTCTCTCCTTTTTTTCGATCTGTTTTCAACGAAGTTAGGCCTTACCTTTCTTGCCCCGTTTCGGGTTTATTGGGCTTCCGCGGCACCTCCTGTACTTTCCTCTGGCTTCTGCTCCTTGCGGAGAAAGAGGTTCTCAGTTTTCTTGTTCGGAACGCACCCCTCCTTAGCTTTTGTTTTTCGCGTGATGTCCGTTCTTGAAGTTACCTTCCACAGGGGGTCCCTCTCACCTTTTCGTGTAGTTTCCTGTCGTGTATTCGTGAGGGGCGGTGCCTCTGATCCCTCGGCCAAGACTGTCATTTTGCGTACAAAAGACCTTTTCCTTTCTTCCTTCCACGGGACCTCTCGATGAAGTCTCCCTGCCCAACCCCCCGGGGCTTTGACCCATAGTTCAGTTGTGAGAACCTGCGCTCGACGGTTAGTCACTATCCCGGACTCCCCAGAACTTTTAAGTTAGTCCTTTTTTCCCCCCTTCCCCTTTTTTTTTTGGAACCACCATGCCGACCCACGGGCAGTTTGCCTCTCCCCCTCGGCGCGGTTTTTGCAGCGTTTTCCACCGCCATGTTCTTTAGTCAATCGCCTCCTCATTCTCCTCCATGATTTTGTCTGGTCAAGGTGAACCCCCGTTTGAAGTCTGTTTGCTCGTTCTCCGGGAAGCCTTTCCCTTGCTGCTTTAACCGGAGATCCGGCGAGACCAGAGTCGGCCCCCCCCACTCTCAAGCCCTCCTCTTTGTTTTGAGTAGCGGTGGGTGCCCGAAAGTATCCGTCGCCCGTGGTAACGCCTTCACCCCCTCCTCAGAATCTTCCCTTTGATGGGCAGACTTGGAAGTTTTCTTTCCCCGGTGTTCCTTTTTGTCGTCCAACAAATATTTAAGTCATTGGTTAGCCTCCCTTCAATTCCCAAAGAACCGTTTTTCTGGTCGGTCAACACCGATGCCAACCGTCCCTTGTATTCCTTTGCGTATGCTCTTTGTGTCGGATTTTTTCTGACCCCCTCATCGTGTGTAACTTTTTTCACTCCCCTCCCCAGCCTTTCCCAAAGTTCTGGTATTCTTGGCTATTGATGCCCTCGAACCTATTCTCAATAAAGCCTTGTTTTTTTTTTCCTCCTCCAGCCTGGGTCCATTTATCTCTCATCGGAGGTTCCCCCTTCTTGCCCTTCCCCGTCCCCTTCTTTTAGTCAAGGCACATCGAATGTCATGGGGTCTTGTTCGTAACTCTTCCACGCCTACCCTCTCTTTGTCACAGACCTTTCCCCATCTGCGATCCAAGAGCGCCGTTTTCCCTCCCCCCTCCTTTTGCCTCATCTCGGCACTCACATCCTCCAAGAAAATTTTCTTCGCCCTGTTTCGTTCCGCACCTCCCATGATTTCTAGACTCTGGCGTCCCCCATTCAGCCGCCACGATCCATTTCCCTGAGGCCCTACTCCCTCCTCCTTTTTTCCTGCCTCGCTTGCCGAAGGTGCCTCTCGCCCCCGTGCTAGCCCCGAGCTTCTCTGTCAGGCACTCTGCTGTTTGCTCTTTTACTCCCATTTTCCCATTCCCCACTGCCAAAACTTTTTTCTAACCTTTTTTCTGCCGTTGTTCTGATGGATGACCCAACCTTTTCGTCTGACTTTGTTGCGTCTTTGCCCGTCATTAAAGTGTTTCTTACCGGTGTCTTTCAAATCGTGGAAAATCTTTATGCAGTAGTTATTCTTCCCACCTGTTCCCCCCCCCTTACTTCCCCTACCCGCAACCACGTTTTTTCCTCCCCTGCTCTCCTCAGGATCTCTTTCAGTTAGAAGCCTTCCCTTTCGCTGATCCCAGTAAAGTGCACTATCGAACCGTCCTTCTTTCCCTTCCATTTAGCCCATCGCTTGCATTTACCTTGGTGCCCCCTTCGTCCTTTATTTTGTACTGAGGCTGAGACCCCCGACATAGCGATAGTTCAGTCCCCGTCCACACGCCCCCCTTCGTGTTTCCGGGGTTTGTCTCCTTAGCCTTTTTTCCCCTTGTCTCAAACTTAATGAATGCCCCCCCACTTTTCTTTCTTTTCCCCTTTGTCAGATTCCGTGTCGTCGATATTTTGTCTGCTTCCGCCTTCCCCCCACCCTCAAATGTTCTTTTTTTCCCTCTGTCGTTTTCGCTACAATTCATAACCCCCTTTTCCCCCATCGAAGACACCTCGGTAGACTTCCCCAAGAGAAGCGCCTTTTTTTCCCTCTGTCGCGCCATCCATTCCCCCCCCCGGTTCCCTTTTTTCCTTCCAATTTTCATCCCGTTCCATCCGGTCATAGAATAGAAGGCCGTCCACTTTAAGTCTAATTTCCGCCGTTTTCTTTTCCCGCCCCAAACCTTTTTTTGCCCCTTCTTTTTTTTGCGCGTCCTCCCCCCTTTACCCTCCTCCTCAAGTCGCTTGTCTTTTTTCCGAGTTTTTTTATAGGTGTCAACCCTGCGTTTTTTTCGCAGGTTTGGACAGAAGGAAAATTTGCCCGACTTTCCCTGCCCCCTTTTCCCTCCCCCCCCCCCAAATTTTTCGATGACGTCGCCCCCCTTTTTTTGGCAAAATCGTTCTTGTATCTCTTTCTTCTCCTTACGTGTTTGTTCGTGAATCTAAATTTTTCTATTTCGGTCAGGGAAAGTTTTTTTTTCTCCCCCTTTTTTCCATCCGCTTTTTTCTCCCTTTCCCAGGTACTGCTGACCTCGGTCTTTCCGGTTCCCTTCTTCACCATCAAAACTTCTTTCCCCCCTATTACGACGGCACAATCTGAAAAATATCCCAAGGCTCTTGAGGCGTTTGTTCTTTTTTTCGAGCAGCGTCTCTAACCCAGTTTTTCCCCCTCTTTTTTGTTCGACCCTCCCTCCCTTTTATGTGCTCCGTTCGGTGCGCGCGAATTAGCTGACCGTTAAGTTATTTTTGCACCTTGTTTTTATTAATGCTGCCAACCTTTCTTTCCCTTTTCCATTCCTCCCCTCACGTTAGCTGTTGCTTTCACCGACCCCCTCCATGTCTGTTGAGGTTGTGATGATGTAGTTTCCCTTGCGCCCTCTGACCCGAACCATGTTTTAGTTCTTTCTCACGTCTCTTACCGTATAAATCTCATCCTCCGCCCCTCCCTCCAGATGACGGTGAACTCCTAAGGAGTGGGCTCTCTCACGAAGTTGCATCACCAGACCCGCCTTCTTTCTTTTCCCGCAAGGACACACTTTTTTCCCCCCCTATTTTTTTTTCGCCCTGGTTGTTCTTTTTCCTTTCTGCCCTATTTGGCGTTCTTTCTTACAACCTCGAATGGGGCACGTGCATTTTTGAATTGTCCGGTAAACCCTTTGGGTCCTTGAGGCTTTTCATTTTTCTTTCCCCGTCTTGGGAGCCCCCGTTTTTTTCCTTCCCCTGTAATGATTACGCTTTCCTGCTGCCTTTTTTCTTTCTGCGCACGCCGAACCCTGCACAGATCCCATTCACTGACCTGCCCCAGAACTGAGGGACCAGA
>Ga0179593_1523380_pt1 | contig 12824 bp, 10 predicted proteins | sample CZODoug2_1_08_16_FD_185931 | JGI IMG/M metagenome (GOLD analysis project Ga0179593, IMG submission 185931) | Vadose zone soil fungal communities from Angelo Coast Range Reserve, California, USA - CZODoug2_1_08_16fungal (PacBio error correction) | ecosystem: Environmental > Terrestrial > Soil >... | reverse complement strand
CAAACGCATCTTTTCTTTCCGCATTTTAGGTCATCGTAAAGTCCTTATTCTACCGGTTGCAACCCAACTTTCGCACGGGTTTTGGTTGTTTTTTTTCCCTGATCGTGCTCCTCCTTCCCACCTGAAACGGTGGTCCACTTCTTGTCCGTTAATACCCCTGCCCCCCCCTCTGACTTATATAAAACCTTCTGATTCGTAGGAATTCTTTTCCTTCTCGACGCAATCTTAGTGGACTGAGCATGAGGGAAAAGTCAGTTAGAGGGTATCGGAAGATATTTTTAAAGTGAAAACCTACTTCCAAGGGGTTTTCCGGTCATGTGCCCTGCCTTATGACACCCGTTGAATATCATTTGTCCCTATACGAACGCCTAACCTTCTTTCGTCTCCGTAGAGAGAAGATCCCCCTTACGACGACCCTTTTACCCCGGACAGTTCGGGCCTATTTCCCCCTTTTGTTTCCCCCCAAAAAAAGAGCTGTTCTCACCGAAACCGCTCTTCCTGGAAATTTCTTTCCCCCTAAAGATTTACAAAATTCAACCCACACTTGGGCGCTATCATTTTCCTTTGTTTGGATGACCTTCGGCAAGTGTTTTTCGCATTATGTTTGTTGAATTTCCCGACGAACTTTGCCCAAGTCACACCGCCTCGGCAACCCAACGTCCAAACGCCTTCACCAAATTTCAGGATTATAACGACGTCCAGGTTCGTGATTTTTCATTTTTCCAACTGAAGGAGTTGTTCACAGTACGCACTTTAAACTTTTGTGCCGACCCCCATGAGGCCCCGCTCGTTTCCGTAAGGGTTTGTCCTTTTTTTTTGAATATGCCCCTCCCTTCAAAAAATCGATTCTCCATCTGATAAACATTTCACCTCTTCCTTCCTTGGAAGAGGAACGTTTTTGACATCTAATAGAATTTCTGTCTAGCATCATTTTCTTTAGAGTTCTTTCCCCTCGCCGTTGCCGGGTATATGGGTGTTGTGTGATTGTCACGTTTCTCGCTTGTCTGTAACTCGCGTCCTGAAGTGGCTCTCCCCCACTTATGTTCCCCCACTGTGTCCTAGCACGCTTTTCCCCTCTCCCCGTTAACTGATGCATTGGCCGCCTGCCAGCCGATTGGCGAGCGTATGAATAATATTCTCTTCTTTTTTTTCCTCTCGAACGTGGTGAACGGAACAATTCTAAGGACCTCAATCCGCGAAACTCCGCCGCCTTAGCACTCGCATGAAATTGAGTTTTTGTTTTCCCGTTCCCGCGATACACTAGCCATTGCTCCAATGGCTTCCTTTGTTCGACTGGAAATCCTCGAAGTGCACCTGCGAACAGCTTTTTTTGTCATACTCCCCCTTCTGTTTGAGATCTGTCCGCCGTGAAATGTATACTCTTTCCCTCGTTGCACTACATTTCATTTGAACTGCAATGGCTAGTGTATTTTCTTTTCTTCCTTTTTCTGTCTCCGGCCATCCTGCTTCATGGAATTCTGCGGTCCGATTGGAGCGAAAATTGAGCGAGATCTGAAGCTGTTCTTGTTTCGAGTTCAGGCGCGCAACTTCGCCCCCTTTTTAAGTTCTAACTTCTTTCTCTTGAGGAACGAGTGCGCCGTCAATCACGTCGATAAGCTTTTGTTTTACCTCCCCCCCTCTTTGTTCGTTCTTTTCGTCCCCCCCTCACGAGCGGCCCTATCAGGACCCGTGCGGAGCCCCCTCCAAAACAACCCCAACGTAGAAAGGTTTTTTTTTAATTCTCTTTCCTTCCCGGCGAGGGACCCTTAGTTCGATTCGATTGTCGCCCATACCTTTTCTTTGCCGAGTTTGGAAATTTGGCGCGGCATACGACCCTTATTTCGATCCAGCCTTTCGACGCCTTTCCTTTCGACACGTCAGGTCGTGTGGTGCCCGCCCTCCCGGCTTTCTTTTCTTTCAGTTGACACCCCCCGTGCGGCCGTTCCCTTTTTTCAAAACTTCCCGGAACATTTCCTCGTATGGACTCTTCCTCATTCTATAGTGCTTTTGACGTGTTGTTTGTTTTTGATTGACTTTGCTTGGGAGAGCCTTTCTTAAACTGCTCCCAACGCGGCGCGTTTTAGAAAAGTAGACAACGCGCTGATCCCCTGCTGCTCCAAGCCGGACTCGCGCCTGCTTTAGTTGGTTGACGTGTCGTCAAGTGGGTTGTAATCCCCGGGAGATTTTTTCAGGCTAAGCGGTTCTTGGAATTACTTGCTCCCTTAACTTTTTTTTTCCCATTTCCTCAAGGCGAATCGACTGATTGTCTCAGGAACCCGTCTTTTAAATTTCCATCTCTTACGTTGAGACGACGGGTGTTCGATATTCCCAGCCCAGTATTTATTTTTGTGGTGTAGCACGTTATTTTTTCGGAACAAAACCTACTGGGAACCTTCAATCGTGCATTCTGACTTCCTTCGCTTGTTGCCTAATTGCGCCGGCAGAGGTTAGACCCTCCCTATAGGCACCTCCAGCGTTTCCTGTTAGATAATAGTCAGTTGTCGGACGTTGAACCCTTTCATCCTTGGCCGGGTCACGTGGTAGCTTTTCCTTTTTGCTTTTTGTTCCCTGGAAGAGTTTCCAGTCGTGTTCCCGATGATGTTTATATCCCAACCTGCGTTGGTGCCTCAGTCTATATTGGAAGATGCTCAGTTTGTGGTTGATTGATGAGGTTGCAACCGGATATGAGTCATCGTACATCATTGCTGCCCCTTTGCTCTTCAGACCATTTAAAATTGAACCACCCTGCGCTTAGAAAGTGATCATCCGGAGCCGCCCAGGTACGAACGTGTTCATGTCCTTTCAAAATCCTTCCTTCTATATAACCCCGTCGTCTTGGGAATTGCTCGTCTCGTTGACTCCCCCTCTTAGAGAAATTCCTTTCCACACTCAGTTCGCGGTTTCAGTCATGGGACCCTCCCCGCTTCCCCCCCGGAGGTTTCCTTTCTCCATCTTTCGAACCACGCGATTGTAATCCCCCTCTCACAGAATCACCTTCTTTTCTCAGCTAGATAGGCCCCCATTTACGACGACGAAGTGCCCAACCTTTTTCCCCTTCGATTCTTTTGCCATGTGCATAACAAAAGATTTCAAGGCTCCCCCGAACTATCATCTTCAGTCATGGATTGGGTCCCCCCCTCCATAGGCCTTATCCTGTCTTTTCCCCCCCTTCTTCACAAACACGCGGTTTGAGCTTTGTTGGGAGCCGTATGAGCCGTTCCCTTTTCTTCCCCGCTCCCGGCTTTGCAGTTTTTTCAAAAACAAAATTGAGCTCCCCCTGACCCCCGCCAGGACACCGAAACCTGCAATATAGCCACAGAAGTAGTTGAAAGAGGTGACCCGACCAGGTGTCCCGGTAGTTAAACTTCTAAGCGCAGATTGACTGAGCTTCAAAACCGCTGTTTTCGCGCCCTCCTTTCGTAGGTCTGCGGCAATTATGTCATTCTCTCATCAACCGACACAAACTTTTAACCCTCTCCCTGTTAGGACACATAGACCTGTAGAAATTCCACTCCGCTCTTCTTTTAGTTGCTTTAGCCTTCTCAGTGCCTTTTCTTTTGTGGTGCTGTGGATCGTTCGTTTCCCTTCCCTTACCCCGAGGGATTTCCTTTTAAGTCCGTTGCTTTTCCCCCTCGGTTTTGAACCCCCATTTTTTATCGCTTATTCACCCATTCCTCCCCGATTCCTGGCCGGTCTTGAACTGAAGAGCCTCGAGAGTATTAATAATTTTTCCGCCTTGAACCTTCTCACTTTCTACCCGAGAAGATTTCCTATCCCGAATCCCCGCTAGAATACGCCCTTTCTGACTGCATTGAAATGCGGAGGATTCAACCTGCCTCGTCCCGTTTGACTTCAAATGGCTTGACTTTTAGCTTTTGGAACTACTTTTCGCCGAACGAGGACCATTCTCTCCTCCGTTTGGTTTCGAGAGATCTGTCCGCGTAACGTTCTCAAAAATCGCAATAACAATCCATTTTTGCCTAATGGGATTGGATGCTCTTCGCGTTCTTTATTACGTTCCAGGATCTCCGATCACAGAGACATTTTTCCTGCTGGAGGTACCCCATCCCCTCGTTTTTTACCCCTCGTTTAGAGATCTGCGATGTTGAATTATTTTCCTGAGTCCCAATTCTTCAGACGTCATCTTCACCTCCCTGTTTTGCAAGGAAATCGAGTATCCCTCTTTTCGTGGAATCAGCGTCGATAGTTGTTTGTTTCCTCCACCTTTTTTAGGCCCTTCCACCGCTGTCGGCCGTACCCTCAGCACCCCCCAACCCCCCCCGCAATCCACGGCCAGAAAGCGCAGTCCGGTCTGCTTCGAGGAAAATGGACTTTTTATACAGGTTCTCCCCTTATTTCCCAAGGTGTTTATTTCCCAATGTTCGCCGATGGCGACGGGCGATATGAGGGTAAGGATTACCCTATGACTCCGTATTTTCCCTAGGAGCCTGGTGGCCGCGTGCCCCGAGATTTTGTTCCTTCCGTTTTGTTTTAGGTTCTGCCATCACAAACCTTAACATTTCGTCTACCCTTATGTACTCTTTTTTTCCTTCTATTCTGAGTTTTGTGCGTTCGGTGCGAGTTTGGAGTTGGACTTCTTCCTTTTTTCAAACTGCCCAACCACCCCTTGTTCTTCCCAAAGAGACACTTGCGCCTCCTTCCCCCCAGATTTTGGTCAAAGAGATCGTTGACATGTTTCCCTTTAAGAAATACGCATTTCTTGTCCCCCCCCCCCTTTTCGCGTTTGAAGAGAAGCGGTTCGGGTCTCTTTAATGCCCTTCGAATCTAGGTTCGCTCATGTTCCCTTCTTAGAGTAACTGCGCCCCATCACGTTGAACGTAATGGCGTCCTTTTGCTTGACACAATCTAAGATTCCTCCTTGTGCGCTGAAACCTGGGGCCCCCCTTGCGCGGACTTCTTCTCTACGATCCCTTTCACCTTTTTAATTTTTCGCCCCCTTCGGCCTAGCGAGCACCTTTTAATGTTTGGTTAGTAGCTCGAGTTGAGTCCGTGACCTGTCACCTTTGAAGAAGGGGCCAGTTCGCTCCTCAACTTTTTTTTTGAAGGTTTGCTCGAGAGTCCTTGAGTTCCCTGGACCCCTTGAATGATTCTATGATTCTGATCCTGTTTGACTAACTTATCCCCTAAGTGGTTTGTTGAGAGAGACCCACGACTGGACAGTAATTAGAAATAATTTTTTGGCCCTACGATTTCTACCCACTTTCCCCCCAACCACTCGAAATTTTGCCCAGCCTCGCAACTGTCGAAGTACTCCTTGACACAGGAATGAACGGGTAACAACCTTCCAATCTTTCCTTACGATTATACCCCACATTATAGTTCGTTTGCGCTCAGCTCCGTTCGACCAGCAATATGAAGGCCCTCCTTTTTCCCCCAAGCAGTAGAGGTAGTTCTGAAGTTCTTATCCAGCCCATCACGCACCGTACCTTCCACCTTTGGGTCTGCCAGTCCGTGCCTTTTGAAACCCAATAATTTTTTAATTATCGCCGCCGCAACGCCGTTCTCACTTAGCGCGCTATGAGATTGACTCGTTTGCCATGGGACGCGCCCTTTAGTGGCCCCCTGCATGTCGTCGATTCGCCCTTTGCATTTTTTTTAAAAGATAGCTACGCGACCGCTTCAAAGAGCCTTTTTTTTTTCCCCCACTCAAGGAGGGATATTCTTCTCAAAACACACATCGTCCCCCTAAGAGGTGTCTTCTTTTCCTCTGGTTTTTTTCAGAAGCTGCTCCTTTTCGTTTTTCTACCCGGGTTGTTGTTTCTCCTTTTTCTCAACCCTTGCGCCTTCAGTCCCCAAGCAGGACCTCACCCCTCCCCGTCCAAAAGCTCAATAGACAGAAGTTCCCCCTCCGTTGAGTTACTGGCATCCACCCCCGCGCCGATGGTTTTCCCCCCCCTGCGGTTTACACAAATCCTTTCAGACTTCCCCTTTAGTCGCACATCCGACTATGGAGAATATGCCCCCCCCCCCTCCCTAATCCGGCGCCTACTTCACTTGCATCCGCCCGGAAGAGGAATTGCGCACAACCGAAATGTATTCGTCCTCCGCCGCCGAGAGTTGGCTCTAATTCTTCCCTTTTGTATTGATGGTGTTGTTGATCGTCGTCACTTTGTCCTTTTTCATTTTTTCGATTTCGCTTCCGACTCTAAGAATAAAACGCGGTGTTGAACTTTATCGAGCTTGATTAATCTCCCCTTCAGGTATCTCCAGATCTGCTGACTCGCCTTGGCGAGCAGTTTCCCCATCTCGCGCTCCGACACCATTCATCGAACTGGGAACGACCTTCCATGCTTCCCAGCCATTTTCGGACTTACGAACAGAAGAAGGTCCTCTCGCTTGGAAATGGCGTAGCTTCCTCCTTCCCCGCGGCCTCCTCCCCCATTGCATGTCCCAATTGTCCAATTGTAGTGCTCCCTTTCTACTCCTTTCTCGGACAGATCTCTATATTCCCCCGTTTGTGGATTTGAGATTCGCGTTATTCGAAGTAGTTCCAAAGTTAGCACATTTCCCCCCCAATTTCCCCACTCAAGTTTAGTGTATATAGCGTTTCTTCCGGCTCTCCGGCCATTCACTTTTTCCGGAAAGGATGCTTTAGATCTTCGGAATTCGTGAGCCGATCTTTCCTGGAGCGTCCTTTTGCCTCTCCGCATTGTTCAGGCGAGCGTCAAGATATTCAGACCCAATCTGCAAGTTCCCCCTGTGAGAATCGCTTTATCTTTTCCCCCCTCTAGTAGATTTTTTGTCCCCTGTTGAGCCCGTTTCTAGTAAAAGTAAAACTCTTGGCTTTTTTTAAGACGCAAACAACCCACCACCCCCCTCTACCACTGCCAGATTCCTTAGATTTCCCCTATGCTGAGGCTCTTTCCAAAAGTTCGTCCCGTTCCCCTCCTTCCCCTTCAATCCCGTTCGGAGCGTGGAATGTAGTAGTCCCTCTATAATGTTGGGAGCTTTCTTCCCCGTCGGACGCCTTAACGTGAAGACGCTTTGCTTGTCGTTTTTCATCGACCAGAGATTTGTTTTGTTGCCCCCTCCTGTCAGAAGTGGGGAACCTTCTTGAACATTTTGAGGAATCCCATCCTTAGGCTCAGATGCAGGATTTAGACTATCTCTAGTTTGCGGGGGGTCTGTAACGAGATAGGCGTGGACGAGGATAGCCAAATGGTTCTTTTGTGACACCTTACGAAAACACGGGCTCCCTTGTAGACCAAGTTCTAGACAAAGGATAAACAACCTTCTCTTCTCTCCATACGCCCCCCTCGCGCCCAGTTAGTCCGTTGTTTGCCTCCTTTTGGATTACCTTCCAGCCTGGGGGTACCACTGGTCGGTTATACTCTTTTTCGTGATTCGTTCTCCGATTTTCCCAGCAAACTGTCGAAGAGACGCCCGTTGCTCATGGTTCCCGTCGTCTCCGTACTGTGTTGGCTTAATTGACGGTGCGCCACAATTCGTTGGCGGAGATAAAGATAATGAGAGTGGTTTTTTCCAGTCCTTTCTGGCATCAGGAAAACCTCAGGATCGGCATTTCAAGCTCCTTCTCCTCCAGAAAAAGTCTTCTCTTACTCTCTTTTTGCAGAAGCGAAGTCACTCCTCCCGAGAATGGTTCTTATACTGTAGCCGCGTATTTGAGCCGTTGAAAATTTCCCGTCCAACACAAACCCCTGAGGTTAAGGCCTCCTGTTCTATTTAACTGTTGCTAGGTTTTCCCCCGTGATTAAGTATCGGCTTTCCTCCTGAATGTAATAGGATTTGAATTGCCCTCCCTCTCTCTTTTCCTCTTCATTGTTGTGTCCTCCGCTTAAACGTCATTCTTACTTCCTCCCCCCCTTCCCAAGGCCCGGCCGCGCTTTCCTCCCCTGTTGCCCAATTGCCCTTGGTTAAAGACGAAGACGGCGCCCAAGTTACCCTTCATGTTCCGGGAAGGGAATAAAAATGACGCCTCCCCCCCACAATTCCTCTGGGTCGAATGCTTTCCTCTTGCCCTTCTAATTATGTTCCCACCTCATATCGGTTTCGTCTTTCCAATGATCTCGTCCCGTGGTTTTCCGCTGCCTTTTTCTGAAACCCAGACCCAATATTTCCCTTTTATCTCCGCCGCAGCACCTGTTTTTTTCACGTAGAGAGTGAATTAAAGTCGCGAGGGACATGAGAAAAGTCCTTCTTTCCCCTCCTCTTACGGCCCCCCGCTCTGAGCATCTCCCCCTCAACCCGCCTTATATTCATGGAGTCTAAGTGCTATTCTTCCTGATCCACAGTCCACACGCTCCTTGTTCGCTTTCCTCTTGGGGCGCGGAGGAGCAGGTTGTTAATTTTTAACGAGTGCTTTGTTTTAGCAGTTTGCAGACACCTACCACCCTTGCTCCACCTGCAAAAGCCTTCCAGTCCTCTTTGACCTGAAACACCCCCCGATACAATACTCGATTCCTACTGCTTTTATGCTTCCCCAAATGTTTCTTTGAATTTCCCCCCTGTCACTCACCGCCAGATTGTCCCCCCCGTCCGACAGAGTAACAGATTTTTCTACGACCTTTTCGCTACTGCAAGCGGCGTAACTCTGGCCTCTGACCCTACTTCCCAATTCTCTCTCTTTCCACCAGTCTACTTTCACCCTCGCCGAAGGGGACTTTCCACATCTCGAAAAAATTGTCCTATCATCGCCTGATGTGGATGAGATCCTCGCCTTCTGGCAATGTAGGATGTTTGGCTTTTGTTGCCCAGTCAAGGGTGAGTCTTGGGAAGTGGCTCGCACCCCCTTCAACCTCTTGTCTTAAACCCCCCGAGTCTCCTCATTCCCACTCTCAACTTCGATTCTCACGATTGGCACCGAGGCGAGAGTATGCTTTCTTCTCGCTCTTTCCATGAAGGGCCCGGCGAGTCTAGCCACGTAATGAGACCCAAGAGAGTTCCTACCTCCTTCCTCCACATGGCGGAGATCCCCGCCCCCCGGACACGAGCGATACACTAGATGCCTTTGTAAAATTGTCGATGCCCGACTTTTGATTCGCAGTGAAACGGACAGCTTTTTTTCCTCCTGTTGTTTTTGACCCTTTATATTTCCGCTCACTATCTAGGAGTTACAAACTCCCTCCTTTTTGCACGGCCTTTCTGTATCGCGTCGTTTCTTTCTCCCCCTCCCTTCCGACTAGGCCCATTTTGAGTTTCCGCGATGGACGCCATTCGGTCTGCCGTTGAATTGTCGACGTTCGATGACTGTTCAGAGTCCCCTTCTTTATCACGTCCTAGAAAATAGGAGTCCCTTTTCTCCTGAAATCGAGAGAATCGCGTGAGAGTGACACCTCTTACGCGTGTTGTGTTCCATCTTCTTCCACGTCCCAATAAGAGAGGAACCCCTTACTTTCCCCCCCCACGAGAAAAACGTCAACCCAACCTACTGCCAGAACTTCCGAGATGTATCCTCCAACTCCCCTAGTGATGAGAGGACCCCGGTCAATTCTTCAACGTCTCACCTTCCTTTCTTCCCGGAGCTTTGGTTACCAATGTGTTCTCGATGGCGCTCCTCGCTTTTAAGGGGGATGTCAATTCCATTACCTTTAGACGGCTTCCCAAAACCGTCAGGATGAGTTTTGAATGCCGGCGGAAGGGTTGCCCCCTTCCTTTCTCGTTGGAAACCTTCCCACCTGGAAAATGTTTATATCCTTCGGGAGTTCGATCTGATGCGGTGCTTGTTTTTGCATAGTGACAGCTATTGGATTTGGATTGTTTATCAAGGTTTTCCTTCCCCCAAAAAAGCGCGAAAGTAGACACCCACTTTCCCCCAGAGCCAGACGGCCCAGACCTGCGTGAGTTGTGGAAGCCTTTTTTTCTGGTCTCTCTTTAGGGTTTTTTTGAACACCCCCATGTTGAGATGCGGTTTATTCTGCTTTCACTAGTAATGAGTCCCAATTTGACCCCTCTTATAAGAAGTTGTCAGGTTCACTTCTTTAAATTTTCCGCTTCCCTACTCTCCGTTCTATTGAATTCTATATAGGTAAAATCGACTTTTTTTTTCATCGCAACGTTTGGTCCTACCCTCTTGGACGCTCTTTCCATTTTTTCAAACTGCGCACGAGTCTTGATTTCCCCCCGAGCCGTTTTTCATCTTTCTTAGAAGAGATCGCCCCCAGATTGTGGTTTCTACTCATCAAGCTGCGAGTTGGCGTCCCCGGTCATTTACACCCTTTTTGAGTTTTGAGGTTTTTCTTTTCGCCCTGAAAATGTTTGAGTCGTCCTCAGTCGAGCGGGAAGCATGCTTGTAGGACCCCCCAGTTTTTCTCACTCCTTTTCCTCTCAATCAGTTTTTTTTTTTTACTCATATTTCAAAACGACAATATGACGTCATTAATTTTTCTAAATCCCGTTCCCGGCAATCGAGTATATCAATGCCACACATTCTTAAAAAAGGGGACCATCCTTTTTTCTTCCCCCCCTACAGTACCGGGTACGGTGACCTTTTTCCTTTTCTTTGAACAAAACTTTCTTTCTCTACCCCACCCTGCCCCTCCCTTTTTCTCCCGATTCGTCGAAGCAATAGACTTTGTTTCATTCACCAGCGCGGTTCTCCTCGATATGGCACTTTCCCGTTCCGGTGTTTCGTCAGGCCCCCATGTTGGCTGCACGAACCTCTTTTGAGATATAGCAATCCACTCCATTTTTCGTCTATTTCTATTTTTAAGCGAACTCCGTTCTTCCCCTACGAACCCCCCATGATGCCACTCTCTCTTCGGAATTTGGCTAATTTAAGGAACCAAAGATCTTTTCCGTCCCGAACTGATTTTCTTTCCCCTTCAAGGATTGGGCGCATAAATTGGATTCTGAAGGCTGCCCCCCCTTCGTACCCCAACGAATCGCTATGCCTTCTTACTTCTTTTGTAGCTTAGAAGGTTGTTACTTTTCCCGCGCCTTGCGTTTTTGGGCCTTGAAGAAACCTTGCTGAGTCAACTTCCTTCTTTCGCTCCTGGCAAAGACCCCCCCACGTTCCATATTCGAAATTTTCTCCGTCCGCTTCCCCCCCTAATTCTTGAAGAAAGTTCGCGTTTTTGATTCCCTGCGCGATTGCACCGTCCTCCGGTTCCCACTTTTCGGACGTCTGCCCCTTAGGCTTCTTCCCCCAGTCCGGCTAAGAAATTCTTGAATCCCCCCCCCCAATCGTCCGTCAAAGCAGCCAATTTTTTCCCCCACTTTTTCCCCACGCCGCCCTGGCCCTTGTGCGAACCATTGGTCGAAAATGTAAATGGTCTAATCCTCCCTCCCAGTTTTTGGATGAGATATACGAAGTCTGGCTTTTTATTTTTGTTGTGGTGCGTTTTCGTCGTCACGGTCTGATCTTTTTCCCTTCTTTGTCTTACTGCCAAGAGGTGGCTACCCCCCCTCCTACGCTTATACTCTCCAACGAGATTCCTTCTTTTCGACTGAAGCGATGCGATCCTTTTTCCCATTCTCGTCTAGAGGGAAAAATCATTCGACCCTGTCGGACAATCCCCTCCTCCGTCTCGATCCTTTTTTTTTAATTGTTTTTGACTCCTCCGCTGCGATCCGCATTTTCGTTTTTAGCTCCTAAGGAAGACCACCTAAATCCATCTTCGTGTTAAGGACGGAATGTTAGTGTTCTACCGTGAACCGAGTAATCTCTCTCTTTTCCCTCTGTTTTTTGAGTCTCTCCTGCCACCTTCGAATAGTTCCAAATTCTCCCCCCCATTTAAATTTGCAAGGACTGGCAGTGCCCGGTCGGTTTTCTTCAGGTTTTCTTTTCCGGCCCCCTAGATCGGCCGGCGGATTTCCGCCATTTTAAGTATCCAAATAGTGTCTCCCTCTCTCTTCCCCTCTTACTTAATTTTCGACTGATTGTTAAAGTTTTGAGCATCCCGCTGCCACCTCTTCCAGTTACAGGCCCCCTTGCCCGTCTTGGACTAGAGTGATATTGACTCCCTCGATATCTTTTTGTTAAGGGCACCTGTTGATCACGAGCTTCCCCCCCCCAATCTGAGGCCCGATCAGTAAACGTGAAATTTTTTACCCCCCCGGGGAGCAACCCACGCACCACCACAGCCCTCCCCCATTCCCTGCAAGCGAGTCTCATCCAAAGATATTCTTTCGGGCTTCCCCTTTTCGTTCTCCGGTTCGATTTTCTCAATTCTTTTTTCCAGTGTGATGTGTTATCCGAGGCCTTTCTCTCATTGAAGGGTCTGCCCATGAATACGAATCGCCTTTCATCAGCTAACGGCCGTCTAAAGCGCCCCCGATTTGACTTTTCGGTTGTCACTGTTTTTTCTCTTTTTTTGAAAAATTCAACGTGACCCTTTCTTTCCCCTCCCCCTTTTTCTCCCCTTCCGGATGATCCTTTTTTCCTTTGTGTTCGGTGCCGAGTGATTTCCCTTCGCGCCAGGGTTTGGGTCCCCCGGCTCCACCAACCCCCCTTCTCCTTTCCTGTCACTGAGACACCGGAGCTACGTCTCCCCGCGACAAGTAAAGCGTCTGAAGTTTTTTTCCAAACAAAAACACTGCCTTTGTTGACTCCTTTTTTCCCCATTAGCCTCCCGGTTTGAAAACACCCAATCCTCTTGAATATAATCGTTTCGTGATTCGAGGCTCCTATATTTTTTCTAATTCTCCCCCCTCACTGACCTGTGACTCATGGGGTAACATTCGTTCCTTTCCACTTCTAAGGGAGACTCCCTGCCCTTGTAGAGAATTCCCGCATTCGTTTTTTCATTTCCCACAGTTGGTCCTGCCCCCTTTTTGGTGTTACTGTCCCCAGATCTTCGATTGACGAACCCTCCTCACCTTCGCCATAATTGCCTTCCCTGGCT
>Ga0179593_1485146_pt1 | contig 12824 bp, 22 predicted proteins | sample CZODoug2_1_08_16_FD_185931 | JGI IMG/M metagenome (GOLD analysis project Ga0179593, IMG submission 185931) | Vadose zone soil fungal communities from Angelo Coast Range Reserve, California, USA - CZODoug2_1_08_16fungal (PacBio error correction) | ecosystem: Environmental > Terrestrial > Soil >... | reverse complement strand
GTTCTACGTCGTGGTTCTCTCTTTTTAAACAAGGTAAACCGCTTCAACCAGATGTAGGACCCTGTAAGATGTTTCTGACATGCCCACCCACACCTTACTTTTTAACTTCAACCAGAGTATTAACACCCTGGTTTCGAGGCCAAGAAGGTTCTAACTTCATTACACGAGCCACCGCTCCAGCCCGTCCTCTTTTTCTCTCTGGTTTTCCGGTCGGCGATTATGATTAGTCGGTACACTCTCTTCATCTCCCCCGTTTTGAATTTTACCATTCTTGGAGGATGGACCTCCTTACAAATATTGCCTTTGGCGGTATTCCCCCCCTTTTTTGTTCCTTTTCATTGAAACTGATTCTTTGAGCACCTTCCGAATGCATAGTTTTTTTTTTTGTCGATTGAAAGGAGCGCCTTTTTCCCGCAGCCCCGCAGTGAGTATACCTGGTCATGGTGATAAGTTTTTTTCAATTTCTTGTTTTTCTTTTCAGGCTATGTGAGGGGTTGCTTTTCTCCCCGTTTTTTCTCCAGTGTCCACTTTTTGTTAGTTCTGCCTACTTCCCTTTCCTTGTTTCCACAAGACCTTTTTTTTCCACACACCTGCGTTGCTTTTTGGTGTCACCCCTCGTCGCTTGGCCTTTTCTTGGTTCGTTCCCCCCTTTCTTTCTCATTTGCTCTGACTGAACAGGGTATAGAGAGTTCCTTTTTCTCCCCTTTTCCCCCCCCCGTTTTTCTTTCTTTTTACCCTGCGATCAAGCCTCAACCCAGTTTCCCTGTTCTTTTTGCCAACCCAAAGCCCGTCCTTTTTTCTTTCCGCACAATTTTTTTGTGGAGATGGTAGTTCAAGTTCTTTTTCTTTTTTTTTTACGTCTGACGCTTTGTCACCTCCCCCCTTTAACACTACAACCCCCGCGTTTGCTCATTACAACCCTCCCGTGTTGTCAGCTTGCGGTCCAAGTTTGTCCTTCCTATTTCTCTCCTTTCCGTTTTTTTTTTTGATTTGAGAGAGTCTTTTTGCCCAACCCCCCCCCCCAAAACCCCTGGCTTGTAACACGGTCTTGGTGTCTTCAGGCGTTTCCCGTGTCTTTGCTATTAAGTTTTTCGGTTTTGAGCGTCCTCTTCTTCTGTACCCCCGTTTTTCCGAATTTCCAGTCTCGTCCCCCACCAACCTTTTTTCTTTCAAGAATGGGCGGCCTTTTTCCTCCTCTTCCTTTTTACTCCACGGTGCTGGACCCCCACACGTCTTCTTCCCCTTTGGTACAGGGGCGCTCCCACCCTTCCCTTTTCTTTTCGCCGGACTGAGCCATCTGTTCCTCCATCCTTACCCCCAATCAAAAGAAAACCCTGCGACGTTTTTTTTCCCCCCCCCCACAAGCAATGTTTTGCGGGGTGTTCCTGTTTTTTTTTTTTCCCCCCGACCTGTTTTGTTGACCTTCCTCCTGACCTGGTCCAATCGTCTTCACTTGCTCCCCCCCACCATTTTTTGGCGCCTCGCCCCCCCCTTTTTTTCCTTTGACCCCGCCCCAAAGGAACACGGAGTTTTCGTTGCTGTGCTGTTTTCTTTCCCATTTTTCCCCTTGTGCAGTTTTCCCCCGGGCGACATTCTGTTTTATGTGCTGTCGCTTCCCCTTCAAGCCTTCTGCAGCATTTTCTATGATGCTTTTTTGCGCGGTGCACTGCCCAGTTTATATGACACCCCCCTTGACCCCTGGTTTCATACGACCCCAGATTCCCGCTTTCCAACCTCTTCAGGACCGGCCGTTGCCTGACTTTGTCCGACTTACCCCATTCTTTTTTTGCCCTTCCGTTGTCCACTTTCAGCGGGTTGGATTCGTTCGCAGCATTATTGACATTGTTTCTTCGGCGACTCATTTGCTCTTTTTCCATTTCTTTTTTTTCCCAGGGAACCCGGGTTGTTTTTTTTTTTAAAAGCACCTCCTTCTTCGACTTTCCGTCGTTTTTCCCCGTTCACTTTGTTCCCTCTTTTTCGTTGCAGACTTTCCCTCTGTGTTGGTCGGTTCTTTCAAGCTCGTTCACCTTTGCTTTTTGCTCAGCCCTTTTTGGTTTAAATTTGGTCGTCCTCCCCCGAACGGGTTGTTGCCGCCCCCCTCAATGAAACAGTTGGGGGCCCGGGCATCTTTTTCACCTTTTCTTGTCAAGTGAGTCCTTTATCACTTGCTTGGTTCAGGAATTGATCTCCTTCCCCCCAGGGGCTATTCCCGAAACCTTGTTCTCAATGAGTTCACTGGAGGGGGAGTCGTTTTTTGGGCAAACCCTCACCTTCCCCATCATCCTTCCCCCCCGTTTTGGATACTTGGACCTCAAATAACCTTTTTATCTTTTTCGCGACCATTTACCGGCAACTTTGACCACCCAATATTTCGCCCCCCCCCACCCACCCCAAAGCTTTTGCAAAACCCCCAAAACCCCGTTTCAAAAACCCCAAATAAGGGCACACACCACCCCATTTGCCTTTTTGCGATTGATCCCCACCGTGCTGGCTCCCCACATGAAAAATTTACCTCCAAGCTCCTCTTTTTTTACTTTCTTACGCCTTTTTACAAGGGTTTTATTGTTGAAAAACTTTGGCTTTCCCTTCTCCCCTATTCATTCCTCTTTCAACTCCCCCAACCAGTTTGGCGTGCTCACCCCACCCGTTTCTTGGTCATTTTTCACCATTTATGTACCCTCAGTAAATCCTTTTTTAATGTCTTTTTTTGTGCACCAGACTGCACATTTCTGCGTTTGTTTTAAGTTCCCTTCCTGTTTTTTTTACACTTCGGCAAGGTCCCCACTTCCCTTTATCTGTGTTCAATTCCCTGTTGCCCGAATTCTTCCCCGCGACTTTTTGTTCGTGGGTCCCGGGAGGCCACCAAAAACCACCCCTCCCCTGTGCCCTTACCCCCCCTATTCCCCTTGGTTCTCTTTCATTTCTGTGTCGGGGTTCGTTATACCCAACCCTCCCCAACTTTTTCCCTTTGGAACCCCGCTCCCTTTCTTAATTCGTTCCCTTTCGTTGTCGAGTTCGGCTCAGTTCCTTTTTCGATTTCCCCCCATTTGCATCCCAACCCCCCCAAACCGTTACCCGGTAAATAACCAAAACCACCACCGAAGCCCCCCCCTGCCCCCACCCAGTTTCCAGTCACTTATGACGTTGTTCTTTAAACTTTTCAAAAGCAGTTGAGGTTACGCGCCCCCCCCCCATACCCAAGTTTTTACCTTGCCCCCCCCCCCCAACCAGCACCTGCTGCCAGAATGACAATTCCCTTTTTTCCCATTACCAAACTCCTTTGGTCTCCCCCTGTTCCCCCCCAGTCTGGCCCTGCAACGCTCTTAAACGATTTAATGTGGCCTTTGTTGTGTGCTTTTTTCCCGTTCTCATACTCCGGTTTGCTGCCAGATGTGTCCACCTTCCACAAAGTTTGCTTGCACCACAACCGGGTTTTTTCCCTTTCAAACCAAAACAACCCCTTTTTTTTCCACCTTTGACCACCTAAGTTAATTTTAATATTTGTGGTTTTTAGGGGTTTAATACTGCTTTTCCCCCCCCCCCTCAAACTTTTCTTTCCCTTAGAGAACCCGGATCAGTCCCTCTTGCCTTTTGGATGTCCCACACTTTTGTAGGTTTCCCCCTTCCTTTTCCCTTTCTTCGGTGGTTTTTTGGGTCGAGTTCGAAAGTCTTGGGACGGCATGGTCAGGTTGAAATGTCCTCTTTTTCTTTTTCCCCCCCGTCAAATTTGCTGTTTTTTTTTTTTTAATCCCTGATTTTTGTGATCTTTCGGGCTGCAGGTCCAGTTTGATTTTTTTTCCTTCCTTAAGCATCCCGCGTGGGTTCTACGGAATATGCCCCTACGGATTTTTTCCTCTATTCTCTTTTTTCCCCCAAAAAAGTGTTTGTTGTTTTTTCGAGTTACCCCGGAGCCTCGGCGCCCTTCAGAGACCCTGCCCCATCTATTCCTTTTTCCCTGTCCGACGACTTAATTTTTCCCCCTCTCCGAGGTCCCTTTGATTTTTTTCGGACCCTCCTTTCACTCCCCTTGGCTCCTGCCCCCCCTCGGCCTTCCCCTCCCCCTTTTCTCCCCCCGCCCCTGTTTCCTGACGGCCACCACGTTCCCTCCGTTGTTTCCTGCACATCAACCCCCCCTTCGCCACTTTGCTACCCCGCCTTGTCCTCCGCTGGTTTTTGCTTTTCGACCCAATGGTTCTTCGGGTGTGTGCCCCCCTCCTTTCTTAGTAATCGGTACACCCCACCCCATTGAATGCCAACTAACTATTTTTTCCAATTTTTCCCCCCCTGGGTTGTGTTTTCGTTGGCACCCTTAACTTTGTTTTTTTTTTGGTTTTTTGTGGTTTTGATTCATCTTTCCGTCCCCCCCCCCGACCGAACAGACCTTTCCCCCCCTTTCCCCCAAACCCCCCAGCTCATCCTGTTTAAGAAAAGACCTGTTTTTTTTTCCCCATCTGTTGTTCCCCTTTTCTTTTTTCCTTCTAACCTTTCTTGGCGAGCAAGGTGCTTTTGTTTTTCATTTATCCCTTTTGTCTATGAGGTATTGACCCAAGCTTAGCCAACGATTTTTCCTTTCTTTTTTTTTCTTTCCCAACTTTTATCCCACAATCTGAACGGTTGCTGTTTGGGGGGGTTTTTTTTGTTTCTTTTCCCCCTGAAATTGTGAGATTTACTACCTTTTTCAAGTTTCCCGCGCTTTTCTCTCTGAACCCTCCTATTTACGCAATTCAAGATGAAGCAAACTTTCCTTCCCCCCCCCCCCTTTCCCCCCCCTTCTTTGGCCGAATCCGCCCACCCCCACTATGTTTCAAACCGGTCAAATTCGTGCATTTTTTTCTTTTTCTTTTTTGGTTTTTTGAATAACGTGGGTCCCCAGATTATTTTGCGTCCCTTCCCTGGTCCTTTCACTTTCTTTCCCACAATCACCTAAGAAATTCTTCAGTGGGTATTGAACCCGACTTTTTTTCCCTTCTATGGTCCCCCCCCCCGAGAATCGAGTGTGAACTCCTCTTTGTCGCTCCAAAATATTGGTTTTAATTTCCTTTTTCTGTTCCCAATCAAATGTTTTTCCTCCCCATTTTTTTTAGTGTACACTTTTGTCAAAGTATTGTACCCCGATGTGAACTGTGTCATCTTTAGTTGCTAATCATCAGACCGATATGCTTCCCACCCCGCATTCCCCTAATTTTTTTTTCTGAAATTTTAGGCAGGTGAGCCCTTTTTCACCCTTTTTTCCTTTCCCCGTGGCTATTTGTTTATGGTGTCTTTTTTGAGGTTTTGAAGGGTGGTCCTTTTTATTTTGTCCCTTCGGGCTTGTGTGTTTTAGAAACCTAATTCCCTTTTTTTAACACCTTTGGCTGCCACCTAGGGTCTTTTTTTTCCCCTGTCATGCTGTCCTTATTTTCCAAACCCCCCCTTTTTTCATTGCTGATTTCGTTTTCTTTTTTTTCCCCTTCAACTAAAGCCCTAATTGAGTTTTTGATCCCCATGTTCCATTGACCCCGACGAGGGCATTCCTGTTTGAAACATTTGTATGAAAGCCTTAATACCATTCTGTTTTTACTTTCTCTCGTAAACCCCACTAAGGTAGGCCTTTCCTCCAATCGTTTTTTCCACTGCCAACCCTGTCATCTTTTGTGAGCTTCCAGCTTTTATCGGGATTTCCCCTCGTCCCCTCCGTCAATGACTGACCCTGACTATTTCCGATATTGCCCCTTCCCACCAACAAAACACACCCCTGTAGTGACTTTAGGAGTTTTTGAACACGATTGATCCTCCCTTTTGTTAGAGGCATCTTTTTTTTTTTTCATCACCGAACGCCTTCCCTTTGCAAATTTTCTTCGGAGTTTTCCTTCCGGTCCCCTTGATGTATTTATATCTTTTTCTTCTTTATTTCTCGTTCGAGCCATCCCTTTCGGGCGGAGCGTTCCCCGATTGTCTTCTTCCTCGATCCCACGATTGAAAAGTAGATTTTTCCCCCCCCCCCTTTTGTAATAAAGCGCCTAAACTTATGCCCAGATTTTCCCAAGTCCTCCTTCCCCGCATTACTTCTTAGATGTGAACAGTGAGGCGCCGTTCAGGCACTCCCCTCTCTTTGCTCCCCCATTGAATGCCCTTTTAAACTTCTCCGTGGTCTTTGCGTTTTATCATTTTGAAGCTGCATCGAGACGCCGAGGTTTTTTAAGCCTTGGCACCCTCTTACGAATAACCCTTTTTTCCGGTTTTTTTTTCCCCTTTTGAACTGTGCACCCACCCTCCTCCCCCCCTGTGTGTTGTGGGTCCCCACTCCTGTGGTTTTCTTTTTTCCTTGTTGATGATGTTGCTGACCCATAAGTTTATCAGGGTTGTTGACGCACCGCGTTACAATCCCCTTTTTCTTCCTTTCTTTCCTTGTTTTGCCAGTTTCCCCTCTTTCCACAGAGCTTCGCCAGTGATCCCCCTTGGCTCTTTTCTTTTTTTTTTTTTTAAGTAAACCTGTTACTTTTTCCCCCCTTTGCTCCTGGAGATTCTTCACTCGGGTCGTTTTTGCTGTAAGTCCCCTTCTTTTGCTCTCCCCCCCCCTACCAGACAGCGGAACGCGCGAGTTCCCCCGCCTTTGCTTTTTTCGTTTTGCGACCCCCTGTTATGTCATTCCTTCCTCCTCCCCCCTCCGTTTTTTTGGAGATCGGCCAACCCCAAACCACCCTTTTTTTTTCCCTTTTCTCACACATTTCGTGACCTTCTGTCTAGTGGTTTCTGGTGTGTTCGGCGTCCATCTTTCTTTTAGTTACCACGCAGCCCGACGCCCCCCCCTTTCCCTGATTTGTAAAAGGTTGTTCCTGGCGTTTACAGACGAGCTTGTTTGCCTTTCGGACTTTTTTTTCCATCTTTCAACAGGGCTTTTTCCGACCCTTTCCCTGTCGTCGCGCCGTCCCCCTGTTGCCAGCAGTTTTTTTTGCCAACTCCCCTCCAGACTAGCTTTTTTTTTGAAAAACCCCCCCCCCGCAACTGTTTCGTGTGTTCCCCCCCTTGGGGTTTTTTCCCTCCCTGGATTGCATTTCACTTTGTCACACCCGCGAGTTTGTCCAGATTTCCCCCCCCCCCTCCCCCCGTGCTTTTTATTGAATGCCACATGCTGCCGCACAGTCCCCCCCCTTTTCTCCTTTCACTTCTTTGGCAAAATGGCTGGACTTCATCTGTATTTCCTTTTTTTCTGATTTCGTTTGCGGTATTTTAATGAGATTTCCTTTTCTTCTTTGCTGTTTTCCGATTGATTTGCAACGGCGGACTTCCAATCAACCACATTTAACCCTCTCCCCCTCCTTTTCACATAATCAAGCGACGAATGAAGGGTCCGGGAGCGCTTTGACTTGCGGCTACCACTCCTCCCCCCTCCACTTTCCACTTCCTCGCGAACGGTGGAGGACGTTCCGCGGGGGACTTTTCCCCCCTCGGCGATAGAAGATTTGAAGGTTCACAGTTTTCTCGCAGGTTTTCCTGGGAAATTTTACTCTGTCCTCTCTTGGGCCGCGTTTTGGACATCATTTTTTTGTGGTCCTGGTTCGTTCCCTTGGGTCTTCCAGATGACGTCTTTCTTCTTTTTTTCTACATCTCGTTTTGGTGAATGGTTTGTAGCTTTTCTGAATGGCCGGTTTCCTCTGCCCCCTTTTACATTCTGGTCATATGAACGTCGTTCTTGGGCCCCATAATGGTGGGCCTTTCCTATTTCTGTGCTAGTTTGTCATGACATTACATCCGGCTCCCTTTCCGTGGGGCTGTTTGCTGTTCGGTGACAACCTCACCACTTTGCATTTCCCCCCCCCCCTTTTTTTTCTCTTGGACAACATCCAGTGGTCCCACATACTCGTTACTTGATTCCCACCCCCTCCCCCCCCCCTAACCCCCCCCTCTTTGTACACACCCATCAAAGTTTTGGCAATACACTTGTCCAACCACACCATAAGGCCTTTTTTTTTTTACACACCACCCCCTTTTGTTTCTAGTTTCCCCAGGCGGTAACCATTCCACAATCACATTTAACTTATTCCTTTTTTCCCCCTCCTTGGGGGCTTTGGTCCCAAACTGACCTTATCCCTTTCATTTCCCCTTTTATTTTACCTCGGTGACAACTTAGGCTCCCACAACGGTCGAAGCAGTCGACCCCCTGAACTCCGCTGTGCATAAATTGCCTTTCCCCATAGCATTCTTCTCTTCTTTCGCTTTCACTTCCTGCCGTGGGTGTTTTTTTTGAATCTTTTTTTGAAAAAATCCTTTTTTTCCTCAGTTCACACCCTTCAAATTTATCCGGTTGAGTTTCAATACCCCGGCCCCTGGAAATTGCGGTCCCCCCCAATCCCCCCCCCTTTCAGGTTTATTTTACCAACCTCCCCCAACCCCCCTTCCCTTCCCCCTTCGTTTTTCCACCCTTTATTTTCCGGTAGGAGGTACAATTTAACTCCCATTTGTCGTCCTTTTTCTTCATATTCGTCCAAACTTTCTTTCCTCTCCTCTTGTCCTTATGGATTGCAATTAATTATTTACTTCCCTTACCCCCCCAAAAACCCTTTGGTAAAAACACCACACCTGCCCCCGCCCCCCCTTTTCTTTCGTGTAAATATTTTTCATCCCAGTTGCTTTTAAGCTTCCCCCCAAAGTTTTGCAAACCTTAATGCCCCACCTAACCGGTGGCAGCACTTTCAATCTTTTCCCTCCCCCCCTCTGGCCACGTCCGGTCAAAGCCCCCCACCCTTCTTTTTCCCTGTCCATTTTGATTTTTTTTTTTTTTCCCCTTTTTTTCGGCTAAATTTACTTCCCTTTTGTTTTGCTTTTTTTAAAACCAAAAATCTGTGACCCCCCAAAACAAGTTGCTCCAGTTCCCACCCCATAATTGAAACACTGAACTCCATCCCCCCGTGTTACTATGGTTTCCTAGAATACTAAGCTTTGCCCACCTCACCCGGAGATCCCCTTTTCTTCTGGTCACAACGCGGGCGAAGGGTCCCCGTCCGATGTTTTTTGGGATGTCTGTTCCATGGCGTGGTGTTGTACCTTTCCCCTTAGTTTTTCGTCAGGTATCCAGTAGGGAATTCCTTTCCCGGGGCTTTGTGTCCGCTTCAGTAGTTACGGTTTAGTGGTTTTCCCCTCCCTTTTCTTTCTGACCGGGTAGATTTATTGATTTTCGGGCGTCTTTTGGCGTTTTGAAGGCATTCCCCCCCCCCCTCTTTTTGCTGATCTCCATCGCCTTGACTCGTTGTGGCAGTCATCCTCTTTTCCTCTCCCCCCCCGGTTGTAGATCCTATTTCCCACCCGGCCTCTTGAGGGTCCAGAAGGCCTCCCCCCCCCCAACGCGGATGAATTGATTCGCCCTGCCGACCGCCTTTTTCCCCGACTCTTTATGAAGAAAGTTTTTTGATTGCATCTTGGAACACTCTTTCCGTTAAATTACCCATTTGAACTTTTGCCGGCCCCCTAGTTTCCCCCCTGGGCCAACCCGCGCCTGAAGCCTTCCTCCTTCCCTCTTTCTCCAACCCCCTCCCCAAAAACTCCGCAGACGCGGTTACGCATTTTGAGCCCTTTCGTGTTCTTTTCTTGTGTCTGTCGTGGGTGCGAAGACTTGCTTTTTTTCAATTTCCGTTTGGAATGGGAATGAACTTTGGTTCCTGTTGTTTTGGATTTTGTTGATGGGAACCCCTTTGTGTGTTCCTTGAGACCCTTAGTACCCCGGTGTCAAAAATCTTTTTCGCCCAACCTCTCTTTTTCCCAACCCTTAAATTATTATTCTCGGGGCCCCCAACAAACTTTTTTACCTCATTGTGGTTTGTTACCTTGGAATTACCATTGTTTTTTTTTCTGCTGTTTTTTTTTGTCTTGTACTCGTCAGCCCCCCCCGTCTCCTCCCCCCTGTTTAACGAAAAATGAAACCAACAACCCAACCAAAAGCCTTTTTCACCTCCCTTTTCCGACAATGAAGCGTTGGTTATTTCCCCCCTCTTTTCTTTCCCCATTTCTGGTTTGCTTGATAGTGTTCACACTCCTTTTTTTCATTGGTCTCCCCTCAGTGCTTTTTTGCCTCTTGTTTTTGTATTGTCCCGCTTACCTCCACACCCCCCCCCCGGATTTTTTTTTTTTCTTTCAAACCCCTTTTTAATCGGGTTTACCGGTTTTTTTTTGTCTGTTTTCATTTCAGCCACTTTTTTTTTTTTGAGTCCACCCGCTTTTATTTCAAATGTTGGATTTGCAATCTTTCTCGCTGTCCTTTTATAAAATGCCTACAAGCCCCCACCTCCTGCCCCCTGCCTCTCCCCGGTCTACCCTCCATTTGTCTGACTCCCGACCGCAACAACCCTCTTCCCCCCCCCGTGGATGTTTCCCAAAAAAAACGATTTTTTTTTCACGTTTTTTTCCTCTTTGTTTTTTCTTTTTTTTCCTTCCCGCTCCATTTGTCTTTATTTGTTTTGATTCCATTGCCTGTCTTGTTTCCTTTTTCAGCCTCTTTTTCCTTTTTTTTGTCTGAAAGAAGTTGCCCCCACGACTTTCCCCATTTGTCCAACCCACCGATGGAATTTTCGGCCTTTCCCCCTTTCCCTCAAACCACATTGGCTACCCCGGAGAGTGTATTTGCACCTGATTCAAATTTCCCCCCCTCGTTAATTTTTTTAGCTCACTTTTTTGTTGTGCCAGTGAGTGCACATTATTTCCACTTTTTTACCCGGATTTCTTCAATCATTTCCAAATTCCCGGCTTTCCACTACCAACCCCAAGCTCCTTTGAACATTAGCCATTTTTGAAGGATCCCCTTTTTCTTCTTTTTCCCGTTCCCACTTGTTCCTTTTTCTTTTTTGGGAAAGATGTTTAATTGTGCCTCCCCCTTCCTTCTTTGTTTGGTTAGCAACTACATTGTTTCCACCCTTCGTGGAAAAGTTCGCAGCCTTTTCTTTTCTTTCAGATCCCCCCACTTTGATGATTTTTTCTTTTTTTTTTTTGCCCCCCCCTCAAAAGCAGCACCTTTTCCCTAATCTTGCCCTTGAGCTGTAACAATGATGCAAACCCTCCCCTCCCACTATGTGAAGGTTTTTTCCAAACCTTTTATTTCCCCTTCCCCCTTGTTACATTGTGATGTTTCAACCATGGTTTTCCCCGGGACAATCATCCCCGCCCCACTCTAATTCTCCCCCCCCCTTTTAACGCATTCGCCCGTAACTGATTCTTGTTTATTTTTGTGTCCCCCTTTTTCCCCCGGTTTTTTCCCAACACTGCAGTTCCACGCGTCCCCCCCTTCCTCCGATGGGATGAAACGATGTTTCTTCTTTGCCTGCCCAACCTGCGAGTTTCCCTTCCCCTTTAGATAAATAGTCGCTGCAGAGTTCGCCAATTGGAACTTGCCGTTTTACTTTCACTCCATGATTTTGGAGTAGTTTTCTTTTTCCTTCCCCGGAGGATTTCTTTTTTTTCTTTCCGCCCTTTGCCTGCAGGGTCCTTCGGCGCGGTCCCCGGCGTTTTCCTGGTCGATCCCGTATTTTCTCCCTTTTTTTTGAGCCGGTTTCCCCCTTGGTTTGTTTCGTCCCCCAACGCACCCACACCCTTCCTTTTCCCTCCACCCCGCATACGCCCATTTTTTTTTTTTTCGCATGCGTCTGTCCCTTGTTGGAAATGAGTTGCCCCCGCAGCACATCGTCCCCCCCGTTTCCGCCGTTGACACGACCCCCCCTTCGCCGGGTCCATTTTTTCAGAATTTTTTTTTTTTGCGCCCAGCCCAGGGGGCTTGACCTGCACCCTTTTTTCCTTTCCCTCCTCTATACAAATTCGGGTTGATAACTGGCCCCCCCCTGGTTAACTTTTTGAACCATTTTTCTTGTGTTTTTACCCCCCTTTTTGCGTTCACGGTGGTTGCTGCTCTCTTTGCTCTGATTCATTTCTTCTACGGACATTTTTTTGAAAAGGCGTTCGGCTATCCTCGTCGATTCTTGTCCCCCCCCCCCCTAGGCCTTCTTAAAAGTGTCAAACCCCCCGCCGTTTTGCATCGGCCCCTGCCCAAACCCCTTGATTGGGAGTTTTCTTTTTGCGTTCACTTCTTGATTTCTGACACTTGTTTCCCGCGCCTCCCTTTTAACCTCATCGGAAAGCGGGAAAACCCGCCTTTTTGGCATTCCTCCCGTCCCTGGTTTGTTCATACTCCTTTCATTCAAGACCCCTTGTGTGAGGAGCCCACTACACACAACCCCCACTTTTTTCCTTTTCTGTTTGTTACACCCTTCTTCATGCGCGCGTTTCTTTAGTGGTGAGGTGGGCTTTCTCATGAGCCCTTCCGACGGTTACGCCCCTTTTTTGACCTCCCCCCTTTTGCTTCCCCCATGTTGGAGTTTTCGTCCCCTCCATTTTCCCTCTCTTGGGTACAGGTCGGGGTCACCATCAGCCCCTTCACTGTTTCCTTCTTCACCTGCGCAACCGGTTTCTTTTCCCAGAACAGTTCCCAACCGCCAAAGTACTGGAATGTTGTTAACACCCCCCCCATTGTTTCTCAAAGGTGGAGTCACCGACTCTTGACAGTTTCTGCCGGAACCCCCCACCCCCTTCCGTTGCTGTCCTAAAAACGTTGGGGAGTGTCCCCTCTCCCTTCCCCCCCCCCCAGTGTTATAAGTTAATTATCTTCTCACGGTTGAGGTCTTGCAACGTGTTTGTGTCGTGCGTACGGATTGTGATTTCCCTTCTCTCAGTTTTCCTCACCCCGCATTTGGATTATTGGTTTTGGCTTCTCTCTTGTGTCGATGTCAGTAATGAGTGGTCATATGCTATTTTTGATCGTGCCACGTGTCCCCCCCATTTGTTTTTTTTCATTCTTTTCTTTTCTT
>Ga0179593_1716406_pt1 | contig 12825 bp, 9 predicted proteins | sample CZODoug2_1_08_16_FD_185931 | JGI IMG/M metagenome (GOLD analysis project Ga0179593, IMG submission 185931) | Vadose zone soil fungal communities from Angelo Coast Range Reserve, California, USA - CZODoug2_1_08_16fungal (PacBio error correction) | ecosystem: Environmental > Terrestrial > Soil >... | reverse complement strand
CCTACAAGCCATCCCCCGGAGAGAATTCGACCTTTTTTCAAGTTCCCTCTTTCCCAAAGGGCGACCCTTAGTATGAGGACCCGGAGTCCTCCCCTCCCCTTGTTCATGTGGCTTCTGAGAAACGAAACCCTCGCCGGAGGCATTCTCAACAATTCTCCTTTGGTCTACGCGCTTTTCTCCAGTTTTTTTCTCCCTTCCCATTCTTCAAGACCCTTGGGCCTCTTGGTTTTCCTTTCTCTTTTCAAGACTCCCTGGCGATGACTGTCTTCCACAAGTTCCCCTCGAAACTTCTCGGGCGAACTTGCCAAGGCGTCCGTCCCCCCCCTCTAGTATGACCTTTTTTACGCAGGCCCCCTTTTCATTTTGTTTCGACTTTTCTCGGGCGCGGTTTCTTACACCCCTTCTTCTGGTGTGCCCGCCCCTTCCTCTCCTAGCAGTTTTTCTCGTGATCCAATTTTCTCCCTTCTTCCCCCCGATCCTTTTTGGTGTACCGAGCCATAAGTTTTCAGGCGTTCGCCTTTCGCGTTTTACCTCGATGCGTTTCCTGCTTTGGACAGTTCCCTTCTTTTTTAACTGATTTCGACGACGAGAGACCCTTTCCAAGGAAATTTCAAGGACCTTGGAACGAGAATCCTTTCCTACAAAGTACCCTGTGAGAGAAGACGATTTAAATGTGAAGCAAGGTCTTTTTCTCGATCCTTTGTCTCTTTTTTGCCGCGCCCTTTCCTCGAACAAAAGCGCGTCTCCCCGCCTGCCGTTTATACGAGTACTTTCCTTTCCCAAGCCTCGACGCAGATCCACTTTTTTCCCCATGACCCCCGAGAATTATATGATCTTTCCCTCCCCCCTTTTTTTTGTTGCTTAGATCTGTTTCAGGGGCCGCCTTCCAACGCGTTCATGGATCCCCCCTCCTTAGGCGTATTTTTTTTTCTTGTCGACCAGTAAGAGTAGAACTTCCCACTTTTCGCAGAGTTTCTTTGTGTCGAGGTCCGAGGAGAGGCGTTCCACGAGAGTCCTTCTTATGAACTTCTACTTCTTGAAGAATGGCTTAGGAGCGCTCTAAAGACTTTTTTCCTTGGGATCGTCGCGCCGGCAGGTGAAACCTCTTTCTAGATTCTTTTTTCCTATTCTAGACAGGGGAAATCTCTTTTACCCCTCCAACCCTTTTTTTTTTCCTGGAAAGAGCAGTCCTTAGGGGGCCCAAAGAAAAGGGTTCCCGGGAGACATCATCACCCCGGGTAGAGCTACTTCTCTCGTCGAGAGCCCCTGTTCAGGTAATAAGGTACTGTTTCCCCCAGGATCCAGAAATGATGCGGCGCTCTCCCTTCTGGCTTTCCTTCGTTAGTCGTCTTGGGTGGATAATAGAGCGATCCCCCGGCCAAAAGACGTTTCTTTTTTTCTTACCAAGACCTTTTCTGATGACCGATCTTTTTCATTTCAGATTCCCCGTGAGACTTCCTGAACTCTTGGGGTTCATGTCTCTGTTGAGCAGTTAACCTTCCCCGCGCAATTTTTTTGCAAAGGGCTTCTAGCCTTTCTAACTTTCCTACACACTGCACGCCCCCTTTCCTTTCACCCGCCACATGCATGGTTCTCCCCTTTTCCTGCCTGCTCGGGGGCGTGCCCCCGCGTTTCCTTTCCTCCCAGGAAAATCGGTTTCTTAGAAACAATCCTTTTTTCCCAGCGCACACGTTAGCCCAATGGGTGATGAGCTTTCTCGCTCTTCAAAAAGGGCGAAGCTCTCTTCTTCTTCGGATTTCCCACCAGCGGCCTAGAGCCCTCCCCGAACCTGCTCAATAGAGAGCCTGGTCTTTCCCCAAAGCAGAATCTGCGTAAGACATCTTTCGATTCCCTTATAGTCTTTAGGAAAAGACGGCCCTCGTTGACGTGGAAGGTTTTTTTTTTCCCCATGAAGTAGATTTTAGTGATCAAAAAGAGAGTTACCCCCTCCTGCTCCCCCCTTGAAAGTAGAGTTATAGGATTGTAGGAAGAATTGCTTTCCCCCCTTCTTCGGCGTTAGTTGTTGCGTATGCGATCTGCTTTTTTCCTTGGCGTTGGTCTTTCCCTCCATACTCCTTTGCGGCTACTTGAATCCTGATCAGGTCACTGACGCACCTTCCCCCGGAGAGGTCGATACCTTCCCCCTTAACAGCCAGCCTCTCTCGCGACACTTCTGCGTGACATTTGCGATCTTTTCCACACAGTGGCGATTTCCTTCAGAGCCTCGGAATAGCCTTTTCCCCTTCTTTTCCCTCGCTCGCGAGCCGAGAGACTAAGAGATTTTCCCTTGGAAAGTTCTTGCTCCTTGGAATGTCCTTTCCTCTGAAAATCCCAGCTCCCTAGGGAACTTACCTCTTAGCCTGATGGTCGAGGCTTCTCGTATTCGACGTTTCCTTCTGTCGACCGTCCCTCCCTCCTCAAACGCTTTTCGAGGAAGCTTAGCAGCGCGCATTTTTGGCAGATCCTCGTGACGGAGAGAAAAGAAGGGGAGAGTGTATTGGGTCGTGTGCTCTCTCAGCGGTGACCGAGAGCCGGTGACGGAGGGTGCTCTCCACACCTCAAAAAGTTTGTCCCCCGGGGAATCTTCCAAGATGATTCACGAAACATCTGCATTTTTATGCAAAAAGAAGACTTTTTTGCAGTCTTTTTTTTCCCCTGGCTTGTTCTGCAGGGACGACAGGTTTCGGGTTTGATTCTACAGAGTGCCCTCCATCCCCTTGGGTGAAAAAGACCGGCGGCGGGAGCCGGAGATTCGGTGAGGGCTTCGACCTAGTTCCCCGGCATGGTAATTTTCCTTTTGCGTCCCTTGGATCCGTTTCAGTTTCTTGGTGGGTTGGGTCAGCGAAAAAGAAGAACCCTCCGTTCCCACAACACAATATTAAGAAACGATAGAAAAGATTACTTCCATTCGAAGTCCCCCTCTAGTAGGCGATCTCTTTCTGCAGGGTGCGCGACGGAGTGATTTCTAATGCTCAGACTCCAGGGTTAGTCCGAGAAAGCCTTCATAAGCAGAAGGGAGCACCCCCCCTGCGTGTTGCACTTCCAATAGACTCGATGGGCCCCTTTTGGCGTTTGGAGGGCGAAGGAAAGAAGAATTCCTCTCCGACCTCAGAAAAAGCGGAGTGGAGACGGCTGGCCCCTCTTCTTCTCCCTAAGATAGTACATTTTTTTTTTCTTTCCGACCGTTTCAACGGCAGTACTTTTATCATCGGAACCAAAGCATAAGCCGGACGGCTTCTCTTTAGGGAGAGGAATAGAGCCCTTTCCAACAGAAGACATCATTATTTAAAGGGAACTGATCGAGCTTCCAATTAGTGGCGCAACGTTCTTTCTCGAACTCGGAAAGAGTGTAACGAGAGCTTCTTATTCAGACTTCTCCGGAGTGGATGAGTGATAAGTTTTTTTCTCTTGACCCGGTGAAAGATGACTCCTAGTCTTAGCCAGGAGAGATTACTAGAACCCAAATGGATAAATTTCTCTTCCACAGCGACTCCAAGAGTATGGAATAGAAGTAATCATTATTTCCTTTGACGGCACCAATGTGAAGATGAGACCTCAGCCTCTCCCCTTCTTCTAGTGGTTACCCTTTTATTCTGAAGAACCTCCTCGCAGTAAAACTTTTTTCCGCGCTGACTTCTTACTTGCCCCTTCGTCCCTTCTGAAGATTCTTTTTAGAGAGAGAGTTATGCCCTACCGCACTAGCCCCTTCTCTCTCAGGTAGTCCTTTTTTGCGGGTAATCGGTTCTGTCCCTCGGTGGAAATTTTGGTAGTAGCATCTTCTTCTACTCGTTTGTTGGGAGAGAGATGTTCCCTTCCACCACTCCGGTATTCCGCCGGTTCTGCAGCTTTTTTTTTCGCCAGAGACACGATGATCGGCCTCTTGGCTCTACCTTCTTCTTCGTGCTTGTTTGATGGCCTTTGTATACACGAGCGCTCCAGCACGTGGATGGCCTGTTTCGAGCTTTTATTGTAGGGAAAAGTGCGCTTCCCCCCTCGCGCTATTAGAGGTTTTCTCTTCACCTCGGCCCCCCTGGTGAACATCCCCCTCCGGATCCCGAAATGGCTCGCGTTATGGCAGGCTCTTAGGACGTACTCTTTTCCCCCCCTCGTAAACTCTTTCGCATTTTCCAGTCTGCAGAATTCCAGACTACATTTTTCCTAGGTTATGTCGTTTCCCCCGATCCAGAGATCTCATTCTGTCACCGCGACCTAAGCTCCCCCCCTGATCAAAGCTTTCTTTGAAAAGGTTCCCTCCTAGGCCTTCCCCGCCCTTTCTCGGAAGAAGATGCTCCTCCTTTGCGCAGAATGAATCGGGGACGGCCGCCCCCTTCTCCAGATTCCCTCTCGGGAGGAGTAGACCGCGCCCCCTCCCGGCGGCGTAGGTCCTTTTTTTGCTAGAGACAGGCAAGTTCTTTTTTCTCTCTACGCTCCGATTTGATTGGAGCCTCCTTTCGTGATCCCCCCCGTCGCCCCTCGCTTGGACCGGTTTTTAGGGATGAGGCCTGCCGCTTGCTTACTTCTGACGCCCCCCCCCCAGAGCGATGTCCCAGCCGCGTCTTTTCTCTCCGGCGCATGCAACACAGTGGTCTTTTCTCCCTTCTGGTAACCCTTTCCGCTGGAGTCTTCCCCGATGGAAGCGTTGACTGAAGTCCGCAGATCACACGCTGCGCGACCTTCCCTTTTCTGCAGACGTCTCCTTGTTCTTTACGTCTCCTCCTCCGTGAGATTTGGTTTGGGTTTTTTTTTTTCTTCGCGGTTTCGTCGTGAACGGTTTTTTTTTTTCCATCTCCTTTGCGACGGCACTTTCCTCGAAACCGCGAGGCGCTCCCCCTCCGCCGAAGATCCCTCCCCCTCTTATACGCCGAACGGTGGCTTTTTCCCTCCGAAGCAAGAGTTTTTTTCTCTGGCGAAAAACTCCGGTCCTCCGCAAGAGGGCCTTCTTTTCTTCGCTCCCCGTAGGAGAGTTTTCTCCGAGGACAGTGATCTCTAAATCCTTGGTCACAAAAGTGGTGATTTTTTTTTTCCAGTCGCAGGAGAGCTCTTCCCTCTTTTCTAGAGCAAAAGCCCCTTTCATAAAGGATGTTTCTTCGACCTGGCCAGGAGAAGTACTTCCCCCTCCTTTCTAACTCTCTTAGTTAGAGTTAGATCCTTTTCTTCCTCCGGAAAGTTTTCTCTCTAGAGAAAGAGGAGACGAACCCCTTATCCGACGTCACGCCGGAGTTGAAGGCCGTTCCCTCCGAAATCTCCTCCGCACGTGAAGCTCTCCTCTCTCAGGAGTGGGCTCCAGATATAGCCCTTTTTTTCCCCATGAGCTTCTCCGAAAGGATAGTCTTTCCTCTCGCCTCCCCTCGAAGAGGTGTGGAAACTTTGCTTCCCCCCGGGAACGCCCTTTCTCCTGCTCCTTTTTCCTTTCTGTTTTTGCCCCAGAGAACTTTCCCCTCTCCGACATAGCTTCTTCGTAGGTGTGTAGTCATTAGGCCGTATTTCTGAAAGTAGACGCTCCCCCCTTTAGGAGCCTTTTTCTCTTGAAAGACCATTACCCACGACAAGGCCTATCTTTCTTTCCGCCCTGCGCGAAGACCCCCTCCGGACGTACCTAGAGGCCTTCGGCTTCCGACTCGCCTCTCCTAGAAGGCAAGTTTTTCTTTTGATCCCTCCCGAGATTGGGAGACTTCAAAGCGCGTCTCGTGCATGTTCCTTCCCTTCAACTCTTCTTCAATCTAGAGAAGGATCCCCTTTTTCTTTTTCTCTTTTGTGTTTTTTTTTCTTCTTTTTTTTTTTTTTTTTTTGAAGCTCCTCTATTCGATTATCCGTGGAGAGGACACCCCAACCTTCCCCTTTCTCGATTGGTGCGGTCGGTTCGCTCTTGGTGGTGACGCCCACTGAACCATCCCTTTCTTTCTCCAGGTTTTCTATAGACGATCTGCGATGCCTGGCCCCCCCCCCCCCCCCCCCCCCCCCCCCCCCCCCCCCCCCCCCCCCCCCCCCCCCCCCCCCCCTTCCCGTGGTGCCTGTTAGATGCGGACCTTTTCTCTTTCTGAAAGAGTTCTTTTTTTACACACCGCGCCCTCCTCTCCTTCTTTCTTCGGGCCCTCTTGAAGATGTTTTTTTTCTAAGCGAAGTGTGACCTCGTTTTCGGAGATTCCTCCCCCCTTTCCCTGAAGAACCTTCTTTGTTCAATTTCTCTGTACGACTTACTGCCTCCTTTTTCAGGAAAACACCTTCCTTCCTCTGCAACCTAGAACTTCCTCGTCCTTCACTTTCGCCATCCTCCGTTACAGGATGAAAAGTCTTCATCAACAATGGACCACGCTTTTTTTCCTTTCTGAACTTCTCCGCGATGATCCCCGGCGACGGAAGTCTCTGGTTTGCCCAGCCCGTTCCGCCTCTTCTTTATTAATCCCGGTTTCCTCCTTTATTTCCGTACCTTTTCTTGAGGTTAAAGAGCTATCTTCTATCGTGTCCAGGCGTTCTTTCCCCGGTTTCAACTCGATGCCTCCCACCCTTTCTCTAAGCTCGTGAGGATCTAAGCGCTCCTTATCGGACCGGAAATGCGTCTCCTTTCCTGTGTTACTGTCCCTTCCTTACAAGAAGCCCCTTCCCTCCAGTATTTTTTCTCTCTTTTTTAGAAAGAGTAGAAGCGAGTCCTTCTATCCAGGAACTGATGTACGACAGCCGCCTTCCCCCCCCTTTTACAAACCCCTTTAGACAGCAAGGACGTTTCTTACGCGTCCCCCTGCGACCAAGCACGCCCCCTCAAAGTAATATCTCCAGGCGGTTTTCTTTCCTCCTTATCGTTTCCCCCCTCCCTCTATCTTTCCTCCCCCCCCCTTTTTTTTTTGAGAGCCTTCTTCGAGAAATGAGTATGCGAACCCCGGCACCGTAGGGTCATTGGATTTCCCCGAGGCTCCTCCCCAGAGTAGAAACTCCCTTTTCCTTTAGATAGCTCTTTTGTGAGCTTTCGGACCCCCTACGGGTTTCGTACAAGCGCTTCCCTCAGCCTCCTTTCGAAGATGGAGAAAACCTCGCTCCGTTTCATTTCTTGTAGAGAAGACCACTTCCCCCCTCAGAATTTCTCCTCTCGTATAGAGATTATAGGAGAGATTTAACAAAATTTTATTATCTGGAATCTCTCGGATTGCCCCCCAGACACGGAGAGAAGTTTTTTCCCCCTTTATAACCTTCTCTCACAAGAGGGAGTGAAAAAGAGAGCTGCGAGGCCTTCCTGCCTTCTTTCTAAAAAGGTAGGAGAAACGACCCTTCTGAGGAGATCCTCCTTGCTGGAAACAACCTTTTTTTCGTCTTTCTTCCTTGGACGGATAATTTCTTCCCCGCTCATAAGCCCAAGACGTGGTACATGCTTTTCTTCCCCCCCCGCCTTTTATGGAATGGTCACTTTGAGCTTGGTTAATTTCTTTTTTCTTACGTCGCGCTTTTCTGCAGAGTTCTTTTTCCCCTTCATCATTCTGAAGTACGTCTTGTCCCTTCGCCCGGGAACCGCTCTTTTCTCTTTAGACCCTTATAAACGGGACCTCCTCTTCCACGGATAGGCCCCCCTTTCCAAGAAAAATTGAATTGTCGCCTGCATCCGGTGGAGTGCGCTTCCCCCCTCCTTCCCAACTCGGTAGTGCGCCCTTTCCCCATCCGGGTCCCTCCCCGCACCACGTTAGACCCAGTTCTGGCCAGCCGGAAATTCCTGATAGATCCCGGGAGAGTCCTCCTAAGCTCCCCTGTATAGTTTTTAGGAATACACCCAGAGTAGAAGAGCTCTCCTCTTAACGAAAGACCATTGAAATAGAGAGCCTTCAGACGTGGTCGTTGCCCCAGAGAACTTCCCCTTCGAATCTGAAGTGCCTTCATACTTTCTTCTTCCGCGACAACCGGTCTTGCCGAGGAAGTAAGCCTCAGTGGACTCTTTTTTTTAAATGAAGTCCCTCGACAGGCTGGACGTCTCAAAAGCGGCGCAACTGCATTGACCGAAAAATACCATTGCCTTTTAGAGGAGAGGGGATTTTTCCTGAGGGAAACACCCTCTCGTAGGCGTTTTGTCGTTTCGTAGGCTTTTTCCTCCCTTCGTCCTTGGCTTTCGGGAAAGACATCCTCCTCGCCTTTTTTTGGGACCCACGGACGTTCAGCGATTTTTTTTCATTTTTCCACGCCGACCCTTGACGGCTTCCGAAGAACCCTTTTTCTTCGGAACCTCTATCCCATCACGTCCTCTCCCGTAGTCAATGAGCTTTTTCAAAGAGGGCTTTCTGAGCGCCGGCTTCGCGTGAACTAGCTTCAGCTATAGCCGAGCGCCGTCTTTCTAGAATCTCGAAAAGGAAGCCGCCGTTCGGGAGTCTTCCTTTTCTCCGGAAAGAAGGAAAAAGCTATCTCTCAGGAGCCCCCTAGTCAGCTTGTTTCTTCCCTCTCCGTCCTTCTCGTTGGAAGGCGGAGCTTCTCTCGAACCTTCTCTCCTGCGCGTAGGTCCAGCTGCTGAGCCTCTCCCCCCTCGACCTTCATAGAAAGAATGGGTTCCCTAGGCTTTGGGCTCGAGCACTCGGCTGATCTTTCTTCCTGCGGCTTCCTTCATCAACACACGTTTTTTTTGAAGGTAGGACCTCTTTTAACTCCTTTTTTGCGATGACACTTTTAAGAAATGAGAGTTTTTCTTTCGAAGTTTCTCCCTTTTTGCCCTCCTTTTCTGATAGTTTTCGATCGGCATTTTCACAACCCTCCCCCCCTTTTCCTAGCAGGTTTTTTCTTGTCGCTATTTTGCTGGTAGAGCCAGGTGCTTTTTTTTTTCCTTCCTCCTTTCCCCCCGCGCCACTTTTCCTTCAGTTAAAGGACGCCCCCTTTCCTACCGCCCCTGCAACACGATTCGCACTTCCACCCCTTACTGTCTTCAGCTGTCGATAGTCGGAGCTGCTCTACGGCCTGTCTTCTCTCCGCTTACTCGGATAGGATTTTCGATGAAGATTTCCCGTCAACGAAGACTTTTTTTTTTCGCGACTCCCCCCCGCAAAATTTCCCTCTTGGACCAGGACAAAGCGTGTTCATCGATGCTAACTCTGAAGAAGACCTTTTCTCTGAGGGTTCTTTTTTTCGAGAGAGGTCAACCTAGACTTCCCCGAGAGAATCTTCTATCTCATCAGATCAGCCCCTGCCTTAGGGCAGCCAGGAGGAGGAATCTCTAGGTGAGCCCTCATCAAGATATCCTCTTTCCTCTCCCGAGAAAGGCTATGGAAGTTCGATCTAAAAGGACTCCGTACGATTTCCCCCTGTGAGAGTATTAAGACCCGACAAGAGCCGCTTTCTCTCTTTCGGGCCTGTTACTTCTGGCGAGTTCGACGGTCAGGGCCCCTTCCCCGCTGTTTTCCCTGAGAGAGATTCTCTCTGCTAAGTCGCTCCCCCCTGGCTTTTTCTTCACCCCTTCTGTTTTTCTTGAGCTTTACGCCCCTTCGCGCTTAAGCGTATGATCACCCACAAGCACCTTTTCTACCCGCTTGCTCGGAACCTTTTTCTGAACGAAAGTCCCAGAGGAGGGACCGCTAGACTTTGTGATGCCTGCCAGACGTAGGAGAAAGGTCCCTCTACTTCCATGTGATCTTGCAAAAGGTTCTCGGGAAGTTCTTTTTAAAAGATCCTCGATAGGGGTTACGACTATATTGATAGCTGCCCTGCTGAAGCAGGGGCGATAGAGAGTTTCTTTCCCCTGGAACGACCTAGACATCCCACGGTTAGATGCCCCTCCTCGAGCAGCGTGTCATCGTCCTCCCCAGCGGAATCGACCGCTCCTCCCCTTTCTGGTCGTAGCCTCTTTTCCTATAAGAAGTTGTTGTTGTTGTCTCCCTCACGAAACGTCCTGTATTGCGAGGCCCCCCTTCGCCCTGCTGGCCCCGATGACCCGCTTCCCCTTCCGGAGGCAAACTTGTCTTTGAGGAGACTAACCTTTTCCTCGTGTCTTGGAGCCGAGGTCTGGGAAGGTACCTACTAGACCCATCCTTCTCTTCCTCAGTGCTCTTCCGACTTACCTCTACTGTAGGACCCGTGCCTCGAAAAAACCCCTCTTGACGAGGGGTTATTCGCCTCTCCGCACGTAAACCTTTTCACCCCTTTTTCGTAAGAGTGATTCTCCCGGTCCGAAGCTTGATGGCCGTCCCCCCGTAATGGAGTACTTTCTTTTAAAGAAATGGCCCCGTTTTTCAAGAGTCTCCTGCGACTATTATCCCTTCTGATGCTTTCTGATGTAGGAGCTCGCTTTCCACCTATAGGACTCTTTTCTTCCCCCCAGCCACTCAAGATTTCAAAGCGAGGGACCCACTCAAATTTTTGTAATTAGGATCTCCCGCTCTCGAAGATAGCTCCTCCCTCTCGCCGCGCACCTTTTCGCGCGCTAGGCCTCTAAAGGAGTACATGGTTGAGACCCCGATCATAAGAGGCTTTTCCCCTTCCTCGATTCGCTGCCCAAAGAAACTCTTTTCCTTTCTTTGTAAGAGATCTCCTCACGTCCCTTTCTCTCCAGAGAGAAGATGTCTCCTTATGCGTTCTAGAAAAGAGAGAAGGACTCCCTTCCCGCTTTTCCCCCGAGAGGATAGGACTACGGCATTCCTCGAGGTCTATATCGACCTCCCGATAGACCAACTCCCGACTAGCGATTTCCTTTTTTTCCCTTCGGATTCGTTTTCCTGAGATGAAAAAGATGTGTTCCTCAAGCGCCTGACCAGTTGCCCCGGCTCTTTGAGTAGCGAACCCTTTAGGATGGAAAAGGCGTTTCCATGAGCTTTCTTTTTTTCTAAGATAGATTATCTACCATAAGGATTCTCCTGAAGACTCAGAGGCTTTTCATGGTTCTTTAGATGTTCGTGATGAGACCCGGTGGGTAAAGGGTTCGTCCCTTCAGAAAAGAGACCCAAACCTGGCCTTCCAAAAGGCTCTCCGGTAGAAAAGGCCCCCCCCTTCCCCAAGCCTCCATCCTCTAGAGAATACGTCATTTAAAGAAGGTGGCAGGGGTGTTTCACCGAGAAAAGCCTGAGACTCCCTTTCAAAAGGTAGCCCCTCGTCCTCAGCCCCACGGAAGCGAATGAGGGTCCATTTTCCATAGAGGACGGTTTGTGGATCCTTTTTTTTAATACGTCCAGTAAAGCTTTTCCCCCCGGGTCTAGTGTCGAAGGAAGCCCTGTCCTTGAGTGATAGAGAGCCCCCCTCCTCCCCTTTTCTCCCAGGCTTTTTCCTCTTGTGAAAAAGGAGCAGCATTTTTTCCTTGTCCTCTTTCTGAATAAGTCGTTCGAGTCTCCAGGTTAGCGACGGCATCTACCTGATTCTAAAGAGGATAAGAAGTTCCCCCCTTCTCTTTTTTGAAGGAAAAGCCCCCCTTCCTATCTAAGCACTTTTTTTTGGTCTCTCGTTTCCGATATAGGATTTTCGGTGTCCTCTCTTCTTTTTTCCGGATGATAAGTCCTCCCCTGATGCGAATCGCAGAGGGTGTTGGCCCCTTTTTTTTTTCTCAAGTGCACTCCTTCTCGATCGGATGGAGTTCGACGCTCCCCCCCTGGTTTCCTTATAGAACCCTTCCACTGCGGTCGGCATTACCTAGCTTCCCGTAGCCGGCCCTCCTTTTTCGCCCGCCCTTCCCAAGGCCTTTCACGCCTCCCCGCCTCCAACTAAGACGAATGTTCCCCAGCGTCAAGCTGAAGACCTCGCCTCCCCGACTTTCAAAGGTCCTCTTCCGAAGTGGGGCTCCTTTCTTCCCCCTCTCGTGATAGAAGTTTTCTGTTTCCTTTCCCCAAGTAAACGAGTAATTACGCTTTCCCGGTGTTTAGCGTCCTCGAATTCTGAAGCGCAAAGTTCCCTTAGTGCGAGGTGGTAACCCCCCCCCTTCTGCGAGTATCCCCCCCGGAAAGCTGGTCCCCCTCTGAGAGCTCCTCTTCTTTTGGGAAGAACGAAGGACCCCCCCCCCCCCTTTCTGAGCTTCGACAGGTGGCCTTTTCTCTCTTTTTTTATGCCGCTGTTTTCCCCCGTGGGCCCTGGGGCGCTGGGAGATGCTCTCTTTTCTGCGTCCCTCCTCCTGTGGCAGGAGGGACACATCCCGAGCAGTTTCTTTCCACATGAGATGTTGAGGTTTTCCCTCCCCGAGTTCCTCAGTGGATGGAGACCCGGTCTCCAAAGGGCGAAAGCTTTTTCTTTTCCCGGGCTCTTTTCAAGAATGTTCCCGCTTCCCCAGGACCTTTTTCCAGTCCTTCCCGAAAGTAATAGGGCCCTCCCTTCTTTGCCAAGGGTCCCTTCCCGGATGAAAAGGATGGGTAACGCTCTGGCCAGTCGTGGGGAATTTTCTGTCTAGTCCTGGTATAATGCCCCCTTCCTACGCCGGCCTTTTGTGCCGCCCCGGTCTTTTCTTTTCTTCCTGTCGTGAAGGTGATTCTCCGGAGGTCCGGTGCTAGCGTGGGTCCCGTTACCAAAGGAGCTCGACTTTCCAGTTTTTTCCTTTCCTTTGCTTGTCGAGCGCGATGTCCAGGGCCCCCTCCAGTTTTTTTTTCTCATAAAGAAGTTCCCTCTGCCGATCCTTTTTCTTCCGTCCCCCACTCCCTGGCTAGTGTTGACAGGGGAAGTCTCCTCCCCCGACCTCCCCCAAGGAAGGAGGCCCCTCGCGCGTTTGTCGCCATCGTTTTTTCCGGACTCCCCTAAAAGGACTTTTCCCTCACCGCGCGCTTCCAAAGCGCCAACACTCGCGATCTACCCTTTCCTAGTTCTACGCGTACTTCAACTTCTTCCCCCTGGCCCCCATTCCCTTTTTCGATAACCTCCCTTGTTTCATGGACGCATTTTTTTTCTTCTCTTTTTTTT
>Ga0179593_1298305_pt1 | contig 12825 bp, 23 predicted proteins | sample CZODoug2_1_08_16_FD_185931 | JGI IMG/M metagenome (GOLD analysis project Ga0179593, IMG submission 185931) | Vadose zone soil fungal communities from Angelo Coast Range Reserve, California, USA - CZODoug2_1_08_16fungal (PacBio error correction) | ecosystem: Environmental > Terrestrial > Soil >... | reverse complement strand
TTTTTTTTTGTGTGGATGCAGGTGATGTCCCAGGCCTTCGCGTTGTTGATTTATCTCCTTTGTTTTTCCTTTCCCGACCGTGTGGACAGCTGGACCCTTTCTCTTGACGCCGTTTCGAATCTTTCCCCGGGCCTTCCGCATGTTTTGGTTCTCTTTTCTTGTTTTTTGACGTACAGAAGTTCATTTCTTTTTTTTTTTTTTCTGCCTCTCAGTCACCCCGTCTTTTTTTTTTCCCCTGATAACAGGTTGCCGGGTCACCTGCCCCTTTTGCTCCCGAACGGTGTTTTTTTTTCACCTTCCCCTTGCTGTGCTTCTTTTGAACTCGTTCTTTTTCTTTTTGAACCGTTTGCCCTTTTTAGGCCGTGACCCCCTTTTTTTTCTCCCGTTTTTTTCCGACCGGTTGCCCTTCGACAAACTTTTTTCGTCGCTGTGAATTGATTACCTCTTCCCCCCCCCCCACTATTATGGTTTTTTAAGATCCGTTTTTCCCCCCAGGGTTGGGGGGGGTCGAGGGTTTTTTTTTCCCCCCCCCTCCTCCATCCCGTTGGGTTTTCTCCTCCCCACTGGGAGACCATTTCGCCTTTTTTTCTGTTTGCCCCACTTTTAGACGATTTATGTTCTGTTGGATGTTATTTTTCTTTTTTTTTTCTGTACCACGTTGCCCGTTGCTTATCTCTGCGCGAGTTTCCCCCCCCCCCTTTCCCCCCTTTCTTTTTCTCAGACAGATGACTGTTGAAGGCCGACTTCCCTGCTGGTGTTTTTTTGCGCCACCCATTTTTTTTCACCTTGCCTTTTCCCCCCGGCCCGTTTTGAGCACCCCCCCGCGTTCCCGGGTGCCCTCTTCTCTCTTTTTCCTACTTCATTGTTGGGTGTTTATTGTTTCTCAGATCCCCCTTTTTCTTTGGGTGTGATCAGCCCCCCTCTGGGCCCCCCCGTTTTCCCTCTCTGGGGGGCGCTTTTTTTTTCACACCCCACCCCCCTTTTCTGAGGGTCGAACCTACTCGGATTCCCCCAACCTCCCATTTTTTTTTTTAACAGGCTTTTTTGTGTTTCTCCTTTTTCCTTTTCCCTCCACGGGCCCGTGGTCCAGAACACCACCCTTCTCTTTCCCTCGCCCAGTGTGCCATTTTTTATTTTTTTTTTTCCGTTTGTTGGTTCATGCGGAGTTTTTTGCTCGTTTTTTTTTTTTTCGGTTTTTTTCTTTCCCCAACAACCTTTTTTTTCTTCTTTCCGACCCCTGAAACCTGGCCAAAATTTCTTCTTCTCCCCACACCTACTCTTGGGGGTTTTTCAGTATCCCTCCCCCCCCCTTAAACGCGTGTTTCTTTGGAGTGAAACTTTTTTTGGCACACCCTTTGCTTCCGTTCCACGGCGTTGGCTCCACGTGAAACCCCCTCCTAGGGGCATTGGCTTCCCTGGGGTCTGTTTCCCCCACGTTATTCTTTTCCACCTTTTTCAGGGGGCCGGCACTAGTTCTTCTGTCAAACGGACCCAAGTTCTTTCTTGTCCTGGGCCTTTTTTTACCGGTTCCCCCCTTAACGGCCCCAACGTTTTTGCTTTCCGGACCTCGGCACCATTTTTTTTTTTGACGTTTTTAAGTTTTCTCCCCCCTGGCGCCTAGCGGCTTGAAATCCTCCCCTGTTTTCCCGCGGCACCCTTGTTCTTTTTCGTTGTGCACCCCTCTGGACCAACATTTTTCCGGCGTGCAGCACACCCTCGGCCCCATTTTTGCCTTGCAATGTCACGACTGTCTTTCTTTTCTTGGCCCGTGGGGCCCCTTTTCCACCCCTCCTTCCATCTATAGGACCAGGGGAGGCTTTTCCCCCCCCATTTGAGGCTTCCCCCGTTTTCTTCCCCGTCAAACGTATCGGGTTCCAATGACCCCTCCTCCCCCCTGGCCGGGTCATAATCCCCCCCCCCCACCCCCTTGAACCGTGCAACCGGTTTGAAAGTCACCCCCTCCCTTCTTTTTCTGGCGAGGACGTTACCCCCCCACTTCTATCCCCCCGGGGGTTTGGTGTCCCTCTCCCCCCCAACACGTCTCGACCCACAAACACCCTCGGTTTTCTTTTTGGACAGGCCGCCTTTTTTTTTTTTTTTTGCAATGTTCTTCGCCACCGCTGGACGGCCTTCTGTTGTTCCTGATGCGTCCGTGTTTTAAGCGTTCAATACCACGTTTTCTGGTGTCTTCCGTGTGCTTTTTTTCTGCTTTTGGCAAGAGATCTTCAACCAAACCTTTCCTTCTGTTCCCACGTCAGATACACACCTCTTTCCCTTCCCTTGGTTTTTCCAAACCCACCAATTACAGGTTCCTGGAGTCCTTTTTGCCCCCTTGCTTTTTTCTTGTCCTGGTCAGCCTTCTCCCCAGATATAACTGTTTCTACCTTGCATGTTATTTGTGCCTCCTCTCCCCACCGAAGACTTCGGACTTACCTGGTTTCAGTGCAAAACGGTGTCTGCCTCGGCCCGGAGCTGCTCATTTGGCGGCTTCTTCTTTCGGCCAGCTTCGTTGGCAGCCACCGCCACCCCAAACTTTTTTCACTGCCCTCAACCTGTTTACTGCGGTTTGCCGCCCTCCCGTTCTCTTCTTTTTTTTGTTTTTCGTCCTTGCAACATGTGAAGTTCATGCCTGCTTTCCTCCCTCCCAACGGTGGCGAGGGTAACTCCGTTTTTTTTTCCACCTGCAGCTACCGACATGGCCATTTCTCTTCCCTCCTCCTTTCTCAGTTAGGTCGGAATGTGGACTGCTCGTCCCTCCCGGAAAGTTTGAATTAGGTTTTTTTTTTTTTTTTCTTACGCAGCTTTTCGGGCCGTCACCCGCCCCCTCTTCCTCACAACGGCCACACCTCGTCCCTTTCCCCTGGTTGAGGCGACCTCTGTTTTTTTGGTTTCGGCCACGTTTTTTTTTTTTTTTTTTTCGAATGCAATGCCTTTTTTTTCCGGTTATTTCAAACCCCTTTTTCTCCCTTCGAAACTGAACCTTTCCTTCCTTCCTCCAAACCGGTTCTTGCTCCCGTTATCCGGCCTCCCTCTCCAAACGCCAATTCAAGGCCTAACAGGTCAACCGCGTTCACTCACACGGTGTTTTTGGCACCGTTTACTTGTTTTACCTTCCACTTGCTTTTAACACCCCTATTCTTCTCTCTTTTCTCATAAATAGTTTTTGCTCTTCTGATCGGTTTTGGTTTTTTTTTCCAAGTGCTTACCCCACTTCGATCTCACCTTTTTTGCTTTCTCCGCTTCACTTTCTTATTAGTGTTTGACCTTGCCGTGTAGGAAGGATTTCTGGTCCTCTTCTCCCGTGTTGCTTTCTGGTGGGACAAATGGTCAGTAGTTCGTCAGTCTGATCTTTTCTTGGAACCCCTCCCCCCCCTGGGGCCGGCTTGGATGTTTTTGTTCCCAGTCTTTCGATCCATTTTCTGTTGACCCCCATCCTTTTCTTTTATGTTCCCTAGTTTTTGTGTGTTGGTTTGTTGGGGTTGGTTTCTTGAATTTTGTACGACTCCTCTTCCTGGACCCTCTTCCCTTCTCCACTTTATGGTTTTTTTTGTTTCGAAGCGTCGCCACCCTTTTTCGGAACCCTTCTTCCCCCCTTTATTGGCGTTTATTCTCTTCCTTGTCTCTTGTCGGGAAAGATGAATTGTTTTTTTTTTCCCCACAGTTTTCCCCGTCTGGTTGCCATCGATGAGACTGGCCCGCTTTTTTTGCTGAAGACTTTTTTGCTCCCCCCACCTGTACGAAGCTTTCCCCTTCCTACTCACTTTCAGATGTGTTCCCCTTTTGCCCCGGTTGGTTGGGTGTCGTCGGTTGTGCTTTAACCCTCTCTCAGGTGGAGGAGGGAAGATTCCCGTTTCTCGTTTACTTCTCTTTTTGCTTTTTCTTTGCCGATTGCCGTTTTTTGTCCCCCGTTTTGCCCTGACCCTTCCCCATTCCCCTTTCTGTTTTCAGCGGTTGCAATGACTTTGTTTGTCATGAACATCCCCCCAGTGTTTTCACCTGTTCGTCCCCCTTGCTGATATGGCTCGGCTCCGGGGACCACTTGCCACCCCCCTTTTCTCTTCCCCGTGTGATCCGGCAGTCCCCCAGTGCTCAATCCTTTTCTTCTGGGTTTTTGTGTTTCCCCCCCCCCAATTGGCGTTAGTTGGATGTTTCTGGACGGGCGTTTTGCCCTTTTTTTGCATCTCCCTCCTTTCTTCGCGGATCGTTTTTGGGGCGGACCAAAATCCTCGGCCTTTTTTTCTTTTCCGCTGCCTTTCTCAACTCTTCTTACCAACCAACGACAATCCCAGGGCATTGTGCGTCTATTTTCTCTGAATGGCAGCCTTGGTCCAGCTTTGAACTTATTTTGTTGTTGTTGCAGATTTCCGTATTAGTCACATTTTTTTTGAATGTGATGTTCTTTTTGTTTTTTTTTTTTTAGTATAAGTTTGTTTCCTTCAAGGCGAAGTTTTTTTTTTTCGTGTATTTTTACCCCATCTCCCCTTTTTGTTGGCCAGTTTAGGAAAGGTTTTTTTGATGAGTTTTTTTTCGCAGATCTTTGTACCTGGTAGTTGTCAGTACCCCTCGCGTGGATTCGGTCCCCCTTTAGATGGTTTCCCCTCCATGGTTGGTTTTTTTAGTTGAACCAGAGTGCTACTCTTCTATTGGAAGCGGTGAAGTTCAAAAGTTCCTACCTTTTTTGCAAGTCCGTCTATTGTGTTTTCCCTCCTCTTCATGTATGACCTTTTTGCAAGCAGTTTGTGCTCGTTTTTTTTCTTTTTTTTTTTCGGTGCCTTGGTTTTTTTTTTTTGCTGTGGTCTGACGTTTCTCCCCTCAACAACGTTTGTTTTTCTTTTTTCAGGTCGATTTCCTCTTCGCGTTGGTTTGGCACGGTTGCAACCCCTTCCGGTCCCTGCCTGGTGTACCTTTTTTTTTTTCGTTCCTTTTCCCTCCCTTCCTGTACGTACCGTGCGCGTCTTTTTTCTCGAAACGCCAAATCAGTTGGTATGGGTTTGCCCCGACGAGGTTGCAGGCCCCCGTTTTTGCTTGAAGTTTTTCCCTTTTTTTTTTTGTTGTGTTTTTGGTTCTTTCGTATCCCCTTCCCCTTTTTTTTTCTTGATTCTTCACAATTGTTTCTTGTTTTTTGGCACGTTTTCGGATTTTCCGGACGCTGTTTTTTTTCGAAGGAGGTTCCCATCGTTTCCCCCTTTTTTGCGGGTGCCCGTTTTTTTGTTTTTGTTCTTGAATTCCCCCCCCCTTCGGTGTTGTCTCACTCTTTCTTTTTTCCCGTTTTCGATTGTTCCTCAAGACTTTGGCTAGCCCTTACGAGGCCGACATCCTTTCCCCCCCCCCCGCTTGGGTGAACTGCTCCCTTCACGTCCCTTCGTTTTTTTTGGAGTTTTCGATTCTCTGTTTTTCCCCCAAGTTGCTGTTTTAGTTCCCCAACCTGCCGCTGATTTCCCCTTCAAGGTTTTTTTCGATTTGAGGTTGTGTTGAAGTCTGATTTTTTGTTCCCTGTTCCCCTCCGATTTTGTGGTTTTCTTCTCAAAGAACCACCCGTCTTTCCTGAAAAGTTTGTCCCTTCTTTTTTCTTTCTCCCCCAGACCCGCTTTCTCTTCTATTTTTTTCCTTTTTCTCTTTTTGTGGTCCTTTTTTTTTTGTTTTGAGAGATGCACGGGTCGGTTTTTTTTGCTCCTTCCCCCCTGTTCAAACCGGTTTTTTTTTTTTGATCCTGTTGTTTTTTGGGCGTCGTTTCCCCAACAAACAATGGATTTTTTTCCTCTCTGGGAATTAACTCATCGTTCGAAACCAGTTCAGTGGTTTTTGTCTTTTTTTCTCTCTTTCGCCAGGGCAAAAAGTGTTTTTTCCCAGTCCCACATCATCTTCCTCTACACTCCTTACTGGTTGTTTTTTTGGAACGTTCCTTCAAGGGAGTTTGATACGTTTCTCTTCTTCCGTTGGCCAAATTTTTTGTTTTTGGACCTTTCCCCTCTCCCTGTGGCCACACTTCCTTTCCCTGCGTCCACCCCCCTTACTCTCTTTTTTTGGGTGTGTGTTTCAGACTCCAGCTTCCTCCGGCCCACCAGCGAACCTTGGTGATCCTCCCCTCTCGGCAACACCCGGCCCTTCCCCTTTTTTTTTTTCCCTTTCCCAAATCCCCGATGCATCCTTTCCGTGGTTGAGCCTTTTAAACCCCCCGTCTCTTTTCCTGGTTGCGTTTTCCCTTAAAACATCTTCGGGCAACTACCCCCGATGGCTTGTTTCTGACTCCTTTCGGGGCCCCGACGTTTGCAAAATTTGTTTTTTTTTCCTTCCCCCCCCTCTGCACACCCAGGTTTTGACCCTTTTTCCCGGCCCCCCCTGGCTTTTTTGTCGTATACATCTTGACTTTTTTCTCGGCACTTGGGCGTCCACTATCTTCCCCCCTTTTCCCCCATCGCTCGAGGTTCAATCCCCCCTTCCGCCACCCCCCTCGGGCCCCAATAAAATTTTTGTGTTCATTCTTTTTCACTGACCCTACAGGCTTTTCCGTGGGCCGTTTCCATCACCGCTTTCTCCCCCAAGATTTTTCCCCTTCACACCCACCATTTCCTTGGCCTCCCTCGTGCGGTCCTGAAAAATCTCGCTTTTCCGGCCCCTCCGCCACCAAGTGGGGGGCCTACCCCGGTGCCTTTTTTTTGGTCCCCCTTTCTTCTCCTGTTGACCTACAATCGGCGTCGTTCTTGGTCCCTTTTCACCCCGGAGCTCCCCAGCCGGTCCTTTTTTTTTTTTCATTCCGGCTCAACGCGGCGTAACACCCCCCCACCATCTTTTTTTTTTTTTCTTGCCTCTGACCGTTGGGGGGGGCCCGGGCGCGTGGGTCCCCCTCGGGGATACGGTGTGGAGGGGGGGGGGGGGCTCGGGAGTGGGGGTGCGGGGTGTGCGGCGGGCGGGGGGGGTGGGGGGCGGGGGGGGGGTGGGGTGGGGGGGGGGTGTTTTGGTCGGGGTGGGGGGGGCGGTGTGGGGGGAGGGGGGGGGGGGGGTGTGGGGGGGTTTGTGTGGGGGTGGGTGGGGTGGCGGGGGGGGGGGTGGGGGTTTTTGGGGGGGGGTGTGGGGGGTTGGGGTGGGTGGGGGTGGGGTGTGGTGGGGTTGGGTTTGTGTGGTGGTGGTTGGCCTTCCCCCCCAACCTTGATTTTTTTAAAGTCATGGAACTTCGTGACTTGTACGTCGGTCCTGCCCTCCCCTTTTCGTTGGCGGGCGGCACTTCCCGCTGATCCTCCTAGAAAACGCTTTTCACCACGTCCTTTTGATTTAAAACTCTTTTTTTGGCAAAAAACCAACAAGGGGTTTAGCCGGTTTCTGTATCCTGGCCTTCCGGCTTTTGTCCTCCATTCGGTTAGTTTTTTCTGTTTTTCATTTTTTCCCACCTGATTTTTTTGAGACCTTTTTTGAGTTATTTCCTCTTTTTCCCTGCCCAAGTTTTTTCCAAATTCTTGGACTTTAAATGGGTAAGTCAGGTTCCCCCCACCTTCCTCGGCCAGGGCCTTCTTTTTTCCTTCCCCCTTTTTTTTTTTTTTTGTCTTTTTTTTTTGGAAAGCTTGTTACCTTTTTCCACCAAACACGGACCATTGAGTTCTCCTTTCCTCCCTCTTTCCCCTCCCCAGGTGGGTGAGTTCCACCCGTTTCCCGTGAAGTTAAGCCGGGGTTTTTTTTTTCTCCCCTTTCTTTGGTAGCTTTCAGTCCACTTTCTTTTACCGGGACAGACACTTGTGCCTGTAACTCTTTCTTTTTTTTTCCATCCTTTCTACTGGGGCTCCGGATCTAGCCCCCCTCTCTTTTTTTCTGGCTGGCCGAGGGTTTTTTTTTTTCGCGTTCCCTTTTCGCTGTCCCCGTTTTTCAACGAATTTCGGAACCGGCACCCCGCTCCCCCTTTTCCCGGTTGCGAACAGTCCCGTTTCCCTCTCGTCAGCTTCGGACAATGGGTAGATTGGAAAACTAGCAGGTGCGAACCCCTGTCCTTTCCAGCTCTTTTTTTTCCCCCCTTTTCTTCCTCTTTTCCTGCCATCCCGGGCGACGCTCAACTGGCCCCCTTTTTTTTTTCCCCCTCCCGTGATCCCGCTACAGGATTTGATCCTTCCCAAAACGGTTTTCTCATTTTGACTCTTTGTGAAGGTGCCAACGCAGCTGGCTTTCACCCTTCTCTCCTCTCCCCTTTTTTTTTTTTTTTTTTTTCGGATCTTTTTTTTTTCTCCCTCCCGTGCCTAAAAACAGTTCCTGGAGTTCACCCCCCTTGTCGCGGTCCCCTTTTACCGGATTCGTTATTTTTGGTCTTTGGAAGAGTCCGGTCCTTCTCTTTGTCTCTAGAAGACCTGGGTTTTTCCCTTGCCGTTATTTTACCCGTTTCTCTTTGGAGACGTTTGTACCCCAATCCTCCCGTGCCGAAATGCTTTTTTCGATTGCTTCCCCTTTTTACCCCTGTGGGCTGTTAGTACCTTCTGATTTTCCGTTGCTTTTCGTCTAGTTTTCCCCCATAGGTGTGAGTGAAACCTTTCCCCGCAGGCTCTCGATCGGCAAAGGTTTACTTTTTGAAGTCGATTCGTTTCCGGCCCAGGTCCTTTCACATCCTACATTCGTCTTTTATAGAGTTTTTCTCTGGGCACTGGGTTACTATATGATTTTTTTCTCGTTACCCAGTTGTGTTTTTTGTCTTTCTTTTCCCCTCTTTGGAGAGGGAGGAAGTTTAACTTCAATGTTGCCAGGGAGCCCCTGTTCCCACTCTTATGGCTTGCCTCTTCTTTTTTGATTTGCCCTTTTCATTTTCGTTGGTGGCGGTTTTTTCTTTTCCACTAGCTCGGGGACTGGAGGATTTTGGCGTTCCCCTTTGGAAGTGGACTCCGAATGCAGGATGCCGTTTTTTTCCCGTGGGGATGCCCTTAAGTCAGTTTTTTCATCCCCTTTTCTTTGGTAGTTCACTTTCTGCAACTGCTTTGGTTCATGGACCACTCCCCCCCCTTTTGCCAAGAAAAAGTTCGTCCAACCGTGGTTTTCGAGTCTGTCTTGTTCCCGAGTCTTTTTCCGAAGGACCGAACCCGCTGGGTTTTTTTTTTTTTTTTTTTCCTGTCCAGCAATTTTTCCCGGGGGGAATGGTTGGGTCTTGTTTGCACACCCCCCCGTAGAGGTTGATTGCATTGGCAGGGTTAGGATTTTCGCTTGTTCCCGTGTTGCCCATTTGATTCTGTTCTCTTTTTTATTTTTTTTCCTTCCTGCTGCCACGCTTTCCTTTTTTTCACGGTTGCCCCGCTGCCTTCTCGCCAATCGTCCCCAAAAAGTTCCTGTCCCCCATTCGTTTTTTCCCTTCTTCAGGTTTGCGGTTTTTTGGCTGTTCCCGTTTCCCTATTTAAGGTTTTTTGTTTTTTTTCCAGCAGTTCGATTTAACAACCGGCCGGTTGGGGGTTTCTTTTTTTTCCCGGTCCGCTTCCCTCCCTCGCTGTATTTCCCCCGACCCCCCCTGTTGCCATTTTGGAAGGTGGTTTGGTGCTTTTTCTGTTCCGCTTTTGGTTTTTTTTGTTTGCAGTTTTTCGTCTGATTTTTTTTTTTGGTCCTCTTTTTTTTTTTTCCCTGCCAAATGGTGTTCTTCGCACTTTTAGTTTGCTGACTTCCGTCAGTGTAGGTTTACGAGCCGAAAGTTTTTTTTTGGCGGTCGTTTTTCCTCTAAATTTTTGCTGGTTTTGCCGCGGTTGTTTGTGCCTTTTTGAGGACCGGCAGGTGACTTTTTTCCCCTGTTTGAATTGAGATTGGTTTTTTTTTCGTTGCCTCGACCTTGTTTTCCCGTTTTGCCAACCAGTTTATTTTTGTCGAACGCCGTCTCCGCAGTTTTTCACCGTCTCCGCAGCCTTGCAGGTTTGTAAGGATTTGTTTGTTTTTTTTTTGTGAAGTTATTTACATCCCCTTTTCCCCCTTCGTGGCGCTTTTTCTTTTATTTTCAAGTTTTTTTCCGTTTCTCCTCGTTTTCGTTTGACCGGAGGTCTGGTTTTGCCGCCGCCCTTGTTTTTTTTTCTTTTTTTTGTTGTCCGAGAACCCCCCCCATACAGTTGTGATGATTTTTCCAGTGGTTCAAGTTCCCCCTTTCCTTGCCCGGGGAGTTGGTGACTTTAAGTTCTTTTTTTGTTCCTCGTCCCAATTTGAAAATTCTTTTGACCTTTTTTTTTTGTTTTATGCATTCTTAACCCCCCTTCTTAGGTTGTAGAAGCTTTTTCCACTTTTCCCGGGTGACGGTCTTTTCCTTTCCTATTTCCCGGGTTCGGCCCTTTCCCCTTTCCCCCTGACCTGGTTCTCCTGTTGACCAGCCCCGTCTCTCGGTCTTTGTCGTTTTCCGAATGATTTGTTTCTTTCAAGTTGCACAGTTGGCCTGATCTGCCTGGCTGATTTCAACACCCCCTGCCCCCTTTCCTTGCTATCTTTTCCTGAGGTTGAAGTCGTCGTGGTTCTTCTCGTGTTGTAGTTTTTTTCCCCTGGCGATTTCCTACTTTTCCCCCTCGTGGGATAGCACAAACATTTTCCCCAGGTTTGCCCTTCCTCTTTCTTCCCTCTCCGGTTGTTGTTGTTGATTTTTGACTGCAACGGTTGTTCTTTTTTTACCCCCCTCTCTTCAACGGGCGTTTGAAGATCTTGGGACTCACCACCACCCTCTGCGGTTGCCCTAACTTTCTGCGTACCCCTTTTTTCCTCTCCCGTTCCCCCCCCCAGTGAAGTGGTTTTTTTTTTTTTCTTCCCAGCTGCTTCTTTTTTTTCTGCACGGGCCCTTTTTTTTTTCCCCTCCACCCCCTTCATCTGCCTTTCGACAGAAACGTTCTTGCGCTTGCCCCTTTGCAGCGAATTCTTTCTGTGTCGCCATAACTTTTTTTTTTGCGCGCACCACTCTGCGGGATTCGTTTTTTTTTTGGGGTTTTCACCTTTTTTTTCCTTGCCAAACTTGATTCCTTTTCGCCCACCCCCAGTGGTCTGGGAGATCATTTTTACTTTGATCCCCCCCAGCTGGTGGCAACGTGGGTCTTTTTCTGGTGGCAACCTCGTCTGTTTCCTTGCATTTTTCCTCATTTGGACCCCCTTCTGACTTTCTTTCCTCATTGTTGATCGGCAGGCACAAAAACCCCCCCTACGGCGTTTGCCCTGGTTTTTTTTTTTTCCAGGCAACCTCCCCGACAATCTTGTTTGTTTTGTTCCTTTGATTCTTTCCCTACGTTGCCCAGTGCGCCCCCGGCACAACCCCCTTTCCCCCCCCCGGCCCCAAAAAACAGTTGTCAGGTCTTTTTTGTTTTGTTTGCCCCACCCTTTTTTTAGACGGTCGTCTACCTCGGTTGGTGCCAGGGGTCGCAAACTTCGGTTGGTTGTGGTTGCCCCCAACACTATCTCCGGCCCCCCCAACTTTAGGAGTTCCCTTCCCCAAGGACGCCACCTTTTTGACCCACTCATCCATGGCTGTTGTCCAATTCGTATCCTCCTTTCCTTCTTTGCCGTTTTCCCCCTTGCATTTGGGCCTTCCCTCGCGGTTTTTGCTGCCACCCCCAACCCTTGAGTTTCGTCCCCAGGGTGGCACCGGCCTCATATCGGGTGCGCCCCCACAGGCTTTCTTGTTCATCCTCCTCCCCAAGGCGACCCAGTTCCCCCCCCCGGTCGCCTGGGAAATACTCTTTTTTCCTTTTCTTCTGCGGGGTTTGGTTTTTTTTTTTTGACCCAGTCCTTCCTTGGCCTGGGGGTTTTTCACTTCCCCCGGCGCGCCCACAAAACCAACTCCCCTTCGGGACGGCCAGCGGGTCTGCCATTCCCCCCCTTTCCCTCGCGCCCCCAATGCCTGGGGAGTTTGGTTGGGGTCTCCCCTCATTTCGATTTTAGTCCCGGCACTTCCTTTTTCTTGGCTTTGGCCTCCCCCTTGCCCCAACGCGTATCAGGAGCTCCAACCGTCCCTCTTCTTAACCCCTTTTTTTGTGGGCCCCTCGCCTCACCTCCTTTTTTTTTCCCCCCCCACCCCCCCCAACCACCCCAGGGCCCTTTCCCTGGTGTTTTAGTGTCCCCCTTTTTCTCCTTTGCCTGTTCGCCGTTTCGGGTAGTTTTCATTTGTCTATATCCCGCTCGTGCCGGTGCGTTTGGCTTCTTCATCCTTCCTACTCTTCCCGCTTTCCTTTTTTTTTTGTTGACTTCCCGTGTTTTACGGTGACACTTTTTTTTTGCATCTTTCTTTGCTTCCCTGCTCCCCTGGGCGGTCGGCCTCTTCTGTTGCACCCCCAGCCGTTAACCAGTCCAACTAAACAACTGGTCCCTCCCTTCTGACACTTGAGTTTCGTGGCCGCCCTCTCCGTGCGCCCCGGGCTTTTTTCTTTCCCGCCTGGTTGTCCTCTCCCCTCGAGGGTTGACAACCCAGCGGTCCACCCTGTCCCCCAACAGGAAGCCCACCGGCCCCCTCTAACCCAGCTCATCCCCACGGCTAGCGTCGTAGGTTTTTTTTTTTTTTTTTTGACCTTCCCTCTTTCCCCTTTGTCTGTTTTTGAGCCTGGCGGGTCGTGTCCTCGTTCCTTCCTCTTAGGGTTTACGTTTTACACGCCCACCCCCTTTCGACCAACTTCCTTCACGCACAGGTCACTTTTGCTTTCCCCTCCTTTTTTCCCGGTGTGAAGGCAGTTTCTTAGTTTTCCTATTTTTAGGTGGTCCCCCCAAACCATTTTCCTTGGTGAATTTCCCCCCTATTTCTCGATGAACACGGTCTCCGATGACGGCTGCCTTCTCAACTCAGCTTTCTGTTTTTAAAATCTTTGGATACGCACACGGTGATTTAGAGAAGGCTTGGGCTTCCACTTTCGGCGACCCCACCTT
>Ga0179593_1604259_pt1 | contig 12826 bp, 16 predicted proteins | sample CZODoug2_1_08_16_FD_185931 | JGI IMG/M metagenome (GOLD analysis project Ga0179593, IMG submission 185931) | Vadose zone soil fungal communities from Angelo Coast Range Reserve, California, USA - CZODoug2_1_08_16fungal (PacBio error correction) | ecosystem: Environmental > Terrestrial > Soil >... | reverse complement strand
AAGGAGAGCACTCCTTTTATCTGATTCCTCCAACCCCTTGTCTCTCGAGCATCCCTTTTCATAAAATTTTCCCCGCCCTCTTTTTAGGATCCCTTTTCTTTCAAATCGATTTTTCCTTTCCTTCTCTTTGACGACTTGATGTGTCCCTTGAGCTGCAGCATTGATATCTTTTCCCTCCTCCAAAATTAACTGACCGCCACGGATGAGCTTCCCTTTTCAGCTCTTTCTTTTACTGAGATTATTATTCCCCCTAGTCCACAACTCCTTCGACTACGAATTTTTCTCCCAGAGTACGCCTTTAGCCCTCCCCCCTTTCCTTCCCCCCCATTTTTCGACGACCCTCAAGACTCAGAATCCGGAGGATAGTTCCCGATTCATTCCATTTTGAATCTCCCCCGAGATTCCCTTTTTCCCCCACTTAAGTCCTCCCCCCTTTTCATTCACACAGTACTCATCCCGAGTTGAGAGGAAGGGCGCCAGGTTTACCTTATTCCTCTACTGCTAGGCTCTCTTCCCTGAATCGCCTTCCCTTTCCAAGCCCTATTGATATCGCAAGCCCTGAAAGGGAGAGAAAACCTCATTGACCCCCAAACTCTCTTTTGAGAAGAATTCACTAATGGAGGCCTCTCCTGATGTTTTCAGGACCTGTGTGACTTTCTGCAGTGAGGACTGAAGGGAATAAACGGTGCATGCCCTCTTCTATTCATTACTTCTTTGTCCAGACGCTTCTTATTTATTTTTTTCCTTTTAGAAGGTCCAGGTCCCCATTCCTCCTGCGTGCTCGTTTGTTACCGTTCTCCCTCGAGAGATGAGGATCGCCATCCGATCTCTTAGTAAATTAACCGAGAATAGTCTCTTCCCGGTAGTATACTCTTTTTCCTCCCTCCACTCTTTCCTTTTTTAACATAAAAGTCCTTCTCCGTGCTCCACTAAAGTGAAAGGAAAGTGTAGGGTTCATACCCCCTCCTTTTAATGTCCGGTACCAAACTTTTCCTGTGTGCAGATCAGAAAGACCCCCCCTTTTTCCCCCTTCTCTAGATTCTTTTTTCCTTTCGTGGGTTCTTGTGATAATAGAGAAGTTGACGCTCCTCCCGTGTTTCCCTCTCGAAGATCCGACGACATTCCCTAAAACTTTTTCTTCATGAGAGTATTCCTTTTTCCATGAAAGATCTCGATCCCAATATCATCTTTTCTCAGAAACTTCATTTGGCCGACACATCTTTTTCTCTTTCCTTTTCTATATATCCCCTCTCCTTTGTTGAGAGCCATCAAAGTCCCACATTCTGCGGAATAGTGGAGTCCTGTCCCTGTTTATGCTGATTGCGGTATCTTTAGACGTCCCCGAATACCTTTAAGTCTTGATTACTTCCAAATCTTGTTTTCCGTTTAAAGACACTTTCCTGAGAGTTCCCCTCTTTTAGTATGCCCTTGATCTTACTTTTCTAGCTTTTCACCACAGCTCACTCAACTAAGATGGAGGTCCTTAAGCAAGGAGGCTATCCACTCCCTTATTAACCCCCTTTTTCTTTTGCCCACAAATTCCTTTTCCCCCCCTGCCGTTGATTCGGATGACTACCCCAGTGGCTGGTCTTGAGCGAGTCCCTTCATTTCCGCGCGTTTATCGAGCAAGGGCGAGGAGATTTTATCCTATTTTCCTACCAAGAACCTCCTTTTTATTAGCGGTGTTTCCCCTTTTCTTTGCAGCTTGCTTCCTTTTCGCATCCCCTCTCCTTGATCCCAGGAACAAACGCGTCCTCCTCTATAAGGGAATCCCCTTTTAAGGCAGCCTTGCCACCCTCAGGCCGAGCTTTTGAAACTCTTTCTTCTCTGCTTCTTGTAACTTTTTCGTCACTTTCCGCAAGCACTTTCCCTTTTTTAAAAGGGCAATGAACGTTCTAACCCTACGGAGGCTCCTGCCTTTCTTTTTTTGCAAGTCCTTTCCTCCTTTTAAATTATGTTTTGTGCTAGAAAAGGGCTTGTTGTCGATGAGCTATACGTGTCTGAAGCCCCTCCTCTGAAGATCTTATTTCCCATCGCCCCCAACCCATTCCTGGACTGGTGGAAGTACGTCCATCCCCTCGCTTTACACTAGACCCCTCTGATGATTTTTCTCTTTTTTTTGAATTTTTTTCATCACTCCCGCTTTTGGATTTCAGGTGAGTCAAAGGTTTATGGAAGTGTTTTTTTCTAGACCCCTCTTCTTATCGTCATGACGTTAGGAGTATACAGTAGTCGCCCTAAAAGTAGATTCTGTCGGGTCGTGTTTTCCCCTATACCTCCTTCAGGCTGCCTGTTCCCTGTTCTCCCCTGATATCAGAGGAGCATCCTTGAAAGGAATATTGCCATGTGTCGTCGTTTATTAAGTCCCTTCTTTTCTAAGTCTTTCGCATCTCCATCGATTTTCCTAAGTCGTAGATTCCCTCGCAGTCTAAGAGAGTTTTCCCTTTGCCCTGTAACGGATCCCCCTTTTGAAATCTCCCTTCCGTTCTATAATGTCCTAATCCGTTGTGTTTGTCTTACTCTCTCCTCGAGCCAGGAGAGCACGGCATCCCTCTGAAATATCGGCGAGGTCCCTTCCCCTTTATTAGCTCGTCTTTCCCTTAAGGCGAATCACTGCCTTTTGACGTGCACCTTTCCCCCTCTTATTGCACCGCTCTTATTTCCCAGCCTTTTCCTTTCAGCCGAGAGGAGCTGTTCCCCCTGATAATAGGAAGGTCCCCCTTCTGTCTCCCTGATAGTAGCTTTTTTCTCTCTCCGGGTTTTCTCAATGTTTTGGCTAGGTCCTTTTCCCCCAGACCTCTCTCTATCTTCTGAGGGTAGCCAGGACGAGGGAGAATATCCACCCCCCCCATGCACTCCTTTTCCTGGTCGAGTCCTATCCCCCCCTTCTTTTTACCGGCCCTCTCTTCTTTTTGTCCCCCCCACACTACGCGATTGCGAGAAGCACATTAAGTAGCCCCAAATCCTCTTTAGAGCCCTCTCCTCTGTCTCGGCGGGAGAAATAAGGTCTTCCCTGGCAGATGTCTGGTCCGGGACACCCCACTTTATCTGAATCAACTCGTCCTCCCGAGATCTTGTCCTCCACGATTCTTCCAGATCCCCCCCCACTCCAAACTAGCCGTGTGCGCGTTTCGAAGAGTTCATGTTAGGCCTTCCTCCTCTTAGTTACTTTCTTCGGCGACCCTTCCCTCACTTTTTCCTTTCCAACTTTTGACCCGAAGCCTCTGACCGAAGAATTCACCCTGACCCATTTACTCTTTCGCAAGCTTCCGCTCCAGGCCTTTTCTCCCTTTTTTTTTTTTTAACTTTTTCTCTGGATCCCAAAGCCGCTCCATCTCTTTCGTAAACTGTACCGATCGCAGTCTCCCTGGTCTTAGTCCCTTCTAGTTTCTTTCCTTTCCTATCGTCACCAGACTTTTTCGACATCAAAGAGATCCTCCCCTTTTCTTCCAGTTTCCGGCCATTTTTCTTTTTTCCCGGGCAGCGGGCTGAGGCCGGAGATGGGTGCAAAATGGGAGAATCCCCTTAAAATAAAGCCTATCTCCCCTATTAGTCGTTCTTTGTCCAAGTCGTGTTCTTTTTTCTTTTCCTACCTTCTAGCCTCAGTCCCCTGCTACTCCAGCCGCGGTGTTCGTCGCGCAGATAACTCAACGCCTTTGATCCGACTGCCCCCTACTACGCTCTTTTGACTCCCGTTAAATTCTCGCCAATTTTTGAGCAGCAACCGCCTTTTGCACATCACCCTAGTCGTTTTCTAAAGGTCTTTCCTATTCCTCCCCCCCTTTGTGTTTACCTTTTAAACTTTTCCCTCAAGTCCCCCTCTTGGAAGGCTGGCACTTTGGTAGTTGCTGATCTCTTTTGAAGACTTTGACTCTCCTTCTGAGTTCTTCCCTGCCCCCTTCTTTTGGCAGTCGTTCGCCGACTTTCTGTCTGCGCTTTTCCGAACTCGTCCCTCGCTTTTTTCTCTTCCGAGCCCCCATTAACTCCTTCCCCCCCCCGAGAAAGCCGGAGGATATACATTTTTGTTCCCCAGTTTGCCCTCCCCTTTTTTTTTGACATTCCCCCCTTTTTTAACTTGCCTCCTTCACTTTGAGTTGAGCACGGATTCCGCGTGCTTGGCCTCGTCCTAATTCTCTTTGCGTGGACCTTTTCAAACGTCTCCCCTTTCCTTCTTTTTGCCCCCTCCAGTTTGTCCCTCTTTTCTTATCTTGATTATACTGAAGGTCGCTTTGAGAGGACACACTTTCAACAACCTCCCAGCGACTCTCGCAGTTACTTCCCTCTCTTACCTCCGAAGCGAAAGTAAAAGAAGTCTTTAAGCGGGGAACTAAGGTTCCCCTCTAGATTATTTTCGTCTCTTTTCCCCCCGGCACTCCTTTTCAAGTCCTTCCGTTTTCTGTCTTTGAATTCCTCAGCTCCGTCTTCTTCCGCCAAGGACTCGGTCAGTCCTTTTCCCCTCTTCGACATTTTTCCTTCTTGAAAATGGCATGGTGGTTGTCGCTTGCTTATATCGGTGGATGTCCCTTGACTGCTAGTCTAGTTACTTCCCACATAGGATTTGGATCATTTCGGAAACCTTTCTCCCTTATAAACTCGTCACAAGGGAGACCCCCTTCCGAAGCAGGTCCGGCTGCTGTAGCGTTTAAGGGCTTCTTCTCGCCTTTCCGGTTGTGAGGCCCCCCCTTTCGCAAGATTCTAGAGGAATCCTTCTTTAGAGGTTTATCGACGTCTAAGGTCGCAGCTCCTTTTCCCTCATGTTGTTAGTTCTCCTAGACCTCCCCCACGTTTTGTGGCTCTATTTTTTCAAAGTATTCCGAAGGCCGTCTTCTTTTGAAGTCGTTTTCTGCAAGCGTGTTCTTGAGGTTTTCTCCTGCCGCTTTTTCTTTCTTATGAATCTCATTCCCTCTTCGGTAACAGAGTACCTTTCTTTCCAAGAGATGAAAATAATTTGACATTGCTCCTTCTCTTTCCCGGGGTTTTTTGGGGACTAATTCCACTCTCTCTCCCTTCCGGAAATCATCCTGCAGTCCTCCGGTGATTACTGATCGGTGCCCCTCTTTTAATAATACTAAGGTTTTTTTTTTTCGAAAGACGATCCTCACTCTTGTAATACCTCCCTTGACCTTACCCCTGATGCCCTCTCGTAGACTTTTAAAGTATACGACTTTCCTGCCCCCTAGCTGAGATGAGTAATATGTGAAAGACTTTTGTATCGAAAGTAGTCGGCCCAACCTTCTGCTCCACCCAGGACTTTTCTTTTCCCGCGCCTTTCTTGGTTCTAGACCGGAAGAGGCTCGAGAATAATTGAGATATGTTATTTCCTCAACGAAGCTTGACCTATTTGGCTATGGTCGAGCTCTCTTACTCCCATGCCTATACCCCCCTTGTCCATCCCTCTGAAGAACGTCGATTTGACACGCGGAGGATAGTTAACCTTCCCCTCTTCTTTTGCTTCCCCGCCACCCCTCCACTTTCCAGATTTAGACACCCCTTCTTCCCAAGCTTTCTTCCCTCTAATTTTACTCTTTTCTTCCACGGGACGACTGTCTTAAAAAAGTAAATTCTTTCTTCTTTTTTTACACCCCTTCCCTCTAATTGCGAACTCTCCTTTTCACCCACTTTTTTTCTCCTGATACCCACCGAGAGAACCCCCCCCCCTTCACTCTCCACGGCTCGGACCAAAACCACCCGTGTGAGAAGACTGGTTTTTGTTCCACACACATCCCCTCCACTTTCATGATTTTTTACCCCTTTTTTTTCGCCTCCACCATCTCTTTCACGCGTCTCGATCCAGTGCACGGCTAACACCCCCCTTCTGACTACTCCCCCTTTCTAAGCCCCGACCTTTTCCTCACACTTTCCCTTTTTAGTACGCCCTTTTGGCCCCAGGATCTCGGCATAGTTGTTAACCTCTCCGAACCGATCGACTACAGTTCCTCTCCAATTTCTAAGCCCTTCTCAGTGAGCCTTCCTCCCTTGCCACCGCCTCCTCTTTCTAGGACACTCCTCCTCACTGACGACAATCACTTTAGATCACGTGCATCCAACTTCCCACGTTTGCCAACGTAGCGTCTGTCCTTTTCCTGCGGGAAGATTTTTCGTACAAATTTAATCCCCAAGACCCTCCCCCCCAATGGAGGTTCTCGCAGCGGAGGATTTGTGATAGTGGTTTGCTTTTACCAGACCCCGAACCGCCCCTCAGTTCTCTCTTCCCCTTAGGGACGGAGTTTCTCGTCCTTTTTTCCCCTTTACTCGCCCCTCCCGCATACTGGTCTTCTTTTACTCCCCCTCCCCCCCCCTTCCTTTTTGCGACATCTCGACCTCGAGCAAGCAACCCAACCCTTTTCCTCCCAAACTTTCTTTACGATCTTTTAAAGAGCCCTCACTGCTCTCAAAGACTTTTTTTCCCTTGGACATAACGGAATTTTTCTACGTGGAGCTGGCAAACGTCGTTTTTTTGTTCCTCTATCGGCCCTCCAGCTGGCCCTTTTTTCCAGACAATTAGCTTCCCCTTGGCCCCCCCCCCGCTATTTACCCCCTAGTGTCTTTCCTCTCATTTCGTATGATAATGAGTTTTCCTCAAATCGTCAACTTCGCGGCTTGCCCGCGCGACGTGTGCATTACTCATTTCCCCCGAGCCAACTTTCTCCTTCACGCTCTTCTATCCCATTTTGCTGTCTTTCTTTTGAAAAGGTTCGACCATGAACAAATTTTCCCCCCACCACCCCCACACTCCCCGCGGGCACTGTACCTTTGACATTCCCCCTCTACCCTCTGCTTTATGGTCGCGCAATTTTTTTGAGATCGGCGTGGCCCCCCTTTGAACGCACGACCGCTTTTTCCGTTCCGGATACCTTTTGCGCCTGGATTTCTCTTTTTGTCCTTCTTTCGCAGCACGACCGGGCCCCCCCTTCAGGACGATATTGCCTTCACCCCCCCCTTTTCCCTTTTCAGCACAGTTTTCACATTACTTTTATCTCATGCTTTTCCCTTTTTGGAAACGTGGAAGTAGTTTCCGGTAGAGGCTGGATCCGCCGCCTTGCTCACTCCTTCCCAATTCCCTTTTTTTGCCCCACCACATCCAGCAACAGTCTTGAATTGACGCCATGAAATTCCTCACACTGCAGCGCCCCTCTCTTCTCTTCCCTCCGCGACCTTCGCCCCAGCGCGTGTTTTTTTTTACCCCCCTGAAGTACGAACTGTCCTTTAATTAGGGGATTGTTTTATTTCTACGAAAAAGCAGAGAAGTCCCCTGCCGCGCTGCGACCACAAACGACCCGCAACTCACTCCCACCCCCCCGCCGAGATTATTTCGCTCCCAGACGGTCAGGGCTGCTTTATTTTTGTATTGCGATCGCGACCCCCACAGTCATCCCACACCGCAACACCCTCACGCTCTCCCCCTTCCGTACCCCCCTTTCACCACGCCACTATTCGCCCCGCCTCCCCCTCTTTCCAGCCCACCCCCCTCTGCATTCTTTCCCCCCTCGATGAACACCCACCCAGATTCTGACTTTTTTTTTTCTCAATAGTATCCCCCTCCTAACCTTCTCTCTCTTCGTTTTTCCCCTCTTCTATTTTCGTATTCATGGCTTGAGAATAGTGCCCCCCCTTTTTAGAGATGCCCCTCAAGTTTAATTGATCCGTAATTTTTGTTCTTCTGCAGTCAAACGTCCCCCCGCTCCCCGCAGATTGCGCACCTTAGAGTGATTGACAGCGGTCCCGCCTTCTTCCCTTTAAAAGGTCGTTATCTTTTGGACACTCTCTTTCTTCTTTTATAATGTGCTCTGGTGCGCCCCCCTTCCTAATACTCCGTTGGTTGTGTTTTTCGAGAAAGAGAAAGAGAGAACTCACTTTGGTACCCCCAACCCGAATGTCTCCTCTGGACAGTTTATTTTCTTTGCCCCCGATTTCTCCTTTGACAACCCCCCTCTCTCGCATTAGATGATTTTGTGAAGCATGCGTCATTCGGCTTTTTTCCTCTTTTTCCATATTCCAGAATCGTCCCTCTCGCGATTCCCCGCCTTCCTTCTTCTTATTACATAGGTATCCGGAAAAAAAGAAGAGCGGAATCCCTACCTTTTTCTCTCCGAGATTTTTCCTCCAAACCCAATCTTAAAGCTTCCCCGAGTTGCGAGACAGATGACCAGAAGGAGGATCGGTTCACTTGCTCTTTTTTTCTTCCACCATACCTTCTCCTTGAGCTCCCTCCACCCCCTCCAGCCCTCCTCCTTTTTGCGACTCTCTTCCCTTGTCTTCTCCTTACCGGGCGGAAAGGCTTCTTACAAAAAAGTAAAGGCCCAGATTCTATGTTTTACCCTTCCTTCGAATAGTAATGCTCCTCCCTCGATTTTTTTCCCCCCAGGGCCCCTCCTCTCCAGAATTCGGACCACACTGTGCGAAGACGTCCCTTGCGAAAGAGTTAATGTCTTTCGACATCCTTTTCTTTTTTCTAGCTTCCGTTTCCCTTTCCTTTTCTTGTCGTCCCCCCCGGTTTGACTCTCCTAAGATGCGAGACTTTTACAGAGTTGAACCTCCTTGTCTCATTGAAGCCGTCGTAGGTCCTTCAATTCCCGATTCCCGTTAGTCCGTCTCGAGCTCCATGCAGGATAGCCTTTTAGGAAATTAATATGCCCGTTCCCCGCTAGTCAGTTTTCCTTCGGTAGTTTTTCAGGCCCCTCTTTCCCCTTTCCTTCCCTCTTTTCCAACCGCGACGCTCGATTGCATAAAAATAGAGCACTTTGGACCTTAGCTTCCCTCTGGAAGCTGTTCCCAGGGGTGCCCTAAATTAAGCCCCCCAGCCAGCCCCTTCGATAATAAGGGTCCTTTTTCCCGAGAGTCCATGTAATGTGCTTTACTCACACTTCTACTCGTCGCCAGTGACCTCTTCCCCGAAACGAGGGACAGAGTATTCTCTTCCCTCACGTGACGAAACTGAATGCCCTCCCTCTCCGAGACTTGCGACGTCTCCCTTCCCGATTTCCTCTATTCCTCCGAACGTTTTTCCGTTGCTCCCCCAATTGTACGTTAGGCCCGTTTTCTCTTTCAATTTTTGATAACTATTTTCAACCTTTTAGCGATCCACTGCCTTGGCAATAACGTTCCTTTTTTTGCTGGAAAACTTCTGATTTGCGATCTTTCCGTCCCCTCCTCCTTTCGCCATCCCCGGGAAGTACAGGCCAATCGGGTGGTTTCTCGCTCTTGCCCTTTTCTTCTTCTCCCCTCCCTCATACGTCCTCCCTTTGCGCTCTTTATCACCCCCTATAACGCTGGACATCCCTGAGAGACAGCCAGTCGTCCTGGGGAGTCATTTCACTTTTTCCTACAGGTTTTCTCCTCTTACTCAATGACCCCTCCCCCCCCCTGGCAAACGTTGCTGCTTTGAGAAAGTTCCTCTCGACCCACCCTTCCTTTTTCAAGGTATTTACGATTTTTCCCCTTTCCGTCCTACTACCCCTCCCTGGCCTCATGAGAGCGGTGAGCAATTTACGAGATGGCAGGTGGCTCCCCTTCCTCTCGATCGTTTCCCCAAACTTCCCTATTCTTTGTAATAACGTCTTCTACGTCCACCTTCTGAAAGTAACCAGTTGGGAAAACATTTACTGGGGCCAAACTTTCCCGGCCTTTCCCTTCAACGGGGGAGGACACTTCAGAAAGGATCCCGGTTTTCACGGGCAACAAAGTTTTCCCTCCCCCCCTCAAAGGTCTTGATGACGCCAGTTCCATTTCTCCTTTTCTTTCAAACGGCGAGTTTTTTTCTCCCTTCCTTTGATCTCCCGGTTGTTGATGGCCCCTCTTCTCTTCCCTTGTCTTTGCTTCGCTTTCCGGAAACCTCCCGCTTCCGGCCTGTCCTTTGAAGTAAGAAAGGAACCTTTCTTTTTCCGGCTAACCCCTAGTCCTTCCTCTGCGTAAGCCTTCGGAAGGTGGTCTTTAGCCTCTTCTTGAGTGTAGTCACCTGAAGAAGACCTTTTGAAAGAGAATCCGTAGTTTTAGTTTATAGACTTTTCTTACCGTCGTGCTGCTCCTCCTTACGTTTCGCTTTTCTGGAAAACCATAATAAAAGTCTACGAGAAGTTAGTTTCCTCAGATTCCCTATTCCGATCCGTTGCTGGCGAGGCAATCCTCTTCAGCCTTGAGGCCTATGAGTTTCACAAGCCCTTCCTCATGAGGATTTTAGAAAGCGTGCTGTCCCTTAAGATGCCATGGAGAAGTATAAGTTTTCCTGGCCCGATGCCCCTTTCCATGCCTAGGCTTGGAGGCCCTCCCTCTCTCCTATTTCTCCTGGCCTTTTTCTCTCTCTTATCCGTTGTTGTTGTTTATTTTCTTCTGAGAACCGAGACAGGCTTGTTCTTCAGATAGCTATCGGATAGGTTCCCCCCCTTCGAGCCCTTTGCTTTTCCGCCTATGCCGCGCTTCTTTCTACTTTTTTTCTTCCCTCCTATTCTTTTTTCTGATTTTCCTTTTGTGAACCCGGAAATGAGATGTCCTTTTTTTCCGACCACCCAGTCCTTGCCAACTGACCTTTTTCTCCGCGACTTTTCTGAGTTCTCCCGTCGGAATACTGATCTAAAATCGATTCCCTGCGCGGCCACTATTTCTCTTTCGTATGTGAGACTTTTTCCCCCCCCTAGTCCCTTTCCTCTCCCCCTTTCAAGCTCAGAAAGTAGATAAGACTAGCTCTTACCCGCCTCTTCTCAAGACCCTTACCGCCCCCCCCCCCCCCCCTTCGAGCGCAAGTCCCCTCGCTCAAGCAGCAGTCCTCCGAAGAGAAATAATATTACCTTCCCTTATTTGTTCGACGTTTCTTTTTTGTCCTTCCTCTTTTCTATTTTTGCCCTACCAGAGACTTGTACTTCTTCCTGCACTACAGCCAAACTCTCCTGTAATATAGAAAGCTCCCTTCCCTTCCCTTCTGTCCCCTCTCTTTTTCCACCCTAGTCCCCGAAGGCCTTCTCCTCTGATGCGATTTTCTGCTGGTGATCTTTCGTCAGGACCGTGGTACCCCACCCCCCCCCACCTTTCGTGAGGACTTTTTTACCCCCCCACGACGCCCCGTCCCTTCCTATGAGACGAAATTTTGTAAGTTGAGTTTTACCCGGCTCCGCTGATTTTCCTTCTCAGATTGACGCTATCTTCTTTCCACCCCTTCACCAGAGTTCTTTCCTTTTTAGTTACGATACTCTTGAAGGATCTCTACACATCCTTTTTTCCCAATCCCCTTGCCTTCTGTGCCCTTCCCTCGGTTAGTCCTCTTATCGTAAGGTCAGGATCCCGCCCGATCCCCCCTGTCTGAGACGTCTCCTCAGTTGCCCCCCTTGATGGGAACCCTTCCAGTTTTTCAGTGACTCCCGGCTTATGAATGGTTCCCCCCACTTTCTTCTCACCTTTTTTTTAACCCCCCTTTTCAAATGTTCCCTTTCGCATCCCTCGTTATCGTGTGATTGAAGAAAAGCCTGTTTATTTCCCGAGCCCATCCCAGTAGCGCGTCCTATAATTCACGTAGGCCCTCCCGAACCAACGATCAGTTCGGATTTAGGGACCTTTCCCCTCCCCTTCGACAAATAGAAGCCCCCATGAAGTTTTTCAGCTCCCCCAAGACATTGTACGTTTGTTTCTTTTGAAGAGACATTTGTGATATATACTCTTTTCCTTTGTGTTTTTTCGATATCCCCACCTTCTTCTTTCATACACCCCCTTTCATTGGTCTCTTTGAAACTTTATTCCGATTATCCCCCTGAGAGGTATCGGAGATGTACCCTCCTCATATCTGCTCTCAACTGGGGTTAAGACCTGTAACTTCCTGGTTTCTGAGTTGTCGTTCCCCCCCCCCTTTCGTCTGATCTGTCCGAACTCTTCCTTACGATTCAATGCCGAGGATATGTTTCCCTTGTCCCCCGCCCCGCAGCCCCCTCCCCTTCTCTTCCTTATAATTTTCTTACACTTTCGCCCAGGGCCCCCCAGTTGGGAACATTTCGGCCCCCTCCTCCTGGCACCTAACGTATTTCTGGCAACTTTTCGTGAGTTTGAGACGCCCTTCGTGCTACGGTATGTCTAGGAGTTGAAGAATTTTTTTCTTCCTTAAGCTCAACCCCTTTAGCGGCGTTCCGGCTCCTGCGTCTTTCCATGCTCTGTCTCGCGGATCGATTCAGCTCGATCTTTGAACAGAACGGAAACACTGGCGCCTTCTTTTTCCCTTTAACTTTCTAGCTGCTCCCCAAACCAGTACATATCGTTTCGGCCTTAAAATAAGGGACACTTTTCTCTGAGTCTTCCTTTCCGTCCCTTTTTTGACCTTTCCCCTTAAAGGATCCCGTTCTTCCACAAGGTACTTTCTTCCTTCCTCAGTCCTTCAGTGATTGGAACCCTTTCCTGTAAGTTCTTTTCCCCTTGAGTACGACCCATTCTGTTTTTAGTGATAGAAAATTGGTTGTAGATGGCTATACCTATTTCTCGTTGTTTCCTCCTTTTCTCTGACCTTTCCTCTGTCATCTCCCAGACTGGAATGGTGTTCAGTACTCCCCCCAATTTCGCCAGGCCGCTCCCCAAAGGGAGATGAGGACGATGCCTGCTCTTGGAGCTGTTTTGTCCCCCCTTCTCCCCTCGCCAGCGTTGTTTCCTCTTTCGTTCAGACCCTTTTTCCTATGGCCGTTGTCCCTTAGAGGGTAGATTCCGTTTTCCGTTTGAAAATTCTCATTTTTCTTGGTTTTTTTAGTCCCATCGACCCCCCCGAACCGTACGAGTTTTCTTTGTTTGATGACCCCTCTTCCGGAAGCCTTTCGCGTCTTTTCAAGCTTCCTTCATGTTGAGGGATCATATGAGCAGTTTT
>Ga0179593_1415132_pt1 | contig 12826 bp, 13 predicted proteins | sample CZODoug2_1_08_16_FD_185931 | JGI IMG/M metagenome (GOLD analysis project Ga0179593, IMG submission 185931) | Vadose zone soil fungal communities from Angelo Coast Range Reserve, California, USA - CZODoug2_1_08_16fungal (PacBio error correction) | ecosystem: Environmental > Terrestrial > Soil >... | reverse complement strand
GCTTCCCTTTATGCTTGACTGTAAGTGTTCTCAAGACGGCTGCTTTTGTCGGACGGCATAATAGGTCACTTTCAAGAAAACTGTTTCCTGGTCGGGCGGTTTCACTGCTTTGAATCGCTCCGACCTATTTTCCTGCACATCCCATCCTTCCTTGATTTATACAGGAATTAATCCGGACATTGATTTTCTTTCTCTTTCTCTCTGTCGCACGGTATTCAGAAACCTTTTCGTCTCACTTCTCCTCCCCCAACGGATCCAGTAGCTCCTTTTGATCTGGATGTTTGTTTGCTTATGGTTGCAGAAAAAGACTTCTTTGACTTCCGGTAGAGACTCACGCTTGTCACCTTTGATCTGCCCCACCTTGGTTCAGGAATTGGAGGCCGGGACTTTTGCTCCCGATTATTATTCTTTCAGCGTACCCCCCCAACAAAACAAAAACACCCCCCCCCAACAACCCAACCAAAACACCACCACCCTCGTTGGTTACGTTGTCTGATCGTTTTTTTTTTCTAGGCCGTATTGGAGCCCCAATTTTTCTGGCAATCATTTTCCCCTCGCGACGGTTTTTCCTTTTTTTATCCTGGGCCCGATCGCTAGCATGTGATTGCTTCCTTCCCCATTAACTAATCCCCCCCTCACCTAACGCGCGATTTTTTCTGTTTTTGACCCTTGGCTGTACTGGTTCAGGACGAGGCGTCCCAAAGCTCGGTGTGCCGTTACCTCCCCCTTCCTTTTGTAGTTGGTTTGAAGTTGCCGTTGATTATGCCTTCATGCCGTTGTTTTCCCTCCGTTGTTGGCCACGCCGCCGTCTCCGCAGGGTTTTGTGCGCTTCCTAATTTAAAGCTATTCCGTTGTTTTAGGTTTTGCTAAGAGATGTCTAAATTTTATCCGAGTTTGTGAGTGCTCCCCCCTGGCTTCGCGAAGGGCCCCGTCCAGTTACGGCCCGAATCTCCCGGTCCTGTGCCATTTTTCCGTTTCAATTCAAAATCCCTACGAATGGCTCCCTCCTCCCCGCTCCCCGGTGCTTTCTCCCTGATTTTCTTTGTAAATCTGACATTCATTTTCCCCACACCCTACCCTGTCGTTTAACACTGCTCATGTTTGTCCTCTCCCTTTAGTCCAAGCCGTCCCTTTTTTTCCACTTTCACGTGAAAGTTCCGTCCGCGCACGTGTGACTTCTACTGGACCTTTTAGGTACTCCGGCTTCGTCGGTGTTGGTTCCTTTTTTCCCCGCGTCCCGTGATTTTTCCACGTAACCGGTCTTGTTCCCCAATCTCTTTTTGCCATCGCGCCGTCCACTGTGGTCTAGGTATCATGTTGCAGTTTCCCTTTTCCCGTTCGGTCCGGAAACCGAGGCATCTCCCGCGACATCACATTTTGATACCATTGCCAGGTACGTTGGCAAGGCTTTTCTTTGATCCCGCCCCTTTGTGTATTTCCTTTATCCCCTTCGAGATGTCTTAAAAAAACCCACTGCCTCCAGTTCTTGACGTTCAAATGGTCCTGTGCGAAAGTAGTGTTGACTTGCCGGAACAAATTCCAACATGATAATTGATCCGAGTCTTCCCCCTTTTCCCACTAATGCTTTTTGCACTCCGAACGGTCATCGAGGGGCCGCTCCTCGTTGTTTTGTTATTGTCAATTTTTTGGCCCTCTCAAAGTACTATGGCATGTTAGCTGTATTTAAATTTCGTTGCCCAGCAGAGATGGCTGTTTGCTTGCTTTTTTTTTTTTTTTGGTTCCTTTCCTTTCCCTCCCCCCTTCTGTTCAATGTGTAGTTGTTTTTTAGGGCACTTTTAGCTCACTGCACAATGTCCAAACCCCCCCCGGTTCAGCATCTCTTTCCTCCGTTTTCTGCGCTTTTAGAGGCCCTCGCGTCCTTCGATTTGACTTGCCTGTTATTTCCCCTCCCCCTCCTTTTTCCACCAGTCTTAGAGCGAACGAACAATATTCTTCCGGCATCAGGGGACCCTTTTCTTTGGATTCCATTCGTTTGGCTCCCTACGCCTTGTCTTGGCATTTTTTTCTAAGGACACGGGTTGTATCTGCTTAGATCCCTTGAGAAGGGGTAAATTTTCCCCCAGTCACACGGACGGTTCGTTTTTTGATTTCCCCTCTGGTGATCTTCTTCTTTCTCTTGTGTTGTTGAGTTGAGATCACCAGATTGTTTTGCCAGGTTTACTCACCCTCGTAAACGCGTTTGACCACAGTTTCCCTTAGGGATTTTGACCCGGATCTACGTCCCCGATCCAGCCGTTTCCCTTGCCTGTTCTTGACGAAAGAGCTATGTGCCCACATTTGACCAATGGAGTTCCCCATGATTCCGTACCAGAATCTGTTCGTTCTCTCTACTCCTGTGACCTGGAGTGTGATACCGTTTTCCCAAGTTTCACCTTTCTCTGAAATCGCGTGCACTTTTCTAGAAGGCCACTCCTTCTCGCCCTTAGTTAATTGGTTTTTTTGCCCTTTTCTTCTTCTCCATGGTTGCTCAAAACAGATACCCTTAGGAAACGTCTTTTCTTCTTCTTGGCTGTTTCTGGAACCCCCCCTCACGACAATCATCCACACGCCCTCCTTTTTTAACCAGGTCTCCTTTTTTTCAATGCACATCTACCCCCCTCCCCCTTGTCTTCTGGCCAATTGACCCTCCCACCCACCTCGGATGTATCGCCCCTCTCGAATGTGACCTTTCGAGGTCCCATATTTTTCCCGTCCTTATCAATCCTGTGATGAGTGGGGTTCGGACACGGTAATCCCCATCTGTCCCATGCCAAGTTTCCCCCATATTGTACCCGCTTGTTGCAACCGAAATTTCTCTTTTACCTTTGTGCTTATTCTCATGTTTCCATTTTTTTAGCACCGTTACTGCATTAAGATTCCTCATTCTTCCCCCCCCATCCCCCCTCCTGGCAACATTTTTGGTTGTGTGCAGGGATTTTTTTCAGGGGGCCTCTGTGTCCCTTTCCCCTAATCCACTTAACGACGGCGTGCCTGAACCTATGTTCCCCGCTTCGCGATGTTCAATATGTACCCCAGTTCATTACGGGTTTCCTTTTTCAACCCACCTTACTTTCGACTTGAACACTGACCAAACCGGATGGAGCTGTCCGGAGTTCCCTCCTAAACTGTATTCATTTCTCCCCCGAGATTCACTTTCCTGTTGCGCTGGCAATCTATTCACTGTCCAAACGTCGGTGGACTCCCAAATACCGTCTTGATCCCTCGATGATCTGTGTGTTGACCTTCAGGCGGATTTTTTTTCCTCCTTTTTCTCCCGAAAATCTGCAGGCATTTTGCGCGCCCTTACTCTTGATACTTTTTTTTCTGGCCCCAAACCGTCAACTTCCCGAGGCGTCTTAGAAGTTTTCCAAGACCCGCATCCTTTGGTTCCCCCTTCCATCTTTTCCGTCCCTCCTCCTCGACACCACTGACATCAGCTTAATTTATTTCGCACCACACCTTTTTTTTGTGCTCTTTTCCCCTTACAACAACGGAAGCGGCACCTTAAAACTCATGCCCTTTTTTTTTAATCACATTCGCCACTAACCCCTTCCCCCACCTGCATTCCCAAATCCATTTTTTGGAAATGCCTCCCCCAATTTTTTCCCCCCGCGGATTTTCGTCCTGGCCAGTCGCAATAATACTTTTAATAAATTAAATAAGTTTTCCTTTTAAATTTATGTCCCTTTGTTGTCGAGTTCACGGGACGAGCCGTTCCCCGTTTTACTTTGTGTCTTTAGTTTTGATTCCACATCCCCGCCTTTTTTTGGGCGATCTGCTTGCCCATTTCCCCAAGGACCTAGACGAGTGCTCTGGTCCATAAGCCTGTTCATCACCACGTTTGCCTCCCACTCGAGGCATCGCTCGGGGTCGTTTAACCATTTTCGTTGCGCCAATAATAGAATAATATTAGCAGTCGTCCTTTTCTTTTCGGCCCCCTCATCCCTTCATCTCCTTCCTTCGTCGTTTATCCCTTCCCGAAGGTCTTTTTTTGCCAGTCCGCTCCAGAGACAGGCACCCAGAGCTTTATATCGTTTCCCCCCCAACCCAAATTTTTTCAGACCCGTGCGTACGTCCCTTCTTTACTCTGCTCTGTTCTTATCCATGAAATTATGCTTTCATTAAACGAGTAAGTCGGTTGATTTTTGCGTGCGTTTCAGTGGATATGATCTGTACTTCGATTCGTTTAGAGAACTCCCAACCGCACCTTCTTTTCGTTTCTTCCCTTCCGCCTTTGCTCATCGTTACCCCCCGTTTCCGTTGTTCCGCCTTCTCCCTTCACACCGGCGAGTGTGTGCATCTCTCCTCTCTCTTTTGTTGTGAACCCCTTGGTTTTAGATGTTTCGAGAATCGCCTTCGGGGTTAAGGTTCCAGCGGCCTTTCAGATGGGCTCGGTCTTTCCCCACGGGCAGCCGAAGGTCAATCCCCCCTTTTGACGTTGTCGTCGTGGGAATGGACGGGCGCGCGCCCTTCGACCGTATCAATCGCTGAAGCAGTTTTCAAAACTTGGACTTATTTTCGTTTACTTTGTTACTTATTATCGCAAAGATTTGAGTCGTGGGCGCACGGTGTCACTTAATTCTTTGTCAACGATATCTGCTCCTTATTTTTTTTTCTTGAAGCCGGCTGAGTCCCCCTCGCGATTTCTTTTCGTACCCTTTTTTTTTCTGTGTTAACAAACTGGTACTCCCCGGTACTTGTTTTAAGACCTAACCACGTCAGGTTTTTTTGCTGATTTTTAGTTCTTTCCCGTTTTTTTGTAGGTCTCCCGATTTAGGACGTCCTTCCTTTCAATTTCCACTTTCTTTTGACCCTCTGGCGTTCCTCTTTTTCTCCGATTCCATTCTCCTCTCTCCTTTATGTGTTCACCTGGAATGCCCATCACATACTACGGAATGGTTTCTTTTCATTCCCTGCCGCGCTATTAGCTCCTGTTCCTTTTGCGGGGCGTCAATCTTTTAGAATGTCTTTTTTGTCCAGAAACAGTGCAGTGATTTTCTTTTTATTTTTTAGTGCCAGAATGTGATTGCTGCATTGCCTTTTTTCGCTTCTTGTTGGTCAACCTGATCCTTTTTGTCTCAAGTGTTGTGAGAGGAATCATTCAGGCTTCTGCCTTGTGTAGGGAGTTTGAACTTCGCTGTTCGTCAAAATGTTATCGATGAAGGGTTCCACGTCGCTGCCGGTCTTGCAGTGTTTGGCCCTCTTCTTTTTGCGGTAGGTGGCATTTCCGTTGTCTCTCTTAACACTCTCCTGAAGGCTGCGCCGCCGAGTCTTCCGTTGCCTTGTGCCTCCTTTGTTGGCCCCTTCCATTCCTTTTTTACCCCCCCCCCAAAATGACCATGCCTTTCACCCCGGCATCTCCGCAATGCTCTGGCAAGATCTGTGGACGGTCCTGTTGCTACAGCCGTTTTAGTTAAATTCCGTGACTAAGATTCCACTCCCTTTCCCCTGCGGTGTTTCCGGGATTCCTCCCGCTCAATCTAGGTGTTGTTTTTCCGCGCAACTTTTTTTGCACCAGTAACCCGGTTTTCCCTTTTTTTCCCCCACTCTCTTTTGTACTCCCCACCGCTGGTCAAGGTTTACGGGACGCGGTACCGTTGCTGGCATTCCAGGAAAACCGGCCCCCTTTCCCTCAACACTCACGTACCCCCAAAGATCACCTGACCTGTCTTTTTCCCGGAGGTTACGGTGGATACCTTCCTGCTCAGGCTCCTTATTTCTCCATGTAACCAGAGCAGCAAGTATTTACCTTACGCAAGCAATGTTTTGTTTGTAGTCCGCTTCCCTTGCTGCTGTTGAACCTTTTGGGATTCCGCTGACAAAACCATTTCTTCCCAACTCTCCCTAGTGACCCGGCGCGTTTTTTTTTTACCTCGAGGTCCTTGTATTTCACCCCTGACACTTCACCTTTTCTAGTTTTGCTTGCCGTAGGGGTGTTCTAGGGTTCATCCTCCACGTAATCCCTGTTATCCTTTTGTTTTTTCCCATCGCGTTTATACACCTGCACAGCCTCTTATTCGTTTTTGGATTTTCTTCGTGTGTTTTTTCGTGGTTTTCGCCCTTCGACCCCGAGGTCTGTACATTTCCCCTCTGTAGCTGGCGGTATTTTTTATGCTCAGCAAATTTCAACAACCACCCATTGACCCCTCCCCAGCTGGTCCCTCTTGGTTTCAAGTGCGACTTGCCCCTTTCGTCCGCGCGTTCTGGACTGTGCTTCCTGTTGGCCCCCTAGCATTTCACGGAGTTCTCTGCTGACACTCAAACTCTTCTGCCGTTTTTTCAATCATGGGGCCCCTCCCAGTTCCCTTTTTCCTTCGTCTTTCGTATCACAAGGACCTGCAAGTTTGAGCCTTGCGCACTGAACAACTTGGTTCCTCGTCGATCATCTGATTTTTCCCACATCCCTCAGGGGTCTTTTCGTCTTTTTTTTCAACCTGGTTCCTCTCTCTTTTTTTTTCTTTGGGTTGTGAGAGAGTCCAGCTTGTTTTTGACAATTCATGACCCCCGGCCCTCCAACCCCTGCGTTACGCCCAGTTTTCCCGGTAGGTCGGTCCAATCGCAGGCTGGCTCTGCCCCTTGTTGTCCTTCCCAAGTTGTTCTTTATCGAAAGGCTAATGGAAACCCACCGGACAATGGATGTAACTGATGACACGGTAGGAATTTGTTCGTTAGATCTCTGTTTCCCCTGCGTGGTCTCCATGAACCTCTGCTTCCTGACTTTTTCACGTTGCTAGAACTGCGTACCCTGAACGCCTTTCCCTCCGCTGTTCTTTTGTGCTCCATTTTTGATTGTTGTCCCCTCCGCAACTTTCATTCTTCCCCCGTCCGACCGTCCGCAATTTTCTTTGAACATAAAGAACGACCTCCATCCAAACCCCCTTTTCTTCCTTGAACTTGTGATACGCTGCTGGTACACCACTCTAACGCACTATTGATTCCCCAATTTACAATTAAACCCACATTTCCTGCGCCCCTCGTGGCCGTGTTCCCCCGGTCGAGTTTTTCCCTTTACCCGCCTACCTTGAATCGGAAACTCCTTTTTATTTTGTGGGTTCGGCTTTTCCCCAACTACGTGTCAGCCTCCCCTTTTTAACGCTCGGGCCACACGTCAGCTGTTTTGTTATTTTAATTTTCTTCGTCGGTGTTACATGGTTCTCCTCCTTCTCTCCCCGAAAGGAGGTCAAGGTTCTTAACGACCGTTCCACGAAATGGGATTTCTGTTCGTTGTGTCGCGGGGATGGGTTTCTTTCCTTTTGCTTTTTTCAATCCCATCCCTCCTCTGTTGTGTTCCCCACCTCTGACAAAGCCGGTGAATGGTGACTTTCCTCAAAGATCTGAACCCTTTACGGGGTTGGTTTTCCATTCATTTTTTCCAAAGGGCCAAAACTATCTTTCTCCTTTTCCGTGACGCGCCGTCACCCGGTTCCGAGGATGCGCGGTTTTTTTTGGCGCGGCAATCTTACCTTTTCCCTTCGGCTGGACCCCCTAGGATGGACCGAGAAGTGCGGCTCTGCTTGTTTGACCCTTTTTCATTGTGTTGGACTCCATGTGTCTTTTCCCCCCCGTGGCAACTAGTTCGCACCGGCCCCTGATTTTTTATTCGCCCTTCCCGGATTTGCTTTTGGTCCGTCCCGGAACCCATTCCACCTACTCTGCGGCCTCTTAGCAAACTGTCGGCTCAAGACTTTCCGCCGGTGGAAACCCCCCTCTTTTCCCTTTAAGACGTTCGTCTCCCCATTTTTCTATTCCTCCACCCCCCCCACTTTTTCCTATTTTTCGTTCCCCAAAGATGTTCCACCAACAACGAGAACTTCGGTTCCCTCAGGAAACTTCACCCCCAGTCCAAACGCCTTCCCCTTCTTTCTTTTTAAACGGTTAGCTTCCACAATTCTACCCTTCCCTGGCTTGCCCGCCCTCTTTTGCCAGGCCGCCATTAATACGGTCTCGTTCTTTAGACCTTTACGGGATCGAGCATTTACTTTTGTTCCCCGTCTTAGCACATTCCAGCGGTGCCCTCCCCCCCTCCCCTGTCTGTCAAGGATACCCTTAACTTTTCGCTTTGAAGCGTCACTTTATCGTGTGACCCACCGTTTGCTGGTATTTCCTATTCACGCCAAGGCCCCAAACGACCTTTTTCCTTTCCCCTAACTATACTCTTCTTCCAAACGTTTTGTGGCTTTTCCTTCACGTCAGATTGTAAATAAGCTTCCCTGTTACACATTTCCTTCCTCCCCTTCCGCGCCAGTTCTCCTCCCAGCGCTCCAATTTTGTTCGTCAGATCCTAAGTGCCCTGAAGATCGTTGACAAGCCTTTCTCCGATCATAGTGTCAAAGAGCCTCTTTGGATAATTTTTTTGTTGCCTTCGTAAGTCTTTCCAGTTCCGGCCTGTTTTATTTTTTCCTTGCTGTGATTGATCGTCTATGTCAGCGCGCCCTCCGCACGGCCATTCAACGAGTTTCTTTACAAATTACTCCTTTTTTTTTTTGAATGCCTTTTTAATTTTTCTGGATTTTTTCCCAACGAATGCGTTGGATCGCCCATCTCTATTTTTTCTTCCTCCCTCGTTGGTGTTGTTTTTTTTTTGAGTTTTCCTTTGATGCGAGATTCGCAGAGTTGTTACTTCTTTCAAGATGGCGCTGTTCGGTTGCACTTCACAATTTCTTTTTTTCACTCCCTCCCCCCTTTGTTCTTTTTTCGGCCGGAGCGAACTCTCTTTCCGATCAAACTCGCCTTTCCGAAAGGCACAACTCCGCATTGACTTGATTGAGTCACATCTCTTCACTTCCTTTCCTTGATGACAGGTTTCCCGGCGCACGGTTTCCGCAATGTTTGTCAACATCTCCGGCCTTAGGTTGACTTCTATTGGAGGGTCCGCAGCACAAGAATATGACCGCGCTTGAGGCGCGCTCAGTTTAACTTGGATCGTTGCTTACAAATGTAAACTGGGAGCTGCGGTTCCCCTTCAGGTTGCTGCTCAGATTATGCAGTTTCCCAACGGTCGTTCGTTGGCGATTTTTTCTTTGATTGACCTCCTTTCCTTGGTATCACCCTTGTAATGCTTGCCGCTCTTTCTCCCTCTTTTTCTTAGATCCTTTTGGTCGCGTCTGAGAATGTGCCTTCCCCCAATTTGACCATCCCACTACTACGTTGACACTGTCCTTTTCCAGTTCCCCGCGGTTCGGGCCATGCTTTCGGGGTAAAAGCCGCTTGTAGAATTGTGGGTTTAGTTCCCCCACAGTGCAGTCGGCTTGTTCCTGGTTAATCAGACTTTTTTTCTTTCTTCTGGCTTTTCCCCCCCTTTTCGTTGTTTGGCAGCCTCAGAATGTTGTGCTCTGGATCTCTCATGGATGACTTGTCTTTTAAGCTTTTTAACTGTAGAGCTTTGACTTTTCCCACCCGGGGTTTTTCCTCCCTTTAGGTTCTCCGTTGTTCATCCCTCATCGACCGGACGGTTTTCCCTTCCATCCACCCAAGCTAAACGAAGGCTTCGCTTCATCCCGGTTTTTTCCTGTTTTCTTCAATTCCCCTGACATTCCTTCCCCCACAATTCCCGCTTAACCCACCCGGCAGATCTTGCCACTGCTCGCTGCAGTCTCCTTGTACGTCTGTTGATAAATCTCACGTTCAAATGGACTTCAGATTTTCGCCCGTTTGTTTTCTCTTTTGACTTTCTTTCATTAGGCGACCCCCCCTTCCCTCCTTTTTCCCACATAAGGTGTGGTCCCGTTTCCGTGCAAAGTGATGTTCTTGCACCTTACCCCCCCTGTAACTTTTTCACTTTTCTTTTTTCTCCCTCGCGCCATCTCATATTCCTTCCTTGGGGGGGTTGGTCCAGCCCTTTGATGGTCTTTTTCCCCCCTGAGTTTTCATTCACGACCTCCCGAACCCACTGACCGATTTTATTTTGCGTGGCCCGGAGTTCTCCTTTTGGAATCATTTTCCTTTCCTCATGATGCAGGCGTATCTCTCCACTGTGAGCCCAGTCAAGACAGTTTTTTCCCTCCCCTGCACCTTTTTTTGGCTTCAATGTGGACTTCTGACCCTTTGGATTACCGTGCGGGCCCCAATCCCCCTTTCATTTTTCTAAAGTCCCCTGAGCCCCGGCTCAAGACCTTTCTTTTGCGCCACCTAACCTTTCCCCTCCTAGAGGGGCGCTCCTCTCGTGTTGTTAATGTAATTGCGTTGAGTTCCCTTCCTTACGTGCTTATGCATTAACCTGCATCGTATCCCCGTTTCACCAATCCTCGATTTCCGGTTGGATGTTTTTCTCCTGTGTCGTCGTGTTTTTCCTTCCCTTGTGGAAGTCTAATGTTTGTTTTTGGTTGGGAGGGCCCCCTTTTCTCCCAGCCCAATGTCCCCCAACACCATCCTCCCCGATCCTTTGGTCAATTGTACCGAAGTGCTTCTCCCCCCCGTGCGCGCTTTCGTTTATGTTGGCTTTTGGTTTTGAAAAAATAACGTGATTTACAGCTCTTGCGAAAGAAAGTCTTTTCTTTCCCCTTCCTCATGGGGAAACTCCCAGTTCCTTGGTTCCGAGCGTTAGTGATACCCTTCAGACCAAGGATGAGTAATTTTCCACGTTGAACCGGGCTTTTTCTCTTTTATCCTGAGAGGGTTTCACCTTCCCCTACTTCATTTGCGTCACCACGTCCTTTAGAATGGTGGCTTTCACCACCCTATGGTGATCTTTCTCCTCCGTTGTTGTTGTTTTCTCGTCAGATTTTTTTCCCAGCATCACCCTTCCACGTGTGCCCCGGTCCTTTTGATTGTACCCCCTAGCTGATCCCCCTTTCCACCCCTCCCCCCCCGTTTTCTCTGTCAAGCGCTGTCGAACTTAGTGCTCCCTGAACACCCTTCCACTGGGGCCCTCCTTCGGTCCAGTAATCGTTCGTTTTTCTATTGTGACCTTTTTTTTTTTTTTTTTTGTTCCATCCGGTTTGAATCCCCCGTTACGCTTTTTTTCACGTTTGCTGCCCCCTACACTTTCACCGTACCTCTTTGTGTTTCACATGTGGATCTTCCCCTTTTTGGTGCCCTCGCCCAAGCTGGCATCCCTACCTTGGGCGACTTGGTGACGGAAAAACCTCCCTCCCTCAACAGCCTCCCAACCGCATCGGCTTTTTGCCACGGGTGTTGATACCCCGCGGCTTTTTTTTAAGCAACAGATTTTTCCTTGCTTTTTTTTCCCCCAATTGCAAACCATCGTGGGACTTCGCCTCTCGTGACCGTGGACGGTAGTTTCCAGCATGCGTTCACCCACGCATCGGGCTTCAATCTACTTGTGCCCTGGTGGGTAATTTCACTTTACCCAAAATACGGTAAGTGCAGTCCCCTTTTTCCTCCCCCTCCCTGCCACGAACGGTGCGGCTTTTTACGACTTTTCTCCCGGTACCATTTTTTCGAATACGTACTCTCGCACTTCAATTGCAAAGTGATTATTCACTACCACACTCTGGTCCACGCCCTTTCTGTTCTTGGTGGTTGTCGCGGGGAGGTCTTGTTTTCCTCGTTCTTACATACCATAACCTTTTCCCTACGCCGTGTCCCATGATCTATGACCCGCGTGAATGGTGCGGTCTCACCCTATCCCCTCAACGGTTTTTTAATTTGTCCCAAAAACTCATTTTCGACGGACACTTTCCCCACTTTCTTTTGGCTTGCCGTTTTTTGTCGCAGAATCCCTTTTCAGCGGAGTTCGCCTGAACACGGCTTTCGCTTGTCCCTCTAAGTCAAGTTCCCACGTCGGTGTTATCCACATAACAGTCACAGGATTCTGTGCTCGCGCAGTGCGGTCTCTTTTTTTGTTTTTTCCCAGGGCACTTGGTTTTTAAGTCATGTCGTCATTTCCCATGCAGGCTCCCCTGCCATTTGTCCTTTTCTTTTCTGGATGTGAGCTTGTATCGGCCACTTCCCATTCCAACTCCCGTCGATGCTCTTTCTTTTTCTTCCTCAAGACCGCCGCCTTTCCCCGGTGGAACCTGGAAAACCTTTTCCACGCCTCAACCCTCTCTCTCTGCATACTCACCACTTCTCATCATCCAGCTCAAAAAACTTTGTCCCTTTTCTGTGTTACCTTTTCCTCGAATTAACAAACTGCCCATTCCGGCATTCACATCGACTCCCCCCTTTACCCCGGCCTTCCCCCTTGGTTCTTTAAAAACGGTTGAACCCTCTCCAATGTTTCCATCAGCGTGTGAAGCGGCTTACCCTTTTTCCGGAGGAACTTTTTTTCATTCGGCCTTACTTTAGTGATGATGCCTTACTGTTTTATTTCCCACGCCTACCGGCGGCCCCTGACACTTCTCTCTTTACGAGTCGACTCTAGTCCGGCAAGTAAATGATGTTTGCACCCCGTTTGCACATCGTTAAGCGAGGCGCTCTCCCCCTTTTTCCACGACCTTGTCCTGAAACAATCTCATTCATCTGTTGAAGGTGTTCTTCTGCAGGCCTCCCCTTCCTCTATCTCCCATTTTTCATTTCCTCCCCCCCTCTCCTTTTACAATTCGTTCTCGCGCGCCTCATCAGGTCTTTTTTCAGACAGAAGCTCAAATGAGGTTGTCGATCTCCTTCCCGCTAATGAAGATTGTTGCAACTACGCCTTTTTCTTCCCCTCCTCTCACCCGCTCAAGATTCTGTTTCGGATAATGAATCTTGTCCCCCCTTCCCTCGAGTCATGTTTGGTGTCCGCGGATATTGCCTTTCGGCTCGTTTTGCCTCTCCTCTTCCACTTTCAACTCTTTCTCCCAATGAAGGCCTGGCCTGACATTCCATCGACAGCGCCGTTCCCCCCGCCGCTTCAAGTAAGTAACCACACGCTCAGGTCTCG
>Ga0179593_1702798_pt1 | contig 12827 bp, 16 predicted proteins | sample CZODoug2_1_08_16_FD_185931 | JGI IMG/M metagenome (GOLD analysis project Ga0179593, IMG submission 185931) | Vadose zone soil fungal communities from Angelo Coast Range Reserve, California, USA - CZODoug2_1_08_16fungal (PacBio error correction) | ecosystem: Environmental > Terrestrial > Soil >... | reverse complement strand
TCTCTTCTTGGGGTATTCCAACCAATTTTTTTCGGGGGCCCAACAAAACAGAAGTGTTTTTAATGAAATATTTTTCCTGCAAAACACGAGTAATTACTCCTATTTCTTACCCCAAACGTGAAGAGTTTCCCCTTTTCCTGCGCACTCCGCCCATTGGCCGGCTCTCCACAAAGCACGCCCGAAAGGAGAGACACCTTTTTCCGATTGTTGTTCTTGTCGGTGCTGTCCCCCCCACCTTGCCTTTTTCCAACCCCCAAGTAAAAACTCGTCGGTTCCCATCCCGTCAACATTCGCCTCCAGGAGCGTGGGACCCCGGACTTCGTTTTCTCCTCCCCAATTTTCCCCCTTAAACGTTTTTTTCCCCCTTTTCCTTGGTTTCACCTATCGATTTTTGGACACTCCTCCTCCAATCCTATCCTTTCTTTTTTTTTTCGTGTTGTTTTTCTGAGTATACTGGGATGGAATTTCTTTTGAGTGTTTTCTGTTGTAATCGGATCCTGTCCCTACAAACTGATCCGACTGAAATGTTAGTTCTTCCTGCAAAAAGACCCCCTCCCCTTTTTACCCCCCCCTGCCTCGGGTCCCAGTTTTTGCCCCCAAGTGGAGCCGCTTTGAACCGACAGTTAAGTAAAGGTTGGAACTGTAATGGGCTGGGTCCCCCTAGGACCCCCCCTGGTCTCCTTTCGGTGGCCAATGGGGAGTCGAGTGGGTAAGAGTTTTTTGACGGGATGGTTGAAGCACCCTTTTTCTTTTTCATTGGTGGGCGCCGCGTGCCCTTGCCCCGCACTTGGAGAGGACATTTTTCAAAGGGGGAGGCGTAGTTACACCTCTTTGGAATTCCCACGTCTGTATGATCTATTTTTGCCCACCCCCTGGGATCCCCAGGTTTCATGTGACCACCGCTTCAGTCCGACGCCCAGGGGTTAGGGCCGGTTGTCTGGAATCACCTTTGAGAGCATGATTGTTTTCGTTTCTTGTTCGGCACCGGCCCGGAGTCTCCCACGATGGGGGGCTTGGTGAAGCCGAAAGGGGGATTTGTCGTAAATTCATCCTTTTATTCAATTCTGATGGTTTGCATATAAACCTCCTGGAACAGGTATATACTTTTTTTCCTTTCGTGGAAAAAAGCGGCGGCCTTTGGGCGGGGCTTGTGGCCGTCTGGAGCAATACGGTGGTATTCCCGTTTTTCTTCTCCGTTTACAAAGGGTCATTCGCCCCTGAGGTTGAATTTTCCTTGTCTCCTGGCAGTCACGTCCCCGGGGGTGCAGGGCATTTCGTTTTATGGGTATTTTGTTTGTGTTCCCCTTTCTGGTGTTTCAGAGTATAGTCCCGTTCCAAGCGTGGGGACCCCCCTACGACGAAAGATTGATTTTTTAGGTAATGGAACAGTTGTAACATTCGGACCCCCCCGTTTGCGAGGTACATTCCCTTCTTTAAGGGGGGGGACGATTCGGAGCGGAAGGTTATTGGCTGCTTACCCCCTGCACCCGTTCTGGTAAAATTTGTGTACATCCCCCCCTGCAGTTTTTTTCGCCCGGGATTCCCTTTTTTTTTCTCGTTCCATGGGTTCCATTTTTGATTCGTGGACGACGTTTAAAACCACGGGACCAATGTGTACCCTCCCCCTTCGTTACTCCTTCCTGTTTTCCTTCCCCCCGATCCCCCCCAGTTTGCGGGGTGTTTCGTCGCCTGCGGCGACCTTCGGAACCAACCTTATTTTTCTGCAGGAAGTTGTGTCCCCCCCTTTGCTTCGGCTTCCACAACACTTTTCTCAAAAAGTACCTGTGGCTCAGTGCTGCGGCGGAACGGGCCGCTTTTTCTTCTTTAGCCGGAACCTTACTTCAACTTCTGCTTCGAATTTTTTAAACCTTTCATAAGCGTTCCCCCCCAATATGGTTGCTTTCCCAACTTTTTTGGAAGGGGGGGTATTGGTCCGTCCCACACCGGAGGTGACGGATTCCCCAGGGACTCGTCGGGAGGCCACCCCCCCTGTCGTCTTTCGTCGAGAAGGATGGAAAAAGGTTTGCTGGTTTATTCCGGACGATCCCACACCATTTTCTTGCAATCTTTGGTGCGGGACAAACAGTACTTTTTCTCCTTTCTGTTCCAGTGTCCCCGTGTCGCAGAATTCTTCCTTCCCCGTGCGTTTTGTTTGGTAGTTTCCATGTCACGTAATTTCTTTTCTTGTTTCGCACAGCTAAGTTTTTGTGGCCGTGCGTACGGAGCTTCGAAACACTGAATCCTAGATGCCTTCGCCGGCCAGTGCTCTTCCCCCCAACCTGGCCCTTTCCCTCGTCTTTCATTTTTGCTCCAATTGTTTTCGCTGGCGGTTTGAGGTGAACAGAACCACTTTATCATCTCGGTGTAGTCCAAGGGCGCGTAGGGCAGAGTTTTTTTCTCCAGGGGCATGTTTGGCCGGGGCTTATTCATCCCGTTGATTTAACCTCGGATTTTTAGAAATTTTCTGAATTCTCTCTCTCCTCCCTCTTCCCCCCTTTTTTAGTTCTCGGACTTCCCCCTTTCCCGGAAGGTCGTTGTTGCAGGCCCTCCCATGGGACTTGTGCGGGCACCCAACAGGATTTGATGGATTCCTGCCCGATGGACCTATGTCCCTTTTGTGTTAATGGACTCACTTTGGCCGTCCTCCCGCACCGAAATGCTATCCCTGTTTCCCTCCCCGACACTCAGGTTTTGTCCTACCCCGACCCCTATTTCTTTCGGACACGGAAAACCCTTTAGATAGGGCGTGCGGTTTCGAAAGCATCCAAAAAGGGTCTTTCTTGCGGCCAACGCCTACGGGCCATTTCGAAGTTCGGGACTCTACCAGACCCCCCTCTCCATTAACAAGCTTTTCCCCCCACCCAATTATTTTCTTTTGGAAAGCTGGACCAACTGGCTTCCTGGATTTTCATATTTCGGCCCTTGGTTTTCCCCTAAACCGAATTCATTCCATGGCACCCCTTACCCCCTGCAGGCGTAACATGGGGGCATGGCCTTGGTTCCGGAACACAAGAGGAGTACCTCCCACCCATTTCCAGGCAAGCGGGTCGACGTCTTCAAGGGACCATTTCTCATATTGATTAGCACGTCCCGTCAGAAAAGCCGTGTGGGACCCCACCCCAGTATCTATGGTTTGCTACCCACACATCCTTACCCCTGAGGGCAATTTCAACCCGAATTCTGGGCACCAGCATCAGTCCCCCTTTTTCAATAACCCATGAATCTTTCTACTTCCCTGCGCTGTCTCCCCCACCCTGCCGCCTTGCATCTGGCAGGGACATTTTTGGTCACGAGTTTTGTTCATGGCTGGGTCTTGCAGCTTGGACCCTAGATGATGTTTCGGTCCACCCAAAGGGCATGTCTAAACCACAACTCATGCCCTTTTGTGTATTCTTCCCCGCCCTCATGTTCAAGAACCCGGTCTCGGCGTAACACGGTTTTATGCTTTTCCCGCAAAAGGGCTGCCTATGCCAACTGTGTTAGGATGGGACAAAACCAACCGGGTGCTCTCTTTTTTTTTTCCCCCCAATCGTTTCACCGGTCGCCTTTCTCTCAAACTCTCAATCACACCCACCCCACGCGTGGGGCAACCTCACAAAACCCACAAGGAAAAGGGGCTTTTTTTTCCCCCCCCCTGCGTACCTTTCGCCAATTCCTTGGCCCTTTTTTTATTTGGCAGTAATTGCAAAGCCCGCTTCAAAAAAACACTATTATTCTTGCCGACTTTCCTCCCTCGGCTTCCCTCTTTCTTCCCTTGGCACCCCCCCTGGTGTCACAATTTCAAAAAAAACCGCCAAGCGCCTTCCACCAAACCACTTTTCGTTCCTTCCGTGCCACGACCACCCCTTGGGTTAGGCTTTTGATCCCTACGCAAACACCCTTCTTCCTTTTGACACCTCCCCCGCCGCCCTCATGGGTTCACACTTTTTTTCAATGTCTTGTCCCCGAGCCCACTCACCAGTGATCGTTATCAAGACGTTGGGCACCGGTTCACTCGCTTCCACAGTCCTTCATTCACCTTGCTTTTGCGGGGGCGTGCTGCTGTTGGATGCAACATTGACTTATTTCCTCTTGTTGGTTTATGAGAAACCTAAAGACCAACGGTTTGGAATCGTTTTACCGCCCAAAAACTTCCCCGACTAACCAGTTTCACCATTGCTTTCCGCTGAATGGGCCGCCCTCCCCCAGTAGCCTCTTTTCCTTTCGCATTTGCCGTCCAAATCAACCGCCTTATGTGCTTCCGAACGGAGGTTTTTTTCGTCTTAAATCTCCCCTCCTTTTAAAAGGGAGCCAGCGGCAAAAACATTCGGCAACACACATTCTTTTACATCCCCCCTATTTCCTAGGGACTCCCATAAACTGGTGGCTCACCCAAGGGGAATTTCGGCAATTCTAACCCCCCCCCATTTTTTTCGGGCCTTTTTTTCTAACACACCTGTCAACAAAGCACACCTTTAACTTCCCATTGGCCCCAGTTTTTTTCTTGGCTTGGTCTGGACCCCACCAAAAGACCCATTTTCAAATTTTCCCACCCCCCCCCACCCACAGTAAACTCGTGCTGGTCCATTTCTCAATCTGGGGACCTGTTTCGAAAAGTTTGCCATTTTTGGGCCACTTGGCGGTTCTTTCCTTTTCTGTTTCCCTCCTGCACGCAACGGTTCTACCTTCTATTTGAGGATTTATTATTCCTCCTTACATCCGATCCACTTTTCCAGATATTATTTTTCCTACTTTCCCTCCATGGTGGTTTTTGAGGAGGTCCTGTTAGGGGTCGTTACCTGGGTGTCATTGTATTAATTATTTTTTGTGCCCGGACCCCCCGGGGCGTGAATTTCTTTCCCTGACCACTGTTGCGTCACCGGGGTTGCGTGGGCCTTTGGTAAAAGTTTTTCTTTTTACGCCCCGGGAGTTACTGGTTTTTTTGGGTGGGAATTTTTAACGGAATTGTCAAGCGCAGTCAAGCGAGCCCCCAATGTTCAGTCGTCTGTTCTTTGGGCCCCTTTTTAGAGCGGCAGTGCAGGAAGATGTGACGAAACGGATTTCTGTTGCAATGCACCCCCGTGATTTGCGGCCGGACCCCCTTCCGTTTGGGAACTCGGTCACACGTTAGTTCCTTGTATGCTTGTTCCAAGCATACTTCTTAATCCCTTCATCGGTCAGGTGGGGGGAACACTATCCCTTCCTCCCCGGCAAAGGGGCGTTAATTTGGAAAAGACCCTAGATTCGCTTTTTCTGTCCCCCCAGGGTCCTTGGCGGATCAAGGGTTTTCCTGGGTTAGAAGAAACTGGTTGTCCTTTTTGACGTACTCCTTTTGACCACTTTCTTTTTCGGATCCCCTTCTTTCCGGTGGGTGTCAGCGGCCCAAGAAATTTCAGCTGCATTTACTTTAGTTTGGAAGGGGTCCCCGATGAAGGGGTCCGCCCATCAATCCCGTTTTCTCAAGGTTCCCTTTTCCCCCATTCCCCCAAGGATGGCCCACATTGTCTTGAGAAAAGCCGGGATCTTCGAACCCCGGGAATGGCAAGGTGCAGAAACAAAACTTTCGTCTTTCGGAGGGATCCTCGCTGGTGGTCTTGGCTACCCCCCCAGGGCGTTAATGGATTGCACAATCATTTTGGGAATATGTGGGGCATGGTCGGACTTGTTGACTTTACACAAAAACACATTTATGGGAGTGGGACACCGCTTTTTTAAGTTTTGTCCTCTTGTATTTTGGATCCTCTGATAAAATGCCTACCGTTTTTTGAAAATGGGCTGCGGACCCTTTTAAGTGGTTGCTGCCATCTTTTTGGGTTTACTGGGGCCACTCAACCCCACCGAACATGGCAAAAGGTAAAGGGCCACGTTGTTGACATTCTCATGGTGCGGAATACCGAGGTTCCGTTGGTGGTTCCACTGCCTTTTCGGAAAAACAACGGTGGAGGGATTTTTCCCAGGAGTGTCTACTGTGATCCTCCTTTCATTAAAAAACCCCGTTCTTGAACCCACACGTATTCAGAATTGTGCACCGCCCGTGTCAAGTGGTCGGTACAGGCTCACCTGGGGCCCTTAAATCTTTGGCTTTCCTGTCTGAAAGGACTTATAAGGAGTTCCATTTAGGTGGTCATGAAAAAGGCGCTTGCACCCCCCTCGTACCATCTTGTAACCTTTCCCCTTTTGCGGTGGGGGGCACGCCCCCAAAAGCACCTGGGGGAGGATTTGTTCGAGTTTTTTTCAGTTGGGTGAGGTCTCCCCAGCTTGTTGATACCCCCCAATCTTTGTGCACGGGGGTGAGATGTGTAATTTTTAAACTTATATTTAGCTTTTTAATACAAGTTTCCCCTTACCAAGAACTCTTGGAAATGCCGAAGAATAAGTTACTCTTCCCCCGCATGTCGTAATGATTGTGGTCCTGGGAGTGGGTGTGCGTCGTTTACTCTCTTGAACTTTACACTCCTCTGTTTTTTGCCGCGGCCCTTTCTCCAAAGAACCGTCCTCAACATGTGGTTTCTTTCTCAGAGTTCGGGGTTTGCCAATCTTTTTCTGGTTGCGGTTTTAAAACAAAAACCCATTACTTCGGGGGTTGCTTGCCCCTTCAAGTTTTAGCTTACCCCATTTTGAGCCGTTTGCTTTCAGACCGGCAAATCCCTCTGCGTTTCCCCCCTTTTTTTCAAACGGACTTCGGCCATCTCTCTTTTTACTCTTTTATTTTTTTTTGAGGAAGCGTCTGTTTTCAAGGGAGATCCATTCACAGTGTTTCGGGCCAACCATAATCTGGAATTTTGCCTACTTTTCTGTTCGGCCATGACTTTCGGCCCACACTTTGCTTTGGGGCTGCCCACCCCCTTTGAAAGGGAAAGGTTCTTATACCCTTGTTTTCATAAAAGACAACCCCCTTCGAATTGCTGCGCTGCAACTTCTCCAACAAAGTTCTCCCCCTTGTGTATAAAAGCGTGGGGAAGGCCCCAAAATCAGGAAATGTGCGCCCTCCGACGGGCGATTTTCCCCCCCGGACTTTCACGCCTGTTCCCCACCCTTGCGCCTGAAAAGCGGGAAAACCCCCCCCTTTATCGAAAGGTATCGATTTTTTGGCTGTCCCACTATTCTTCCCATATTTCCCTATCTTTTTTGTCCCCCGTGTGCTGGGTTTTGGGACATGGGAGGATCCCACTTCTTTATATTTTCATTTTTTCTTTTTTATATATCCAAAAGCCTTTTCTTCGGATTTTTGGGTGTCGGCAAACCCGGGAAAAGAAAAAAACCATTCCCACCCACTGCCCCCTTTTGCGCTTTGTTTGGCGTCTTCCCACCAATGGCCGCCCGTTTTTTTTTCCCTGGAATTCCAAAGAAAAAACGTTTCGGCCCCCTGTAACGTTCCCTCCCCCCCCCCTATTTTTGGCCCCTCCCCCCATCTTTGGAGGGCATCGGATTATGGACTAGTCAGAAACTTTCATCTAACCCCACAGAATTTTCAGTGTTTCCATGACCCTTTTTTTCCCCGTACCCGCCCCGCGGCCTTCTGGGTTGGGGCGTGTCCACATTGGGGGGGATGGACTTTTGTTATTGCGGTTTATCTGAAGCGGGGTTTTTGGGCGGGTTGTCTTCCCATATGGCAAAGACTACATCCTTAAGTTTGGACTCCCAGTGGACCCAGGGGCGGGCAGCGATCCCCAGCGAACCTTCTGTTTTGCTGTCCCACCTTGCTCAGCTTGCCCCAAGTGTGGGTCTTCCAACCCCCGGCTTACTCTGTCTTTTTGAACCCCCTGACTTTGGCCTCCACGACACCCCCCTCAAAACCCGCTAGGGCACGCAAGCCAACCCACCATATTTGATTTCTTTGACAATGATTGTTATCCTGCCATTTCCCCCATTCCAAACCCTCTTTTCCTTTCCCTTGGTCAAAAAAGACACTCTTTTGCGAGTTACTCCCCTCCTTCCAACCCTTGGTTCACATGACAAGTTCCTTTCTTTCAATCCCACCATATTAACACAAATGTTTCGTTTTCCCCTGCCGGTCTCCAATTATCATTCTCAGGAACCCAAGGGTGACCCTTTTCTTGGATGGTTCCTTAAAAGCCGCCACCTTGCTACTATGTTTTGGGTTTTTTTTTAGCATGGTTGCCGCCTTTGCCAGATCCCCCGGTTCATCCCTTGGAGCCTTTTTTTTTACGAAACTCTACAAGCCCCGAAGTATCATCGGAACCAGTTTCGGGGGCCTTTCTAGATTTTTCCTTTTTTAACACCGGGAAAACTCTTTTGCCAGGGGGTACGGTGCTGAATTCGTCTTGTACTCTACCCTGGACAGGGTCTTCCTTTTTACGCTTCAGAACCCCTTTGAGAACAACCAGTAACCCCAGAGATCTCGCTTTTGCTTACACCACTTCGGCATTGGAAACTCCCCGGGCCGTTGAGGGTTTACTCAGGGGATTTTTGACGAGTGTTTCACGGCTTTGGAATCCTTATTTATGGGTTCCCCTGTTTGCGGCAAAACAGGGCTCCCGTTCAATTAACTTTCAAACCCCGTTATTTCAGCCGCTTCTCCCTCACCGGCAACCCTTGAGTGGCTCTCGGGGCGAATTTTTTTCTTCACCCTCTGGACCTGCTCTCCCCGTTACACGAGGCGGGGCTATTTCATGGCCACCCTCTTGGGATGTTGGAAACACAGTTTTCATTCTCTCCCACCCAACCACCCACTTCCCAAACTTCGGCTTTTTTCCCCGGCGCTTCACTCTGGCACAAACTCCCGAACAGGTCTGTATTGTCCTTAAAGGGCCCTTCACTGGTCGCCCAGTAATCCTAAGGTGGCCTCTCTTTCATTCCTTTTTCAAACATTAAAGTCCCATTCCGGATCCTTCTCCTTCTTAGTTGTTGTGTTTGTGATACCCTCGGTTGAGCTCTTGTTTTTCATTTTTTTCTGAAAATCGAATGCCTCACCCCTAGGAATGGGCAGCTTGCCATCGAGGCACTGAATGGCCCATGTTCCCAACATTTTTGGCGTCCAGGACCCCTGGTCTTTGGACCGGCTGACCTGGAGTTAACTGTGTTGTGGGGGTCCTTGCAAACGGGTCCCTCCCGCTCGCCCCCGTAAAGTACCCCACCTTCCCTGGTGCCGGATCCGTTTTTTAGTAATGCCCCCTTTCCAGTGGTCAATTGGCTCTTCTTGGTGCCTCACCGTGTTGGAAGGGCTCCAGGGGGGGGGCGTATGGGGAATTACTGGGTGGCCCTGTGGGTCCCACGAAGCAGTCCTTTTTTGGTTTGCGCTTTTTTTTGCCCGACCTTTGATCATTCCCTTCACGTCATTTGACAAAAAAAACTCTTCCCGTTTTTAGCAAAGTTGGCGCTTTAAATGGCGATGGGCCTTGCTGGTCTTCCCCCCACGTCTGTCTTGTCAGCTGGGCCTTTGGTGTTCGGGGTCTTCCGACAGACCCCATTGTTGACCTTTTTTTCCCAAAACCTTTTCCGTCCCCCCTTTCTTCTCTTTTTTCACCGGATGCAGGGGCCGCACGGCACCACCACTTCCCTTAGGTACATTACAAGGTTCCGGGTCGGCCGCGTTGCCGTCGAGTGATTCATGAGTGGTGTTCCAAGTCCAACCTATTAAAAATTTCGGGTTTCCTTGGTGAAGGCCTGAGCCGGGGGGCTCCGGCAGTAGCTTCGTGGGTTGCGATGATCCAGAGGTTGTTTTCTTTGGAAACAGCCTGCCGGGAACTTTACGTGCTTTGGTTTGTGGCCCTGATTTCCGTTGCACGTGTGAAAGGATTAGGTTCAGGCTTTCTCGGTAATTTTTTGACGGCTCACCTTGGCCAATCAAGTATGACCCAACCCTTTTCTTTAGTTCCCAGCCAGGTGGTTAAGGGCAGAGTGGGTTACAAGGTGGTTTTGAGTGGCCCCCTTGGGGCGGGGTTGCGTTCGTGATTTTCTTTGACCAAACCCTCGGACCTTGAGTCACTCTCCTGTGCTGTTCCTTGAGACAAACGTTTTCCCCCCGAAGGACTGCGCCCTTCCATCTTTAGTTGGACAACTTTGGTGGATTTTGTCAGTGATTTTTTATGGGGCCTGTCCTCCCCTTCATAAAAAACCGCATTTGGTGATGACCCGAAGTCCCAATGGTTATGCGGAGTGGGCGCCGAGGTACGGTCTACCGTTCTCACATAATGTCGGAAAGATTCCTTCTTTCTGTCCTGCTTGCTTGGAGTTTCTTCAATCTCGTTTTGCCCTGTTTTTGACACCTGGAGGGGATGCTTCCACCCTCCTCGAGGGTCGGGGCTGTGGTCACGCGGGCCCAAACGGGGGTTTCGTCCCGCTGGGACAGGGTTGTTTATTTCCTGGTTTGATCAAAACCACTTGGGGGGCGGTGGTGTGCTCCTGACCCACATTTTTGAAAGATTTTTTCGCGTTATCCCCTTCACCCGTTTTTCCCTAGGCAGATGGAAAATAGTGGCTTCCTCAAATTTCAGGTACCTGATCAATGGTCAGATTTTCGGGGTGCCCGGGCTTGGCTTGCTCAGGGCTCATACTTCTGTTTGGTGTTTGCGACATGGAAAGATCTGGGTGTCCCTTTCTAAAACTCTATCCAAACCAGGTTGTCTTGCCCTAGAATACGCTTTGCCCCCAATTCTTGTTTTCCTCTCGTAGTAGGGAACAAGGTCTAACCGTTTTCTGCTGCCACTGGTGTTGGGCATCATCCGTCTTGAGGGCTTTTCCGCCCCCGGGCTAATTGGTAAAGATAGGCAACTCTTTCACTTGCTGACCGGATTCTCTCTTTTTACCTTCCTTTGTTTGTTCTTTTTATTATGCCTTCCGGAGTGGTTGAAGGAAAATGTTTCCTTCAAAGTCTTATGCCTCTGTTGTGATCACCTGGGGCCGATGTTGGAGGGGGCACGGTTGTTTCTACTTTTCCTTTGGCGGGCATTTCAAGCGCTTTCCTTGTTTCACACCAATCGACCATTGGGCAAGACAAAAAAAACCCCCCACCTTTCCGGGGACAAAGGTTGTTTTTCACTGTTGAGCGTTGCGGCCAAAAAGCCCGCAAAAACTAAGCGTCCCTTGTTCCGCGCCGTTTACAACGGCCGAAAAACCGCCTGGCCCACGGGGGCGGCCACTTTGCACCATCTGTGGGGGACAGCTGGTCCATTGGACTTTTTGTCGGCCACCCGCCCCCCACCCCACCCTCTTCCAACGAAATTTCTTGGCTAGGCCAAGGTGCTTTTGGGAAGCAATTTAAACGCTCTTCAAACTCTTCGTCCCCCCCAGCCAACTGTTAGTCTTGTTGTCAAAACCCGGGGTTTTTGAAGACTGTTTAAACAATGTTCCAAAGCCCCCTACCGGGCAAGTGGACTCCAACATTTTTTTGGCGGCCAGGTAAAGACCCTGGGATACCCCAGGGTGACATGTCTGAGTGGTTTCCTTAATCCCTCTTTCCCCGGTGGTATTGGTCACACCTCTTGGTTAAAAACGCTTTTGATGAAGTTCCCCAAAACCAATTTAATTCAACCACGTAGTTCCGGTCTTTTAATCCGGGTTTCTAAAGTACACGGCGCTTGGGGGGGTGGGGAAAACAACTTTGTACAGCACCTTGCGTTTTTCATTTTCTTCAGTTTGGGAGGTCCAATGAGTACCCCTTCCCTTGTGACAACTCCGTTTCGCGAATTTCCCTTTTTTGAACTGGCTTTGTTATTTTTTTGAGAAAACGGGTTCCTTCAGAAGGCCGCCGAACACAGGTTGGAGGCCGGTGATCCCTTCCCACCTTGATTACATTTGCATTCACTTACCCTCAAAAACACACGGCCATGCTTTCACTCAAAACCCGGTTCACGCGTTCCCACCCCCCCCCCCCCCTTGTTCTCCCTCGTTCCCATCCTTATTGCCCCCGTTAAATTACTGGTCCCAAGGGAGTCCAACAAAATTTCCTCGGGGCTCAGATCTCATTTCCGCAAACACCCAAACAACGCACCCCCTTGGACAAGCCTAGTCCATTCCCAACCTGCGGTTTTAATTCCGGGGGCTTCCTGTCCTACCGAGCACCCGCGGTGATAAACCCACGCCCCAGAAAATCCGATTCCTTTGGGCATGATTGTCTTCTTCTCTTTACGTCTGGGACCCAAGGTTTTCCTCCGAAATGGTCTCACCCCTTTACATAACAAGGATTTCTCGCGAACCAACTGTCAGGTCAAGTTTTGGGCTTCACGGCTAGACAAAGGCGGGTAAATAACATTTTTCTTGGGTTTTGGTGTAAGGTTTTCCCCTGCAATTGTCATTTTGGAAAGTTTCTCCTATTCCCGCCCACAACAAGTACCTTGAGGGGATACCAACTAAACCCCCAAAATGCACTTGGGCTCGCTAAAACCTGGATGGCTCCTAAGCATTTAAGCATTCCCCCATTACCAATGCAAAAACGCCACTGGCTTTTGGGCCTTCATCTCATCACGCTAAATTCGGGTGTTCAACATTTCCCCCTTGGCTTAAAAAGTCCCTGGAATTCCCTGCCCCCCTGTGTTTTAAAACAGCTGGGTCCATTCTTTTTGCCTCCAATGTTCTACGCCGCTTCCTCAAACGCTTTCCTCGGTATTCGTTGCGATTCCGCCGTGTGGGGCCTCTCCCCCCCCCTCGTTCCGGTCCCCCCCAGCGTCTGCTTGGGGCCCCCCCGGGGATGTTTGCTTGGTGACCCAGGGCCCGCCCCACACCCTTACAACCCGGGCGGTCAGCGCAACTTTTGGCCCTGTCGTCAAATTTGGGGGCGGGGTTGGGCTGGTTGGCGGGGGTTCTTTTTCTGGAACTGTCCCCCCCCAGTTACTCTTCTTTTGAGCAGTACCTTCTTGCTCCATGGAAACTTCCTTCCCACCCCTTAG
>Ga0179593_1609282_pt1 | contig 12827 bp, 15 predicted proteins | sample CZODoug2_1_08_16_FD_185931 | JGI IMG/M metagenome (GOLD analysis project Ga0179593, IMG submission 185931) | Vadose zone soil fungal communities from Angelo Coast Range Reserve, California, USA - CZODoug2_1_08_16fungal (PacBio error correction) | ecosystem: Environmental > Terrestrial > Soil >... | reverse complement strand
CAAGCGGATATAGGCGGAGCCAGGCCGTCAGGGCCCACGCCGGCACCTCTTCCCCCCTTCTTTCTTCTTTTTCCCCGGTGTCCCCTCTTCTTTTTTTTTTTTCTTCGTATCGAAGGAGGAAGGACGCTACGTTCTATGGTTCGAGAAGCCACTTTTGCTTTTCCCCCCTTTTTTTCCTCTATACTTTTTTTTTTTTCTCAGCTCCTGCAGCCTCAGCGCTTTCGCGGTCCGGCCGCTTAATTCGCCAACCATCACTCGCCCCTTTTTCCCCCCCTTTTTTATGATTTTTTTTTTTTTTTTTTTCTGGTCAATCTCCAGCGAGAAAGATGATCGCATCGACGGAAGGGCAGTGGCCCCCCTTTTCCCCCCCCTTTTTTCTCTTTGGGAAAAATAGAAAGAGAAAAAGTATGACAAGGTCTGTTCTTCCCTCTTTTTTTCTTCTTCTTTGAGGCTCTCTCCCTTCCACCGCTGAGAAGTAGAAGGTGATGAGATTGGATTGTTTCCCTTTTTTTATTTTTTCTCCTCTCTTCCATATCTGCTAGGGGGTAAATATTCAATGAGATTTGGAGTTCTGCGGCCATGGGCGACTGTTTCCCCCCTCTTCCTTCTTTTGTTCGCCGATAAGGTAGGTACCGCAATGACCCCCTTTTTTTAAAATTCCCCTTCTTAGGCGACAAGCAGGACGATAGCGCGTAGACTTTCCCCCCCTTCCTTTTGCCCCCTTTTTCCTTTTCATTCATTTTCCCGGCCGCGCAGGTCGCGGAGACGACAGGAAGCAACTTCTTCGGCGCCTTTTTCTTTTTTAGGAGTTTCTCCCCGGACGAATTGGTTAAAAATATAGATGGAGAAACTTGATCTCTTCTCCCCATTTCTTTCCTCGTCCTCCCCCTTCTTTTTTTCTTCCTTGATCCGCGCATGCCGATGACATGTTTAGGTGAAGATATTGAGATCGGTGAGAGAAGGTTCTTCTTTGTTCCTTTTCTCGGTTTTTTTTTTTTATTTCTTTTTCCTTTTTTTTTTTGCCTACTTTTGGTGGTTTGGGGTTTTTTTTTTTCTTATTTTTTTTTTTTTTTTCTTTGTTTTTTTTCTTTTTTTTTTTTTTTTTTTTTTTTTTATGGAAGAGAAAGAGGAATTGCGGCGTTGCCGCCTTCTCTCTCCTTTTTTTTCCTGACCTTTTTTTTTTCCCTCACGGAGAGGTTTCGGGACGCGTTGATGAAGGAGGAAGGTGTAGGTTTAGTCGAAGTCGGGACCTGTTCTTTTTTCCTCCCCCCCTTTTTCTTTTTCAAACTCCTTTTTTTTTCCCCCGTTTTTGGCTGGCTGGCCGAGGAGAGAGAATATAGGCGGCGTAGTCGGCGTCAATGTCTTACTTTTTTTTCTTCTTTTACTTTTCTTTTGATCTCGATCTCGATCAGTTTCAAAGAATCGAGCGGTGCGAATCGGGCGGATCTTTTTTCCCTCCCCTTTCCTTTTTTGCCACTTTTTTTTTTTTTCCTTTTCCTTCACTGTTTGAAACCGAGACGGGTGACGAAGGAAATAGTTCACGCTCCAGCCGGAAACATCCTCTTTTTTCTCTTTCTCCTTTTCCCTTCCCCCTCTCCGAAACGCGGTCCGAAAAATATAAGTTATTGTAGGAAGCCGGCGGCCATACCGATCGTTTTTTTTTCCCTTTTCCTTTTTAATTCCGCGGCAAACAGCCGCAGGCACTGGATCGACAGGACGATGCGCGTCCCCCGTCCTCCCCTTCCCTTTCTATTTTTTTTTTCCCCACGGCCTCAAGCCTCGGAATGTCGTGATATCCGTCGGAGCTGTGCCTCTCTTTTTTTTTCCTTTGGGGCTTCTTTTGATGCGCCTCCCAACGCAGCGAGACTCCCAGCGCCTCGTGCCTTCTCCCTCCCCAGGCTTCTTTCCCTTCCCTTGTCGCGGCCGTGGAGAAATGAATGAAGCAATCAGAGGATTATCGTCGGCGCTTTCTTCTTTCCCTTGGCAGGTTCTCCCTTTTGCTGAATAGTTTGGGCTTTTACAGGAGTTCTTGCACTTGGTTTACCCCCTTTTCCCCCCTAGCCCCTTTTTCTTTTCCCCCCCCCCCCTTGCGAAAAAACCGGTTTGAGTGAGGGCATATTCCTAGCTTGTACCCTTTTTTTTCCTTTTTCCACCATTTTTCTTTGTCTTCCGAGCGCGCGGAGAATTTAGGAATAGGGGACTGGCGAAAACATCCTCCCCCTTTCCCTGATTTTTTCGCGGAGCGCGTGGCAGTAGAAAGAATAGAGAGAAAGGCGCTCGCCGGGGTGCCCTTTTTTCCTTCCCCCCTTTTCCCTCTTCTCCTGTGCCGCGCTATGTTTTGCCAAAAGAAGGAGAGAGAAGCAATTCGACGAAGGCGGTTCCCGGCCTGCCTTTTTTTCTCTTCTCTTTGGAGCCCCTTTTTCTCGTCATCGTTGTTTAGCCGGCAACCACGCATACGAGAGGCGACCGTGTGTTTTTTTTTTTTGCCCCAGCTGATGGTTGGAGAATTGAAGCGCCGTACCGCTACCTCTTTTTTTTTTTTTTTTTCTAGCTTTCCTTCCTCCTCATGGTGAGGAGCAGCAAAGTGGATTCTCGAACCATGAGAATAGCGGCCTTCATCCTTCTCCTTCCCCTTCCTCCTCGTAATTCCCCTTTTTTTCCGGCATCGAAGTGCCGATGTGAGGATGGAGAAAATGGTACAGGCGGCTCGCGCGACTTTTTTTCTTCCATAGATCGCCTTCTTTTTTTTCTTCGCCCTTTTCGTCCTACGTGAGATGCAGTGATTGGAATGACAACACGCTATTGTGCCTTATTCCCTCCCCCTCCCTTCCCTTCCATAGGCACTCTCGCCGGAATTCGACTTCTGAGTCTGCCGATATCTTTCTTTTTCCTTTTTTTCTTTTGGCTGCTCCCTTTTTTCTTCGACCTTTGATGTGCAATAGAGGAGCGGTCAAATTTCGCCATCGCCGCGCTTGACCTCGCCCTCCCCCCCCTCCCAGGTATCCTTTTTTCTTTATAGTGACGGTAGCTGCGGCAAGGCACCACCAAGGTCATTTTTCCTCCCCCCTTCTTTTCCTTTTCTTTCCCTTCCCTCTCCTTTGCAATGTCGGCGCTGCTGTCGGTAAGGTGTTCGCGAAAAACCCTGAATTGCATGAGTGTCTCTCTCCTTCCTCTGCCTTTTTTTTTTTTCTCTTCTTTGACCTCGCTCGCCAGCATAGAAGCGAAGAGGTCCTCTGGGCCAGTTCGTCCCTCCCCCTCTTTCTTTTTTTTTTCCCTTAGCCTTTTTTTTTTCCTAGCTGCCAGGTGACCCTAAACACCGGCGGTTGTTGTTGGAGAAGGGAGTATACTATGATGCGAAACGGAAACGGTTAGTTTCCCTTCTTTTCCCTTTTTTCGAGCTGCCTTTTTTCCCCTTCCCCTCCCGAGGTTACGCGACAATAAGGTGAATGATGAAAGCTCCGACGAGAGGCGACAACTCTCTCCCTCCTTTTTCGCTTTTCTTCCCCCCCCTTTCCTCCGAGCACGGATGGCGTTCATGAAAGGATTCAGCGAAGGCTCTTTCCACCCTTTCCCTTTTTTTTTTTTCTTTTTTCTTCATTGTCCTTTTTCCTTTTTCCCGATGACTGCTAGGTCAAGCGAGGAGAGAGGCGAAGTGAACGCTCCTGCTATTCATCCCCTTTCCCTCTTGAGCCTTCTTCCCTTTCTTCCTTTCCCTTAAGGTCCGGCGGATTGCCGAGGAAGACGAATATACGGCCGGCCTCTTCCTTCCTTTCCTTTTTTTTTTTTCCCCGTCGCCGACGAAAGAAGACAGGAGATATTAATCGAGCTCGCCCTTTCCTCCCCTTCTCACTCCCCCCCCCCCCCCATGACGCCGTGGTCGAGAAGGACCAAGAGGGATTTTACAACCTTTTTCCTGATTTTCTTTCTCCCTCTCTTCTTACGCGTCGTAGGACGGTGGCTGGTACATAAGTTCTGTCCTAATCCTGAGGATCGCCGGCTTTCCTTTTTTTTCCTCTTTTCTTTTTTTTTTTGAGTTTCTTTTCTTTCTCCAGCTGTGCGGTGGATGGATCGGATTGAGAGCATGAAGACCTAAAGAGCTTTCTCGGTCCGGCGCTTCATTCCCCTTATCGGTCTTTTTTTCCTCTTTCGCATCTTTCGCCGGAAATCTCAAGCGCGAAAAGCATGCTCGTCATCGACGGAATGATTCCCCCCCTTTACTTTCTTTTTTTCTTGGCTTTTTTCCTTTTCTTTCCCGTACCGCAGATCAACTGCACGAAGCTGTCGATCGAGCTGTTTTTTTCCCCTTTTTTCTTTTTTCTCGCCCGGTTTTTTTCTTTTTCCATGTGGTTGGATCGAGCCGGATTTTTTCGCCAGTCACGAGGCGAAAGTACAGCGGCGCTCGGCCCTTCTCCTTTTTTTTTTTTTGACCCCCTTCCCTCTTTTTTGGCAAGGTGGTAGGCGACCCGTGAAGTGTCTAGGGAGCGCCGATACTGTCTTTTTTCCTTTCCCCTTCTCCTTTTTTCCTTTTTCTTTCCCCTCTGACAAGCAGGGGACCTAAGAGAGTGAGAGGGATCTACAAAATCTGACCGCTCCCCTTTTTTCCTCTTATTTTTTGGTTCCTTTTTTCCCCCTCCTCCACGTCCGCGCAGGTAGAGGAGACGCAGGAAGCACTTATTGAGGAAAGACAGGGATGTTTTTGATTTCGGTCGATTCCGATGCCTGATTTTTTCTCCCCCTCTTTTTTTTTTTCCTTTTTTTTAAATTTCCTTTCTTCTTTTCTCTCTCCCGTCCGACGGATATCACGACATTAAGGAGATTGGAGCAGTGATAAGAAGCATTCGATTCCTTTTCTTTTTTTTTTTAGTATTTTTTTCTCTTGTCGCGGCCGCGGACGGACGATGAAAAGCGGGCGGTGGCGTTCCCCCTTTCTTCCTTTTTTTTTTCGGCTCCCCTTCTTTTCCCCTCTCCGAAGCCACAAGAAGGAACACGCAGGACGCGGATTTCCGGCTGGATCGGGCCGAGTCCTTCCTTTTCCCTTTTCCCTCCTGCGAGTTTTTTTTACTTTCCTGGCGAGCGAATCCTCGGCGGCCCTTTCCCAGTTCTTTCCGACGATCGATTATGTGAAACTGATCGATCCCTCCCTTTTTCCTCCTTCATTTTTTTTTTGTCCCTGTTGGCGCCGACAGTGACGAAGAAGAGAAGCCGAGATGCGCGCGCCCGTCCCCTTTTTTCCTTTTTTCCCCTCCCTCTTTACGATTTTTTTTCCCCCTCGGACGAGGAGGTTTTGCAGGATTGTGGGCTCGGCGTCACTCCCCTCCTTTTTTCCCCCTTCCTTCCCCTCTCCTTTTCCCCTTTCTCTGGATTGGGCAAATTCAGGACGAAGGCACCGACCGCCAGTTTTCATCGTCGTCCTCCCTTTCCCCCCCCCTCCCCCCCCGCAGGCCCTGGATCGACAGAAGATGAGCGTATCCGGATCGAACCAGCGCCCTTTTTCAATTTTCCTGCTCAAGCTCCGGAATGTCGTGATAAGTCGGAGAGGGAGAGACAGCATGGAGAACGCCGGTCCCCTTCTCTCTTTGCTTTTCCACCGTTCTTTCCTCTTCCCGAAATACCAAAACAGGCCCGTCTGGACGAAGAAGGATTACTGGCGGTCTCCGCGACCTGCGCTTCTTTCTTTCTGTCTTTCCCTCCCTTCCTCCTGCCGAAGCGGGAGATTTTGTAGATCCATCTCACGCCTTTTTTTTTTTTCTTGCACTTTTCTTCTTCCCCCTCCTTGTCGTCCCTACCGCTCGTGCCCACCTGCAAAAAGTTTGATTGAGGGAATTAATCCTCTCTTCCCCCTTCTCTCGCTCCCCTTCCCTTCCTCCTTTTCTTCGGCTTTTGCCGACGAGAGAGGGAATTCGGCCCGGGACTGGCTTTCCCCCCCCCTCCCCCATTTTTCTCCTGTGAGAGAGGTGAAGTCGACCGAATCGATCGCCTTCCCCCCCTCCTTTCCCAGACTTTTTTCCCCTCGCGCGAGCAGCCATTTAGTGACGAAGGCGGGTTCGAAGGCCGGCAAGGGCGGGACGATTTCCTTTCTTTTCTCTTGATGACGTTCTTTCTTCTTCGTGGTTTCGCCGGCTAAACCACGATACAGCGAGGCGAAAGTGTGGGTTGAAACACAGGTTTCTCACTTTTTTTTTCTCCTTTCCCTTTCCCCCCTGGATCCTTTTTTTCTTTTCCCCTCTCTTGGATCGGCGGATTGTGTGGGTGAGAAATGAGACAGTTCTCCTCTCCTTTTTCCCCTTGGAATTTCTTTTTTCTATTTCCCCTCACGTAGGGTACAAGCCACAGTACTTAAGAAGAGTAATAAGGATAGTGAAGGTAGAGGCATGGCTCAAGTTCCCCCTTTCCTTTTTCTTTCCTCCTTTTCCGCCGAATCCGATTGGTCTCTAGAAAAGGAGGGAAGGGAGAGGGGGAAGAGGTGCCACGTCACATTGCTCATCCTTTCTTTTTTTTGTGAGTACTTTTTTCATGAAACCCTTTTTTTTCGAGAGCCCCCTTTTCCCTTCCGACTTCGGTATGGCCGATATACTGATGAGAGGTATAGAGAAGCTTTCTTCTTTTTTTCTTTTTTTTTTTCCTTGTGTTTCCCTCTTTCTTCCCTTCGCCCCCCTTCGAGCGATTGAATAGCAGTAAGCGATGCCGAGACTCTCCTTTTTTTTTCCCCCCTCCTCCGAACGGGATCTGGTAGTAAACGGTCAGATGAGGAAAGGCACCACCACATTCTTCCCCCTTTTTTTTCCTCTTTCCCTCAGACTTTGCCAGGTTTCAATCCGCGCTGCAATTGCGCGGGCGATGTGGCGGTAAGCGTTGGTTCGTCTCCCCTTTTTTTTTTCTTTTTTTTTTTTCATAATTTTTCCCTTTTTCCTCCGGGCATCCTTAGGTTATTTGCCGCGCTCGCCAAGCTAGTTCGAAGAGCGGTAATCTGGCAGTGTCTCCCTCCCCCTTTTTCCTTCTTCTTCAAGACTTTTTTTATGTGAAGGATGAAAGGGGACATATAACAAAAGGAGTTGTTGTTGAGAAGGGAGTCTACTATGCTGCGGAAACTAAACTTTTCTTTTTTTTTTTTCTCTTCCTTTTCCCAGATATTCTTTTTCTTTCCCCTTTGAATGATCAAGCATCAGAAAGAGGGCCGACCAACCTCAGTGAGAGACACCATCCCCCCTTTTTTTTTCTTCCTTATTTCCTCAGCCCCCTTCCTCTACGGAATATTCAACATTTGACTTGGTGGTGAAGGGCCGAAAGCGACGTACTACCCTCCTTCTTTTTTTTCTCCTTTAACGGGCATCGATGAAGGCGAGGTCAAGCGCCGGCGAGGGCGCATTTTACTCTCTTTCTCTTTTTCTTTTTTTTTCAGTATTTCTCTTTTATTTCCCTCCGACCGCGCATCAAGGGATCGGCAAGACCAGAAGTAGGATGTCGGCGAGATTGCCTCTTCCTCCCTCCTTTTTTCTTCTCTCGGCTTCTCTTTCTTTTCCCCTCACGGATCTCGACTTTCCTTTTTCCCCTTTTTCTCACCTCCTTTTTTTAAGTCCCCTTTCCCCATCCCCTGAAACGAAGTGGTAGGAGAAGACCAAGCGAGGATATCGTCTTCCTCCCTTCCCCCCCCCCCCCCTTCCCCCCCCACCCCAACCTCCGCAACCCACCCCCCTCCCAAACACCCCCCCCCACCCCCACCCCCCCCACCCCCCCCAACCCCCCACACCCCCGGGGCCTTTCTCCTTCCCCCTACCGGAAGGCCGGATACGCGTCGTAGGAAGGTGATGGTACCTAAGTTCTTTCCTCATCCTGAGGATCCGCTCTTTCTCTTTTTTCCTTTTTTTTTTCTTGTTCCTTTTTCCCCCCTCTGTTTGGCCGGAGCCAGCTTGAGCGTAGGATTGGCTAGGATTGAGCGATGCAGCTCCAGCGCTTCTCTTTTTCCTTCCCCCCTTTTCGCCTTTTTTTTCCTTTTTCCCCTATGACGTCGCCGTCCGAGGTATGAGGGTAGCATCTGGTCGCCGGAAATTCATCTCTCCCTTCTTTTTTTTTTCCTTCTAGTTCTTTTTTCTCTTTCTTGGGCAAAACATAGCAGCAGGAAAAGTCTGAAAGGTCTGTGCCGTACCGCGATCACCTTCACTCTTTTTTTCTTCCTTTTCTTCACGTTTTTTTTTCTTTCCATTGTTTGGATCGAGGCCGGATTTTTTAGACAAGTCCCGAGGACAGAAAGTCCCGCCGCGTCTTCCCTCCTCCTCTTTTTTTTTGTTTTCTCCCCCCGCTAGGCCTTATTCCTCAATCAAACCGGTGTTCGCAAGGGGTTCCCCCTTTCTTTTTTTTCTTCCCTGATTCTTCCCCCCCCCCCCTTGCACAAGAACTCTGGAAAAGCCCAAAACTATTCCGTCTCCCTCTTCCCTCCTTTTTCTCCCCCCTTTTCTTTCGAGGGTTTTTTTCTCTCCCCTCCTATCTCCGCGAGGCTTCATTCATTTATACAAAGGAAGCGCAGTCGCGTGATGCCCTCCCCCTTTTCCCCCTTTTTTCTTTTCTGGGTTCCTTTCCCCCCCTATTGTTTCCCCATCTCTATGGCGAAAATGATCTAGGACGCGGTGACCGGCGTTCTTTCCTCCTTTTCTTTTTTCTCTTTCTTTTTCCTTTGTTCGATACGAGAGGAAGAGAATAGTATGGAGATCCAGTTCTTTTTTTTTTTTTTCCATTTCCTCTGAATGGTCCCAAACGATAGTGGGAAGAAGGCTTCGACAAGCCTTTCCTTTTTTCCTTTTTTTCGTTCCTCCCTCCCCCCTCCCCCCGCGGCCGCGGATTTTAGGATGGAGAGGGAAGAGCAGTAGTCAAACGTCTCGGTTTCACCTTTTCCTTTTTTTTTTTTTTTTTTTTTTTTCTTCATATTTTTCCCCCTTTCCTCCGCCGATCGCACGCCGATTAGTGAAACTGATCGAGATTCTCTCTTTCCTCCTCCTCCCTCTTTTTTTCTTTCCCTTTCCTTCTTCTTCTCCCTTGTTTTGCCCGCCGAATTGAACGAAGGACGATGAAGCGAGATGCGCTCGTTCCCTTCCATCTCTCTTCATACGACCGGCCTCGGCCAAAGATAAAGAAGTGAAAATCCTCTTCTTTTTTTTCCCCCTCCCGACCCCCCCTCCTCCCCCCCTCCACCAGCCGCTTTTTTTGTTTCATACCTATCGGATGGGAAAATCAGGACGAATTCCCTTCTTTTTTTTTTTTTTCCGATTCCGGCAACAGGGCCTTCCCCCTTTCTTCTTCCCTTTTTTTTTCCCTATCCCTTCCCTCCTTCGGGATACGGCTAAAGCTAAGGAATGTGTTGATATCGTCTTATTTTTTTTCCCCTTTCGAACCCCTCTCTCTTTTCACAAATTCGGTCGTGAGACGACTTTTTTTCTTTCCCCCCCACTCCCCTCCTCAAAAACGCCAGGTCTGGAAGAAAGAAGTTCTCCTTTCCTTTCCTTCTCTCCATCTTTTTTTCCCCCCTTCCCCCCTCCTTGCCGCATACGAAAGCGCCAGGAAGAAGCAGTGCAGAATTTTTCTCCTTTTTTCTTTTTTTTTTCTTTTTTCCCCATTGGTTGAATAATGAGGGACCCCGACCCTTTTTCCTTTTTTACCTCCCCCCCCCCCTTTCCTGGAAAACCGGTTTGATGGAGGGATACTTCCTATCTTTCTCCCCCCTTTTTTTCCCCTTTCCCCACGGTAAGATCTGGAGCGCGAAGGGATAGGATTTGACGGGAGTGGCTTTTTTTTCCCCCCTATCCCCTCCCTCTCCCCATCACCGGCGACGGGAGAGAGAGGTGGCCTTCGACCTCTTTTTTCCTTTTTGATCAGGGGTACGCACCGACCGTGCAGGACAGGTGAAGCTGATAGGTTTTGAACAAAGGCAGGAGTAGCATCCTTCTTCTTTTCTCCTTCTCTGAGCCTTTTCCTACTCTCTCCGCATACCGCGAAGGAAGAAGTAAATAGTGGTTTCGCCGGCCCCCTCTTTTTGTCTTTTTTCTTTCTGGTTTTTTCCTTCCCCTTCTGGAGATGCAGGCGCTCCAATCCGAGCCAAGCGACCCCTTTTTTTTTTTTCTCTTCTTCTCTCTCCCCCCTTTCCCTTTTTCTCTCCCATGAGGACGTAGCGGCTTCATCCTTAGAGAAAGCGCGCAAGCGCGATACTCAGGATGAGGAAAGCAACGTATTTCCCCCTCCCCTCTTTTTTTTTTCTCTTTTCTTTTCTTCTTTTCCCTTGGACAGGCTGGCTCAGGCCGATATACAGAGTGAGTCTTATAGGACACGTCGTCAGTGATCTTTTTTTTTTTTTTTTCTGTAATTTTCCCTTTTCCCTTTCCTCTCCCTTCGAGATGCCGTGATTGGCAAGAACAAACCCCGCTCTTGTCTCTCCCCATTTTTTTTTTTCTCTCCTTAGTTCCTTTTTCTTTCTCTCCTTGATGCGCGGGTCTTCGAGAAGAGTGTAGCGCGCTCGCCTACTTGCATTTTTTTCTCCCCTTTCCCCTCTCTTTTTCAAGTTCTTTTTCTTTTCCGACTTCAGGAATGAAGAGGCGTTACACTCGACCAATGCATCCCGACCACTTTCTTTTTTTCCCTTTCTTCGAATTATCCTGTGCATGAAAGAAAGAGGTGAGAGGCTTTTTCCATAAGTCTTTTTTTCTTTTTTTCCTTCGCAACCCTGAATTGCATGCGTGTCTCTAATGATGTTAGTACGGCCTCTCGTCGTAGGCTTTACTCCTCTTTTCCTTCTTCGCAAGCCTTTCCCCCTTCTTTCCCCCTCCCCACACGAAGCAGGGGACCAATAACGTTTCCGTGTAGACAGCATAGTAGACGCCCCTTTCGCAACAACAAACTCTTTTTCTTTCTTTTCCCTTTTCCTTTGTTTGATTTCCCTTCCTTTCTTTCCCCTTCTTTTCTTTTTTTGCGGGAACGACATGGCCAGAGGACCGGGCTTCGAAATAGCTGGAGAGCGCGGCAAATACCCGATAGTATTCCCCCTCCCCTTTCCTCCCCCCCTTCAAGCTTTTTCCCCTTCTTTTTCCACTCAGCAATTCAGGGTTTCGCAGAACAAGACTAAAGAAAGAAGCGCCGAGCAATGGCTCCTCTTTTTTTTTTTTCCCCCTTCTAGGCTCTTTTTCTCTTTTTCGGAGGTAACGGCCTATCATTAAGGGAAGTAGGCATCGATGACTGCGAGTTCCCTCTTTTTTTTTTTCTCCTCTTTTCTTTGCAGCATCTCCTCCCTTCTTCCTCTCTCGGCTTCACGCGTCGAAGGAAACGCGCATCAAGGAAAGGCCAGACCGACGTCTTGCCTTTCCTTCTCTCCTTTTTCTCTTCTCTAGGCTTTTTTTCTTTTCCTTCCCCCCCCAATAACGGCATTCCGAAGGTCAGGAGAAACCGTCCCGCCGCTCCGTCCCTGCTTTCCCCTTTTCCTTTCCCCCTTAAGTCTCTCCTCCCTTTTTTCTTAAGACCAAGCGGGATTCGGCGGAGCAGACGGGAAAAGGGGAACACGGCCGGCCCATCGGCCCTCCCCTTTTTCCCCCTTCCCTTTCTTTCCTTTTTTCCCGCTTTTCCTTCCTCCCCCCTCTCTTAGTATCGAGGATGAAGGAAGAGACGTATCATGGTTCGAGAAGCACTTTGCGGCTCCTCCCTTTTTTTCCTTTCTTTTCTGTAGGTCTTTCCCTTCCTCTCTTTCCCGGCAGATTCACAATTAGAAAACAATAAATTCAGACACCGTGGTTTCACCCCCCCCCCCTTTTTCTCCCCCCCCTTTCGACTTTCTTTTCCTTCCCTTCAATCTCCAGGCGCGAAAGAAGGATAGTAATAGAAGGAAAGACCTTGCAAACTTTCTTTCCCCCCCTTTTTCTTTTTTCTTCTCTTGTCCCTACTCTTCCCTTCTGAAAGTCTGTGAAGTAAAGAAGATTCAACCGCACGATTTTCTCTCCCTCCTTTCTTTTTTCCTCTTAGGTCTTCTCCCTTCCCTCTTTGTAGCGATTGGATTTGTTGAAAGTGGGGGGATACGAGGAAGGATTTCTCCGTCTCCCTCTTCCCCTCCTCCCTCTTAATTTTCTTTTTCCCCTCCTTCTCCTGTCCAAGCTAGAATTATCCTAAATAAAAAGGGTTGCAAGGGTGTGCAAGCTTTTTCTTTTTTTTTTCTTTTCTCCCTTCCCTTTGACCCTTTCCCTCACCTTCTTTCAAGCCCAAACTATTAAGGCGACAAGACTTACTGTCCTTTTCTTCTTTTTCCCCTTTTTTTTAGTTCTTTCCTTTTCAGCGACGACGATATCCGCGATGGACAGTATTTATCAAAGGCAGACGTCAGTTTCTCTTATCCCTCCTTTTTTTCCTTTGAGGTTTTTTTCTCCCTCCCCTCCCCTCCGAATGTTTCACACATCTCTATGGAGAAATGATATAGGAGAGGTGAACGCTTTTTCTCCAGCCTTTCCTTTTTCTTCTTTCTTCCTCTTCCTTTTAGTTTTTTTCTTCCTCCCTTAGGACGGAGAATAGTAGGGAGATACAGGAATGAGGATGTTAGCCTGCGCGTCCTCCTTTCTTTTTTTTCTTTTTTTCCCTATTTTTTCCTACAGGAGAGGTTATTTTTGATCTTCTTTGTTTTTTTTTCCTCCCCTTTCCAAGCAAAAAAGCCGGCAACACGCCTTCCTCTTCTTCCCCCTTCTCCCCCCCTTTTTTCATCTTCTCCCCCCCCCCCCCCTTCTTCCGGTGTTGCGGCGGATGGCCAGGGAGCGCGCCTTCTTAGTCCCTTTTCCCTTTTTCCCCTTTTTCCCAACCTCCCTTTCTCTCTT
>Ga0179593_1498115_pt1 | contig 12827 bp, 10 predicted proteins | sample CZODoug2_1_08_16_FD_185931 | JGI IMG/M metagenome (GOLD analysis project Ga0179593, IMG submission 185931) | Vadose zone soil fungal communities from Angelo Coast Range Reserve, California, USA - CZODoug2_1_08_16fungal (PacBio error correction) | ecosystem: Environmental > Terrestrial > Soil >... | reverse complement strand
AGGGACTTTTCCCTTCTCGTTCCGGTCCCACAGCCCTTTGCGTTTTTCCACCCAGCTTGGACCTTGGTAGTACCTGGTCCCGGATTTCTCCCTCTGTTGCCCCCCCCCCCCCCACCGGTGCGATCGGAGCCACCTCTCCCCGACTTTTCCAGTTCCCCTGACCCCCTTCCCCTCGTTGCGGGCCATAATGCCACTTGATTGGGGGCGGGCATCTTCTCCTTTCCACGGGGCGGGTGGCCCCCTGTTCACTTGATCAGTCTTTTGCGCTTTGGTGTGCAGCCGCCGAATTTTATAGTGTCTTTGGGGTTGCTGTCCAGTATTTGTATAGGACGTTTCCTTGTCCCCGTGCGATAGCAGGATTGGTTTTTTCCCCCTACGTTAGTGATCGTTTTCTCCCCGTTTTTGCGTTTATTGGTCTCGTTGTTTTTTGTTCTTCCCTTGTCCTTGAATTTAACCAACCCCCCCCCCAAGCAAGTCAGTTGTTACAGGACAACTACTAATGCGGAGCAGACCCCTTTCAACTAGGTATTCTTTTAGATGATTGCTTTCTCCCTGGAATGTGCCCGGTGAGTTTGTTTCTCTCCCCCTCCATTCAGTTCTTTAGTCAAAGTCCAAGCACTCGCAGGTTTTTTCGCGTACGACCTCTCGGCTCCCTTTGTTACTTTTCCCGACTCGGGTGTCTTTTTTCCAGCAATTGGTGCTTCTTTCCCCCCCGAAGTACCCCTGTTTTCTCGAGTCCCGTCACCCCTTTAGGGGGCTTATCCCGTTTTTTTGGCTAGTCGCGCTTTTTTTCGGTATTCTTTCTCCGAATCACTTTTCCACCTAGCGAGCCCCCCCCCAGTGATTTTTGCTCCTTTTCCTTCTAGTTCCCCACATCACACGTATTGTATGGTTTTTTCCTGAAAGCGTATTGGTGGGTGGTGTTGGCCCACCCTCCTTATGGTCCCCCAGCGCCTCTACTGCCAGCGAATCTCGTAGCCCGTCCCACTTGCCGATTCAAGTTTGCTGCCCCCTTTCATAAGTTTTCCCGCCGTTCTTGTCCCTTGAGCGCGCCAGAGGGGAGTTGTCTTTCCGCCCTTCGTCCGTTCATTTTTCCCCTTTAAAGCTCGGCTGGGAGGCGTAGCCCCTTCCCGTCAACAGGCGGCTGGCGTTCTTATCCGTTTTTCCAAATTCTCAGGAGTCTCTGGTATCTCGTGTCCACCTTTTGGACCTTTCTTCCCCTGTGGCTCTATTAGCCCGACTCGCGTACAGGACCTTTCCCCCTCTCCGGAACCCACTTTTTTTCTTTTTCCCTTCTCTTCTGTTGTGGGTCTGCCTTCACTTAAGATTACTTTTTCCTGTTTCTTCGGAGACGGATGCCCGGGTCCTGCACAGGTGCCCCTTCACCAAGCGCCGGCACCCCATGACGGGGGAAGTTCTGGTGTTTTCAAACGGTGCGCCGCGACGGAAGTTGGGCCGATTGAAATGTCGTTTTTTACGGCACTGTCCCCCCCAGACCCCCCCCCACGGGGTTATGAGAGTTTTTCAATCTTCTTTGATCCCGCGTCAGGGTCACTTCCCTTCCCCCATTGGCCTTGTTTTGTACCCCATCTCTGTTCTCTTGTTGGGATCACGACCAGGTAGGGAAGCTCCCCCCCCAAGCCTAAGGGCCCGTTCGACAGACTTTTATAAATCCCTTGCCTTATGCGTTCCTTTGAGGTTACGACCCCCCTGCTCCTCATGCATTTGGTAGTCGCAGCCGCTTCTCGACTCTTCCAGTCGTATTCCGTGCCCTCCCCCGTAAGTTCCCTAGTTACTCCGCCCCTTCTTAGAGCGCTCTTCACAACGCCTATTTAAACGGGGGCTCCCACCCGGCTCTTTTGGATCCTTTTTACCCAGTGGCGGTGTCTGTTCTCTGTGCGGACCACATTTCACCCCTTAGCTAGATTGGGCCAAAGATTACCGCGAGTTCGCCTCTTTTTCCTCGGCGCAATACCCCTCTAGCAGGACTTTATTCCCCCCTGGCCGTGCTGTTGGCCCCTTTGCTGGTGTGCGCCCGGGCCCCCCAGGTTTGTCCCCTTTCCTATTGTTTTCTTGACTGTTCCCCCTGCGGCCCCTGGGTCCCAGTTTTCCGCGTTTTTTTTTGCCCCGTGGTCAGTCCAGACCTTTATTGCCCCGGGCCGCCGTTGTGAATTTCAAGGGCTTGTTTGGCCCTCCCCGCTGGCTTCTCCCGCTTGAAACTGACCCAAAGGCCTTCGTTTATGCCGGCACCCCTCTCCCTCCGTAAGGCTCTTTGGGGGTTCTGGCGGCTTTGTCTCCTCCGACCTTGATGGGGCTCCATGGCTGACTTCTTTTCCCATGATCAACCACCTATCGGGAGAGTGTGCGTTTTTCTGATTCGGGCGCGTGTAGCTACTCTTTTCCCTTTCAGTTTCTGTGGTCCATTAAATGTTTCCCGGAGTTTCTTTTTCCGGCCGTTCTTTGAGTTTTGAGTTACTTCCGACTTGGGCATTGGATAAGGCTTCACTTTCCACCCCCCTGGCCGCCTTATCCCCCCCCTGGCCGGCGTCTTTTTTCGGTTTTGTCTGGCGGCTTCCCGTTTTGCTTTGTACCCACTGTCTAGTCTTTGCTCCCCCGCAGATTCGTTTTTTTGAGCTTCCGCCCTGTTCCCCCTTTTTGCTTGATTTGCCCCAGCGTCGTGTGTTTCCAACTACCCCGATTTCCCTGCTCCCCTCGTTTCCGTGTTTTTTTTTCGAAACGTGCCTCGGGTATAGCATCGTTCCTTTTGTCCGGTCCCGCCGTTTCTGTGCTTTTTGCCGTCGTGGCGCTGTTGTTTCCCTCTTGCTTTCCTCTTCAGAAACTGGTGGCCCCCTGTTTTTCGTGCCCCGGTCCCCTTACGCGTCGGCTTTTTGGTGCCTTGTGTGGGCCTCACGTGAGACACTTACTTTTTTTCTTTTTCTGACACGATCACCCCCACCTTTTTTGATGCGCATGTAGTGAGGGTATTCCCTCCTTCCTGTTCTTTCTAACAGTTCCTCGTTTTTTTCCTTTTGGGGCCTGTTCGCTGTGGCCACCGAGGGAGCCCGTTTGAAAGTTTCCCTGGTCTTGATAAAGTTTCTTGGCCCTTCCGGTTTAGGGTTGCGCAGCTTACCATGCTCCCTTACGCTAGTTTTGTGAGCTGCGTTCGCGTTTTTCTTAGATTTTTTCGTTGTGGGCTCCTCCGCGTCGAGGGGATTTCCTAGACCGTTTCTGACCCGGAGTTTTATATTGGGATTTTGAGTATTTTTTGTACCTGCGCGGTCATTCGTTACCTTTTTTACGCCCTGAGAAACCGCCGGTTTTTTTTTTTAGCGTAACGTCCAGCCGGCACGTTTCACGTGCCAAAAGAAGTTTGTTTCGACCAAACCCCCCGGTCCCAAACCCCCCCGACTACCCTTTGGCCTGAACCCACCCTATTTCTTTTTCCCTGGCCTCCTGCTCGGGGTTCCCCGGACTCGTCCTATCCTGCTCCACCCCCACAGGTTGATCGAGGCGTCCCCCAAGCGCCTTTGGCGTGGACTCCTCTCCTTTACATTTTCTTTGAGTCTCGTTTTTCTGAGGATTGGTTGAGGATCTTGTGTCTCCCCTGGAAGGCCTTTTCCTTTCCCAAGACCTTCTTTTAATGGGACTTGAGTGGGTATACGTTCCCCGTTTTCGGCTATGGACTTTCGGTCATCTCTTTTTTGTCGGCCGGCGTAACCCTGGTTGATTTCCTTCTGTCACGGCGCGGGTCCCCCCTACGCCCTACGGTTTTTTTACCCCCCCTTTATGCTTTGCAACCCGGAAATCAGGATGGTTTAATTTCCTTGCCTCCGGACTTGCTTTTTTTTACCCCGTGTGCCTCACTTGCTTTCAAAGGGAGTATCCCTGTGAGCTGGCGCCCCCATCCCAAGGATCATCTCACCTCTCCGTTGTTTAATCGAGTGATTGACTCTCGCGCTCCCTCCACAAAACCCTTGTCGTTCCCAGTGATATTTTTTCGAGGGTACCCTAAAACGCCGGTCCTTTGCTTGCCGGTCTCCTCTTGCTTCATTCGGTGATCTTTTTTCTGGGTTCGACTGGGTTTGGAGAGACTGCTCCATAGCTGTGCTTTTTCTTTCCCTTTTTGAAGCTCACAGCGTGACCCTAAAGTTTTCGGTCGCCAACGTCATTCGGTTTCCCCAATTAATATGTTTCCTTCCCTTTTTTATTCTTCGGTTTATAGCCTCTAGAACCGTAACCATCCCGGTTATTCTTTTCCCCCTCCCCCGTCCTTTGGTTAGATATCCTCCTCATCGAGAACGTTTGATCCGAGACCCTTCAGGAGCTCTTTTCACACCTTCCGTCATCTCGTTCTGAGTTCCTCATAAACCCTGGTTGTTGTTTAGAGTCTGTTTGAACTTTCCTGACGTGTCCCCTATTTTTTTCTTTTTAGTAGTCCGGCCAGGGGCTTTACGGACGGTCTCTTCCGATTCAGGTCTTTTCTTCTTTTCCCCGTTTTTGTCGAAAACCAAGGAATGTTTGGCACCGTTTTGTTCTGTGCCGTAGGGACCCCCCGAGCGCCAAAGCCCCAGTGGCTTGTTTGCCGTCTTGCCGTCATTTTAGGCCTTTGCTGCCCTCTTTGCAGCAGGTGCACGAGCCTAATTCACTTTTAGCCCGACGCTGACATCGTCTCGAAATATGCGTTAGGCCAACTTACGCGTTTCAATATGAACCTTGAGCCCGAGAGACCCGAGTTTTGATTCAGTGGTAGCCCCCAACGTGTGAGTGTCCACTTGGTTTCTTAAGCGCTAAGGCCCCGTCCGCTGAGTGCTCGTTTTAACCTGCACCCGTTCCCCCCAGCCGCCCTCTTTTCACAGGACTTCGCTTCCCCCTCCTGTTTTTTCCTTTTTTTGCGAAATGGCACACCGACATTAACCACAGGCTCCCGGCCTTTTTCCAAGCCCTTTCATACCTTTTTTTTGTTTCACCGCTCAGTCTTGTCTAACGTCGCAATTTTTGAAGTTGAGCGTTAGCGCATTTTTTTCTTAGTCTTTTTGAGATGAGTGTACAGAACGGTGCCATCTTGCAACTTGTTCCCATCTTTCAATGCTCCCTGCGTTTTTGAGTTGCCCCCCCCCTTTTTTGGCCAAGCCTCTCCCCCTCCTGTGAAACCCCCCAGGACGTACCACCTTTGCTTTTTTGATAGCCGGGTTTGGTTTTTTTCTATTCTTTTTTTTAGAAACGGAGCCGGTCGTCCCCCGTTCCCGGGTTGTGGACAACACCCGATCATTTTTTCTGCCTTCAAGACCGTACCCTCAAACCTGGTCCAGCCATCAGTTCAGATTTTCAGTTTCATGCGGGCCCCTGAGGATTCCTCTGCCACTTTTGCGGGTTCTATCTGGGTTTTGAAGCGGAAGGACAGAGTGTCCCCACGCAGTCCTTTTTTTTGCAAGGTCTTCACCGTAATGGGAGCCTATAGAGGTTTTTCCTCCCTTTTACGATGTGACTTTCCTAGGGATGTTACCTGCGATCTAAGGTTCAGTTCGTTCCTGCACCCTCTCTTAAGCGGTACCGGGTTTTTTTTGAAATCCATACCGCCGTCCAAACGTCCCAGATGATTTTCTAGGACCACCGAAGGACCAATCAGTGTTTTTTTCTCTCTAGATCATTTGTCTCACCCCCATTGGACCAGGCCCCAGTTAAGTGAGTGTCTTCCCCCCATATAATTGTTCGTTGGTCTCTTTTCAATTCCCTTTTAGCCGCAACGCCCACAGAAGACCTTAGACTTTCCTGATTGGTGTTCACTTTTTTTACCATTAAAACGAGTTTCGACCCCCCCGTTCTTGTCTTGTCCAGTCTTGTCTCTGAGGGCGCCCTTGACTCATCCGTTTCATTTCACCAGTCTGTTCAAGGGAGTTTCACACTTGTTCTGACTGAGTTTGTGTTCGTCTTAAAATAGTCAAACTTGAACAATCTTGAAGAGTTTTACATCACCAGTATAGTCTGTTCAGTTCCTCCCTTTTTTCTCCGCCTTTTTTTTGACGTCCCCGGTTGGGAAGTGACGTTTTTGCGCATTTCAATTACGATACGATTGCAAGAACCGTTGAGTGTTTCGTTGTTGCCCGTTCGTTTTTTTCCCCTATCCCCTCACTCTCGGTAATTGGGTGTGAGAGAGAGCGGAGCACAACGGTGATGTAAGGCCAGTGCTTTGGCCCACTCCCTCGGTATTCCAACCCTCTTCGATGAGCCAGTCCTAGCGTTTACTTTTTGGGTGAGTTGGATTGTTTGAATTTTTGAACGAGTTTTGCCGCTCTTCCTCGACTCCTCCCTGCTCGGGATTGCTTGGAAGCGGCCGCGGTGGTTTTCTGTTCCACCTTTGCTTTTTCTGATGGATTGTCTCGGCCCTACCTGTGGAAGGGTAATGGACTTTTTTATGCGACGCTTTTCCCCTCCCCCTTGCGCAGGTCTTTTCTCGGTCGCTCCTCTTTGCCACACGTGAAGAGTTTCCCGTAGGCGTGGGGGACCTTTTTTGGGTCAGGGACACCTCTTTCTGCCTTTTTTTTCTCCTTCAACCAAGTCTCAGTTGTGATGACCAGCTTTCCACGCGCATTTGCCAACGAACAAGCGTTCTGTTGTAGGTTTCAGTTTCTCCTGTTTGATTGAATAAGCTTGGATCCTGTCCGCTCCCCAGTTCCCCCCCTCATGACTCTGACGGCGGCCCGGGGTTCACGCGAGTAGGTGTCTTTGCGCGGGTTGGTTCCCTTTCCACCTGGCAACGGGTTCTGGACTCATCAGTTTACTACCTTACTTTTGACCCTAGAACCGAGACTTTGTTTTAAAGCTCCCCCCTCCCCCCCCGCACCTCATCAGTGAAGTCGGTAGTTTTTTAGTTCTGTCTCTTATTTAACCTTATAGGTTCTTTTTTTCCCTGCATCTCAATTCTTGAGGGTCCAACAAGTTTTTCCGCAGTGGACGTCTTTCCCGCGATAACACCCCCTTCCAGCCTTCTATTTTCCCCAGGGAACAGTTCCGCCCTTTGGCTTTCTTGTCTTTCCTCCACCCCTTGAGCAGTATGTTACTTTCCACATTAATTCCGACGTTCCTGGGTTTTGAGCACAACCCCCACACAACCCGCTTTGCCGTTATGATTCCTCGGGCAGTTAGCCGCGGCCTTTTTTTTTTTACATTTGTTTTTTCGCTGGTTCCTCCTTCACGGGTGGTCAGAGGCTTCGTTTGGTCTGTAGTGATGTTCTTGCCCCTTGGTGCGGGTTCTGTTCCAGTTTCCACCCCATCACCACGGGTTTACAAATTACAGTTTTTTTACTGGTTCCCCCCCATTTGGTGCCCTTTTCCTCCCATGCTCCTGCTTTCTTTTTAGTACTTAGGTAATGTTTTTTTTTTTTTCGTTTCCTTCTTCAGGTCTCTCCTATTTCCTCTACAACCTTCCCCCAAACACAGATTTGGCAAGTTTGGTTTTTCGCTTTTTGAAGGTCTCTTTCCCCGGTAGATATATGCCTGTGTAATGACCCCCAAGAGGGAACTTTTTTTTTTCTCCCCTCCGGGAGTTGCGCCGGTTCCCTTAAACCTTTGGTCCGGAGCCCCTGGCTTCCCCCCCCTTCGCGTTGTTGTCTTTTGGTCGTGCCCGGGGATGTGGGGTGTTTTTGGGGGCCCCCTTTCCGTCCCCCTTCGACCCCTCCCCTTGCCGTGCATCCCCTCCCGACGTGTGGCACCGGGGTTTTGCGCGACTCTTTTTCCACCCCGGTTGACAAGTTCCTTTCGTGCATCCCCCCTCAGTGCCGAGTTTCTCTAACCGCTTTGATTTTTGGGACTTTTTCCCCCACTAACCGTTCCTTCTTTTGGACCCCGAGCACCATCCGCGTTGATTGTTCTTCCCCCTCTCTCCCTCCTTCCCCCGAAAGTCTGGAGGAGGAGAAACCTTGGGACCCATTTTCAGTCTCCCCCCCCTCCCCCCTTTTTCCCGCCCCCCTCCAACTCCCTTTTGCGTCTTACACCAAGATTCATTAGAATCCCCTCAGGTTTGTCTGTGACCACGCCCACCCCCACCTCCGGACGTTCCAAAAAAACTTTTCGAATCTTGGGGCCCCCCCCTTCCCTTTTTCTTTTTTTTTTCGTCTTGTATTTTTTGGTGGCACGTTCGCTGCGGTGGTACTTGTGGCCGATACCCCAGCCTCCCCCCCACTTTTTTTCTTGTTCCCCCAAACCCACTTTTACCTAATTTCAGAATTTCCAAGACTTGTACCTTTTCCCCGTTTTTTTTTCTCAGGTTCATGAGCTTCCTGGGACTGCTGAAAAAAGGGATCATCGTTTTTTTTTTTCTTTCCTCTTCCTTTTCCCCCTCCTCTTGTTTTTTTTTCTTATATCTGATAGTCTTAGAACTGGCGCTTTCTGCGCCCCTATATGAAGGGCCGACAACTAAGAAGTTTTGTCATCCCCCCCAATGCGTTTCGGGGGAGCAGTCGTAGAGTGTTACTCTTCCCATTACCCCCTCTAATCGGGGTTTCCCCCCTCACCCCTTGTTCGCCTGCAGACTGTAAAGTCAAAGGACGGAGGCGTAGAACGTTTTCCTATTACTTTTTGCCAACTCCCCCCCTTCTTCTTTTTGATTCCCCCTCAGTCACTGCCCTTAGAGTTAACCGGGCCCAATCCCCTGTTTTCCTTTCCTTGGTTCCCCTTCTCTTTGCGGCAAATTTTCTTGGAGGTGATTGAAGTTTTCGTGAATTTGGGCATGGGATAGCGATCTTTTTTTAAGTTTGAGACTGGCCCTTTATTCGGTCCCCTTTTGGCTGTTTTCCCCCCTTCCGTTTTTGTAGACGTATTGGAAAACAGGCATTCTTTTTCCTTCGGTGATTTGTATCTGAGCATCAGTGACACTCGCCCGGCCTGTGTTGTGTCCTTTTTATCATCCCCTTTAGTTTTTTGTACTCCAACCCACTTCTTCCTTCCCTTTGTTTTATGGTCGACGTGCATTTGAAGCTACGGGGCCGATCTCATTCCTCCCCTCCCGCTTTCCCCTTTCTTCCTTTTCTGATGATTGCGTTTTTTTTTGAATTACATGGATGCCGGGCGTCGACCCCCAGCTGCCGGTGACCCCACGTTGAAACCTTTAAGTGTTTCTGTTCTGTGCCCCTTCCCCCCTGCCCTTCGACGAGACGCGGCCGCGAATTTGGGTTTTGGAGGGAAAGTTTTGAGGGCCGCTTGTGTCACGACCCCCTTTCGTCTTGCTTTTCCACGCATTACAAACGCTTTGATTCAGGAACAGTTCGCCCTACCCACCCCCCTACCACGAGTCCTTTTTTGATTTTTCTTTCTCTGTTGGTACGCTGTTACTCTGTGAAAGCCTTGAGGAAGTTTCCCCTCTCCCCAACACACTTTTAGACTATCGACCTGGTATTTAGTTTTGATGAACCCCCCCACAAGCTGCCCCGCACTTGTTATTTTTGGACGGGCCCCTCTTCTTTTTCCTCTTTGTTTTGGTTGTGTTTTCCCTTGTAAAAGTCACATTCCTAGTTTTTTACCCCTGTACTCCGGCTCTTCCCCTCGTCCTAGGGCTTCGAAGTTCCCAGCTGCATCCCCCCCGGGGCCACCCCTTTCAGGCCTCTCCCGCATTTTGAAGGAGTTCCATCTACCAGACATTGTTTGCTTGTGTTTGTTTTCTCCCACCTTTTTTCACTCCGCGCCTGTGTGACCCCAGCTAGTCGTAGGTCCCCTTTTTCCCCGGTAAGCACTATAACATCGGAAAATTAAGTGTAGTTGTTCTCTCTCTTGACCATATTTCCGATCGGCGTTTTACGAGTATGTAAGTTACTCGGCTTCCTTTTTTCACGGCCCTTTTTTCCGCCCCCAGGAAATTTTTTTCGTCCCCAGGGCTAACCCCTCCCTGTACTCACCTTACCCTGATCTTCCCCTAGTTTCCTTTGTGTGGACCAGCCCTTTTTTTCAAGCCCCGAAAGCTTATAGTGACCCTTCCTCATCTTGGGCCACCCTTCCTCCGTCCCCCCTTTTTTCCACAGTTTTGAAGTGGCCCAAAGGCGTTCCCTGCCCCCCCGGTTTAGGATGGAAGACCTCTGTCAAGAGGTCTTCTTTTTCCTCCCTCCCGGGTCTGACCTTGCAGAATAGTTTTTTGCACTGAAACCCCCACCGCCCAAAACCCACGATCGTGGTGTTTTATGTTTGTGATTCAAATTTCCTTCTTGCAAGGAACCTCATCCAACCCCCAAGAGTTTTTTCGGATCTGTTTTCTTCGCTCACTTTTTTTCTTTTTTCTTTTACCAAGGCACCGCTTTTCCCCCACCGGAACCTTCCGGTTTCACTTTGGTACTCTTTTTTTTCGGGCGCTTTCTAATCACCAGACCGGCCTTGAAATTCTTTGACCCTTTTCTTCTCGAATTGGCAGCCGTAAATTTGCTGTCTTTGAGTGGAACCAGTTCCCCCTCGATGTCCGGAGACTCCCCAGGGCCTCCCTGTTGCCTTTCTCTCTCAGGCCCCAGAGGGGAGCGTAGCGGTGTCCGCGGGTTTCACCCCCTTTTCATCCACGAATCCCCTGTGTTTTAACCTACGACGAAAGTCTATAACATTCATTTTTTTTCTTGCGCCCGTCTTTTGCCCCGCCTCTAACTTTTTGAACCAAGGCCTCACTTCCACGGTGAGGCGATTCTTGTCCAAATCCCAATTTTCTTTTCCTAGCGCTTACCTGAATTCTCCCCAATAACGTGACTCCGTGTTCCCCCCCCTCGGTTTCTCTACCTTTTTTTCCCCCCAATGCGCCAGGGGGCTTGGCCCACGGACCGCGATGTTTGTTGATCAAGGTGCCCCTTCCCCCCTGAGTGGCTTTTTCTGAAGTTTTCCAAACTTTTTGCTGACGATACGGTCCTTTTCTGGAATTTTCTCTTCGTGAGTCCACGCCCCCCTCAGTGCCACTCTGATGTAAGTAAACGCCTCACCCGGACACCCGCCTCGTTATTCACATTTGGTCACGCATTGTTCCCACATCCCCACCGTAATTTCTTTTCTAGTGGACGTCCATTTGAACCGGTCCCTGAAGTACTAGTCTTGATCGTTGTCGTTCTTCACCCCTTCCCCCCTGCCGTCTCTGCCCCGACCCCAAACTTCGATGCTCCTTGGCCTGGCCTGGTGCTGTGCCATCGACTTCAACCCTAACCCCCCCCTCTCTTTTTTTTTTTTTCCTCCTTCCCTGACTTCCTCGACGCGCGTTTGCCCTTGGCTGTCCGCTCTTTGGTCATCTTGAAGGCGCGGGCCAAACAGGGTAGTGCGGGTCAGTTTTTCTCCCTGTGTCCTACTCTTAAACCGGCCCGAGTCGTCCCTACGAAGAAGAACACTATCCACCCCCTTTTCTTTTTTATTGACAGGGGTCCAATCAGGTGCTGAATTCAGGTGCTCCCGGACGGCGTCGCCCGACTCTATCCCCAATCCGGCGCCTAGAGTAATAGACCACCCTACTCTCCGGCGCGCCTGCGCTCTTCGTTGACAAACCCACTTTCCCTGGTTTATGGGTACACCCTTCCACCCCCCGACCACACTACCACTTGCTTATGACTTTTTCCACTACACCAAGATGTTGCAGGTATTCACTAACGTACTCTTCGCAGTAAATCGGTGCGATCAGAGAGACCATTTTTTTTTTTTTCTTTACGTGTCCCATTCTCGGCTTGCCTTTTCCTGTCTTTCCCCACCCCTACAATGTGTTTACCCGGATGGTTGCACATTTTTCGATTTGTGCGATTCCCCATCACGTTCTGGTCAGAGACCCCTTTTTGCAATTTCCCTCCTTTTCCTGGCTGGTGGCCGACTGTTCTGCCCATTTTCCACGGTCCCAGTTTCACAACCCCCTTTGTTCTTCTGCGCCTTCCGTTGTTTTAGGGAGGATGCCATTGCGGTTATCCTGGCGGTCACCCCACTGAGTCGGCATTTTTACATGAGTTTCCTGTTCTTTCCCCCCCCCTTTCTTTTGCTTTATTTTTCAAAAACTTGTGTGATGTTTCCCGAGTTAGGCCCCTCTTTTCGCATTTTGGTTTAACAAAAAAGTGATAATTCAATCTTTTTCTGCGCTTTTGTGACTTAGTTTCGCTGAGGCAGATTTTTCGTCTCAGTGAGAGCTGCCCCTTCATGAACTGGAGTCTCTCTCCTTGTCTAACTCTCTTCTTCTTTCGCTGGTTGATGACCTGGAACTGATCGGTACTCCGGGTCCGCCTTCCTCTCGCCCCCCCTACCCCCTTTTACGGGGTTTTTGTTACTCTTTCCCTGACCGACCCCCTTACCATGCCAGGACCACGTTGCTTTCGCCCCCCCCCCCCGTTTTTTCGCTGACCCAACCGATCCCGTGAACCCCCGACGTCTTTACATGACTGATTTCCCCCCCCTGCCCCTTGTCGTCCAGATTTCCCCGACCCCCACTCCTGCCCTACCATTGAAAGTGTGTAACACTCCCCTCCGGTGGCGATTTGGGGCCTCTTTTTTCCCACAATTCTCGACTCTTCCCCAATGTTTTTTTCCTCTTGTTCTTTCTTCTGTGCTTCTCAACTGGACTGAGCACTCGCCCAAACCACTTGGTTCTGGGTTTCAAGAGGTCCCCGTAGTCCACCCACCTTTCTGCCGTTTCCTTCCGTTTTTTTCCTCTTATCGTCTTTCTGCCCAGCCTGCTGGCTTTGAGCGAGTGGCTTAAGAATGCGATTTTTCTCTCCCCCCCCCTTGCCCTTTTTTTTTCACCCTCTCATACCTCTGTCGTTCCACCTGGAAGGGAGTACCGTTTTTGCAGTCAAAACCATTCCAGGTCTCTTCCCTTGTCTCTGGTCTTCGTCATCACTGGGTCA
>Ga0179593_1688109_pt1 | contig 12828 bp, 16 predicted proteins | sample CZODoug2_1_08_16_FD_185931 | JGI IMG/M metagenome (GOLD analysis project Ga0179593, IMG submission 185931) | Vadose zone soil fungal communities from Angelo Coast Range Reserve, California, USA - CZODoug2_1_08_16fungal (PacBio error correction) | ecosystem: Environmental > Terrestrial > Soil >... | reverse complement strand
CTTTTCCCAGCGCCTCTTTTTTTTTTCGGATTTTTTCCTCCCCCACCGCAGCGCTCCCCTTCACGCAACATAGGTTTCCTTCTCTCTCCCCAAACGGTCCGCGGTCCTTCAAAGTTCTTTCCTTTCCGACAAACCCCCTTTCCCCCTCCTTTTTCCCTTTCCGGGATTCACTTTTTTCAGTCGGGGCTTGTTGTCCCCGGGGAAAGTTCCTTTTTTTTCCGTGGACAAACGAGTTTACTCTTTTTCTGGTTCGCTCTTTCCTTTCGAGCTTCTTCCTTCGCTGGCTGCCCCCCCAGCGTTACTCCCGTAAAGCGGTTTTTTTCTTCCTTAGTACCTCGAGGTTCCCCCCCCCCCCCCCTTCCCGCCGGCGACACCCGCTCCTGCACCCACTCTCCCCCCAAAAAAAATGAATTTGAAAATTTTTTTTTCCCCCCCACCCAAAACAGGGCCCCCCGATTTTTTCCCCCTCAACGGCGACCCCCCTGTTTCTTTGTCCTTCTTCAACGGAAGCTTCAAGGTTTTTTCTTGCCGTTGGACACCGTTGTTTTTTTCCCCACCGCCCTGTTTGATTACCCCCTCCCCTCCTATGCTCCCTCACGATGGCAACCCTTTTTCCCCTAGTTGCTGGGACCAACCCCCTCCACCGTGGGCTTGAGTTTTCCCTGTGCTGCCTCCAGTTTCCCTTACGGCCAGTGGTCCTGTTAGGGTCTTCCCCTCACGGGCTGTGTCCTTTGTCTTTAGTGGCTGGTCGTTGTGTTCAGGCAATAACTTTGCTTTCGGCGCCACCTCCCCTTTTTCCTTTTTTGTTGTTCGTCGGTTTCTGTGCGTACCAACCCCCGTCGATCTGCTGTGGTCCCCTTTTTTTTTTTTCCTTTTTCCTGTTGTTTTCTTGGCGGATGTGGATTTTTCTCCTCCCCTCGCAATGTCTACTCGCTCTTTTTGAACCGCCCCTTGAAGCCTGATGTCTCTTTTTTGTCCCAGATTTCCTTTTTCCCGGGAGAGGTTCATTGGTTTTTTTCCCTTGGCTTTTTCTTTTTTTCTCTTGGACCCCCGAAACATGCCCTTTTTTTTCCCCCGCGGTTGGCTTTACTTTCTTTAGTGCCCGGGCAGTCTTTTTCCTCTTTGCGGGAAGTGGCATTCCCCTTTTTTTTTTTTCATGAGCCTGATGGCTGTGACAGAGGTGGTTTTTTCCCCTGGTTCCTCCCCGCGGTTGTCGCCCCTTTTTTCTCAACGCGGACCCTTTCTGTTTATCTCGTAGAGTTTCTTCTCCCCTCCTTGACCCCCCCATCCCGCTGCGTCCCCCCAATCCTTTTCTCTTTTCTTGGTTCTCTTTCCTGATTTGCCGTGGTTTTTCATAATCTAATGAAGGCTTTCTTTTTTTTTTTTGACAAGCCATGCGACTCTTCCATTCTTTTTCGGCTCCTCCCCCCCCTGGACTCTTTGACTTTATTTTTGAGTCGGGCACTGACATCTCACCCCCTTTGAACCTCCCCTTTCCCTCTCTCTCCCGGAGTGTGCGTTTTGTTGCTTTTCTTTTATCGGATTTTTTCTTTTCCCCACACTTTCCTTTTCGTGGACCCCCCCGCTCCCTTTTTCCTTTCCCCTCCCCCAACCGGGGACTTTACAAGAATACTTCTCCCTCCCCGGTTCCATACCCCTTTTTTAACGGTTTCCCCTTCTTTCCCTCCCCCATGGCTTGTTCGGTCTGTTGGCCCCAGATTTAGGGGAGTTCCTCTTTCCTTGAGATCCAGCCGCTTGTCCCTCTTTTGTCAAATGACCCCCAGCCCCCTCTCAACCCCTTTCAGTTTTTTTTCTCGCCCCGTGAGCAGATCGATGTTTTTGAAAGATCCGAATGTCTTTCCCCCCCCGACCCACACAGCGCTCCTCAAAGGTCCTTCTTTTTGCGAGGCTTGCCCCTTTTTTTCCCCCCCCCTTTGGCACCTTTTTCCTTTTTGCGATTCATCTTTTTCGGCGGGTCACGCTCGTTGGGGGAACCTTTATTGGTCTCCGCCGCTCCCTTTCACTCCCAGATTCGCCTCCCTTCTTCTGTTTCTTCTTGTGCCAGCGTTAAAGAGATTCAATCACTGGGAAGAGCCCGTTACCCCCTCTGCCTGCCCCTCTCCCCCCCCTCCCCTCCTCGCTCTGTTGTACTATTCTCCTTCCTTATCCCTTTTTGCTCTCATACATGCATCTCACACTTTTGTACTTCTTTTTCTCGTGTAATCTTAGTCAGGTTCACCATCTCCCCGTCTCCCTCACTTTCCCCACTTACCACTCCTATCCGCCCAGCTAACTTCCACCTCACAACCCTCTCTTTCTTCCTTCTCCCCAACTCTAGCCGCTCTTCCTCGCGTGCCACCCTATTTGTCTCTCCCTCTCTTACCCCCCCCCCCGTCCCCCATCTCTCTTTTTTCTCCGAGACTTTCCCCTTCCCTTCGACTTCCCCCTGATCGAACCCTCGCTTGACCTTCAAAGTTACTGTGAACCCCCTTCGATGATTTTTTTTTTTTTTCTTTTCCCGGACGACCCCTTTTTGCTAGTCGATCTTTCCCCTGGACCAATGAACCCCCCCCTGATTCGAGTGTGATAGGTCTCCGCCTTTCCTTTTTTTCGGGTCTTTTTTTTTGGTACCTTTTCCTCCAATCTCTTATCTTCCCTCCTCCCCCGTGTTTTTTGTTTTCGAGTTTTGACTGGCCCCCCCCCTCCCCTAAAGAGGCGTATTTCGGTCGTATTCTGATCAACCTCGAAATCAGTTTTGTTTTGGTTTTCCCCTTTCAGAAGAGGTCGAACCTTCTTCCCTCTATTTTTTCCGTTCTTTATGAAGGGATCCGCACATCGCCGTTTTCCCCCCCCAAACCCGTACCATTTGGAAATTTGCCAACCCCCTGGAGATTTCGATTTCAAAGGTTTTTCCCTCCCATTTCGTCACTGTCATCCTCGTAGGGATCCTTTTGTCCTACTTCCCCCAACTTTGCCTCGTCTAGCGGGATTGTTTTTTCTCGAATTCCCCGGGAGTCTCCCCTTCTTGGGAAACAAAACCCCCCTTGGCCGTGACTTCTTCCCCCTTTTTTCAATGAACCTTTCGCCGCAGTTTTTTTTTTCCAAACTTTCTTTTTCGACTTCCCCCACACGGACAAAGCCCCCTCACACTCGCTTTTTTCTTCAGAAAATTGTTGCGGCTTGGTCTTCCGTGAATACCCTCCCTTGCTGATTCTTTCTCCCCTTTTTATGATCCTTTTGGCCCAGAAAACTCATGTGTAGCTCTGGGAGGTGATTCGTGCCGTTTTTCCCTTCGGCCCACACCCCCCCTGCGGCTTAGAACTTTTTTTTTCTTTGACTTCCCCCCCCTCCAATGGCCCCAAAAAGATTTTTTTTTCCTTTTTTTTTTCCCTCGCAGCCTACTGTTCTGACTCCTTTTCAAACAGCACGCCCCCCCCCTCTTGGTGATTGATGGGTTCCCCTTTTCGTTCGCATCGATCTTTACACAGTTTCCTTTTGAGTCCTTTTCCCCACCCCCCTTCTTTCCTTTACTGTGTCACGTCCCCGACATGCGGCACTTGGTGTTTCCCCCCGAATAATTCGATAAGGAGTTAGCCCCCCCACCCCCTCTGATCGACACACGTCTCCCTTTTTGTTGGGTTTTCGGAATGTTTTTTTTCGTCGGTTCCCTTCCGAACCCTCAAATCTTCTGTCACTTTCGACGAGTCCCCTTAGAGTTGTCGCTAACAGCGGCGAGGGTAGGCTCCCGTTTGCGTTTTCCCCCCCACCTCGACGGCAGGCCGCGGATGATGATCTGTTGGAACACGGTTTTTGGCACACTTTGTCAGCGAACCTTTTTTTCCCCCCTTTCCCCTCCCCGCTCACCGTTGAGTTTTTGGTGCCCCAAGCGCATGGATTTCAACTCGCCCTAGCGCCTCTTTTCGAGTTTATTTCTATAATACCTTCCCCACGGTCGACAAAACAATGGGGATACCTTTTTTCCTTTTTTTTTTCCCAGCGGCCAAGGGGTTCCCCAAAGTTCTTTTTCCACCTCTTGTCAGCAGTCCTTCTCGCGTCCTTTTCCCCCCCCAATACCGCCTGACTCCCCCTACCATGCGGGTAAGCCTTTCCCCTCCCCCAACCACGCGGCCCTTGATTTTTTTTTTTGAAAAGCACCTTTTTATTCTGCCCCCCCCCCACACCTCTTCAGGCAAATGAACCCCATCTCGCGTTTCCTTCCCTTGGACGGATCCGAACTTCCCGTGACCCCTTTCCCCCCTGTCCTTTTCCTCCCTTTCGCTCTCCCGGACTCAGAGAATTGACGTTTTTTTTTTTTTTTTTCTTTTCTGTTTTTTCGACGGGCCATCCCCCCCTCCAATCATCCCAGGAAAACTTTGAACACGCCACCGGCGCACTCCCTATTGTTTTCCTCCCGGGCCCCCCCCCCTGCTTTTTGGAGAAAGAGAAATCTCGGCCTTTATTGATGTCTTTTTATTGCTGCCACCAACCCCACCAAAGGGCCACGATTTCCACACCATCTTCTTTGCAAACCCTACCAAATGGACGTTTTTTACAACTGAAGCCCACCCGATTTATTTTCCAAGGAGGGCCGGGAGGATTTCCGGGGATAGTGTCCAGTTTGCCCTTCGTTCGGTATTTCCCCTCAGAGTTTCCGTGTTTGATGTCAGGGATCCTTTTTTTTTGGTTGACAGTCCCCGGGTGGACCCTGTTCCCTTTCCGATACTGGACTCCCCCTGGTACCCCCCCGTTTTTTTTGGAGTTTCGTCGCGTTTTTTGACCTCAGGCCTTTTTGGTTTTGGGTGCTTTTGATGTTGTTCCATTTTTGTGTCAGTCCGAGGTATCGAGGTTTGCGATCCGTTGCGGTTCTCCGAGACAATAGAAGTTACGCTTTTCGGCCGCGTCGGTCCCCCTGGAGATTTGGAGCAGTCGTCCCCCCTCGACCAGCCGCCTCCTTCATTCGGCTGTTTTTAAGTCACCGGTATTGGCCCATGTCGGGCAAAACCCTTTCCCCCTTCCTTTCCCCGCGGGCTCTTCTGTGTTCAGGCGGTGCCACTGTTTGGTCCGGGAATGGACTCTTTTTCCCTGCTCCGTAGCGTTTCGATCGCCCCATCCCGACTCTGTCTTTTGCAGGTCAATCCCTCCTCTCTGTTGGTTTTCTTTTTTTTTTCCCCATGCCGCGAAGCTTTGGGACCTCCCCTCTTTTTCTCATTGAGGCTCTTCCTTCGCCTTTCTTCGTCTTGATCAGCACACCACCGCCTGCTGGACATGCCTTGTGATGGCGTCATAGAGCCCAGCTAGGTCCAAGCCATTAACGACCACACGGTTTCTTTTCTTGTTACACCGGCCTGTTTTTCTTTAAGAGAGAAGCCTTTTCCCTTCTTTTCTTGGTTGCCCCCTTTTGCCGGTGGGTGACCTGCTACCCCCAACGAGATTTTTTTTTTTTGATGCCCGTTCGTGGAGCTTTTGAACTGTCGCGCTTGGAGGACCCCCGGTCTTTTTTCAACCGCGAGTTATTCGAGTTCCGACGGTCTTCCATTTGCGCCTTATCAGGCATTTTTTTTTTCTGACACCAAAACACCCCCCAAAAACCCCCTTCCCCTTTTTTGAATTGAACACTACAACACCCAAATTTTTTTTTTCTCCTGAGTTCCCTGGCCCCCCAAAGCGGTCTCCCCCCAACGGGGGGTACTGCGGATGTCCTTTTTTTTCTTGCTTTTCCCGGGTCGCCCCCTTGCCCCTTGCGTGAACAACTTTACCACTGTTTTTTCTTGAGCTACTCGAACTGGCAACTTTCGCTAGCTGGTGTGGGGGTTTTTCACCACATCCCGCCCCGTGGGTCCTTTTCTACTCGTTTTTCAGTTTTTTCGTGCGGCCTTGCCAGTGGGTCGTCGGGTTCCCGGCAGCCTGGTTTTTCCCCCCGAGGAGTCTTTGTTGGGCACAAGTCTTTTTCTTAGGGCGCACCCCCTACCGTTGACGTTGGTGTGGTTTTTTTGTTCCCGTGCTTTACCAAGCTCTGGCTTTCGGTTGTGGCAGTCATGTTTGCAGAGGGATGGCCTCCATTAGCAAATGTTACGTTTCCGCGCTTTTTCTTTCCCCCCCCCCTTTTTTTTTCGCTCATGCCTTTGAGGGGGCTGAGACTGTTCGTCTCCACCCTTTCGGCTATCTTTTGCACGGCTTGTTCTCCGAGAAACGAGTGCTTTTCTCCCGTCCAGGCATTTACACTCTTCCCTTCTTTCTTCCCGCCGTTTGGGTTTCGAGTTGGTCAGTGGTTCTGGCGTGGGCCTTTGTTTCGCGTTTGGCTGCTGACCATGGCCGTTGGGGTTTGTCCCCGGGGCGTTCTTCCAACCGCGTGTTGCAGTCTTTTGAGTCTTTTTTTTTTGCCGATGGTTATCCGTTCAAGAGGCTTTTACAAGTTTTTTTTTAATTGACAAAATCCTTTCCCCCCAGCTTGCCGATATCTTTTGGGCCGTCGGTTTATTTTTTGCTCCCCTCATGCCCGGGGGCTGGCTTTGACAATTTTTTCCCTGTCGCCCTTTGCGTGTTCACCTCTCGCTACCAGAAGCTGGAGTTACCGGAACAATCCCTTCGCACCCTTCCTGTTCGGGTCCAGGTTTTTCCCCGTATAAGCATATCGCTGGTCCTCCCCCCACAGCACGGTACGTGCACTTGTCCAGGCTCGTTTTTTTTTCTCCAACCGGGGGACTTTTTAACCCCCCATCGACTTTTTAACCACAACCCAAAATACTGTTTTGTTTACCCCCGATCCGTCACCAATTCTTGGCGAGTGTTTCTGTGTAGGTTTTATTGTCCGGCTGGAATCCAGATGGGCTTGCCGATTTTTTCAACTGCCCCAGAACCAGCAAGTAGTTCCTTCCACGGCCCCTTGACAGCAGCTCGTATGCGAAACTTTTGTTGGTATTCCCCCGTCCCCCCCCACAATGCCAACTTTTCCTGAGAGTGTTTAGTGGGGTCCTTCCAAACCTTTTCTTTCCGGGTGCCCACCTTTGTTTTTTTTTCTTTCTTGGTTCAACTCAAGTTGGGGACCTATAGTTTTCTCCTCTGTTTTACGCGTTCCCAGGGGATCGCCGGTTTTTTTCCATTTTTTTGCAAACTTCTTTTTGGGTAAAATAACTCCCCCTTTTGAAATTTCGCCTCACGCCCGTCTCCATTCGGCCTTTCTTTTTTTTCGAACCATTCCGCTGCCATCCCTTGTGAAGTTGTCTTTGCAAAATGCTCGTTTTTGTACCTTTTTTTTCCCCACGCCACCCAAACAAACAACCCCTGGGGAACGCTTTCTCGTGCCCATTCTGGTCCATTTTTTTGACCCCGATTTCGCGCTCCCGGCATACGAGAATATTTTTTTGGTTGCTTGGGGGTTCAGTCCCATCTCTTTTCTTTTCAGGACTTTTGGGGGCGAGAGCTTGGATGGATTCCAAAACGCCCCACATTTTTCTTTTCGAGCTGTTCGGTCAGATCAATGTTTTTCTCAAAATCATTTTTGGTTTTTTGTTTCATTTGTAGCCCCCTCTAGGAGTTAGATCGAAGTAGTCCTTGCGTCTTCAAGGACTCCTGGAATTCCATCATCTTCCAATTCCTTCTTTGCCTTTGATGTCTTCTTTTAGGCGCGTTCCCCCTTTTACGACTGGGCTTTGCTTCCGATTCCAGATCCCCCCCCCCCCCTAGGACTTTAGTTTTTACGAGGGATTCCCTGTAGATATGGTTCCTCCCCACTTGGCTCCGGTCGTTGGAAAAAACTTTGAGGGGCCAACCGGCTTTGGACGAAGGTTGGGCGTTTCGACTTTGCAAAACGCTCCAGTTGTCACGCTTAATACAAAAAACCAAGACATCCGCCCCCCCACATCGACTCTGCTGGAAAAACAGCTTGTTGGTCTGTCATCCCCCTCACATGTTCCCATCTTCTTTTTTTCACGGGGAGGACTTTCCGGAACCTCCCTTTTGTTAGCCTCATTTGCGTTTCGTCCCTTTAAGTTTTTCGGCCACCAACTCTGCAAGTCTCCCTGACAATGCGGCCCTAAATTCTTTTTTTTGCGCTTCCCCCTCCGGTCCTCCTCGGGACCCCCCCCAAGGCAGGGCACCCCCGTCCTCTTTCCCAAACGTTTTTGACCGCCTTTCCTTTGTTCACACAGTCCCCCTGGAGCGGGCTCAACGAGCTTACTTTTTTTTCCCCCGATTGAAAGCGTCCCCTTATCCTGGAGATCTCTGAGACACCTCCCTCTGACACCCTCCCCTTTACGGGTCGAACTTGTCCCCCCGGGGTTGCGATTCCGAAAACCTCCCATTTTCCGCTTCGGGGTCGCTGTTTTTGTTGGCCGCTTCCAAGGTTTGTTTGGTTTAGGGGCCTCACAATCGGACTTTTTTTTTTCAGCCAGGGCCCTGATTTCCCCCGGCCACTTGTTTCACTTTTCCCCCCCCTTTCCTACCCTTCTACGTGGCAGATTGTTTGGGGGGTTTAGGCGCCAATGTTATTGTAAACCTTTTTTATCCCTTCTAGATACCCTTTTTCCTCGCGTGATCAGACCCCCCCCTGATACCCGCGTTTCTTTTTTAAGCGCCTTGTTTTCCCCCCCCCCCCCGGGCCCCCTCCAGCGCTCACTCCTCCGCGCCTGAGGTTCCCCCTTTTTTCCACCGGCCTGGTTTTCCCCCCCATGACGGCTTTTTCTCCCGAAAAACGGTTCGGGCTTTCCTTTTGACGGACCGGTTCTCGCCCTTTCGCAAAGCAACGGGTCCCCTCCCCCCTGAAACCCTAGTTTTTGACTAGGTTTCCCCTTTTCCGACGGGGGCCCCCCCTCCCCCCTTTCCCATTCTCTCTCGTCGGAAAAAAGGCGTTTACCGTAGAGCCTTTGTTTTTTTGCGACGAAGGAACTTTTTCCACAGGACTCCCCAGGACCGTTTTTAGCTCCCCCCCCCCCCAATTGCACCAGTCTCTGATCGGACCTCTGGGTAAAGCACCTTCCCACCCTCCCCTGCTTTTGTGGCGCCTTTTGGGGACTTCCCCTCCGCCCGTTTTTTCCCACCCACCCCCCCCCTTCAAAGGCACGCCTTTCTTCAAAACCACAAGAGTCTTCTCACCCCGCGAATATGCCGTTTTTTCTTCTAAAATTCCCCAGTCAACAGTTTCTGTTCCCCGACACTTTTTTAGGAGGTCTTTTACGATAGGAGAGGTTCCCCCCCCCATCGTTCAGGTCCCCTTTTTTCTTAGGCTCGGGCGTTTCCCGTACCCCCCCTTTTACAAATCTCTCTTCCTGATCCCCCCCCTTTTCCCTCTTGTCCCCGAAAAGAGTACAAAAGGGTTGGTTTGTAGGGACTCGTCCGGCTGGATTTTTCCTGGGTGTTTTTTTCTATGTGGGGGAAAAGTTTCACACTTTTTTTTTTTTTTTTCCCTCTGTCTTGGTTTTTTCATTGACTTTTTTTGGAATTTTTTCGCCCTTCGGAGGTTGTTGGAACCCCCCATTCACTTGTGGGGTACTCGGACTAATTAGTCTTTCTTTTTCCCTGGGTTACCCCCACAAGCGGACCCGAATCTTCTTCCCGAGCTTTTTTTCCATCGCTCCATTCTTTCGATCCCCCTTGTTGGGTACTTCTCCTTCCCAGGGCACTTCTTGGCAACCATCCCCGACCTTTTTCTTTCTTGCGAATTTTTTTTTCAAACTTGGAGTTTGGCCGTTTTCCAACTGTTTACGGACCTTTTTTTTGATCGGATCCTCCCCCACCTACAGGTGTTTTGCAGGTACACAGAGCCTTTTTTTTTTGGCTGCCCCCTTCCGGAGGTAGGCTCTTCTTTTTTTTGTTTTTTGGTTTCCTTGAGATCGTTTCATGCCTCCCTTTGTTCGGCTGGTCGATAAGCCACACTTGCCCCCCGCGCTTCCGGCTTGATATGAGTCCCTTCCCCTCTTCTCGGTACTTTTTTTTCCATTCACGACCACTGCTCCCGCCTGGACGTTTTCCTCGGGCGGGAGTTTTTTCCTTTTTTTCTTGCTCCCTCCTGCTTCCGACCCCCCGTTATTTCCTTTTTTTTGGTTTCCTTTTTTTGAGCTGCTCCGAACTTTTTCCTCTTTTTTTGGAGGACCCGCGTGAGCTGCGGATTATCTTCGATTTCACAAACCGCCGCCGCCCCCTTTGAATCTGCTGCCCATTTGAATTTTGTGTTCCCCCCAATCAAACCACCCCCCCAGGCAGCAGGGAAGTCTCCCACGGCGACTGGGGGTAACTGCGGGTTCTCGCATTTTTTTTCCCACGGTTTTTTCCGTTGGCTTCCCCAAGGCCGATCCTTCAAACGTGGAGAATTTTTTTTTCTTTTCGTAACGCTTTCCCCAACGTGCTTTGCTGGGACACCCCTCCCCGCCCCCCTTGTTCTTCTTGCTTATAACGTTGCATCCGTGGAGCCCCCTTTTTTTTTTTAGTTCTAAGCTGGGTTACCCGAGGCTTGCGTGGCTGGAGTTGGTCTCCCCCCCGGACGGCTTCCCCAGAAGGGCTTTTGTTTTGTTTGTCTTTTTTTTTTTGGCCAGTTACCCCCCTTTTGCTGTTTGCGTTCGCATTTTTTTGTTTGTGATGGAGCTGTGTTGATTTCTTTCTGCCATCTTCTTTTCTCCACGGTGGGTCCAGGTTTTTTTCTTTTTTTTGAGGACCACTGTAAACAGGCTTCTTTTTTAATCGCGACCCCGGTCATGGATGGGAACTTTTCTTTACGATTTCCTTTTTTTTGCATTCTCCGCAGGCCCTGTTTTTTTTGGGCGTATTTTCCTTTTGCCGTCTGGGTCTTTTTGCGGGAGTGGGGCCTCCTTTTGGCGCTCGAATTTTTTTTCTTTTTTCTGTTTTTTTTTCCGTTTTTTCAACCAACCCTTTTTCCCCGTCACCCCCTCTTTCAGTTTGTCGTCTCCACGACCCCGTGCCAGATTCTTTTTCCAGAGTTTTTTTTGACGACATTTCCCCACAATTTTCCAAAGCTCGTCGGATCTGTCCGCCTTTAGATGACCTTCCTTTCCGTTCTGAACGGCTTCGCCTTTTGATGGGTCTTTTTAATAGGGGCTTGAGGGTTCGTCTGACAACTATCAGACCCCCCGTTCCGATTTTTTTTGGTTTCGTTATCGAATCGGCCCATTGACGGCCGTTTCGCTAGGCTTGGTTGTCCTCCTTACCCCAGATTTCCTTCGTGCCACAGAGTTTTTCCTTTTTAGCTCCCCGTCCTTACCCCTCCAGATTCAGAGCGGTTCCATTCACTGGACTGCTGTTTTTTTAAGTGATCGTCGTCTCCTTTCTTTTATGGTTAAGGTTCCTCCAGAGTCGCTTCGTCCTACTGGACTACCCCCTCGCTCCCTTTCTCAATCCGCCCCTTTTCAGACGATGCGACACTGTCGTTGGTATTCGACCCCCCCAGGACGATTCACTGCCGGTTTTGGTCTTCTCCGTTAGGCACGTGTCCATGTCGTGGCTTCCCGCTATTTGGCCTTTGTCTTCTCCCCCCTGTTTTTTTTTCTTTCCCCCAGATCCCGCGAACCTCTGCCCTTTTTTTTTAATCCCCCTCCCTCTGCCTACCCCCTCGTACCGTGACACCTCTCCCTGATCCCACCATAGCAGCTGCCCCCCCTTTTTTCCTTTGTGATTTTCTTCTTTTGTCGGTTTTTTTTTCCTTATCCTTGATCGTTATTTTTGGGCTGTCCGACCACTTTTCCCCAACCAGGGATTTCGACACTTGATTAGGGCACTTTTCCGAATAATTTGATTTTTTTTTTCCCCCTCTTCCTTCTTCCCCCCCCCTCCTCACTTTTTTTTGTGTTTGAGAGAGTTTTTTTTTCTAGGAAACCCCCTTCCCGAACCAGAAGTTTATTTCGTTTTTCTTTTCTTTTTGCTCATCTCCCCCCCAAATCTGTTTGTTCTTGGTGACAAGGCTTTCTTTCTCCCCCCTGACGATAGACCCTTCGTCGTTTTGAGCGAAAAGGCACTCAGGTTTTTTTCCGACCAGGGAATCCTTTTTTTTGAGTCAACCCCCCTTTTTGCACTGATTGTCTTTGCGATAAGGTTTTCCGTCGCAATTTCCCTCCTGGCATGGCTCCCCCTCTTTCTACCACAATCGGGCCTTGCAAGTAGTCGTGGTTTGATTTGTCTTGGGGTCTTGACTTTTTCCGTGTAGTACCCCCCCCCCCCCTGGCCCCACTCTTTTCCGTGTACTCTCAGGGCCCCCAACGAACACCCCCACCGTTTTTTCCCTTTTTTCGTCTCCTCCTCCTTTTTTTTTTTTGCAACACTCGCCCTTTGGCAGAAAACTTTTTGCTGTGAGTTCTCCACTTTTCGTTCTTTCTTTATTCTTTGGAGGAACTTCGAGAAACAATTTTTAGGCCCAGATTTCCTTGTGCCCCCCGCCCGTCTCCCATCCTCCTTTTTGGCTTTTTTTTTTCCTGACAATGTCGCCCGAAAGCTTGCGTTCTCTTCCTCATTGTCGGGTCTTACCATTTCACCGTTCCTTTGGATGGAAACGTCGAATCGGATCTCGTTCCAGGTTCGGTTTTCTTCGAGTTTTTCATTTTTGCCTCCCGGAATGTGGTGGGGTTTCCCCCCCTAAATCGAGCGCTTTCCTCTCTCTTATCTCCCGCTTGAACGTGTGGTCGCCCCCCCCTTGGGGGAAATTTTTTTTTTTCTGCTTCGACGGGTTTTCCCCCCCAATCCTTTTCTTTTGTCTACTTGGCTTTTTCGATAGTTTCCCTGCCCCCCCCTTGTCAAGGTTTTGGGGTCTTCTTTTTTGTCACCCCTACATTCGTTTCCTTCTCTTGGAACCACTGGGGCAAAAACCCTTTTTTTTCCCTTCTTTTCCCT
>Ga0179593_1648012_pt1 | contig 12828 bp, 12 predicted proteins | sample CZODoug2_1_08_16_FD_185931 | JGI IMG/M metagenome (GOLD analysis project Ga0179593, IMG submission 185931) | Vadose zone soil fungal communities from Angelo Coast Range Reserve, California, USA - CZODoug2_1_08_16fungal (PacBio error correction) | ecosystem: Environmental > Terrestrial > Soil >... | reverse complement strand
GTTTTCCATTGAACCAAAAGTGGTGAATGTGAACCCTTCCCCCTCTGTCCCACCAGGTTTAAAAGTTTTACTCGGGTATATGAACTTTTTGGTGACTCCCCCCCCTGACAGAGGCCCCCCGTGGTTTCCCCCGTGATCGTTTCTCAACCTTTCCTTTTTGGTTGAGGAGTTTGAGGCTGCGTTTACATTAGATTACAACTTTGCATAATTTTTCGTTGATGAATATGGATAGTTAGTTGAGAGCTTTGGCTTCGAAAAGGTGTCACCCCGATGGCGAAGATATCTGTCGCCCTTCCCCACGTTTCGAGGCCTTAGGTCTTTTTTTTTTTCTCTTTTCGGGAGGGTTGCGCTCTCTTGGGATCCGCGCGACATTTTTTTTTTTTTCCTAATGCGAGTCCCGAGGTCTCCTGGTTTTCAGGCTTTCGTTAAGAATAGGTTTTCTAATTTTTTTCCATTTGCTTGGTCTTTCCCCCTGACAACGCGCCCTTCTAATTTCGGCGAGACTGCCGCGGCCGACCGAAGTTTAATCCCGGCAGAAAAGTTCTTTCAAGAAGACTAGGTGTGTTTGTGCCCCCACGGCACCTAGGACCTCCTTTTTCTTCTAATGCGAAAGAAAGGAGGGGCGGGGATGTTGGCTTTCCTCCTCTGCCGTTGCCCGATCGGAGAGGTTCCCCCCCTCTGCGGCTGGAGGGTTTTCAGAAAACCTCCCAATCACTCAAAGGGTGAGCTTAGTCTCTAGACTGTTTTTTCAGCACGGGTTCATATTAGAAACCCTGCTCCCGATGAATTAACCCCCCCCATGACCCTTAATGTTGGAGAACGGAGTCCCTTTTTTTTCAGCGAATATACCCCCAATTGTGGGCGGACTTTGCTTTCTTGCCCGAGAGAAACTCTCGTATCCCCAAATCTCCCAAGTTTCCCGCTTCTGTCCACCCCCCTAAGGACCCATCCTCTCAAGTCTCTCCTTCTTTTTTGCACGCAGCGATCGTCTCCCGATGTGCTCTTTGTTCTCTCAGCCGGCGCTCCAGAGGACGCTCCCTTCCCCTCGAAGCTGGCCCCTTTTGCACCGGTTTAGAACTCTGTAGCCTTTTCAGGTCCAGGAAACTCCCGACCCCCTTTCGGGGAAGAGTCGCGCGCGGATGATTCCCCCCGAAGTTCCCCCCCCCCCCGTGAGGAGGAAAACCGATTCGAGCCCGCCCGTATCGGTACCCAGGTGGTCATTTCCCATTCAGAGGAACCAGAAAAGAAACCTCTCAGACTTGAATCAAGTTTTTCTGCTGTTAGGAGAAATCGCGTCTTTGAGTATTTTTACTAATGCTTCGCGCTGGTCAAGGATTATGCTCTGACAAAAAAAAGACCCTTTCCCCTGGTAATTTCTTCTTTTTTGCTTTTAGCGAAGAATCTCTTTCTCCGTCCTTGCGTAAGCACCCACCAGTTTTTCCCTTCCTCCTTCCGATTATAAGACCGTCCGGCGCTTTTTGCAGGCCGGCCTTTTTCGAGAGCTTTTTGGAAGGCGAGTCTGTTCCCGATTGGGTGCCCCCCTTCCGAGGAGACCCTTCCACAGAGGAATAGAACTTTTTTTTCCCGCAAGCCTTCCAATTTCCCTGGAGGTTGATCGTTGCGCCTCTAATTCCCCCGACGGTCTGTTTAGGGAAGACATTTAGCCCCCCTACGGACGTATTTTTCCCCCTTTATTGATACAAAAAGGCTCTCTCAAGAACGAAAACCCTTTGAGTTCCTTGTACCTCTTGTATTTGATTTCTTTGGTATAGAAATGTCTAATGGGGAGTTTTTTGTTGAGAGAGAATCGCCCTTTTCCGCCGGGATCCCCTGTTGCTCTCTTTCACTTAACAGGAAAACCCTCCGGTTCCTTCGGTAAATTCCCAAACCTCCGACCTCTTTTTAGCCCCTGAACGGAGAATTTTGGTTTGAGCTTGCAGTTACGTCTCCTTCAGAGAGAATCGCTGCAAAGTGCCTTTCGCGGGGGAAGGGCCTCCTCTTTCCTATCCAATAGGGTTGTACGAGATTCCCCCCCGTAATCATGCCTTTAATAGGGAACAACTTCCTTCTAAAACCCCTTTCCCTCTTCCTTTTTCTTCCGTCGGTTTCAGGAATTCACCTCCCTTACTTAAGTTTCTCTAATAAGGGATTTTAGAGCAAGGAGGAGCTGGAGTCGGGCTTTCCCCCTGACGCTCTAAGAAAAAAATTGTTTCCGACTCCTCCTTGAGGGACTTCTCCAGATTGAGAAGGGTCGTCTTCTTTTCTCGCGACACGTCCGGTAGGGGGTCCTCCCCCCCTAGCGACCATACCTCCCCTGGGTGGATTCTGTGTATTCTCGGCTTTTCCCCCCTTTTTTCCGAATCTTCCCAAACTCCCCCTTGAATTTTACGCTCCCTCCTTCCCTCCGCCCCTGCGAGTAATCGATCTTCCGCCCCCCTTTTTTTTTCCCCCTCGGCAAAAATCCCTTTGAGCAGCCCCTCGCTCAGCTTTTCCCTTCAATTTTTTTTTTCTTTCCTGTGGGTGCCGATTTGCCTTTTTCTCCTTTCTTGCGGGCGGCCTTTTCTTTCCTTCGGCCTCGAATAGAACCCATTCTACCGCTCCCCGGGCAAATACGTCTCCTCTCTTCTCCCGCTTAATCATGCCCCTTTTTTCCTTTATCTTTTCCTATTGAGAGATGATCTAGTAACAGTCTGCCGATTGCCCGGGGACGATTCTTCCTTTTATTCCTCCTTTGACAAGTGTTACCTCTCTTTTTCTCCGTAGAACGGTAGACGAACGTTCTCCGACAGGCGCAAATCCCCCCCCTTCCCCCAGGTTCGCTTTCGGAGGGAACTGCTGTTGTACTCATTTTTTTCCCCTCTTATTGTTGACATCCTGTCGCAGATTCTATGTGGCAGCACTGCTTCCTTGCGAGGTCTTCTTTTCTTTCCCATTCGCGTTTCTTTTCCTTATTCTTTTGGGTCCGAACTTTTTTTCAAGCCGATACACTAAGGGGGATAGCTTGGTCTATTCCTTGTTTTCGCTCAACACTGCCCACTCCCCTTAAAAGCCTTTTCGCTTCGGCCTCAGTCTTCCTGCGCACCCCTTTCGACAAGCGGTCACTCTTCCTGCGCATCCCGAATACGCAGTCATTCCGTCTAACAGCCCTTTCCTTCCTTGAGCTCCGAAGGCCTTAAGCGACTAGGCAGGGATCCTTCAGAACTCCCCCTCTTGGACGCTCTTTCTTTTTTTTTTCCTTTGAAGAAGTTGTTTTTTTCACGTATGTGAGCCCCCCCCCTCTGACGTTTCGGTTTCCCCTTGGATAGGTAATAGGCGCCTTTCTCCTTTCCTTTTGCGCTCAATTCCCCTTCTCTCCATGACCGCAGAAGATGTGCCCCTCCCAAAACACCACACCCAGGCTTAATTCCCCCTGTGTGGGATTGGTCCCTAATTTTCCATCGATTGTTAAGACCCTACCCCCTTCCCCCGGCCAACCTTTCCCGTAGCTTTCGTTTCCCCCCACAGATCTCGGAGAGGAGGGAGAGACCCCCTCCTCAAATCCCGTCTTCTTCCTTTTTTTTTCCCTCGGGACGAAAATACCTTTCTAGATCGCCGGGTCACGCAGCTTCCACCCCCCTTTCCGTATTTTATAATGGCGTTTTTTTTCCTGGCGCAATGGCGGTTTGCCTCTTCCTTTCATCCACGCCCCATTTTCCACAGTGAGTGCGCGGTGTCTCGTTCCTCGAAGATTTTCTCCCCCCCTTTTGGGAACCCCCAAAAAAGCTATCCCTCTACACCCCCGAAGGCCTTTTTATCTTTCTAACCTCTCCCCAGGGAAAATGCCCTCCGGAAGAAGGTCTCCGCCCGATTTATAAGAAGGCTTTAGTGAAAAAAGGTCTTCGTTTGGTAGAGGATCTCCGGCCCTTCCGCGTTCCCCCCCCCCCCTCTCAACCCCCCGTTTTTCTGGGCGCTACTTCCAATGGAGACTTGTTTTTTGTCTGCCGCGGAACGAGAGACTGTTCCTGTGCCTGGACCTCTTCCCTCATCTTTCTTTTTCTCAGCACGTGTTTGCTTGTACGTCGCGACAGGGCCTCTCTGGCACCCTCCTGATCATTCCCCGCCATCCCCGCGACCTAGACAGAGGAACTTTCGAGGCGGTGCCTTTCGACCGCTTCTCCGAAGCATTCCTGCAAATTTTCTCTCCTTCTCCCCCTTTGAGCCAGATTTACCACTTAGGAGAGAGCTCTTTTCGAAGGCCCCCTTTCCATGCGAGACTATGGGCTATGTTTTTTCGCCAAGTCCAGGATTTTTCTTCACTTTGAGAGAGTGGCTTCTAGAGGTCGGCAGTTCGCCCCTCCCCAAGGAAGAAACAACTTCTGCAAGGGGATCTTTTCTCCCTGCGAAGCGCTGAAACCCCCTTTCAGAATAGAGTTTTCATAGGTTGCCCCGTTTTCTCTTTCAATCGTTTTTTTCCCCTAAGCGCATACCCCAGGTATTGAGGATTTTGGTTGTCCCAAGAAAGACAGCATTTTTCAATAAATTCAGACTTTTTCTGCGCTCCGGCCCCCAAGAAGAAATACTTTCCGTGACGACTCTTGAAGGAGGGCTTGCCTCTTTCCAAGAACTTCCGGGAAATAAATGCCGATGAACCTTCAAGGAGCTTTTCCCCCCCCCCGAGCGGATAGCCCTCCCCCTTTACGAACTAGAGGCTACGATTGTCCCTCAGAAAGCCCTCTTTTTTCTTTAGATCCGCTCGCGAAACTCCCCACCCCTCCTTCTCCTCGGAAGAGTAAGCACCATGTCTTTTTCCCATCATTCCACCCTCCCAGCCTAATGAACCTTCCCCTCCTTTTTTTTCCTTTCACTCGAGTTAAGCGCTGCATATCACACCATTTCTCTTTCCTTCGAAGCGCGCGCTCCCTTCCTCCCGATCCACCCCCCCCCTCCCTTGATGCCCAGTCTTGAATGCGTCAACGCTCCCCTCCGGTTGCGCAGGTGAATCTTCCACCACGTTTCCCACGGGTTCCAACTTTAGGGGTTTACCCCCTTTTCACTCCAACCCCTGTTAAGAACGGTTGTTCCCTTTTCTCTTTTTTACACTCTCCCTTGTGTCATATCTCTATATTTTTTTGTTGTTGTTTCTATTTCCAAAAGAAGGCCCCTGTTGCCACGCGCCCCTCTGTCCCACCAGTGATACTTCATTTTATCCTCCTGTTTAAGAGGAGGTTTGGAACCCCACAATTTGTTTCATTTCTCTGCGATTTCGGGTGCTGCGTGGGTTGCGGAATCTCTTAAAGAATTGGTGTCTTCCTCTTCGATTAGTATCTCTTTTCCGGAATTATTTTCTCCCCCTGTCAACCTTTTGTGAGTTTACTCTTCCTTCCTAGAGGAAGAAGACTCTTTTGGGACAGCTGAGGATTTGCGGGGGATGTTTCTGAAGACCCCCCTGGGGGGAGGAGAATTTCTTTAGTCCAGGAGGGGGTTTCTTCTTTTTATCGAAGAAGACCCGATGGAATTCTCTCCCCTTTGAAGGTAAAATCCCACTTCCTTCTCCCTTCATTTAGACGGAGATCGCTCTAGCAAAGGGAAAGACCTTTTTTCTCTCCCTCCATGCAATGGTCCTGCTTCCCCCAAGGAGGTCCTTTGGAATCCTTTTTTCCGTTTTCAAGAGGCAAATTTCCTGGCCTCGGCTCATTCAATAACTGGATTGTCTCGGGGGTCTGGCAGCGATAGTCCTGGCCACTCAAGATGCTGCTTTGGTCTGTTTCAAATCCCCTTTCGCCCCCCCCCTAATACCTTTTTTCGATTGCCGTTAGAGGGAGGTACTTTAATTGAACGAGTTTTTTCCCCCCGAAAAAAGATTTTCCGATGAATTCCCCCCTTCTTCTGGCATGTCCTTCCTCCAGGGAAGGAGCTCCTTCCCGCAATCTTCCCCCTTCCTCCAATTGGTTTTTTGCTTGTGATAGGCTCGGCCTTTTTTTCCCACGCACTCCTTCCAAACGAATCTCCCCTCAAAAAGGGCGAAGTCCCTTCAACATTTTTCGAAAAAGAGACACGGAAGAGAAAGTCCGGAAGACTTCTCGCCAAGAAACCCCCGTGCTCCCTATTAAATCTTTTTCCCCCCCTTTCCCCCTTCGAAAAGGACCTTCGAGGATCAGAGAAGGTTTCGGAAAGAAGAGCAATAAAAGAGGTGTCGACCCCCCTTTCGAAGGCTTTCATGAACTCATCCCTCCCTCGTTTCGAGAGAGTCTTTCCTCTTAAACACCGCAGTAGCCCATGAAAAACCTCCCGATTTCGTTTATTAGGCCGAGTACTCTCCCCCCAGGCTCGCCGGTAACCTTTCCCCTCGGCGCTTCCCTCGTGAAGACGATAGTGCTTTTTTCCTTTCTCCCTTCCTCGATAGGTTTGTGCGTAATCTTTTCATACTATATTAGAATGCGCCCCCCAAAGCCCCTTTGTCCCCCCCCTTGGGTCATTCTGAGCGTTTTGAGATATCGACGACGTTCGGCGGGACCCAGCAAAGTTTCCCTGTCTCAGAATGACTTCCCTTCCGGCCGGCGCTTTTTTTCACGCGCCGGCGGATGTCTTTCCAAATGTTAAAGCTGTGGGTTCCGATGAAGACTCTTCCCCCGCCCCTTTTCACCGCGCACACGCACCGAAAATTTTCCTGGGTTCGCGTTGCTCCTATTGGGCGCTCGGGTTCTCCCTTTTAGAACCCTCCTTCCGTAGGTGGCAGTTTTCGATGTACACCTATAGTTCCCCCGAGAGTTCGTTTTTCCTCTTTGCGAGCCTTTCTTTTTTGTCTTTCGTTCCGGGTCCGATATCGGGGTACTGTTGCTCGAAAGCATCGCCTCTCCTCTTTTTCCCTTACCCCTTCGGAACAACTTCTACACCTCGCCCCAAACCGATTCCCTCATCTCTAAGACTTGATTTTGGGTTTGAGATTGCACCCCTTGCCGACTTTCCCTCCCCCTAGACGAGTTTTCCAACCTTTGAGGGAGTCTTTAACCTATCCAATAGGAGGATCCCCAAAAGGCACAGTCATTTTTTTTTTCATTTGGCTTCCAGTGAATAGGAACAACCCCCTTTTCCCCCCTTTATAAAACCACGGACTTTTTTTTTCCTCGCGGTGATTTGATCGCCTTCCACCTTTCTGCTTCGGGAGGAGGCGCCACTTCTCTCTTTTTTCTGAGCTCGGTTCTGCGGGATCCTTTTTTTTCATCCCGTCTCTCCTTTCTTAGCTTGTATCAGCTCCCGCTTTTCCCGGTTTTTTTTTTCTCGCAAGTGTTCCCCCCCCGGTCTTTTTCTCCTCCAGATCTCCCCTCATCCCTTACACGGGTGAGTTATCTCCATTATCTTCTTTTTTCCCTCCCCCGAATCTTCAAAACCGACTTTGACGAGTCGCTCTCCTCTCTCCTCCTCAGATCTGCCCCACCAATCGAGACCCTGCAACAATCTCTTCCCCTTGATGCTTTTTTTTTTTTCCCAGCTTTCACGACCGACCCGGGACCTGTGGGTTCCCCCGCCGTCGTAGTATCCCGGGCGCGACCGTTTTTCTTCCGCCCCGATCTTAAAAGGCGGAAGCATCCTTGCAATGGAGCTTCTGCCTCTGCTTACTCAGCACGCTCCTCTGGTCCTGCCTACTCCGTTTCTCGATGACTCACCCCCCCCCCTTCTTCGTAAGCGTCCCCCTTCCTTTTTTCCGATTGGCCCGGGAAGAGTTTCCCTCCGCCTTGCCCATCTTCCTTTCCGCCCCCCCCGCAAGAGCGCGTCCTCTCGCCCCCTTTTCTCGAAATTGAAAGCTGAGCGAGTGTTTTTCATGTGAAGCCGGGGAGGATTAGCGATGTTCCCTTCGATACGTCGCGAGTTCTTGAACTGGCGAGGCTGCTTTACCCCTTTAGTGTGAAGTTCCGAAGAACGAGGATTTTATAACTTCCCCCCCTTTTCTCGTTGTATAGATGTCTGGAGCGGCGCCTTTCCCCTCCCCAAGGCATATAAGCGACCTTCTCGCGTCTCTCAGCGTCCAGCTTTGTTGCTGAAACTACGAATACTTTCCCCTTCCCCTCGCTCGTTCCCCCCCAGCGCCGACCTGAGATCGCTTTTAGCGACGATACTCCTTACTTTCCAGAAAAGGAAGGACCTCCCGATTGGACGAATTTCCTTGTTTTTGAAAAGTGGTTGTTTTTTCGTGTGCGACCTCAATGCCCCGGGTTGGGACTCGTTTTTTATTGGATAGGTACTAGGAGCCTTTCCTTGGCACTACCCCGGTCCCCTTCCTTTGTAATATGAACGACGACGCTTTCAATATAAAACCCCCCCCCCTTTCCTTAGGTATGAGGGGAGGCTTTTTGGGACTCCCACGAATCCCCCTATTGTTACGACTCCTTTTCAAAGAGAACTCTTTCCCAAGGATTCTTTCATCTCCCCCCCACCGGACTACAAGACCTGAGGCGAGCCCTTCCCTCGGAGGAAAAACCCCTCCTCGATTTTTTTCTCCGTCGCAGTGTTGTACATCGCCCTGTTTCCTTTCCTTTTTCTAATGGAGATCCCCTGCGCCCCTTTGCGGGGTGCTTTCCTTCCCTTTCCCCCGCCAGGAAACCTTCCCACACGTGGTGCGCCCTCTCGCATCTCTTCCCCTTTGTCCCCCAGAGGGAACCCCTTCCCACCCCCCCCTCTTCCCGGCCGGCTCGGATTTCACGCGCCCTTGGAGATTTCTTCATAGAGTAGTTTGTCTTTCCTGTGAGTGTTCCTCCCTCCCCCCCCTGAGAGTAAGGCAGCCCCGCCTACAGCAGCTTTCCCCTCCCTCTTTCCAAGGTTTTTGTGTCCTCTCCTCTAAGCGACCTTCTTTTCACGGACGCGCCGGACGGTTTTTGTTCAGTTACGCCACCCCCTCTCCCTCCCGTTGCTTTTCGCCTAGTCTCGAGGCGCTTTTTTTCTCTGGAATTTCAGATCCCCGTTTCTTTGTCCAGGCGAATAGTAAGATTCTTGAGGTGTCCTTCCCTCCTTTTGCTTTATTTTCGTCGCGTTCGAATCGATGACACGTTTTAGGGAAGGAACCACCCTCTGATCTCTCATACCTATTCCGAAGGGAAAGCTGAGAGGCGGGGAAATCCGAAGAGCACTTTAGTTTTAAGAAGGAGATACTGTCTTTGCCGGCTCGCCTTTAGAGAGACCCAATTGTAAAAGTTATCTGCGGGACCTTTTTTTGTTTCCTCCTTTCCATGCCGTCCTGGAGTTTCCCGAGGGGTCAAGGTTTCCTGCTTGGGGACTTTCCCCGCGATTTCTTTTCCTGCGCCTCGGTCGAGCATTTGACTCTCGAACAGAGCCCATGAAGCCCCCCCACAAAAGAGGCCTTGATCTCGGTTTTTCCACGGCCTTCTTCGCTTTTTTCCCCCAACTCGAAGGTGCATTTTCCTCCCTTTTGACCAAGACGTTTTTTCAATATGCCCTCGGGAAAGTGAAAGAGACTTCAAAGGACGCTCTTTCTCCTTGCAGATTTGAGAGCTGTTTGCCTCAAGGGTCCTAAAAGACACTCAACCTCTCTTTTCCTAAAGAGAGATCTGTGCAGCCCATCGAAGCCTTCCAAGATCCCTCTGAGGTGCATGCTTTTTCTGGAATAGGTGCCTCTTTCAAAGCAAGAGTCGGGATTCCAGTGGTGGGATCATGATCCGGCTTTCGCGCTGGCTTCCCTGAACCATTCAGAGAGAGCCCTCTCACCCCATTGGACCCCTCTCGAGCAAAACATCCGGCCTATTCATATGGACACCTTACTACACAATCGCGGAACCAAGAAACCTTTCAGCTTAGAATCATAAGTTAAAAGATCACTCCAATTCCCTTGGAAAAAGCTTGAGCATACGTAGCCCATGAATAACTCCTCATCTTCCCTGCTTTGCAATTTTTTCGAAACCTGCCCCCGTAAGACATCCATCCGATTTAAGGATGCATTTATGTACCTCAGAGAATACTCGTCATTCACTCAAAAGCCGGCGCCAACGCCGAGAATCCCCAGAGCTTTTCCGGATCACAAAATTGTCACCCCTTTTTAACCCCCCCTCCTATGTCGGGGTGACAAACTGCCCAAAGATGTTGGACTCCTAACTGTTGTAGGAGTGATCTTGGCCTTCTTTTTCCCCGTGTAGAGACTTCATACCTACGTTTGGTGTTTTTCGAGATCGCCCCCAAGCAGGTGTCCTCCCAATAGCCCCCCTCCTTCTCAGTTCAACAGGGAAGACCTCCAGATCTTATCTTTCACTTTTAGGCTCCCCCCCCAGAGGAGGTTTTCTTTTTTGGGTTACACTTTAAGTTAGCTTCACATGCGCCTCTTGGGGACTTAAATAGGGGTCCTCTGATTTCAACGACTTGGTCCCTCTTTCTTTTCTTCTCTGTTTTTTTTTGCACACGGGCCCTCTCCCTTTGCAACCTCTTTCTCCTCTCTTTTTTATGCTATCGCTTTCGATGCCGCGTTTTCTTTTCTTGCTTTTTTGTTTTGATGATGCGCCTCCCGGGTGGCTTCCCCTCTTCGATTCCAGATTAGAATGCTCTTGTTGCGAGGAAGTCCTTTTTCCTAATCTCCCTTTAAGGATTTTTCTTTTCTCCCCTGCTCGGGCCCGTCCAAGGTCGTTTTTCTCTTATTTAGAGCGGCCATCTAGTGGAAACATTTGGCGATCTCCCTCCCCTCCTTTCGTGATCCCCAAAAATTTGGCTCCCCCCCTTTTTCGTTCCAGCCTACTGCGTTCTTCGTTGCCAGAACCTATCCCTTCGATCATTTACCTCTGCGTTTGATGGTCGACAGACTTATCACTCTGGGTAGATGGGATTAAAGCTTCTTTTTCTGTTTCCCCCATCCCCCCCCAAACACAATCACCTGGTAGACTTCCTTTTTTCTTCTCGGTAATTTCCCAAAAAGGATTGTCCCCAAGTACCCCCGAGGAATTAAATTATTTCTTTCTTTTCTCCAAGTAGAATTTTTCAGAGAGGTTCCCCTCGTTTGCTCCTCAAAGGTGGGTTTCTGGGATTCCCGGGATAGGCACCTTTTTCCGACCCCCCCAGAAAAAGAGCGCCCTCCCCCCCACCAAAGTGCCCTCCCGGACAGAAGGGCCCTAAAGACCCTTTTCCAGCCTTGCCGACTGCCTTCCCCCCGCAGCGACTACTTTTACAATCACTATTCTGATACTGGCTCCTGCTACGCGGGAGTTCAGGGATTTGGTTTCCAAAGAGATTAGAGCAGTATTTTCACTATCAGAGATTGTCTGAAAGTTCCTCACCACGATGCCTACCATTTGTGCGAAGCGACTACCTCGGAAGAGACATTCTGAAGAGCACCCCCCCTCAGGGGACACTCTTCGGGACCGTCTTAAATTACCCGACACGTTCCTTGCAAAAATCTAAAAAGACCTTCCTTAGGTTTTCGAAACGCTTACGTGAGGAATGGACCGGCTCGAGGGCTCTTACTCGAAGAGGAAGTTTCCCTCGAATCCTAGTCTCCAGTCTTAAGCAGTTCCAATCGCGTTCTGTGCGACCCTCCGGCCCGTCAGCGTCCGCTTTTTCTGAGATAATGATTTCCCCCCAAAAGAAAATGCCCCCCCTTTCTGAGCGGAACTTTTTCCCGCGTAAGATCCTAAGGAGGACGGACCCCCAAATTTTTCCCCTTTCCCCCCCCTACTCTTTATGTAGAACAGATGCTGAGCGTGCCCCCCTTTTTGGTACGCTTTCTTTGGTGGAAGGCGCCCCCTTCGTTTTGGAACAACATCTTCTACCCTGAGAGGTTCTTCCGACCTTGTTTCTACTCTCCCAATTCCGGAGAGGGTTTCGAGTTGCCGATAAGGTACACCTTTTTTTTATTGAAGAAACTCCCCGATTGCCCCTTCTTTTTGCTTGCGAGGTACTAGAATGAGACGCAACCTGACCTCTTTCCGTTAGTAGAGTTTTTTCCTCTTCCGGGTTTCTTTCGTCCTGGTATAGCCCGATATAGGGGGTTTTTCAGGATAGACCTCATCGCCTCTTTCCTTCATCTTTCACTAATAGGTTCAAATAGATTGTCACCCCCTTTCGTCACCGACCCCTTATACGCCCCCCTCCTTCAAAGCACTTTCCCCTAAGAGAATTTGGGGTTTACGGCGGCCTTTTTTTTACCCGACGAGTGGCACCCCCAATTAAGTCTCTTTGTCCCTCGCCTAGTACCTATCAACTTCTTGTAAGGAGATGCCCCCTTCCCCCCTGCTTATCCCCGAAGTGAATCCCCCCACCCCCTTATTTCCCCTTTTTTTCCCTACACCACGACTTAGTTCGGTTGGAGTTCGTCTTTTTTCTGTGCTCCTAAGGATTTATAGTACGATTTTTTTCTCCCTCTCATCACCGGCGGAGTTTCGCGGAAAGGCTTTTTACTGTTCGAGAGGTCTCTTCCCATTCGTGCGAAGATTTAAGCAGAGCTTTTTTACGCCTCCGCGCATTGGCTTTGGTTCGCTGAGGCCGCTGCCGATTTTGGTCTTCGTGTTTGCTATTTTCCCCCCCCGAACAACTGCGCCTTTTTTATTGAGAGATCAGGCGTAGATCCTTCCCTCCTCTAACTACCTCCGAGAAGAGAAAGTTTCCCCCTCCTATGAGGTCACCTCGTAATCGATCTGAATTCACAATAAACTTATGCCCCCCTTCTTTTACATATTTCTTCTCTTTTTCAGATTTTAAAGACGACCCCCCTCTTCCTGTGGTGCCGCTTTTTTTCCTCTCTTCCGCGGCTATTGAGGGACTCTTCCATATGTAGGGACCCTTTTTTTCCCCCCAATTGTAGGGGTACCCCCAGGGAAATGTCTCCCCCCTTTTTCTTAAGATTACTCCAGTCCCTCTTTT
>Ga0179593_1636160_pt1 | contig 12828 bp, 8 predicted proteins | sample CZODoug2_1_08_16_FD_185931 | JGI IMG/M metagenome (GOLD analysis project Ga0179593, IMG submission 185931) | Vadose zone soil fungal communities from Angelo Coast Range Reserve, California, USA - CZODoug2_1_08_16fungal (PacBio error correction) | ecosystem: Environmental > Terrestrial > Soil >... | reverse complement strand
TTTTTGCCATGTTTCCCCCGATTTGGCCGAAGTTGCTCGCTCCATATTTGTTTTTTTTCGCTCGGGACGAGGATATTGTTTTAATGGGCCGCAACGGCCTATGCTGGCTGGCGAGTAACTTTATCGCTCACGGACTGACTTCCATCGCTCGAGACCCGGTTTACTTTTCCGAAGGGATCATAGGCCCACATTTCCCTCCTCCCCTTCAAACGTATTCTTTTCCCTTCCTCCTATTTTTTTTTTTTTGAGAGTTATCGGAGCCTGATGGGAGCGGACATGGGCCGATGACGATGTGAGTTTTGGTCAAAGTACACCTCCTCCAGCCGTCTCTCGGTCCGGTTCTTGCAGACCTTCCCTTTTCAGTCGTGAGGCAGTTTGCATATAGCTCCTGACCTCTCCCTGAGGGTCAAGACTTTATCGAATCGACGTGCAACAGTGATGCAAGCAGATTGCACTTTTTTTTCTCCCGACGCTCGACTGGCTTCTGCCACCCCTCCTTACTCAGGCGGCCGATAAAGGAGGGGGCACTTCTCCGAATTCTTTCTTTTTGTAAGGTGGTCCGAGAAGAGGTTCAGGTCTGACTTTTTTTCTGCGGCGTCTTTCGGAATCGTGGCTCTACCCCGCTCCTTTCCTGGACGATCGCGACGCCCAGGGCTGAAGCGCACCGGAATCAAGATACGGTCTTCGATTTTTCCTCTTTTTTCTTTCGCCATTTTTTGTTCACGATTGCAAGACTTTCTTTTTTTTTTTCCGTGGTTACACGTCAACGGCCTCGCTCGTTCCACTTCGATAGGTGAAAATGGCTCGTTGATCCCGGTGATTTCTCTCCCTCACTCAGAAACGATACGCGCCTAGCGACCATCTTCCCCTTGAAGATTCGCACGCCTATCCTTTTCTTCCCCTTCGTTTTCGTGCTCGTGAAATGGTCCCTTCAGCAGCAGACAAACCTGCGGGCCTGACCTTTCTTTGCCAACCTTTTACACCCCCCTCTTCTTTACGCCCTCTCAGATTTCCGACTCGTTTGCCTTTTTTTGGCCTCTTTTTCAGGATCTCGATTTGCTCCTTCATTTTCCTTGTTTCCCGGAGCGCCTTTGACGGTCGCTTATCGAGATGCTTCGTCCCTTGCTCTTCGTTTTGATCGATTAGTCACGAAAAATACCTGAGTCCTCCTCTCCACTCTTCCCTGCGTTGAGCTGCGCCCCAGCACTGTTTTCATGCGATGACGGACTTCTCATTGAAGTGGATTGTCCTTTTCTACTGGCGGCAGCCCCCCTCATTATTTAGCAGAGCGGAACACATGAATTTCCATTTCCTTTTCCCCAGCGGCAGTTCCCCGGGCTTTCTTTTCTTTTTGAGAGTGACCGGCACGCTTCGGGTCTCAACAGCTCAACGGATAGGCAGTTTTCCCTACGTCCCTTTTTTTTTTTTTTCACTGACGATTCTCTGGTCGATTGTAGCTGACGGCTTCATCAGGGCCTAGCCCGTTGCCGCATGCTTCGGAATTTTCCTCGGTGTCCTCACTCGACCGAAAACGACCCTCCCTTTTTTTTTCCTTCTCCTTATGTCCTCTCCTGTTGGCTTTTACAGCTCCGTGGTTAATCCCTTGTGCTCCAGATTCCTGCGCAAAGATGCGCGTTTGAAGCTTTCGGTAATCAAGCGGCTTCGGGAAGCGCGGCGTGTTTTCTTTTCCCTAGGTTTTCGATCTGTCTTGCGCCAGGAGGATAGGCTCTGTATTCCCCCTGTAGTCCCCCGGCGACCTTGAGCAAGATCGTCGGCCAGAACCGGAGCCGTCCAGGGCGAAAGTTCTCAACCTTTTTCCATCCGGGTAGGACAATCATCTTTGCTCATGAAGTTTGACTTTACTTCCCATCTCTTCACATCTGGTGATACAGCCGGCGCGGAGATTCCCCCCTCCCTATTAGTGTTAATTAGTTTTTTTTTTCTTTTTTCCCCAGTTAGTATCGAGGTCAAGACGCCGAGATTAAACAACCACCCACCTTCACTTAACGCCTTCCCAGCCCAATAGTAGGGTTTCCATTCATTAATCCTTTTTTGTTTTTGAGAGAGATCTTTTTCAACAAGCAAGAAATCAGATGAGATGTATTGGGGGGCCCCCCCCCCCCCCCTTCGCTTATTTTGCTGGTGTTTTTCTACGCTTCCGTGAAGGAACATCGTCGACTGCTTCCACAAGAACCAGCTTCCCGTCGTTTTTGTCGAGGGGAGGTCTAGCCGACTCTCCTTTTTTCTAATCACGGCCGAGCCCTGTGACTGAGGGAACTTAGAGCCAATCCTCAGTTTCCTGTACTCGGATTTCCTCCCGACCTTTGTCTCTCTGGACGGGACTCTGGACTTTTTTGATGGTCTGATGTTTCTTCAATCTGTTCCTTTGTCAGATACAGGTAGCCCCGAACAGGAATGGCGCAAGAACTCGACACCCTAGTACCTTTTTTCCCCCCGATTAGAGACCTGCTAGCGAAAAACGCCTTCGCCTTTTGCACCCGCTGGATTTTCCCCCTCGCCTCGCAGTTAATTTTGCGAATTGAATCTGTCTAAAGAGGGATCTCCCCTCCGAGCCGCCCGCGAGACCCCCAAGGAGCTGTTCCATAGGGGCGGATTATTCAGTTTCTTTTTACGATTTTCACCTCCCTGTTTTCCGGTTTCGAAAGACTGCAGCGTTAGAGGTCTTGGCCCTTATGGCGTTCCCCCAACCACGTCTGCGGCGTGCGTCGGCTCCCGCTTCCTCGAGCCCGTTTTTCCTTTTTATTGAACCCCCGTTCATCAAGTTCTCCATCGGAAGGCGGACCTCTGCGGGTACGACGGGGTGGCCGGCGATTTCGCTGACCCCTTCCTCCTGGTATCATGGTCCAATCTGCCTTTTTGCTTTTTTGCAATTAGGATCAGGACGGATCCTGACTTCCGCTTATTGTTCTTCCTTTTCCTTCCCCCCCAGAAACCGACTGGAGTTCTTCGAGATTCCTCCCCTGCCTCTTTCGCGTTTCAGTACCCTTTTTTTGACCTTAATACTATCGAAATACGCAGATCAACTGCAGCTGGAAAGCTCGTGCATCCTATGAGGGCGTAAACGGGGTAGAACGCATCCGTTGAAGATCCTCGAGGAAGCCTCAAAGGGGTACTGTCTTCTCCGTTCCCCCTCTGCCCCTTTGAGCGTTTGCTCCCTCCATGCGTTGTGGATACCGGTCGTCTTTCGGACCCGTGGGTCGGCTTTCTTTCCGAGCCCTCCCCCGCCAGAGCACTTCCTTCTTAGAGGCGTTAGACGGACGTGCGCCCATTTCCTGCCCCGAGGCCCCTTTCCCTCCGTAGTTTTTTTTTTCGAGACTGACCAGCGTGCAGACTTCCTATCGCTTTTACAGCGCTGATGGCAGAGGGTCTATTTCCCTCCCTCACATTTTTCTCACCGTCGATTGTGTCCCCCTGCAGGTGGTCTCGCAGGATTTCGAAGTCGGACGATCTTTTCAAGGTTCCTTAGTTGTCGTCGTCTCCCTTCCCGGTGGAGGCCATTCTCGGTTCGGAGCACACTCCCTTATCACTCTCCTTTCCTCCGGTCTTCCATCTTCGGAGGCACAGGGCGGCGCCGTCACGCTTTCTATTGTATCAACGACCGTTGATCTTGCCGCGTTCTCGGATGGTGTCCCCCATGAGCAGTCGACGCCTTCGGGCCTTTTTCGGTATTCGCCTGATCACTTGTTGGTCCCAGCGATAGGGCGAGGCTTGCTTGCCTCCTACGGGATCCTCCGCGCCAAGCCTTCTGCTGGCTGCTCACTCGTCGTTTCATTGCTCGGAACAATATCGGCCCGAGTTCCCCCTTCGGATCACGGGCATCGGTCCCTGTCCGCGCCCTCTTTCCCCCTAGTTATCGCTTTTTCTCATTTTGAGGATCCAGATGTGTCGATGGGGCGGAAATGGGCCGATGCGATTTCCTGGAACTCAATCATAGCCGATTTCTTAGCAATGGCACTTTCCGTGAGCAGATCGCGAGTTGCTTCCAATCCTCTCTTTTCCTCTGATCCAGTTTCTTTTTTTTTCTACCCAGAACGTTTTTTTTTTCTTCCGATCGTGACCCCAACGTGAGATTTCGATACCCCGACGATCCGTGACGGGCCCAATCACCTCTGCAGCCAAGCCGCGGCCAAAGGAGGGGGAAATCCAGATTCTTCTCCCGCCTTGTCTGTGTTTCCTCCGAGAAGTTTTCTTTCACTTACCTGCGATCGGATCCTTTGATCAGGTTTAGGTGGGTCAGAACCTATCCATCACCGGGCCGACCGCTTCAAGGCCTCCTCTCGTTAATCACGGCGACGTACGACCTCTCTCTTTCCCCTCCTCCCCCCCGTTTTTCCTCCACTAGACGGGTATTTCCTTTTTCGGGACCCTAACGGTTCCCCCGGACAGCCGCCTACCCGTTCCCGCGCTGATGATTTTTGCTGACCCTCCGCCTCACAAACCCCTCCCCTGGCTAGCGACCATGGCACGGTTCGGAATGGGATTTCCGCTTCCCTCTCCTCTCCTTCCTTCTCGTGTTAGTGTTTTCTCGTGAATGAGGTTTCACACCCCAAATGTTGCCTCTCCCGTTGACACGGGAACGATTCCGACATTCTTTACGCCCATCGCCGGCACGTCGCGGTCAGTACCTTTGAGTCTCTACTAGTTTTTATTCGTTAGACCTTTGCTAGCTAGTTATCGCCGTTAGCTTTCCAGGATTTCTGCCCGGATCCGTTCGTAGTTGTTTTTGATCTCTCGGTCACGACCCTAACCCGTACTGAGCGTTGCGCCTCTGCCAATATCCCTTCCCTTGAGCTCTTTTGTCCGAACACGCCTTCTTTCCTTGTTTCGCGTGGAAGTTAGATCTCTTTACTGGCAGCAGTCCTTGCCATCTCTATTGGAACATCACACGGGTTCCCACGATGACGGTGTCAGCAATCCCTTCAACCGTACCGCCCTTTTCCGTTGTTTGCTAGCCCGGTCGGTTACGGGTTTAACAGATCACTCGGAGACGTGATACGATCGCCGATAATTTTCGGGTCTTTCACGCCGCTCCTAGTCGATACCGTTGATGCCCTGGGATTGTAGAATCCAGGCAATCGTCGGAGCTTTTTTTCACCGTGTTTCATCATTCGTGCCACACGCCCGTTTCACGTTACTCTTGCCCTATGTACAGCTTGGTCTCGCGTTCCAGCGCTAATTCGTTCCTCCCGTCGTGCTCCAGATTCCTGCTCAACCTCGGCTCTCCCTTTTTTCAGCAGCGGATTTAAGCGCGGCTTTGCCGCTCAATCCCCCGGTGCCAATACTTCTGTAGGGTTTTTCTGCGAGCTTCATGGGTTCGGATCTTCGGACAAAACCGGGAACTTTCCTCTCACCTCCCCCCGGAGAACGTCGCCTAAGGTTTTACTGCCGCGGCGTCGATCAAAGTCGTACTCAACTCTTTGTAGAAATCCTCCGTGCCTCACTGCTGAAGTGCTACTTTCCCTCGTCACCATCTCCCCGGGCTGATACCTTTCTAGAGGTCCCCTTCGTCAAACCTGTGTCGAATTCGGGTTCTTCCTTTTTGAAAACAGGCCTTCAAGCCCGCCGAGTTAAAACCCCCCACCCTCCTCTTCGGGACCTTTTTTCTTACTGGTTCTTCTTTCCTATCTTTCATCATCTTACCCTTTGTTGTTGAGCTAATAGGAATCTCCCCCCTGAAGTGCGCTGGTCAGGGAGGGAGGTTACGGGTTTGGGTGTCTTTCTTGAGTCTGAAGTCCACCTCCGCCCTTTTGTCTCCAACCAAGCATGGACAACAGGAATTTCCTAAGCTTTCGAGATTTTTTTTTTTCTACGTTCTTTGCCGGTCCCAAGGAAGATCTGGTGAAGCGCTTGGAAGGCCGTCCGGCACTCTCCTTTCGTACCTCTGATCTACAGCAAGGCGCTGAGCTTTCTCTCCTTCCTGCCGCTTCTTCTCCCTTGAAGTGCTTTTCTTTCAGGTTGACTCTTGTCTTCTTTTACGGTCCCGCAAGATCCAGGAGCCCCTCACGAACCTCTAGAACCTACAGGAATTGGAACCCTTTTCTCCACTCTCTCTCCCCTTGAGCTCTTCTACGTGATTACATACCCTTTTTATTGCCCCAGATTCCTTGTCCGTCTTCATCTGGAGAAAGCCGGTTGATTTCCGAGTTCGCGCCCTCCTCGAAGACCAACACAGCTGCTACATCGGGGGCTATGACACCTCTTATAAGGTAACCTTATCACTCGGTCCTGTTTCCTCGTGCGGAGTCCTGACTCTCTGCATGGATTTAGACAAGAGACTGCGCGTCCCTGGTGATTGCGTCGGGCGTCTCGAACATTGACGTCTTTTCTCACTCCCCGATATGACCACCTTCCGATCTCCTGTTCTACGTTACGCCCAGGAAATTGGGGAAGAATCTTGTTCCAGGCGCTGGACCCCTCGGACCTCTTCCCCCATCAGGTGTAGAAATCTGCCACCCTCTGAGCTTCCCTCCAGCAGGACGTTCACTTCTTTTATATAGTCACCCCAACGCCTTGCGTGAGTTTTTCCCCCAGAGCTGGCCTCTGGAGGCGCTTGAGTACGGTATGGTCGTGACCGAATCTACTCCGACCTCCTCCCTCCTATACTTTTCTCCCGCATCTCTCCTCTTTCGATTCGGCGAGGGGTCCAAACGATCCGTGAAGAGAGCCTCGATGTTCTCCTCAAATTTGACCGACGATCCTCCCCTCTTCTGAGCGTTTCCGAAAGCTTCGTGAATCGTGACAGTTTTGTCTTCCTTTGCCGAAAGTTGGGTCTTTGTTTCAATTCAAACGAAGAAAACCAAACCCCCACGAAGCACGTCCTTCTTAGTCTTACGGTTTTCCATCTCCCTGGTCGATACAGTGACGTTTTTCGTTGAGTCTCTTTAAGTTCGCCTTGGCACCCCCAACATCACCTGAGGCGGCGCGAGTGCGATTTCTTCCTTTTGAGTTACCTTGCCGTATCCATAACCCTATGTGCACTGGGCGAAGGCTTGATCTCGATGAGATTTTCCTCAGTCCTCTGCCCCTTTCGCTTTTAATTTTTTCTTTTGCTCTTTTTTTTCCTGAGTCATCTTCTCCCCCCAGACCTGAGCCCTCCGGGAGCGCTTGGGGTTTTTCTTCCCATCTTTCGGAGCCAACATAGCAAGGCGGCGCCGTTTTCGATATTTCTTGGTCCCTTTGATGCCTGCTTTCTCGGCGGCCGAGTGAGACGTCGAACGATCTGGCAGGCACGGTTCCAGAAGACCCGTTTGGGTCACTCTCTGGACGAGGCTCTATGAAGCTCTGATTCTCTTTTGCTGGCCCCAACTCGCTCCTTTCACGCTGGTTGCTCTGGCCACATCTTGGCGGCTGAGACTGCGGTATGAGGTTTTTCTTTCAGCAGGCCACCCATGTCTCTCGCCACGCGATCTTTTCTCCTCCTACGGTTTCTAGAGTCTTTTTAAGTTTTTTCTTTTTTCTGGAAGTACCCCTTCCTCAAGTTTATCTTCCAGCGATGGTTGCCGAGCACGGCACATTCCTTTTTCGATCGACGAGTGTCTGCAGCCGCAGAATTTGCGCGAACCAGTCGGGACGTTCACTTTTTTAGACTCGTACCAGATCGACTCACTTTTCCGATACTTCCTCTGTGCGGAAGCCCTCCTTCTTCGACGGTATGGATCCTTAAACGGCGGCAATCCCTGGAAAATCGACGTTGTTACGCCGGCGCCGCCTTGTTGGCGATCTTTTTTCCTTCCCCTGCGCCTCTCGACGTATTAGTGGATCAGGTGTCCCTGAATCCTCCCCTTTCCCTTTCCCTCCTAGCGCACCGTCTCTTGCGATCCGATTTTTCTTTTCCTTTTTTTTTTACATTTTGAGATAAACCTCCTCGCCCCTCCGATCCCAAGAGACGGGTTTCGGATAGGTGAACGTCAACCTGCTTCTGCATTTTGATCTTTTTTTGCTGCTGATACTTCGATGTCGTCTGACGTAACAAACGTAAGGGCAGAGACCATGGCTCGGATTTCGGCAATCGCGACGAATCGTCGCGCCTCTAAAGTCAGGAACGTGCTCGTGGTTAGTGTCGTGCTCGTGAAATGGTCCCCAGCTTCTCGCTCTTCGAAACGGGTCGCTCACGAAACAGTTTATTTAAGCCACGCCCCTATTCCGCAGCCGGCACTAGACGTTTGTCGTCTCTTCCTGGTTCGACCACGGCGCTTTCATGCCGTGAGCTCTTCGTTGGCTTTTGATCCTCCTAGTTCTGCGGATCTCTCTTCCGACACATACCTTACTTCGAGGCGGCGACAGCCGTTCAGAGGGACAAGCCCGAAGTCGTCCTGGGTTTCTGACGACGATATCGCCCGGAAGGTCGGATCGTCCCTTGCTCTCCCCCCACTGTACTTTTTCTTGTTTTTGTTTGTTTTTTTTTTTTTTTTTTTTGCAGGTGCGGCCCCTCTACCACGGTCACTCTGACGGTGCCCGCAGTCCCCCTTCTCGCATTCCCTCCTTTTCCGTTGCGCCGCTTTTGAGACCGGTTCCGGTTGTCCCCTCAAAAGATCGGCGCCGTTCGTCGCGCCTTCAATTTTCTCCGCCGCGTCGACTGGTCGACGATCTTTGCTTCTTGTAGAGCAGAGCTGTTTTGCCGCAGGTTCCTTTTTCCCCCCCACCGACTCTTACCGAAAACGACCCCCTTTAGCCGATCGAGGTTTCCTTCCTGTACAGCCCTGGTTTCTCCTTACAGCGCGCGGAAACTCGTAATCCCGGCGTGCCCTTTTTTTTTTCACTTTCCAAGTACCGTTCTTCGATTTTTTTCGCGCACGCCAGCGTTAACTTCACTCTTCTAAGGGAAGCGCCTTTCGTTAATCGGTCCAACTTCCTGAGGCGTCGAGCCTTTGCCCCCCTTGGCTGTATCTGCGGCAAACAGGGTTCCCTTCCTTTCTCAATCTCTGATCCGCAAGCCCGGAACGTAAATTTCCCGAATGCCTTCCGAGAAAATCCGAACGGAGTGTAGACCTCAGCGTGGACTCCCCGGGGACCCTTTTCTATTGCTCCCTTCCCCAAAGCGCGTCACCCTCTCGGCCGGGTCCTTGAGCGTCTGCGGCCTGAGCCCGCCCCCGCTCAAACCGACGTAAGTGTCCTCGGTCTTTTCGGTTTCCTTTCACTTCCTTTCTACCCACCCCCATCGGCCACGACGCCAGGCACCTATTCTGTTTCTTACGATCTCTTAGATTCCTCCTCCTCTCGATGAGATTTCCATGCCGACCCGGATTTAGCTGGCATGGCTTCTGCGTTTCTTGTGATTTTTTCTCTTACGGTAACCCTCAGACCAACCTTCTGACACTTAGTTGTTGTTCAGAGAGGGGGCGGTTTTCCCCCGCTCCGGCTCGCGCTGTTATCGCAGGCCGATTTGAAGAGATTGGCATCAGTCTGAGGCACTTTTTCCCTTCCCGCTCCCTCCATAGGCGCGCCCTTGTCTAGCCTTCCAGGCGCAGTTAGCCTCCGTGCTCCGGTTTTCGATCCGAGTGCTCATCCCCTTTTCCCTTTCCCCGCTTCATTTTGACCTCGGGGCCTGGCGAAGTCTCTCCTTCTTGAAACAAGTATTGGCCACCCTGTGCGAATAAAACGGTCCCGGCTTTCCCGCTCTTTCTACCCGCGGTCTTGACTCATGCACGTAATTGGCGCCAATCTGGTCCGCCCCCCCTCACTGTCCGACGCTGTACCGCTGTTCCCCCAGGATCTGTACTTTGAGATGAACGTCCTGTGAAACGTCGTTTCCACGATTAGACACCTCGGTTCACGGGTTCCCGTTTGAATGCTCTTCTCTGCCTTGATTCTAATCAGGAGAGATTTTTCCCTACTTTCCGACGCTCTGCTCGCATCGACCTTGAATTGATCTCCGGGGATGACCTCTGGTGCTCTTTTACAACCCCGACACTTTCTCCCTTGTACGCCTGCTGACCCTCTGGGGAACTCGACGGGTGGACGGTTCATGTTAGTGGCATTTGACCTTCGGTCCCCTAAGGTTGCTCCACTCCTATGCTCCCTCGCGCTAGTATCTTCCCCTATCATCGATCCGAACTTCCTGCCTCTTCTCTTCTCCGGAAAATTTTTTTTTCGCGAAACTTGGCCATTGGATTGTCTGCGCTTCTACGGTTATGTTGTTGACCTCCGATCCCTTGCAGACCCTTCCTTCCGGCATTCTCGCGGACGCGCAGGCCTGCGCTGTCCTTCCACGATTCTTTTTTTTTCGGGAAGCCTCCGACCTGACCCTACGTGCAGTTAGGACTTGCGTAAAGAATCGCGTGATCGTGCCAAGAACTTCCTCGTTTGCGAGTTGGTTCCTCGGCAAATTCCACGAGCAACGAACACGGAAACCCTGCGCGTTCTGCTGATTCGACTTTTTTTTTTCCCTCCTCCCCCGATTTCAGTCCGCTCCGTCTGGCCGTTTTTATCGTGTTTCGCCCCCAGACTTGTCATCACATACTCTCGTGGCACCTCGTATGTCATGTTCGCCGCCTGCTTTCACTTATACTTCCCCCCTCTTTCAGCGGTTTTTCTTTCAGGAGTTGATCTCTCTTTTCTTGATCTGATCCGGTTTTCAGTTTCTTTTAGTAGCGGGAAGGTAAGGTGAGCATATGACTCCGGTTTGATCCCACGATCACTGCCTACGTTCCTCTTTGGCGCAGTGTTCATAACCATCTTATCGGATCCCTTCCCGCTTCCTCTTCGATCGCTTATTTCCCAGACCTCCTACCAACTTTGCGTGATTTGACATTTGAGCCCCTGGAGAGAGATTGATGAACGTGCTCGTCGGTTCCCCCTGAAGACCTTTCCCGTCACTGTGGTGTTCATCTTCCCTTGTGATTTTTTTTATTTCGCGCAACTGCTCTTTTCTTTGCGTCTGAAATCCTGTTCAAGTGTATCGGCACATCCTGCCCCTTGGGTATAGGACTTCCAGCACTTTTATGGCCCCATGTCCGCGCCGGTCACAAGCGTATCTCTCTCCCCTACTTTTTTTTTTCTTTCTCGTGTTGACGATGGGCTTTTCCCCCTTTTTGCCGATAGTTGGGGGCAAAGTAAAACCCTCACCGCAAGTTTTTCGAGATGGTTGCCGAGCAATTCTTCCTGCGTGACGCCTTTTTCGCCACTTTTTTCCTGCGTGGCTCGCGATAGGGACGCTTCAAGATTTCGTCCCTGATCGGACGTGACAGTGCTTTTTTCGCCCACGAGTCTCGCGCCCCTCGCTCCGGATAATGGAGAAATCATTCAAGCATCGGACGACCACGTCTCCCGGTATCGTCGCTGGCGCTCGTTGTCATGTGGCCTCCGTAGCTTTTTCAACCTTCCCTGCAGGTTCTCATTGATCGTGGGTTTTCTTCAGTTTCCTATTGCTAACGGTGACAGAGAGACCAATTTTCCTGAAGAGCACCGGAATCGTACGTCTCTCTCTCTATCACCTCCTCCTTCGCCCGTGCCGCTGTACACCTCTCTGGATCCGGCTTCACACGTTTTTTGGTCTGCGCCCCGCCATGCACCCGTGAGCCCTCATGCCTGCTCGGCCACCGTGGTCGATGAACTCCGAACCCCCTTTTCCTAGCGACATGTGCATCGGTTCGTGTAATTCTCCTTTTTTTTCTCACGCCCCACGGGAAACGTGTTTTGTGGTTTCGTTCTTGTCTTCGTGCATTCTGAGTCCTCAGAACTTTTCCCGAAAAGGGGACTGATCCCGTACCCGGATTTCTTCGCTAAGTCTCCCTTCCGTCGTCGGTCACCTTTGAGCTTCCTCGGGCTCCTTCATGCTCCTCCCCTCCTTTCGGCTTTTTCTTTTCTATTGCCTTCTTTCCCAGGCCTTCTTGATCATAGTAGTCTGCCTAGATTCGGTCACCGACCCCCAGTAATGCGCGGTGCGCATCCCAAGTGTCCCCTGAAACCTGTCCGTTTTCATTGGGTCGATGGACGACGATATAGCAGCGTTTTCGGCTCTTTGGCTTCTCCAGCCGCGAGTGGTCTCTGCGGCCCTATCCTCATCTTCCGGTGTATCAGGCCGGGACCCATCTTTTATCTTTTTTTTCATTGGAGAACTTCTGAAGGGTGTACACAGACCGTTCTTCTCGATAGAAGACGTTCAATGTTCGGGTGGTCCGCCGCCGACGTCGTCGTAGCGCTCTGTGGATGGCTGCTTGTAGCCCCAGGCGTGGAGCCGTTACGACTGCACGGTTTTTTTCAAACCTTTCCCGATTCATCTTTTACCTCACCGTTTTTGACAACGTTCTTCCTCCCTGGTTCGTCCCCCGATGTACTGGTCGCGGTCACATGGAACTCGTTTCTGCCTCCCTTCGTGCGCTTAACGCCTTCTGCGGTTTCGCGAGAAGCCAGCTTAAATGGTCATCCCTGCGCGGGCAGCGCTTGCGTTTCGCTCCCTCCAATCGGCACTTTCGAGATTGCTTGCGCCCGTGGGAGAGGGGTCCTGGATTCTTGCGTGCCAAACCGGTACCTTACCTCCCCGCCGATCGTCCCGGGCACTGACTGAGCACGTCCCGCGAACTGCGCAGCGCGACTTCCACGAGGTTTTCAACACGCCTAGGGACGGCCAGGAGGACCTGAGCGCCCTAGTCCCGTATCTTTAAGTACGACTCCATACTGTTATAATCCCACAGAGCCCAGGAAGGGATGTAATGCCTTCACAACCAAATCCTCCCGGACTTCCGACTTCGGAGGTGGCGCAGCAACGAATGCGCTAAAAATACGTAGTGCGCCTTCGTGTTTTCAACTTCCTCCGAGGTTCCCTTCACCGCCGAGCTAACCCCCAATCCTTTCACGACCTTTCCGCGC
>Ga0179593_1559605_pt1 | contig 12828 bp, 15 predicted proteins | sample CZODoug2_1_08_16_FD_185931 | JGI IMG/M metagenome (GOLD analysis project Ga0179593, IMG submission 185931) | Vadose zone soil fungal communities from Angelo Coast Range Reserve, California, USA - CZODoug2_1_08_16fungal (PacBio error correction) | ecosystem: Environmental > Terrestrial > Soil >... | reverse complement strand
CTTCGGCGGTCCCCCTTCGGGATTTTTCCTTCTCAGCCGCGATGCTGAGCCCTCTCAAGAGGTGGTGCCTTTCTTCCGATGGGGGTTTTGTTCTCCCGGAGAGAGGCGGCTGCCTCTCAATCATTTTTGAATGGGAGCCGTATCCTTGAAGGACGGCTCCCTCTTTCCCGGACGAAGAGACGTTCTTGGATTTCTCAAGACATGGAGATTTCCTTACACTACTCCTGGCTGATTTCCCAGTCGGAGCCGGGCAGGAGTAATCTATGAGATCTGATTGGACTGACGCAGGCGATTGACATTAATGGGAACTGCACGCCGGGTCTTTTTCCCTTCGCCTGGAATGACAAGTTGCTACCGTCTCGATACCCGCCCTCTTCGTTTCCCTTTTTTTTTTCATTGCCCTCTTTTGAACATTCCTGAGAGTCCTTTCGTCTCCGGCAGCGATGCCAGCTGTTCCGAGGTTTGTTCTTTGAGAAATCGTGTTTCCCCCACGCTCCAGAAGGACCCGTGTCCATCCAGGCCTGCTGCGCGCTCGGTTGGTGACGCGTGATGACTTCCTTCCAGAGGAATCCCCCTCTTACTTTTCTACCCTCTTTGAGGAACGCCTGCCCCTATCGCGACTCCCCTTTAGGGAGAGAACCTGTCTTTTGTACTCCCGCTCTTGCTGCTTGCATCTTCCCCGCCTTTCCCCCACAGGCGCGCCTATCGTTTTCCTGAGAAGGCGTTGCAGGGGGGGGGTCCCTTTTGTCGATGATGCGGGGATGTTTTCCCATGCGGGACTTTTCGCCCGGGCTCCTCTTTATATTTTTCTTCTTCCTAAAGTCTGGGTATTCTTCAGCCGGTTCGGACTTGCTTTGCGAGTTCCTTCGCTGAGCCGGAGCGAAGCTCTACCTAATGTGAAGGTTGCAGGGTCCCCCTCTTTGGAGTGCTTTCCCTCCTCTGCGCCGCGAAACGAGAACGTGCCCCCTCTTTCCCTTATGGTCAAGTCTTCTTTCTTTCCCTCCGAGTAGAAGCCTTCGTGCACCCTGATGATAGGCACGATTCTCTTTTTCCACCGTGAGTACGTTTCGGAGTCTTTCTGATTTCCCCCCCTATGTGATTTCCTTGGAGCTCCCGGCAAGAGCCCCTTTTTCTTAGGTGCTACTAGAGCAGATTCCTTCCCTCTGGGAGCCCCTTCGCGTCAGGTGTTCAATTTTTTGTTGTGCAGGGGATGAATTTTCGTGTTTTTGCGCTATCATGGGATGTTCGTTCCCTTCTTTTTTTTTTCGTGTTTTCTCCAAGCGTCCGGCATCTGGACAGCCGCCCTTTTGCAGCGGGAGATGCTGGAGCCCTGCTATCTTTGTCTGTGGTACTAAGGCGTTTCCTTTGACGTCCCTTTTTTTTCCGGATCGGACGCCGTTGGCTCACTTGTCGAGGCGGGCGTTCCCGAATTGGACCCGCCCCCAAGTTGGTAGAGCAATCCCAACCCCCATTCCCTTCAAATCTTTTCGAATCCTTCCTTCCCCCAAATACTCGGAATTGCAAGGCTTCCTTCTGCTCTTCGCGTTCTGTGCGGGATCGACGGATACCCTCCTTTCCACAGCCGCGACTTGATTCCCGTATGCTAAAAGAGCCTGCCGCCATCGTTTTTTCCCCCCTTCTCTTCCCCTTTTTCTTCGATCCAGGCGGGGACCCCCTTCCAGGCCATAGTGTGCAGGCCCCCACCCTCTGCGGGCAGACGCGGGATAAATTCGAGCCGGCTGCCCTCTTCCTCCCTCGAACCCTTCCCTTCTGCCCTTTTCCCCCCTTGTCCCCAGGAGGGAATGTTTCCTTTGGCTGCGGAGTTCACCCCTTTCGCGGGGCGTCCGCCTCTTTCCTTTTTCTCGCACGCCTGGCCGACTCCCCCTTTTTCCCCCAGTTCCCCTTTTCTAGATGGCGCTCTCCGTCGCGAGCTCCATGATTCTTGATCGTCTCGCGCTTTCGTCCCGCTCCCTACTGTCCTCGAATAAATCCTCCTCCCTCCCCCCACTCTTCTCCCGCACAGCCTGCCCCCTCTCCCCCGAATAACGAGAGGTCTTCCGTACGTTTTTTGCGAAAAAGCTTCTTCTCCGCGAGCACGCCATAATCTATCTTCTCCCGTTGTTGTTGTTGAGTCCGATTTTTCGCTCTTCTCCTACTTCCGCGAAAACCTTTCTTCGGAAGACCTCGCGTAGCTTCTCCACACGTATGGAAACGCTGGGATTTGGGCGGGTGAGTCGTGCCGGTCTCTTTCGGAGAGCCCTTTCTTCGACGTGTCTTTCACCCTCTTCCGACCTCCTTCTTCAGTGCGAATGGAGCTCAGTCCCCCAGCGACTTGATCTCTGTTCGCGCCCCTCGTTCTCCATGTGAGCAGAGTCCAGACAGCCGTTTTCTTTTCCGTGGGCCGCTCCAATTGTAAGCCGCCCCCCCTTCGCTCACAGGTTCCCCATGGAGAAAAGCCGACGGAGGTTAGAGTTTTTTTGGCCGACGGCTCGACGTACAAGCTGTCCCAAGACTGGAAACTGGTCGGAGCCCCACTCTTTTTCCCAGGTCTCCCCCTTGTTAAAGAGAAGTCACCTCGCGGGGATCACGGAGAAGCATCTACGATGTTCCCCCCCCCCCCAACGATGGAGGACAGGTTTTCTTCTTTGAATCCCTGACCCCCCTTCCTTTTCGGTGTTGCCGTATCCTGATCCTGAGACCGCCCTCGAGCCGAGCTTTTCACCTGTCCCCGAGTCCTTGCGGGTGGGCCTTTCCGCAACTTTTCTCCCCCGTGAATTCCCTTCTTCTGAGATAAGAGAACCGAAATTTTGAGGTCCCAATTAGCACCCCCCTTTTTTTTCCCCGTAAAGGACTTGTCTCCGATTTCCCCTCCTTTCCCGCCTTCCGCTTTTCCACTCTTTCTCCCCCTTTCCCCTAAGTAGTACACGTCCTCTTCGCTGGTCCCGCGACGAACCTATTCTTCCCGCCCTTCTCACCAAGTCATTCCATTTTTCTTCGCACCACATCCTGCTCGCCCCCCCCCCCCATGATGACTCCTCACTGCCGCGAATTTTCCCCTTTCAGCACATCATTCCTGGAACCTCTCCCTTCCCCCTTCCCGAGAAAGGATCCCTTACGAACTCGTCCCCCTATTCGAAAAGTAGGCCGGCTTTGAAGGCAATTTTTTGGAAAGAGGTAAATCAACTCCCCCACGCACGTCGAGTTTTCGAGCCCTTTTCCCTTCTAATCTCTTTTTGCTCTTCGTGTCAGCGCTCAGCCTCTGCTTGGACCCGACTGGTTCTCCTTTCGCTCTTGACATCCACGCCATTTCACTTTCCTTCAGATCAAGACACCCACCTCTTGTAGATTGTTTCCCCTCGCCCTTCTATACCCTTTCAAAGACAGATTCCTCCCGCCCTTCCCCCCCCTCGTTATAATCACCCCTTCCGCGAGCGTCCCGTCGACAGTCCCCGTCATTTGCCACCACCCTCCTCTCCTACCGCGTCCTTTTCTGTCCTTCCTCCCTGGAAACGAGTTCGGTTGCCGGTTTTTCGTGGACGCGCCTTTCCTCCCACTCTGGCGCGTCCAGAGCCTTGTGCCCTACTCTCCTTTTTTCTTTGATCGATGATTCTCAGCCTTTCGATTCCTCTCCTTCCTCCGCTTCCACCGAGTGATTCTTCATCACGCCTTTCCCCGCGGGCGGCGTTCATTTCCTGAGCCTCTCCAGGGCCTTGGCCTCTTTCTCCCCCCCTCTGGAGGAGATCGCCTCTGCCCGCTTTTCCGAAAGCTTGCACATCCTTTAGCCGGCGGTTTCTTTGGTCAGGCATTCCCTGTTCCCCCTTCTTTTGGTTTCTCCGAGATTGCAGGCCTTCTCCCCGCGATGGAGCACGGTCTTTGAAAAGACGATGATTCCCCTTCTTACCTCGAATTTCGCTCACTCATCCGGCCTCTGCCCGGAGAAGGCATGCTTTTTTTTCTTTTTTTTTTTGCAGTAGGGGGTCCGGACCCTTCTCCCTTTTAGTACGGGATAGCTTTTTTTTTTCATAGTAGTCCCTTTACTATAATCTTCTTGACGGTCTCTTTTTCGGTCCTAAGTCGCGGAGCTCCTCTCGATACCCCCTACCGAACCCCCCATAGGGCAGACTCCTTCCCAACTTCTCCTCTCTCCAGCGATGAAGAAGAATATCCCTAACGCGATGGAACTTAATTGACCCTCCTATCTATATATTTTCCTCAAGCCAGTTGTTCTTTTTATATATATAGGAAGTATTATTCTCTTCCCCCCCTAGGGTTTGGTGCGACTTCTTAGAAGAGATGCTGCGCTCTGAGGTGTTTTTTTTTCCGCTTGGTGGCTTTTTCGTGGTTCAGATCGAGGAGGGTGGCCTTCTCGGCTCGAGCGGGGCCTCCTTTCCTTGGATATCGTATCCTTATACGGAGGGACTCTTTTCTTTTCTCTCCGGTACTACCTGCTGGTCCTCCCCCCTACGCCTGGTCCTTTCCTTCTGCCTTTTCTCTTCCGGATCTTCTTTTCATATTAGAGAGGAGGATCCTCGGGCGATTCCCCTTCTCTGAGACCTCGCGGGCGCTTGGTGCAAGCGCCTACGCGAGACTCCCGAATTGTTCCCCACAATTTTCCTTGCAAGAAATGAGCGCTCCCCGCCCTCCCTAGCTCGGCATGAATCCCCCTCTTGTCGGGATTAATTGGATTTCAGTCTATCGACCGCCTTCCCCCTGCGCAAGTCTTCCTAGGTCCTGCCAAGGCCTTCACGAGGGGATGGCCTGATGACTTCACGCACGCGGGAATTCTTCGCGATGAAGGCGTCTTTTTTTCTCTTCGGTTTCCCTTTGACCCTTCTCCCCCCCGCAGAACTTCTCGGAGGCTTTTTTTTTCCGCGTCTTGCTGCTTGCATTTTCCCCCCACGCCCTCTCTCCCCCGTCTCCCCTCCCCTCCGCGGAGAAGGCTGGCAGGTCGCAGACTGCCCGACGCGTTTTTTCTCTCTTCCGATTGCCTGGGACTTATTACTTTTCCTGAAGCGCGCGGATTACCTTCACTCCCTTTTGTAGTAGTACGGTTTCTTACTGGGGAGATCTTTCTTCTTCTCTCTCTACAAGAATGTTCAGGTGCTCGGGAGCTGACTTTCCTTTTTGAGTTCTCTCTTCTCCGTCGCCCTTTTGCCCGGATTTATTCTTTTTCCCCCGCAGATTCTCCCCCTTCTTCCCGAAGAATTTACGCTGCGGTTCGCGACTTTTTCCTTAGGAAGATACCGGCGTCCGTTCTCTAGTCGTTTCCCCCCCCCCGTGGATCTTATGCTTTTGCAAAAAGCGCCCTGCGCCAGGGAGGTGCCTTCCCTTCCAGATCCTGTCGCCCCCAATTTTGTCTCCCCTTCTCAGGTTTTTTTCCCCCTTTTGATGAAGGGGAGATTGCCCTTCGCGCTTCATCATGGATTGTTCTCTTTGTTTGTTCTTTTGAGCGAGCAATGCCAGGGACCTTTGAGTCTTTCCGAAAGTGCCTCCTCCTTTGATGGAGATTCCCCCCTCTCTTACTGGGTACCTTTTCAGAGGCCCGCATGCTGGACCAAGCTTTCTCCTTGTTCCGGAGCGTACGCAGGTTTCTACAAGTATTGCCTCTCTGAGTGTTTCTGACAATTGGCCCTCCCTTTTTCTAGCCCCGTTCTGCCCCGTAAAAAGGCATGGTGCCCCCCCGCAGCGCCACACTCCAAATACTCCCCCCTGTTTTCCGTCGACCTCTCCCTTCCTCTCTTGCTAGACGTTCTTCTTCAAAACTGTCCCTCCGGGTCCCTATATGATTCGGATTCCCTCCTCGGTGGTTCCCCGTAGTGCGCGCCCCCCCTGAGCAAAGAGAGGACCTTCTTCGAGTGAAATCTTTCCAGGGACCCCTCGAACTTCCATCTTTTGAGCCCCCCCTCGGCCGTTCTTTTCAGGCGGATTTTCCCTTCGAAGGAGCAACCTCCCGCATGGAAGCCTTTCTGGAGTGTTCCCATTGTTCCCTGGTGCACTTTTCTTCTCTCCTCGTTCTGCGGTTAAATTTGGTATACCACGTCCGATTTTTTTCCTGGCAGTTCTATATCAGAATTGAAGAAGTTCTCTCCGGTCCCACCTTCCTACCGTGGTAGATCCTGCTTTTCGTCCGCGTCGTGCTCCCTGAGCTCTACCTCTTTTCTCGTCGCTTTCCTAGCGCCTAGGCATAGCCTCCTTCCTAGCTATCTTCCGATCACGCACCCCCATAACCTACACTCGTTTTTCTCACCGGAGTTTCCCTTTTCCGACGGGTTCGCGAACCCCTTCTGTCCGATTTTCATCTGAGCCCTTCCCCAATCTCTCTCCCCTTTTGTTAGTTGCTGCTCCTGGCTTGTCTCGTGACCGCGTTTCTCCTAAGAGCGTTCCCCCTCCCCCCACCTCTCTTGAAGCTAGATTTCCCCGCTTTGCAGCCTGTCGGTGAGTGGCGGTGCGCTTTTGCGATCGAGGATTGGGTTGCCTTCGGACTTTTCTCTTCCCAGAGAAGTTACTCGGTAGAGTAATGTTCTCTCGCGAAGATCTTTCTCCTGACACATCGACTATAAAAAAGGTTCATATAAATGGTGACAGGTCTTTTTATTGAAAGGCTTGACCTAGTCCCTGAAGCCCTTTGACCTACTCCCTCTTCAGTGGACATCCCAAAGGACTCCGCACATAGACCCTCAAAGTAGACGCCCCATGTGTCCCTAATTGGAGTCATCCTGCAGGATTCAATTCTTTCTCAGGGCGCAGCTTCCTAGAAGTAGCATGTCTTGACCCCCCCGGATTTTTTTTATCCAGCCTCATTCGAACCTCTATGGGCCCTTTCCTTTCCTCGCACTTCCTTCTGTACTGGTTTTTCCTGGGGGCGCCGTTCCCATATACTTTTTTTCAACCAAAAGATTGGTTCCAGGCGATTTTCTTCTCCCTAGACCTTGGATCTTTGTGGCCCCTTTAGCACTGCTCTCCCTCCAGCCGCGCATCCCCTCCCCTGCCTTCTCTTTTTTGGAGCTCGGATTGACCTGCGACCCATGCCGCAGTGCTCTACCGCAGTAAAGCTCCCCTAAAAGTCCCTCGCACCCTCTTTCTTTCAAGGGATTTTCTCTTTTGTCCAGGCGGGGCCCTCCCCTTCAAGATTTTTTGTGTTTACCAGGTTTGTTTATTTATTTTCATTTTTCTTCTTGTTTATTTACCCTCCAGCAGATTTTTTTTTTGTCGGGTGATATTTTTTTTCTCGTATAGGCGTCTATTTTTGTTGTAAATTATGTTTTTTTTTCCCTCCCTTCTCCGTTCCCCTTCTAGATCCCTTTTCCCTGTATCGAAACAATACTTTATGATCAGCGAACCCCCTTCTGGCCCCCCTTTTCCCCCCGCACCTTTCCCCTCAAAACTTTCTCCTTTTCTTCTCATCAGACTTTTGTCCCGAGACGACCCTCTGACGGAACCTCTTTGGCTCTTTGCCCTTCCCTCCCCTAACCTTTTTTTCAAATCCTCAGTTCACCCCCTCTCCGAAAGTCCTTGGGATATAATCGTTCATCGTTCTCCCTTCTCCCCCCTTAAGCTTTCTCCTGTGTAAGAAGCGTACTGTCCTTATGCTTGTTTACCCATCCCTGTGGCCAATTTTTTTCGCGTATCTTAGAGCGCATTCACTGAATCCCCCTTCCTTTTTACCCTAATTCCCTAAATTTCTTCTTATGCTCTTAGCTCTTTCTCGGAAATTTTCTCCCCCTTAACATTCTACAGGCTCCCCCCCTTTCCCGCCTCTGATAGGGATAACAGATTTCGCGCGTAGTTACCCAGTCAACTCCCGGAAAAGCATCATCGACTCCCTTGCAGGTAGTCTCTCCACTTCTCCTCCTCCCGAGAAAAGCTTCGCACTTCTTTTTGAGAGTGTTGGTCGCGAAGGAAGTCTTCAGATTCCTCGAATGTGATCCTCCCTCTACTGATAGTATCTTGTCCGGTTAGTCTTTTTCTCTCAAAACCATTAGATTAAGTTGTTCACCACCCCCCCCCCCCCAGAAAGCCTCAACTATTACCGCGGGATTTTCCTTCCACCAGCCCCGCGGCGCTAGGAGAATTGTAATGAGGCATCTCCTTTCCTTTTGTTGGTCTTTCCCCGTCTGGCAGGCGTCGACCCCCCTCCGCCCCCTCTTTTCGAAAAGCTCATCGCTTCATGCCGATTTTTCGGCGCCGCTTTTCTTGGAGGCCTTTGTGTTTACCCTCCCCGGATCGAGCGTCTGCCGGAAGGAGCAGATGCCGGCGTGCGTGACCTCCCTTTTTTCTCCCCTCACCTGGAGGTTGATCCTCCGCCCGATGGCTTGCAGATCCATTTCCCGGCGCCGTCCTCTGCTCGACTCAGTAGGGTCCCGGCACCCGCGCCAGTGTCGGGCTTTTTCCTGCTGATAATATCTGTCGCTAGGTATGCACGGCTCCCCTCTCAGAAGGCGTTTTCTTATACTTCCCCCCCTTCAGGGCCGAAGTAAGAAAGCTCTTACCACCTCGGGATAGCTATTTCTCCTCCTAATAGAAAAATACAGTCTTGACACTTCTTGAACGCCTTCCCCCCCCTCCCCCTATTCTCTTTTCCCTTTTGTGTTGTCTTTCTATGATTAGGAATGTGCGATCTCGCAGGGAGTGGTGCGAGGACGGATGAACCTGCCCCGGTTGTGGCCCTCCTGGACTTCGGCGCTTTTTGAGTGGTGATCTCGAGAAGTTGGTCTGGCGCACTGCTTTTTCTCTTGGAAGGACGTCTCCTCGTATCCAGGGAGACTTTTTATTAAGAGCCTTTTCTCCGACTACCTTTCTCGGGTGCCTTTTACCCATACTGAAGGGCTTTTTTTTCCAGTCAGGTCCTCCTGCCTGCTACTCCCGAGAGGAGGGATCACCCCCCCTTCGATCTTCCCGTTCTGGTCAAAGCACGCCTTTCCCTTCCGGACTCTTTCGATTCAGCGAATTAGGTAAACAAAAGGCACCTGTTTCCCCTGAGCGTATTAGCTGTACTCCCCCTCGCTCGGCATGAACTTTCCCCTTTTCCCTCTTCCCATCGGTCTGCTTCGCCGCCGCCATCGGGGACTCCCCACGCTCCAAGAAGGCCCTTTGCTTCTTCCAAGGCTGCTCGCCTGATGTGTGGTGATCCAAAGCGGTTTCCTTTTTTTGAAGCCTCCTTTCCTCGATGGCGTTTATATAATCCCCCTTCAGGCTCATCCTGATTTTCCCCCTTTTAGCGGGAGGATCCTGCGTTGAGCACCCTCTCTTGATGGCTTAATCGGCTGCAGCGTCCACGCCTCCAAACGGCAACGGCGCCGCTTTCTCTCCGCGGATAGGAGGCTTTTTTTTCCTTCCCCTTACGGCTTGGAGTCTATTTCTGAGGGTCACCTCTCTTTGGGAATGTAGACGGGCCCCTGACGCGCTCTTCTTTGAGCCCTCTCAACGGCGGCGAGCTCTTCTCCTTGGTCGGACTTGCCGTGGGAGCGAAGGGCTTCCCAAGTCTTCACTTAATGTGGAAGTGCTAGGTTTTTTCCCCGATCCTTTCTTTCTTTCCCTTGCGCGTCGGGAGAAGGTCCCCCATCTGGTCAAGAATCCTTTCCCCTCAGTAGTCATCGTGTGGGAGCGGATTCTTCCGGCTTCAAAGAGGAGATCAAAAAGGACGTTTTCCCCGTCAGAGATGAATTTGACCTTCTCTCCACCGGGAGAGGTCATTCACAAGCGCCCCATTGCCCCCTCTTTCCTGACGAGTTCGAGAATCTCCCTTTTTTTTTTTTTTATAGCCGAACGATTTCTGATTCGGCGGCTAGAAGGTGTTCACTTTTTCGGGGCTTTGATGCGCGTCCCTTCTTTTGGTCTCTGCCAGTTTTTTGTCTTTCGCCACACGGCAGTAATTTATTTCGAGGACTTCTTCCCCGTCCGCTCGCGGGAGATGATGTTCCCTTTCTAAATCGAGGACGGGTAACGTCGGGAAGACCCCGGTGACATTTTTTCCCTCCTCTGAAGGAGGTAAGTTCTGGACGCAGGGATTGCCTGTATCTCCTTCTTCAGTAATTTTACCTCCCTTTCGAGATTAGCATAGCGGTTTTTTATAAATGACTTCACCTTTCCTTTTCTCAGGTTAGTCATCCCTTCAGAGAACCCTCATTTTACTTGCAAGTAGAAAGTCTCTGAGACCGGATTTAGATTTTATAGAAGGATTTTTTTTCTAAGGCCCCTAAGTAACAAGCGCGAAGGGTAGATTAACCCCATCCTCCCCCCACAGCCACTTTTTTTGTCTGGAGATGCAGGAGCCCCCCGGACTTCACGCGCTTCCTAGTCTTCATGAGGGATTCACTTCCTCCGCCAGGCCTTTTTATAAAGCCTGGATTCCCCCCAGACTTCTTCTGACCAAGCTAATAAGTAGATTCCTGCCCCCTGCCCCTCTTATGGTGCAGAATCAGTACCCTCCGGGCGTTTCCTTTCCCTTCTCCCTCTTTTCCCCGGATTTTTTCTTTGCGGGTCCATTGTGGTAGCCTTCCACGTCCGGGCCGGCTCTTCTTCGCCAAGCTCCCTCCTCCCCCCCGGTCACCGGTTCTCCCTCCCTTTCTGCGCGCCCTCTCGTAACGTTCCCCCTGAGCCCCTCCCGCGTCTAGCGATACGACCGAGCCCCCTTCCTTCTCGCTTCATCACGGTCCCGTCTCCAAGCCCCCCCCCCCCCTTTTTCACCGAAAGAATGCCTCCCTCTCCCGCTCTTTTATTGGTTAGCGCCCTTCTCGTCGATCAGTTCTTGACCCCCCGCGAGCCCTCCCCATAATTTCCCTCTTTTTTTGTGAGAGTATTTATTTCCCCTCTGATCAACTCTTTATAGCTCTTCGAGACACCCCAGGAAGAACTCGCTGTACGGATCTTTTCATTCCTTCTTTAGTGGAGGTTTTCTTAGGAATATCTCTCCTTTCAGATCTCGGTAGTGAACCTCCCCTCTACCGATTTCGTCCTTATCATGTAATTTCGATCCCCCCTCCAAGGCTTTTCCAGATATCTTTCCCCCCTAGTGTCCATTGGTGTACCTTGCGAGCGTACGCCATCTTTCCTCGAAGAATTGGGCCGACCCGTGCCTGGACCCTTCCCCAATTTACTCTTAAATCCCCCCACAGTAGCGCTTCTTGCACCCTTTCCAGGCATGGGATCCCTCCGGAGGGTAGATGCCCCCGCGGGTTCCGTTTCCTCCGGCCGCCTTCTCCCGCCCATTTTAGTGATCCAAAACAGATGTTGTCCTTCTTTGTCCGGGACTCCCCTGCGAAGGCAATGTCCTTTTTGAGAGTTTGCGGCATCTACTGGGCGAAGCCAAACCTCTCCCCGGCCAGGCTTTTCCTTCGAAGGAGTGCTACCCGGTTCTTCCCCGGAGGTTTTCACCGAGAGATCGCCACCTTCCTTCCGGCGCCTCCTTTACGACTTCCTTTTCCGGGTATTTGATTTGTTCTCTCAGGATGCGAACTGCTGAAGTCTTCCCTCTACGTATTATAGCGCACGAAACGGGTGATTTCCCCTTCCTCCGTATAGAAAGTTTTTTTTACGCGCAGGACCCGACCTTCCCCCGATGGTCCCCGCATGTCCCCTTTCTCTTCCATAAGTAGTTACTCCCTTCGTTAGATGGTCCTCGAGCGTACCTTCTAGGCTCTTCCGCCGCAACTTTGCTCGCACTTCCCCCTACTGACTTAGGAACCCCCTCCCTATAGCGCGCCTCTCATTCATCCCTGACCTCCCCCCAGCACTTTTTTTCGCAGGCCGAGTTCGGCATACAGGATAGGTTTTCCCTCCTTAGCAAAATGCTCCCTTCTTCTCTACTCTTAAAACTTTGCCCCCTTCTTCCAGGTCACATTAGCCGCAGACGGTGATCTTCTTTTTTCCTCCGCGATTCTCCCTCCTTCTCATTCTCTTTCCGCAAGGGCGGATCCTTCTGCTTGTAACAGATGTTCTTTCACTTCTCCCCTCGATTATTCGCCGCGACTGCCATGTCCCCATGGAAGCTCCTTCCAAGGAAAAGGAGTGTAGATCTCGCAGAAGTTTTTTTTTCTAGAAAAATTCCCCCGGTAACTTGAACTCTTCCTAAGACTCCCCAGTTTGATCGGGTCACCAATAAGATCGTCCATTCAAGAATATTTCTCAAAGAATAATCCCCCTTTCGGGACCTTTCCCCTCCTTTTTCTCAGAGGAGGCCAGCTTGCTCCGACGGTTTTTTTATGGCAGTGCCGATGAAATGCACCTTCATCCGAGTAGGAGTTCCTTTGCTCCCCCGCTTCTTTTTGCCTTTCCTTTTCAATTTTCTTTCCCCCTCTAGCGAACCTTTTCAAGAGAGAAGAGACCCACGTCTTTATTGAAGTTTTTAACCCGAAAAAGAAACTCTTTCTCAGCGGAATTGTAATGAGCACTCGTCCTTTCCTTCTTGTCGCGTTTTTTGATTGATTTTTCATACTCCTCCCCAAGAGGAGAGGCTACTTTCCAGGGTCTTGTTTCCCCTTCCCAGTTTGTTCTTCTCGCGCGTCTTTCAAGGAGTGCTCATTTTCGAACTGTTTTTGAACATATTTCCTCTTCTTCGGTCGTCTTCGCTATAGAAGGATGGGCATCGATCGGACTCTTTTTTTTCTCGAGCCGCCGCCCAGTATGGTCCCCTTCCACCCGAGCCAGTCTACTCTCGTCGTCATGATACTGGAGATCGACGGCCTGCTTTCTATTCGCGCAAGCTCTGCGGAAGCCCTCCCTCTCTCCAATCCCCCACTCCCGCCAAAATCCGCCTTTCCACACCACCTCGGCTTTCATAGGGAGGCAGCCTTTCTCACCAATACGGATCCCCTCCGAAGACCTCCCCCG